>Ga0073899_10005862_pt1 | contig 10634 bp, 13 predicted proteins | sample KloWWTmetaKNB5Ph_FD_88975 | JGI IMG/M metagenome (GOLD analysis project Ga0073899, IMG submission 88975) | Active sludge microbial communities from Klosterneuburg, Austria, studying microevolution and ecology of nitrifiers - Klosterneuburg... | ecosystem: Engineered > WWTP > Aerobic digester >...
ACCCACGGGTTGCGCAACGGGCCTCACGCGACGAGCGGCAAATGCCTCGCAGTCCCGAGCAAGTCCTCCAGTACGGGGGGCACCCCATAGACACGGATGAGGCACCCACGGGTTGCGCAACCAGGGCGCTCGAACAGTACATATATGCCTATACAGAAGGGCATTGCGTGGTCCGCGCCGCCCCACCGCCCGCCGCCCGCCGCCCGCCGCCCGCCGCCCGCCGCCCGCGGGCGGCGGGCGGTGGGCGGTGGGGCGATGTGTACTGTTCGAGCGCCCTGGTTGCGCAACCCGTGGGTGGGGGGGCGACGGGGCCGTGTGCGACGCGCGGCTGGGGGCGCTGTCCGCGCTGTCGCGGGTCGACGTTCACTTCGGCACCTCGCAGCGCTGGGAGGGGGAGAACGAGGACGGCACCCGCGGCGCGCCGATGCCTCCCGCCGAGGTCGCCGCGGAGGCATGGGGGATGGGCGCCTACGTCCTCGTCGCCCGCGTCGAGGGTTCCTGCGCGTCGGCCCGGTGGGGACGTCTCGCGTCGCTCCTCGCGGCGCCCGCGTTCGCGCGGACGACGGCGCCCGCTCCGCTCACGGCGGCGGTGCTCGCGCGCCTCCGCACGCTCCCGGCGTGGCGCGCCGCGGAGGCCGCGTACCGGCAGGACGGGGCCGCCGTCCGCGGGCGCTCGTGGGACATGCACGACGGGCCGCGCGCCGGTCGTCACGCTCTGGCAGGCGCCCGGGAGCACCCGCCGCTTCGCCACGGTGAACGCGGCGACCATGGTGGGCGGATGCGCGGAGTTCAGCGCGTCGGTCACGGCGGTGTTCGAGGTGACGGGGGCGAGCACGCTCGTGCTGCTGAGCGACGGTACGAACGCGCCGTCGCTGACCCCGACGGGCGCGACGGACCTCGACGGCGACGGGCGGCCGGAGTTCGTCGTGGAGGAGGGGCTGTTCCGCCGGCAGGGGGCGTCGTACCGGCTCCAGGGGCTGTACGCGGTGCCCAACCACGACTGCCCGTGTTGAAAGTCATCGGTCGCGGCGACGGCGGGTGACGGCAGGCGCCTTCCGCCTCGCCGACAGGCCCCCTGTTGGTGGCGCCGCAGGCGTGTGCTGGCCGAGGCGCGTCGCGACCTCCAAGGGGAGCGCCACGAGCACCGCGCCTCGCCGATGGGTCACCTCAACGCCGCTCACGCCGTGCGCGCGGAGCCACAGCTCCACGCCGCGCACCCGCGCCGCCTCCTCGCGCCCGGGGCGAGGTAGAGGGAACCGCCCGGGAGTCGCGCGCCGCGGCACGGAGAAGGGAGGGAGAGGCCTTCGCCACGGGGACGCCGCCCACGCTGTGCCCGCCGTCGAGCAGCGCGGCCGGGCGCCGTCCACGCGTGGCGGCGTAGGCGACCAGCGCGCTGCGCGCTCCGATCCGAGGGCGATCGCTTGCGCGCGGTCGAGCGCGCGCACCACGGCGATGAGCTTGCGCGCCTGCGGGGGGCTGAAGACGCCGCGGACGCGGAGCATCGCGTCGAAGCTGGGGGTGGTCGAGCGCGGCGTGCAGGTCGTCGTCGCGGAGCTCGCGGAGGCGGAGGCCGACATCGTAGAAGGTCTCCAGGATGCGCGGCCGGTCGCGGGCGATGGCGGCGAGGAGCGCTTCGGCGCGGGCGGCGTCCCCGGCGCGAGCCTCGCGGAGGTGGACGAGGACAGCGGAGACGCGCGCGTGCGTGTTGTCGGGGGGCCGGGAGGGCGCCATGCGGCGCGCAGGCTACACGATCCGCGGGTGCGCGAAGCGGCGCCGGCCGCCGTGCGTCGGGCTTCGGGCGCAGCGGTCCCGCTCAGTCTACGGAATGTTGAACAAGAAGTACATCGTCGCACGTTGTTCAGGGGGCGTACTCGGGGGCGCGGAAGGGTCGTATACGTAGACGACCCATCTGTACTGGCGGCCTCTGGGGAACGTCCCGCTGCTGAGAAAGACGCTCGCGGAGGTCGCACCACGCGGTGCGACAGAACCCTCGTACAAGACCACACTCGTCGCAGCGTCAGCGATCTTGAGCGTGACCTCGCGGCTGAAGCAGTCCGGCCGGTTCCATTGGAAGGTGACGGTGGTCCCCGAGGTGATCGACGCTCCGTTCGCAGGGGCGCTGAGGGTGGTGAGGTACGGGAGGCTGCAGGTGCACCCGTCGTTCACCACGCCGTTGCAGTCGTCGTCGTCGCCGTCGTCACACCGTTCGTAGGCAGCCGGAGCCCTGGGCGTGGCGCTGCACGCCGTCGAAGTCCCCGCGCACATCACGGAACCGCTCCGGGTGCAGGCGCCCACGCCAGCCGTGCACGGGCCACCTGTCGGCCGACAGATCCCTCCGCAATCGGATTGCCCCGCCGGGCACGCACACATGCCGCCCGAGCAGGACTGGCCCGAGCCACACCTGCGCCCGCACGCGCCGCAGTGGTTCAGGTCGCTGTTCGTCGCGGCCTCGCAGCCGTTCGCCGCGCCGCGGTCGCAGTCCGCGAAGCCCGCGTTGCAGCCCGCGACGGCGCATGACCCACTCACGCATGTGGGCGCCGCGTTCGCGAGGGAGCACGCGACGCCGCACGCGCCGCAGTTCGCTACGTCGCCGGACGTTGCGACGCATCGCCCGCCACAGATCGTCTGCCCCGCCGGGCACGCGCACGCCCCGCCGACGCAGCTCTGCCCCGCCGGACAGGCATTGCCGCAGCGTCCGCAGTGGGCCGCGCTCGTCGCGAGGTCCACGCAGGCAGCTCCGCACATGGTCGCGCACGGCGTCGACCCGCACGCCCCCGAGGCGCATACCTGCCCCGTCGCGCACCGCCGCCCACATATGCCGCAGTTGAGGTTGTCGCCCGCGAGGTCGCGGCACGCCCCCGAGCAGAGGGTCGTGCCTCCGGCGCACGACACGACGCACGCGCCCCTCGTACACGCCTGCCCCGCCGGGCACGCGCGCGCGCAGTCGCCGCAGTGGGCGTTGTCGCTCTGAAGATCGCGGCACACCCCTGAGCAAGGCGTCTGCCCGCTCGCGCACACCACCGCGCAGGCCCCCGCCGTGCAGACCATCCCCGCCGGACACACGCGCCCGCACATGCCACAGTTGGCGTTCTCACTGGTCACGTCGCGGCAGACGCCGCCGCACCGCATCCGCGGCGGCGTGCAGGCGGCGGGCGTGCACATGCCCGCGACGCACAGCTCCGCCGCTGGGCATGCGCTCCCACACGCGCCGCAGTTGGCCGGGTCGCGATCGACCGACACGCACAGGCCGCCACACGATCGCTGCTCACCCGGACACATCACGCCCTGATCCAATGGGGGGACGTCGCCCCCGGCGACCGTGTCCACGCCCACGAACACGTCGACGCCCGCCGCGTCCGCCCCACCCGCGCGCGGCCAGTCGATGCACCCCGCGAGCGCGCACGCCACGATCGCCCACGCACGTCCCGAGGCGTCCATCAGAACCTCCCTTCGCAAAACACACCCGGGGTCGCAACGCCCGGCCCGCACCCGAAGGCCGTCGGGCTCTCTCGCACGCGCCGCGGCGCCGCGAGGAGCATCACGGCGCCCGCCACCGCGAGGACACCGCCCGCCACGAAGCCCGCGGTGATCACCGGCTCCCACGACGTCCCGGCGTCGTATTCGCTCCGGCAGCCGGCGCTCCGCGTCTGTACGACGTCGGAGTACAGGTCGAGGAGACAGCCGTGGTCTCGGAAACTTGCGACGTGGCCGTTGCGAACGACCAGCGCCGCCACGCCGACCCCGAGACCCACCGCGCCGCCCGCGAGCGACGCGATCCCTACCACCACCCACGGGCCGCCGGTGGCCAGCGGTGCGCGGGCTCCGTCCGCAGACGTCGTCGCGGTCGCGCGCGTGAGCGCGACCTCCGCGCGCGTCGCCTCACCGCCCGGGACGACCTGGATCGTCCGTCGGAGGTCCTCGTAGCCCGCCGCCCGGACATCGAAGGTCACGCGCCCCGCGGGCACGCGCAGCGGACGCTCCGCGGGCAGCGTGGCCACGCGCGCGGCGTTGATCCACACCTCGGCGCTGTCGACGTCGCATCGCACGTCGAGCCCGCCGACGTGCTCCCCGATCAGGCGGCGCTGCTGCGCGAGGGAGGCACGGTTCTGCCGGATCCAGCCGTCGGTCCCATGGCCGAGCGCTTCGTCGAGGTGCGCCTCCGCCTCGACCCAGCGCCCCAGCGCGGCCTCCGCGAGCGCCATCCGCGCCAGCGCGCGCGGCTCGTGCGTCCGCGACCATAGCTCGCGGAACACCACCAGCGCCTCCGCATCGCGGTGCCCGGCGCGCAGCGCGTTCCCGCGGGTGTGCTGCGCCTCGACGTCCCGCGCCTGCCCCCGCGCGGGCATCGAGCGCGAGAGCGCCGCTGCCACCGTGATTGTCGTCCACCATCGCCCCCCTCGCATCGTCGCCTCCTCCTCAGATGATCCCGACTCCGCGCGTGCCCGCGCCCGGCCCGGGCACGCCGTAGGTGGGCCCGCCGGGATATCGACGAGGCGCCGCGCGTCGCCGCGGTTGTGATCGCGCGGGGACCGCGTTCGGACGTGGCGCGATGGCTGGCGCGGGCTCCGGCGCCACGACGGCTGGCGATCGCCGCGACGTCGCGACGGTCGACGCGGGTTGCGGCGCGGCGGCGTCCGCGGCATGCAACGAGGCGTGTGCCGCGGGGCGCCTCGCTTCGGCAGGTGCGGCGAGCCGAGCGGGCGTTCCAGGCGCGTCGCCCGAGGGAGCTGGGGTGCGGTGCAGCGTCGCCAGCCCGCCCGCGGTGAGCGCGGCAGCGACCGCGGCGCCGAGCAGCCCCACGACCCATGGCCAGCGCGAGGGCCTCGTGACGTGGCGGGTCGGCGCGGGCACCTCCTGCGTGGTCATGGTCACCGTGCCGGGGGCCAGCCAGAGCTCCGTGGGGGCATGGCTGAACGCCGACGCGATGGGCAGCGTGGGCGCCGTCGGAGCGGCCGGCGAGCGCGCAACCCGCGTCACCTCGAAGGGGCCGCCGCCGAACTCTTCACGCCACTGTCCCCGCGCGGCCTCGCTGGCGAAGGGCAGCAGCGCCCGCCCGAGGTCACTCACCGATGGGAAGCGCTGCGCCGGGTCGCGCTCCAGCGATCGGAGAACTGCGCGGTCGAGCGTGGGGGGGACGTCACCGCGCAGCGCGGCGATCGGCGCGATCGGCGCGTGCACTACCTGGTGCAGCACCTCGAACATCGAGTCGCCCTTGAACAGCCGGCGACCCGAAAGGCACTCGTACAGAATCACTCCGAGCGCGAACTGGTCGCTCCTGGCGTCGATGGCGCGCGACTCCTTCGCCTGCTCAGGCGACATGTACTGGGGCGTGCCGAGCAGCGCGCTCGTGCGGGTGAGCCCGCCGTCGCCGTCGGCCCCGCCAACTTTGGCGATGCCGAAATCGAGAAGCATCGGGTGCACGACGCCGGGCCTCGGCACCGAGAGCATCAAGTTGCCCGGCTTGAGGTCGCGGTGGACGATCCCCGCGGCGTGGGTGGCGGCTACCGCCGACAGCACCGGAAGCATCAGGTCGACGGCCGACGTCACCGGGAGCGCGCCCTCGCGCCGCATGCGTGCGGTCAGCGTCTCACCCTCAAGGTACTCCATCACCAGGAAGGGGGCACCGCCCTCGATCCCGACGTCGAACACGCCGACGATGTGCGGGTGTTCGAGGGCCGCGGTGGCCTGCGCCTCCTGGAGAAAGCGCGCGTTCATCTCGGGGTGCTGCGCCATGTTCGGGTGCAGCACCTTGACCGCCACACGTTTGCCTAGAGGCCTGCGAGTCGCCTCGTACACCGCTCCGAAGGCGCCGGCGCCGAGCGCCCGCACGATCTGGTAGGGGCCGAACATCACGCCGGGCGACAGCGCCACCGACAAGCTCCTCCGTGGAAGATGAACCCGCGATGCATACACCATCGCACTGGCATTGTGAACGCCTACCCGTCTGACTCACCGGTCGTCGGATGTTGCAGTTGTCGAAGCCGCAGGAACTGCGCGAACTCATGCGCCACGTTCGTGCGACCCAACAGACGCCTGGACGAGCGTGAGCGGGCGACGGCCCACACATACAAGCGCCGCTCCGTCGTCACGCGCCCGCGCCCGCCGCGCCACCAACAGCCCCCCTGTCGGTCCGTCGGCAGGCGCCTGCGCCTCCTGCTGCGCAGCGCCCTTGCCAGCGCGCCGCCTCCGGTGGCATCTACTGCCCCCGCATGTACCACCCCGACGACAGCCCCGCGCCGCCCTGCCCCTACTGCGACGCCGCGCGCACGTCGCTCACCTGCACCTGCCTCGGCTGCGTCGACCTCACGTATTCGTGTGGCTGCCAGCGCGGCTGCGACGAGCTCATGGCCAACGAGGGGCTCTGCGCGCAGTGCATCGCGGCGGGCTGCAACGCCACCCTCGCGGACTTCGTGCGCTGCCGTCGGCTCACGCCTTCGGGAGGTTGATCTTCGGCAGGCTCGGGTGGCGCCGGTAGAGGAGCAGCGTGCGCCCGATCACCTGCGCGACCTCGGCCTTCAGCGACTCGGCGAGGGCCTCGGCCGCCTCGTAGCGGTCGTGGGGGGTCTCGGGGTTGAGCTTCACCTTCACCAGCTCGTGGTCGGTGAGGGCCTGGTCGAGGGCCTTGGCCAGCGCCTCGGTCACCCCCTCCTTGCCGATGTGGACCACGGGGTTGAGGTGGTGCCCGAGCGCCCGGAGGTGATGCGACTGCTTGCCGGTGAGTGCCATGTACCCGATCGTTGCTACCGCGTCCGATACTCTGCCGTCCAGCCTCGCGAGCGCTTCTCCTTGCGGTACGATCGCGCCCCATGACCCCCCGCGTGGCCCTCGCGCTCGCCGCCTCCCTCGTCGCCTGCACGCCCGAAGCGCCCCCCGCGCGGCGCCTCGTGGCCCCGCAGCCCCTCGCGCTCCGCGCTCCCGACGAGGTCGTCGTCGACGTCGCTGCCAATGGCGAAGCGCTCGTCGGCCGCCCCCTCCCGGTCCCCGAGAACAGCGACGCCGACCGCACCCTCACCGTCCGCTGGCTTTCCCGGACAGGCGCGCGGCCCTGGCGCCTCCGCGACACGCCCCTGATCGACGCCCGCTACGTGCCCCGCTCCGCCGCGCTGCTCGTGCTGACGACGGACCACACCCTCGTGCGCCTCGACTCGCCCGACGCCGTGCCCGTGACGCTCGACCGGGAGGTCCACGGCCCCCTGAGCCTCGACGCGACGGGGCGACGGGTGGTGTACACGCGCGGCGATCCTCCCGAGTTGGAGGTGGTGCGCGCGGAGATCGCGACCGGCGTGTCAACGCCGCTCGCGCCGGGGCTCGCCCCCGCGTGGTGCCCCGCCCTCTCGCCCGACGGGAGCGAGGTGTTGGTGGTTGCGTCGCCCGAGGGGACGCCGTCCTTCTACCGCCTCCGCGAGGGAGCTCCGCCCGCCCGCTGGGACCTCCCCTCCGACACCCCGCTGCCCACGGGTCCGACGGCGCCGGTGATCTTCGGCGACGCGGTGGTCTACGAGTCCGACGGCGCCCTCCGCACGCTGGGCCTCGACGGCACCCTGCGCGGCTCGCTCGCGGGCGTCGGCCTGCCGGTGTACGTCCCCGGCGCGCCGACGCTCCTCACGCAGGACGCGCAGCGCCGCGTCACGCCCGCGGCCCCGCGCGACCTCGAGGTGACGCGGTGAAGGGCCGCGCCGCCCTCGTCGCCGCCACCCTCCTCGCGAGCACCACCGCGAGCGCGCAGGTGCGCCACCGCCGCCCCTTCGCCGCGTCGATCAACGTCAACTACCACTTCGACAACAACGCGGGCGGCGGCTGCAGGGACTACAACTGCGGCTCGCGCTGCTACGACGGTCACTCGGGGACGGACTTCGGCGTCCCCGTCGGGACGGCCGTCCTCGCGGGCGCCGACGGCACGGTGGTCGCCACCAACAACGGCTGCGCCAACACGGGCTACGTCGGCAACCCCTGCGGCGGGCGCTGCGGCAACTACGTGCAGCTCCAGCACTCCGACGGGTCGCGCTCCATCTATTGCCACATGCAGCTCAACTCGCTCGCGGTGTCGCGCGGGCAGCGCGTGCGGTGCGGCCAGCAGATCGGCCGCTCGGCGAGCTCGGGCAGCTCGTCGGGCCCGCACCTCCATTTCGGGTGGAAGCGCTCGGCCACCGCGGCCTCCATCGACTCGTACCGCGGCCGCTGCACCTCCTCGCCGGGCGCCTGGGTCGACCCGCGCAGCTACCCCATGAGCCCCGCCGACCGGTGCCAGTGCGTCCCGACCGCGGAGACGTGCAACAACCGCGACGACGACTGCGACGGGCGCGTCGACGACGGGCTGTCCCGCTCCTGCTACACCGGCCCCGCGGGGACCTCCGGCCGCGGCGTCTGCCGCGCGGGGACGCAGGTTTGTGCTGCGGGGGCGTGGCGGGCGTGCACGGGGCAGACGCTCCCGCGCGCGGAGGCGTGCAACCGGGCCGACGACGACTGCGACGGCCGCGTGGACGACGGCGTGTGCCTCGACGCCGCCACGCGCCCCGACGCGACCGCGGACGTCGCCGTCGACCGCGCGGTCGACGTGGCGCGCGACGCCGGGTCCGACGCGGCGCCCGACGCGGCGGAGGACGCGGCGGAGGACGCGGCGGAAGACGTCGAAGACGACGCCGCGACGGACGCGGACGACGAAGCGAAGGACGTCGAAGAAGACGCGGAGTTCGAAGACCTGGGCCCGAAGATCGACGGCGACGACGTGTCGCCCGACCGGGAGGACACGCTCGAAGGCGGCTGCGGGTGCCGGGCCGAGCGGGTGAGCGCGAAGGGTCCGTGGGCGGCGCTGGCCCTCGCGGCGTTGGCGCTGCTGCGAAGGAGGCGCTACTCCCGCGGCGAGATGCCGTAGAGCGGGTGCACGCCGCCGTTGTCCGGCGGGCCCGGCGCGGGGGTCACCACGCGGGGCGGCGCGCCATACGCGGCCACCGCCGCGCCCGCGTCGAAGCGAGGGGCCGGTGCGCCGTACTCCGCCATCACCGCGCCGGCGTCGTCGGGCCCCGCGCCCGCGTCCTCCACGGGAACCACCCGCGGCGGCGGAACCGGCGCGGGCGCGCTGATGGGGCCCTGCACGACGCCACCGCCGCTCGACGGTTCGGGCGCGGGTACCGTGGCGGGCGCCTCGCGCGCGCAGGCCGCGCCGAGCACCGCCGTGGCGAGCGCCGCGATGGCCGAGCGGGAGAGGCGCGCGCCGGGGTCGTGGGCGACGTGCGAGGCGAAGTCCGCCGGGAGCGCGGCGGCGCAGAAGGGGCACGCGGACTCCCGCACGCGGACGTGGCGCGCGCAGGCGGGGCAGGGGGCCATCGGCTGGTACATGCCTCGTGAATACCAGAACCTCCGCGCCCGCTTGGAGGGTATCTTCCCGCAATGCCCATCGCGGACGTGACCCTCATCGGGGCCTCGGAGCACGAGGCGGAGGGCCTCGCGCGGCGCCTCGCCGACGCCCTCTCGCTCGCCCTCGGCGCCCCGGCGGGGAGCACCTGGGTGCGCCTCCACCGCGTCGCCGCGGGGGACTACGCGGAGGACGGCGGTACGCCCGACGGCGTGCGGCCGGTGTTCGTCGACCTGTTGCGCCGCGCGTGGCCCGACGACGACGGCGAGCGCGCCCGCTCGCTCCGCGCGGTGGCCGAGGCCGTGGCCGTTGCGTGCGGGCGCCCGGTGGCCAACGTCCACGTGCTCGCGGAGCCGCCCGCGGCGGGGCGGATGGCCTTCGGTGGCGAGCGGGTGGCCTCGCTCGCACGGGGGAAGGCGACCACGGGCGCGAAATGGGAGGCGATCGTCGGGTACAGCCGGGCGGTGCGGGTGGGGGAGCTGGTGTTCGTGACGGGGACGACGGCGCTGCTGCCGGAGGGCGGGCACGTCGACGCCGACGACGCGTACGGGCAGGCGCGCCAGTGCCTCGCCAACCTGGCGCGGGCGCTCGCGCAGCTCGGGGTGGGGGCCGAGCATGTGGTGCGGACGCGGATGTTCGTGACGGACATCGCGCGCGACTGGGAGGCCATCGGGAGGGCGCACGCGGAGGTGTTCGACGCGGTGCGTCCGGCGACGACGATGGTGGAGGTGAGGGCCCTCATCGAGCCGTGGATGCGGGTGGAGATCGAGGCCGACGCGGTGGTGGGGTGAGCGAGGAGCTAGGCAAGCGGCGGGTCTCGCGGCAGCACGACCTGTTCGGGCCGTCGGCGATGGCCGTTCTCATCGGGTCGCTCGCGACCGCCTGCGCGCTCGTGAGCTACTTCCCTCTCCTGGTCCTGGCGGTTCCCTTCGTCCCGTTCGCGCTGTGGCTGTGGTGGACGGCCGTGCGCGCAGGGCACGGGGACGTGCGCGTCGACGGGAGCGATCTCGTCTACAGCCTGGACGGCGAGGAGCGTCGCGTCGCTCTCGCGCGCATCGACTCCGCGTGGCGGGGGACGATCATCGCGCCGCACGTCGACGGGTCACGGGGGCAGGTGCCGATCCCGACGGAGGTGCTGGCCGTGGTGGTGCAACTCCGCGACCGCTCGACCCTGCGCTTCGGCGTGAGCGACGAGGCGGAGGCCGCGTCGTTGCTGCGGTCGATGGGGCGCGACCCGAGCACCTTCCGCGCGTCGTTCAAGGGGCGGCGGGTCTTCCACAGC
>Ga0073899_10005863_pt1 | contig 10634 bp, 9 predicted proteins | sample KloWWTmetaKNB5Ph_FD_88975 | JGI IMG/M metagenome (GOLD analysis project Ga0073899, IMG submission 88975) | Active sludge microbial communities from Klosterneuburg, Austria, studying microevolution and ecology of nitrifiers - Klosterneuburg... | ecosystem: Engineered > WWTP > Aerobic digester >...
GTACCAGTTCCTGAAGCAACGCGCGAACGGATGAACGATACACAACAACCGGTTCGGGTCGGTATTTCTTGCGGCGACCTCAATGGCGTCGGCTTGGAGGTGGTGCTGAAGTGCTTCGAGGATGCTCGCATGCTCGCCGACATGACACCGGTGCTCTATTGCTCCGCCAAGGTGCTGAGCCACCACCGCAAACAAGTGAAACTGGAGGAGGTGCAGTTCCACCGCGTCAACGATGCGCGCGAAGCTTTGGCGAAGAAGCTGAACCTCGTTAACCTGTGGGAGGAGGACGTGGACCTGGAGCTAGGGAAGCCCTCTGGTCAGTTGTCGAGCTACGCCATCAAAAGTCTCGAAGCTGCAGCGCAAGATCTGGCGAGTGGCAAGGTGGATGTGCTCGTGACCGCACCCATCGACAAGAACAGCATGCAGCTGGCAGGCTTCGCGTTCCCGGGGCATACCGAGTTCCTGCAGCACATGGCCGGTGGCGACGGTGAGGTCTTGATGCTGCTCGTGGGCGATGGACTGCGCGTGGGCTGCGTAACGGGCCACATTCCGTTGAAGGACGTTTCCTCGGCGATCACCACCGATCGGATCCTGGCCAAAGCCCGCGTTCTGTATCAGAGTTTGCTGCGCGACTTCGGGGTCATCGAACCCCGGATCGCCCTGCTTGGCCTGAACCCGCACGCAGGCGATGGTGGCACGCTGGGGAGTGAGGACAAGGAGCGCATCGTGCCAGCAGTGCGCCGCTTGAACGAGGAGGGTATCAAGACCATGGGGCCGTATGCGGCCGATGGGTTCTTCGGCAACGGCACCTACAAGCATTTCGATGGTGTGTTGGCCATGTACCACGATCAGGGCCTTGCCCCCTTCAAGGCCCTGAGTTTCGGCCACGGGGTGAACTTCACCGCCGGGCTACCTGTCGTACGAACCAGCCCGGACCACGGCACCGGCTTGGACATTGCCGGTCAAGGAATTGCGGATGAGGGCTCGTTCCGGGCAGCGGTTTGGCTCGCGGCCGACATCCGCCAGAACCGCGAACGGTTCAAGCTCATTGGTGCCGACCCTTTGCAGCCTCAGAAGCGCGAGAAGGAGCGCAAAGAAGGGTAGTTCCGGTAACCTGTCCGCCGCTGCTTGGTTCCCCGTTGACCCAACGGGTTCAGGATGTGCAGGAACCGGTAAGAACCAGCCGCTTGGGAGGCTCATCCCCACCCCCTTTTGCCATCCCCCTGAAACCCTACATTTGCCGTCCACTTTTCCGGGGGTATCCCCATGGAGGCGCTCAAGGAACATACCATCCCGTTCACCGGCTTGAAGGATGGCCAGCACCAATTCCAGTTCGAATTGGGCCAGGCTTTTTTCGATGCCACCGGCGAGGAGGAATTCAACGGCGGCGACATGCACGTTGATGTGACCTTGGACAAGACACCGACCATGCTCGTGACCCACATTCAGGTCGATGGTACGGTGACTACGACGTGCGATCACTGCAATGCAGCCTTGGACCTGCGCGTGAAAGGAGAGCAGCGGCAGATCTTCCAGTTGCACGGTGAAGATCAGTTCGACGATGACGAGTTGGTGGCGTTGGACGCGAAGGCGCACAGCATCAACCTGTCCCACTACATCTACGAATGCTTGCGGCTGGCACTTCCCGCCCGGCGCGTGCATGCACCCGGCGAATGCGACCCCGAGGTCGACGCGGTGCTGGGCAAGCTATCCGTGGAACATGAACCCGTACCCGACCCACGTTGGGACGCACTGAAACAATTGAAGACCAAAGGCGCCAAGCCCTAACGACCCCCGAGCCATGCCAAATCCGAAACGGAGATTCTCCAAGACCCGCACCGCCAGCCGTCGCAGCACCAAGAAGGCCGCTGCGCCAACGCTGAGCACCGACAGCACAACCGGCGCAGTGCACCTGCGGCATCGTGCCCATTGGGAGGGCGATAAGCTCTTCTACAAGGGCCGCGTAGTGGTCGATAAGACCGCTAGCGAGTAAGCTGCTGCTCCCGCCGCCCCCTCAGATGAGGATCGGACTGGACATCATGGGCAGCGACCACGGACCGGTCGTTCCCATTTGTGCTGCCTTATTGGCGGCCAAGGAACTTCCTGCAGAAGTGCGCTTGGTGCTGATCGGTGACGCGGATGCCATCAAGAAGGGCTTGGTCGCAGAAGGTGGGGATGCGGCGGCCTTCGACATCGTGGCAAGCCAGGATGATATCACCTTCGACGACAACCCGACGAAGGCGCTTCAGGCCAAGCCCCGAAGCAGCATCAGCTTGGGCTTCCACCTGATGAAGGAAGGGAAGTTGGACGCGTTCGCCAGCACGGGGAACACCGGGGCGATGTTGGTCGGAAGCATCTTCAGCATCAAGCCCATACCGGGCGTCATACGCCCCTGTATCCCCACCCTGGTGCCCAAAGAGGGCGGTGGTTTGGGTGTATTGCTGGACGTGGGAGCGAACGCTGACTGCAAGGCCGACGTGCTCGCCCAGTTCGGCTTGTTGGGATCCATGTTGGCAGAGCATGTGTACCACATTCCTGCGCCGAAGGTGGGCTTGCTCAACATCGGGGAAGAGGAGAAAAAGGGTGACCTGCTGCGACAGGCCACGTACGAACTGATGCGGGATCAGCAGCAGTACCAATTCGTGGGCAACGTGGAAGGGCGCGATCTTTTCACGGACAAGGCCGATGTGATGGTGTGCGACGGATTCACCGGGAACGTGGTGCTGAAGGTGATCGAGGGCTTTCACGATCTGCTGGAGGCCCACGGCGTTGACGACGCGTTCCTTCACCGCTTCAATTACGAGAACTACGGCGGACTGCCTGTTCTCGGCGTCAATGGGAACGTGATCATCGGTCACGGTATCAGCAGCGAACTCGCTGTGAAGAGCATGATCATGGCCACGCGCGAAGTGGTCGACAGCAAGCTCAACGAACGTATCCGCGAAGCGCTCACCTGAATGAGGACGACCGCCGCCATCACCGCTGTGAACGGGTACTTGCCCGAGTTCCGCCTTACCAACCAGGTGTTGGAGACGATGGTGGAAACCAACGACGCGTGGATCACCGAGCGCACGGGCATCAAAGAGCGCCGTATTCTCACGGGCAAGGACCAGGGCCTCAGCACCATGGCCATAGAAGCCGTGAACGGATTGCTGAAGAAACGCGGTATCCGTCCGGAAGAGATCGACCTGCTGATCGTGGCCACGGTGACACCGGACCGCGTGTTCCCTGCCACGGCCAATATCATCTGCGACGGTATCGGGGCGAAGAACGCATGGGGCTTCGACCTGGGCGCTGCTTGCAGTGGGTTCCTCTTCGCACTCACCACAGGCGCACAGTTCATCGAGAGCGGGAAGCACAAGAAAGTGGTGGTGGTGGGTGGCGATAAGATGAGCAGCATCGTGGATTATGAGGACCGCGCCACATGCATCATCTTCGGTGATGGATGCGGTGCCGTGTTGCTGGAACCCACGACGGAGGGGGTAGGTATCCTGGACAGCATCCTGCGCACCGATGGAAGCGGCTGCCAATACCTGCACCAGAAAGCCGGTGGGTCATGGCGTCCTTCGACCGAGCGCAGTGTTGAGCGGAAGGAGCACTACATCTACCAGGAGGGCAAAGCGGTGTTCAAGTTCGCCGTTACCAACATGGCCGATGTGAGCGCGGAGATCATGGAGAAGAACGGTTTGAAGGCCGATGACGTGGCCTGGCTCGTGCCACACCAAGCGAACAAGCGCATCATCGATGCCACGGCGCACCGCATGGGGCTGGACGATAGCAAGGTGATGGTGAACATCGAGAAATACGGCAACACCACCAGCGGCACATTGCCATTGTGCCTGTGGGAATGGGAGCCGCGTTTGAAAAAGGGCGACAACATCATCCTCAGTGCCTTCGGTGGCGGATTCACATGGGGAGCCATCTGGCTCAAGTGGGCCTACGGCGGATAGCGGGAACATCTACATTGGCGATCTCTTCGGACAAGGAGCCAGACCAAATGGACGAACCGATGAACATCACACAGATCCAGGACTTGATCAAGTTCGTCGCTAAAAGCGGCGTGAGCGAGGTGGAGATCGAACAGAAGGATTTCAAGATCACCATCAAGACACCGGCAGGCCGGAAAGAGGTGCAAGTGATCGCCGCACCCGCACCCACCTACGCGGCTCCTCCGCCTGCGGCTGCTGCAACCGCCGTCCCTGCGGCAGCACCGGCCGCTCCGGTCGCAGCCCCAGCGGCCGATGCCAAGTACATCACCATCAAAGCACCGATGATCGGCACCTTCTACCGCTCAGCGGGCCCCGGAAAACCGGTGTTCGTGAACGTGGGTGACGAGGTGAAGAAGGGCAAGCCCATTTGCATCATCGAGGCCATGAAACTCTTCAACGAGATCGAGAGCGACGTGGACGGCAAGATCGTGAAGGTGCTCGTGGATGATGCCAAGCCCGTGGAGTACGATCAGCCATTGTTCCTGGTCGATCCTTCCTAAACCACGGCCATGTTCAAGAAGATCCTGATCGCCAACCGCGGCGAGATCGCGCTACGGGTAATTCGCACCTGTCGCGAAATGGGCATCAAGACCGTGGCGGTCTATTCCACCGCTGATAAGGAAAGCCTGCACGTGCGCTTCGCCGATGAGGCCGTGTGCATCGGCCCGCCCCCGAGCAAGGAGAGCTACCTGAACATGGTGCGCATCATCGCGGCGGCGGAGATCACCAATGCCGATGCGATCCATCCCGGCTACGGCTTCCTGAGCGAGAACGCCAAGTTCAGCAAGCTCTGCCAGCAGCATAACATCAAGTTCATCGGTGCCACGCCCGAGCAGATCGAAGCCATGGGCGACAAGGCCACTGCCAAGGCAACCATGATCGCCGCTGGTGTCCCCGTGGTTCCCGGTACGGAAGGATTGGTGACGGACATCGCACTGGCGAAGAAGGAAGCGAAGCGCATCGGTTACCCGGTGATCCTGAAGGCCACTGCCGGTGGCGGTGGCAAAGGCATGCGCCTCGTTTGGAAAGAAGAAGAATTCCAGGAGGCTTTTGAAAAGGCGAGCCAGGAAGCAGGTGCTGCTTTCGGCAACGCGGGGATGTACATGGAGAAGTACATCCTGGAGCCGCGCCACATCGAGATCCAGATCGCTGGCGATCAGTACGGCACCTTCTGCCACATGAGCGAGCGCGACTGCAGCATCCAGCGTCGCCACCAGAAGCTCGTGGAGGAAACGCCATCGCCCTTCATGACCAAGGCGCTGCGCAAGAAGATGGGCGAGGCGGCGATCAAGGCCGCCGCCAGCGTGAACTACGAAGGTGTCGGCACCGTGGAGTTCCTCGTGGACAAGAACAGGAACTTCTACTTCATGGAGATGAACACGCGGATCCAGGTGGAGCATACGATCACCGAGGAGGTGATCGACTACGACCTGATCCGCGAGCAGATCAAGATCGCTGCGGGCATTCCCATCAGCGGTCTCAACTACGAGCCCACACGCCACAGCATCCAGTGCCGCATCAACGCGGAGGATCCGTTCAACAACTTCCGCCCTTCACCGGGGAAGATCACCAGCTATCATAGTCCTGGAGGTCACGGCGTTCGTGTGGATACGCACGTCTATGCGGGCTATACGATCCCGCCGAACTACGACAGCATGATCGGCAAGCTCATCGTGAGCGCACAAACGCGCGAGGAAGCGCTCACCAAGATGGAGCGCGCCTTGAGCGAGTACGTGATCGAAGGTGTGCCCACCACCATCCCCTTCCACCTGCAACTTATGCAGAACGAGAAGTTCCGCAAGGGTGAGTTCACGACCAAGTTCCTGGAGGACTTCGAGCTCAAGAAGCCGTAGGGCAACTTCCTGCACGGCTACCTTGGCCGCATGCCGCGTCGTTGGTCGTTGATCACCGTGTGGGCGCTATGTGCGCTGCTCTTCGCTCTCCGCACCACCCAGACCGCCAAGCACGCGCTCACCTGGGACGTCTTCGGTTACTACCTCTACCTCCCGGCCACCTTCATCCATGACGACCCGGCGCTGAAGGACCGCGCCTGGCTGGATGACGTGATGCTGAAGTACGACCCGTCCACAACGCTTTATCAGTTGGTGGATGGACCTTATGGCGCGCGTGTGATCAAGTACAGTTCGGGCATGGCGGTGGCCTACGCACCGTGGTTCTTCATTGCACATGTTCTGGCCGAACCGCTGGGCTTTGAGGCGGATGGTTTCTCCCCGCCCTACCAACTTGCCATTACCTATGGCATGCTACTGTGGGTATTGCTCGGGCTCTTCCTCTTCCGCCAGGTGCTCCGGCATTTCTTCGGCGATGGGTGGACCTCCATCCTTCTTTTGCTGATCGTGCTCGGCACGAACTATCTGCATCTGGCTGCGCTGGATGGCACCTTGCTCACGCATCCCTTCCTCTTCACGCTATACGCGGGTTTATTGCTTGCCACCATCCGCTGGCACGAACGACCGAACTGGAAGAGCGCACTGGCGATCGGCGCGGGCGCGGGTTGGATCACGCTCGTGCGACCAAGCGAAGGCGTATGCATGATCGTTCCGTTGTTGTGGATGGGGGCCGCAGGCTTCGTGGCCAAGTGGAAACAGGTCCTTGCACATTGGAAGCATGGTGCGGCCATGCTCGTGGCGTTCGTCGTCCTGGCTTCACCGCAACTGCTGTATTGGAAGAGCGTGACAGGCCAATGGCTGTTCTACTCCTACATCAACCCCGGCGAGGGCTTCGACTTCGCTTCGCCACATCTCGCCGATTACCTCTTCAGCTTCCGCAAGGGCTGGTTCGTGTACACACCATTGGCGCTGTTGATGGTCCTTGGATCGATCGTGCTATGGCGAAAGGCACGGCACTTGTTCTGGCCGATCGCCGCATTCCTGGTCGTCGATCTGTACGTCGTTTCCAGCTGGACCAACTGGTGGTACGCGGGCGGGAGCTACAGTGCGCGCAGCATGTTGCCTGCATTCACGTTGCTCGCGCTCCCCTTCGGATACGCGCTGGTCGGCAGTGGACGAAAATGGCTTCTGCCAATGACCGTACCCCTCATCCTGCTCAACCTCTTCCAGACCTGGCAGTGGAACCATGGTGTCATCAGCAAGGAGCGCATGACGGCCGCTTACTATGCAGCGGTCTTCGGTCGCACGAGCATCCCTGCACACGCACAGCGCTTGTTGCTTGTTGACCGACCACTTACCGAAGAGGAAACGCTGGAGGATGCGTCGGGCTATTCGATGAAGGTGCTCTACGAGAACGAGTTCAACGACCGGCCGGACAGCACTTACGCGCTTACACCGGAAGATCCGTTCACGCCAGGGCCTGATGTGAAATTCAAGGACCTCACGACCCGGGACCATGTATGGCTGAGGATCAGCGCGAGACTCCTTGTGGCGGATAGCACCGCTGCTCCGCCGGTGATCGTGTGTTCCTTCCACCATATAGGCGAGACGTACAAATACAAGACGATGACCTGGAACATCGCAACGGCGACCAAGAACGCATGGACCGCGCTATCGTTCGACTACATCAGCCCTGAAGTGCGATCACCGGAGGACAACCTGAAGGTGTACATCTGGAACCAGTACGGTGGCACTCACCAGGTGGATGACCTGCGGGTGGAAGTCTTCGAGCCCAAGTGACCGTTACGGGAGGGCAATACGTTCATGCACGAGGTGTCCGTCCTCCAGGCGGAACACAACACCACTTGGCGTTCCTTGCGCCTCAAGCAACAGCCTTGCTTGGGGCAGGCTATCCACGCGGAAGAGCGTTCGCTTCGCATACCACTGCACTTGTGGCTCGGCGGTGAAACCAAGCCTGAAGACCGTTTCGTTCGGAAGCGCTTCTTGACCAATGCCAAGGCCCATTTCCTTCTCTTGCACATAGCGGCCCCCATCGCTCCCCGGTAGCGGATTCGTTCTGTAGAAATAGAGCACCCCAGCAACGCAGGTGGTCATCAAACCTGCGAGCGCCCAACGCGGTGGAAGAGCGGCGATCCCCAGCCCCCCGAGCGTACACAACAAGACGCCACCCTTGAGCGCGGCGAAATCATGCCCTGCGTAGTTCAAGAGCAAGAGGTGATCGAGGACAACGGGTGCCGCAGCCACTGCCAGGAAAAGGCGCCAGTGTTTCGAGGTGTCCTTCCATCGCTGCCAGCGGAAGATGACCCCGATCGCGATCAGGATCACCGGCAAATAACCAGTGCGGTAGTTGGTGAGCAGTTGGAGCAACTGCGCTAGGAGGCCACTGTTCATGGAGGTGCGGCGTTCAGCAAAGCGACCGCCGAAGTAGGCCAGCAGTGCATCCGGGTCCACCACCTGGAGCCAGCGCCATGCGGTGTATCCGAGCGCAAGTCCAACGCCCGTCACTGCAACGAGCATCACACGCAGTTCCCATCGTTCACGCGTACGCCACCATCTTAAGAGCGCGATGCAGCAGAGCACCATGCCGGCCCATACGCCCGGCCAACTGATGCACGTGGTGATGAAGAGCGTGAGGCCAACGAGCACCGGCCACCTCCATCCTGTCGCGTTCGTCCGGTACATACGCAGAACCACGAACACGTGCCACACCCATGCGTTCTGCACGAACATGTCGCTCATGTACGCGTTGCTGTGGAACCAAAGCGGTGCCGGCATGAAGAGGTAGAGGACGGCCCCGAAGAGGGGGGCGTTCGTGGTGGTTCTTTCGGTGAGCAGTTCGCGGATGATCAGATAAAGACCGATCGCTGTGAGCAGATGAAAGAACACGTTGAAGAGCTGCAAGCCGAGTGCGTTCGGGGCGGTTCCGGTGAGGCTGAAAAGCAAATGGGGCAGGTCGTAAGCAAGAGGAGGGTGTGAGAGATAATAGAGCACGCCGTCGCGAAGAGTTGGCTCATCCGTGTAGCCCGGTGGGATCAGGTCCGCCGGACCGGAGAAGGTGATGGCCGGTGCGCCGTGGTGAGCAGCGGATCCATCGACGTGCCAGTTGTGCAGAACGATCAGCACCAACGCCGTGCAATATTCGTGATGTGCGCTCAGCGGTCTATCGAGCAAGGGAGCACGCACGCCCACGCTCACCGCGAAAGCGAGCAAGATCCAGAGCAGGTGTCGGCGCGGCATCGCACGAACATAGGCAGCCCGGTGACGATCGGAACACAGCGGTGGCACGCCTGTTCCATTCACGACGCATGTGCATACCTCCACTGTAGCTTGGCTCCATGAAAGCGCCGATCATCGTTTGTGTCTTCGCGTTCCCGTTGTCCGTTGCAGGCCAACCCGTGCTGGACCGACACGTTTTCCCCGTGACCGGAACGATCTTCGGGTACCACGACGTTCCGTACCAACCCGCAGGGAATTCCGGGATGGGCCTGAAATGGGACTACAGCGCTTTGCCGATGGGCACCATCGTTCCCTACGAGTGGACCACCACGGCCATCGCCCCGGGCGCGGGGGCCTTCCCTTCCAACGCACTGGTGCTGAAGGTTCCCGGCGAGCCCACCGCCTACTACCAGCCCGGGGACACCGCATTGCATTGGCTCGGCACCTACACGGACACCGCACTGGTGCGCTTCGACCCACCCTTGGACATCCTGGACCTTCCGTGCGGCATGTACACCACATGGCGCGATTCCGGCATCGCCGCGATCACCGGATCCGGCCGGATAGACATCCGCGTGACCACCTTGGAAGCGACGGCCGACGCATGGGGAACCTTGCTCATGCCCTACGGTCCGGTGGAGGATGTGCTGCGCGTGCGCTATGAACTGAACGTGCGCTCACGCAACGAACCGAACAGGGTACACCTGCGCGAAGTCCGATACGCCTGGTACTGCACACGCACGCCCATGCCCTTGCTGTTGGTGGTGGAGCGCAGCGGCTGGCCGCCACCCGAGCGCTTCACGCGCTGGCTCGATGGTTCGTGGCAGGACGACCCCAGAAGTCTCTTCCGCCCTATTGCGCTGCATGTCTTTCCCGACCCGTGCGACGATGTGGTCACCGTGGACCTGCCTGCGCACAAGGCGGATCGCACCGTTCTCCAGCTCGTTGATGGCAATGGCCAGGTGCGCAGGGAGTGGCTCGCGGAATTCACGGGACCACAAATGCGGCGTATGACCTTGCAGATGGTGGACGTGCCTTCGGGCGGCTACAACCTCACATGGGTCGGCACGGACGGTACCATAGGCAGCACGCGATTGACCAAGCGGTAAGACTAAGCCGTTGTCGTGAGGCGCTTCACTCCTTTTGCCGGAAGCATCTCCTTCACCGCCGCCACCAACGCCACATCATCGAAGTGGCATTCGGCGTAGAGCTCATTCTGCGAGCCATGCTCGATCCAGCGATCAGGGATGCCGAGGCGTTTCACTTGGGCGTGGTAGCCATGGTCGGCCATGAACTCAAGAACCGCACTGCCCATGCCGCCCATGATGCACCCATCCTCGAGGGTGACCACGTGCTTGAACGCTCCGAAGACCTCGTGCAGCAGCATCTCGTCGATCGGCTTCGCGAAGCGCATGTCGTAGTGCGCCACGGAATAGCCCTCCCTTTCCAAGGTCTCGATGCCCTTCGCCGCAATGTTGCCGATGTGTCCGATGCTGAGCACGGCGATATCCCGACCTGAGCGCAGCTTGCGACCCGTGCCCACTTTGATCTCCTTGAA
>Ga0073899_10005864_pt1 | contig 10633 bp, 9 predicted proteins | sample KloWWTmetaKNB5Ph_FD_88975 | JGI IMG/M metagenome (GOLD analysis project Ga0073899, IMG submission 88975) | Active sludge microbial communities from Klosterneuburg, Austria, studying microevolution and ecology of nitrifiers - Klosterneuburg... | ecosystem: Engineered > WWTP > Aerobic digester >...
CGTCGGACGCGCGATCGTCAAGAAGCCTGCCGTGTTCCTGTTCGACGAGCCGCTGTCCAACCTCGACGCCAAGCTGCGCGGCTCGATGCGGGTGCGCCTGACCGACCTGCACCGCACGCTGCGCGAAAGCGGCCACGCCGCCACGGTGATCTATGTCACCCACGACCAGGTCGAGGCGATGACCATGGGCGAGCGCATCTGCGTGCTCAAGGACGGCATGATCCAGCAGGTCGACACGCCCGCGCGGATCTACGAGAAGCCGGCGAACGTGTTCGTCGCCGGCTTCGTCGGCTCGCCGGAAATGAACCTGCACGACGTCGAGGTGCGCCACGAAGGCGGCCAGCCCATGCTGCACTGGGGCGGTCTGGCGGTCGCACCCGGCGGCGCGGCCATGTGGAACCTGCGCGCACACTCGCGCGCCCGGGTGGTGTTCGGCCTGCGCCCCGAGCACGTGCTGTTGAACCCGACCGCATCCGACTGCGCGGCCCTGCCGGGTACCTTGCGCTCGATCGAGAACACCGGCAGCGAGGTCCACGTGCACTGCGACATCGGCGGCCTGCCCTTCGCCTGCCGCGCCGCGCCCGAGGCGCTCGGCGAACTGGCCGGCAAACGGCGCGGCGAATCTCACATCTTCCATCTGCGCATGGACGCCTGTCATGTCTTCGACCCCGACTCCGGTGCAAACCTGCTCGACTGAGCCGCCGAAGCGAAGCGCCTCTGAAAGTGCGCAGCGTAGGCGGCTCATACTCAGGCCGACGCTGGCCAGCTTCGCAGGGCCTTCGCTGTGGCCTGAAACGCGATCGACGCGGCGCCGCCTGCTCCTGGGTTCCGGTGCAGCGCTGGCCTCGCTGGGCGTGCCAGCACTGGCGGATGCGGTCCGCACGCTGCGCTTCTCGTGGTGGGGCGGCACGGCGCGCCACAACGCCACGCTGAAGGCGATCGCCGCCTACGAGGCGCGCCACCCCGGCGTGCGCATCAAGCCGGAGTACATGGGCACCAACGGCTACCTCGAGAAGCTGACGATGCAGATCGTCAGCGGCACCGAGCCCGACCTGATGCAGATCGACTGGGCCTGGCTGGCGATGTTCAGCCGCCGCGGCGACGGCTTCGCCGACCTCCACTCGCTGCGCGACCATATCGACCTCGCGCAGTACGGCGAGGACGACTTGCGCATGACCACGGTCGCGGGCCGGCTCAACGGCATGCCGGTGTCGTTCACCGCGCGGCTGTTCTTCTGGAATGCGGCGAGCTTCGAGCGTGCCGGCCTGCGCATTCCGGCCACGTGGGACGAGTTCATTGCCGCCGGCGCGCGCTTTCGCCAGGCATTCGGCGAGCGTGCCTACCCGATGGACGGCGAGATCTACGACGCGCTGCTGATGACGCACGCCCAGGCCTTCCAGCGCCACGGCCAGCCCTATGTGCACCCGGGCGAGCCACGCATCGCGATGAGCGAAGCCGCGCTGCTCGACTGGGTGACGCAGTACCGCGCGCTGGTCGCCGCACGCGCGATCACGCCGCTGCCCTACCGCGCCAGCCTCGGCGGCGCGCGCAAGGCCACCGAGCAGCAACCCGACTGGGTGGTCGGCAACTGGGCCGGCAACTACACCTGGGACAGCACACTGCCGGCGCGGCTGGCCTCGCTCGACAAGCAGCAACGACTCGAGCTCGGGCCCTTCCTGACCGTGCCCGGCGCGCGCGCCAGCGGCATCTTCGGCCGGCCGGCGATGGTCCTTGCGATCGGCCGCAACAGCACGCAGCGCGAGGCGGCAGCCGATTTCCTCAACTTCCTGCTGACCGACGCCGAGGCGGCGCGCATCCAGGGCATGGTGCGCGGCCTGCCGACAGCGGCCGGCGCGGCCAAGGTGCTCGAGGGCGACCCGCGCCTGAGCCCGCTGCAGTTGCAGGCGCAGCGCGCGATCGCCGAGCAACGCCGCGCCGGCCGCATCGACATGCCCTCGCCGCTGTTCGAGGACGCGCGCTTTCGCAAGTTCATGGTCGAGGTGTTCGAGCTGCTCGCCTACGGGAAGATCGGCGAGCACGAGGCCGCGCAGCGGCTGCGCGCCGACGGCGCCGGGCTGCTCGCCCGCATCGGCAAACGCTGACCCCGAGAGAAACCCACATGGCCAAGCATCAGATTCGCCCGCTGCAATTCCAGGTCTCGCTCGATCCGGACACCGGCGCCCGCGTCACGCGACTCACTCCGCCGGACGTGACCTGCCACCGCAACTACTTCTACCAGAAGTGCTTCACCAACGACGGCACCCGATTGCTGTTCGGCGCCGAATTCGGCCCGGGCACCGACTGGAACTACCACCTGCTCGACCTGAGGAGCGGCGAGGCACTGCAACTCACGGATCGACCGGCCGAGAACACCTTCGGCGGCTTCCTCAGCCCGGACGATCGCTTTCTCTACTTTGTTCGCGAGCAGCGGCAATTGATCCGCCTCGATCTGGCCACGCTGCAGGAGGACGTGGCCTACGTCGTGCCCGACGGCTGGGTGGGCTATGGCACCTGGGTGTCGAACAGCGACTGCACGAAGATGGTGGGCATCGAGATCCGCGCGAGCGACTGGTTCCCGCTGACCGATTGGCAGAAGTTTCGCGAGATGTTCTTCCGCAAGCCGCGCTGCCGGTTGATCCGCATCGACCTCGCCACCGGACAGCGCACGACGATTCACGAAGTGGACCTGTGGCTCGGCCACCCGCAGTACCGGCCGTTCGACGACAACACCATCGCCTTCTGCCACGAGGGCAACCACGACCTGATCGACGCGCGCATGTGGTTCGTCGACGAGGACGGCAGCAACGTGCGCTGCGGCAAGGTCCATGGCGAAGGCGAGAGTTGCACGCACGAGTTCTGGGTACCCGACGGCTCGGCCATGGTCTACGTGTCCTACCTCAAGGGCCAGCCGGAGCGCTGGATCCGCGCGCTCGACCCCGTCACTCTCGAGGACCGTGCGCTCACGCGCATGCCGCCATGCTCGCACCTGATGAGCAACCACGACGGCACGCTGATCGTCGGAGACGGCCACGCCACGCCGGCCGACGTGGACGACAAGTCGGGCTACGCGATCCAGAACGACCCCTACCTGCACCTGTTCGACCTGAAGGCCGGCACCCACCGCACGATCGCGCGGCACGACAGCTCGTGGCAGGTCTACAAGGGCGATCGGCAGGTGACGCACCCGCACCCTTCGTTCACACCCGACGAGAAACAAGTGCTGTGGAGCTGCGACAAGTCTGGCGAGCCCGGCCTTTTCTTGGCCGACCTTTGACACGCACCCGAGTCGCCTTCGGCGCCGCCGCCGTGGCGCTCGCGCTCGCCGCGTTCGGCTGCGCCGCGCCGCGCGACGACTGCCCGAGCGTCACGCCGCGCGTCGGCGCCCAACGCCCGCAACTCGACGCTGCGCAGGCTCGCGCATACAGCCGCGAGCGCGTACTCGGTGCCGCAGGGCGGGCTGGCGACCTACAGCACGACGGCTGGGATCCGCTGGCCGACACGGTGATCACGGGCGAGCGGCTGCCCGCCTTCCAGTACCGGGTCGACCCGGCGTTGGCCGATGGCCGCACGATCTTCGCCACCGTGCAGGCCGCGGTGAACCGCGCGCACACCGACATCGGCGCCGGCGCGCAGCGCGCGCCGCGCATCTACATCGGCATCGCCCCCGGGCGCTACCGCGAGCTGGTCTTCGTGCCGGCCGGGCCGGTGCCGATCACGCTGTGGGGCCTCGGCCGGCTGCCTCACGAAGTGACGATCGAGGAAGACCTCGACGCCGGTGTCGGCGCGGCCGACTACCGCCGCCGCTTCGCGCGCGTCTACGAGGCGCCGGGCGTGCACCCGGAGGTGGCTGCCTTCTATCGCGAATGCATTCGCGAGGATGCCGCCTCGCGCAGTTGCATGAACGTGATGTGGGTGCGCAACGACGGTTTCCAGCTCCGCCACCTCGCCGTCGCCAACGTGCCGGGCCAGACGCGTCAGCGCCACCAGCAGGCGGTGGCCTTTCGCTCCGAAGGAGCCGACCGCGTGCACCTCGAGCAGGTGCAGTTGCACGGGATGCAGGACACGCTGTACCTGCGCACGCCCACGCCCGACAGCACGGTGCGCAGCTTCGTGCACCGCAGCCTGATCGAGGGTGACGTCGACTTCATCTATGGCGCTGGCACAGCCTACTTCCTGCGCAGCGAGATCCGCTTCGTCGGCCCGCGCCGTGGGCAGACGCATGGCTGGGTGGCCGCGCCGAGCACACACCTGCGGATCCCCTACGGATTCGTCTTCGAAGACTGCGACTTCAGCGCCGATGGCAATGCGCTGCCCGGCCGCGTGGCGCTGGCGCGGCAGTGGTTCACCGGCGCAGGCTGCAGCCCCTACGGCAGCCAGGCCACCGCGTGCACGCTGCTGGGCGCCGGCCAGTCCGCCAGCGGGCCTGGGCAAGTGCGCCGCGCGTCGATCGAAGCCGTGGGCAAGATGGTGGTGCTGCGCTCGCGCATCGGCGCGCACATCGACACCGCGCAGCCCTGGGCGCCGTGGCAGACCGACCCGGCACACCGCGCCTACCGGCCGGCGCAATTCGACGGCGACGACTTCTGGACGCGGCTCGCCAGCGCAGGCCTCGATCCGGCGGCGCTGGGCTACGCCCGCGCAACGCCTGCGCAGCCCTGGCTGGCCGAGTTCGGCAACCGCGACAGCAGCGCTCTCAGCTGCCCATCAGGTCGGCCATGAGTTCGCGCGGGATCAGCGCGCCGCGGTGCTGCACGACGCGCGCTGCGACGAGGTTGCCCGCCGCAGCCGCCTGCACCGCGCTGCCGCCACCCAGCCGCGCGGCCAGGTAGCCGCCTGCGAACGCATCGCCGGCGGCGGTGCTGTCGACCACCTTCACGCCCGGCACCGTCGGCACCTCGCGGGCCGGTGTCGAGCCGCAGCGCACCAGCGTCGGCAGTGGTCCGCACTTGACGACGACCTCCGGGCACGGGTGCGCCAGCGTCGCGGCGAGTTGCGCCTCGGCCGCCTCCCCGCCCCACAGTGCCTGTTCGTCGTCCAGCGTCAACAGCGCCAGGCTGCAGGCCGCCAGAGCCCGGCCGAACAACTCGCGCGCGCGATCCGCGTCCGGCCACAGGCGCGGCCGGTAGTTGTTGTCGAACGCGACCAGCGCGCCGCGTTCGCGCAATCGCGCGGCCAGCGCCAGCAAGCGCTCGGCACCTTGCGGCGGCAGGATCGCGAGACTGATGCCACTGAAATGCAGCGCGTCGATGTGCTCGGCCTCGCGCTCGAGCGGCGTGTCGCCGGCGGCCGTGTCGAAGTACTCGCGCGCCGCGCTGCGTTCGCGCCAGTAGTTGAAGCGGCGCTCGCCGGCCGCATCGACCTCGATCAGGTACAGGCCCGGCAGTCGGCCGGGCAGACGCCGCACCAGCGAGGTTTGCAGCCCCTCGTCGTGCCAGCGTTGCCGCAGGCCGTCGCTGAGCGGGTCGTCGCCGAGCGCCGTCGCGTACGACACCGACAGCCTCCCCGGCCGCGCGCAGCGCGCCAGATAGACGGCCGTGTTCAGCGTGTCTCCTCCGAAGCCCTGGCGCATCGTGCCGAACGCCTCGCCTTGCAGTTCGAGCATGCATTCGCCGAACGAAACGACGCGCAGCGGCCGTGCCATGGAATTTCCCTAGCTATTTGAAACAGTGTTCCGATATTCTACGAAGCCTCGTTCCATCTCGTTCTGCGGAGAAACACCGCCAACGCTCGCATGATCGACACCCTGCTGCTCACCGGCGCGGCCGGCACGCTCGGCCGTTTGCTGGCCGAGCCGTTGCGCATGCGCTGCCGGCAGCTCGTGATCTCCGACCTGGCCGGGCCACTGGCCACCCTGGCGCCGCCGCACGGCGCACAAGCGGTGGCCTGCGATCTGAGTGCCGCGGCGGCGGCGCGCGACTTGCTGCGCGGGGTCGACGCCGTGGTTCACCTCGGCGGTGTGTCGGTGGAAGGCCCCTTCGAGCCGATCCTCGAGGCCAACATCCGCGGCACCTTCAACCTCTATGACGCGGCACGTCGCGCCGGCACGCGGCGCGTCGTCTATGCAAGCTCCAACCACGTGACCGGCTGCCACCCGGTCGGAACTCAGCTCGACCCGGCCGACGAAACCCGACCCGACGGCCACTACGGGCTGAGCAAGCTGTTCGGCGAGGGCGTGGCGCGAATGCACCACGACCGCTACGGCATCGAGAGCGTGTGCCTGCGCATCGGCACCGCGACGCCCGAACCGGCCGACCGACGCGCCCTGTCCACCTGGATCAGCCCGCGCGATCTGATCGCGCTGGTGATCGCGTCGCTCGAGGCGCCACAGGTCGGTTGCCTGATCGCGTATGGCCTGTCGGACAACCCGCGCCGCTGGTGGAACTGCGACGAGGCCTGGGCCCGGCTGGGCTTTCGCCCGCAGGACAGCGCCGAACCCTGGGCGAGCCGCGTCGAATCCGTTCCCGTTCCCGGCGGCCAGATTGCCCAGGCGCTGCAGGGCGGCAGCTTCCTGTCCATCGGGCCGTTCGATTGAAGGCCCACCCACGACAAGACCCAAGGAGACTCCCATGACCCTTCCGCTTCACACCCTGGCCATCCTTGGAGCGACGCTCGCCGCGTCCGCCGCCCAGGCCACCGAGTTCCGCTCCTCCGACATCCACCCCGACGACTACCCCACCGTGCTGGCCGTGCGCCACATGGGCGAGACGCTGGCCAAGGCCACGGGCGGCAAGCACACGATCAAGGTGTTCGCCAAGTCGGCCCTGGGCAACGAGAAAGACACCATCGAGCAGACCAAGCTCGGCGCGCTGGCGATGACGCGCGTCAACGTGGCGCCGATGAACAACATCTGCCCGGCCACCATGGTGCCGACCATGCCCTTCCTGTTCCGCAGCACCGAGCACATGCGCCGTGTGCTCGACGGCGCCATCGGCGACGAGATCCTGAAGGACTGCGAATCCCAAGGTTTCATCGGCCTGGCGTTCTACGACTCCGGCTCACGCTCGATCTACTCGGTAAAGAAGCCGGTGAAGACGATCGCCGACACCAAGGGCATGAAGATCCGCGTGCAGCAGAGCGACCTGTGGGTGGCGCTGATGGAAGCGATGGGCGCGAACGCCACGCCCATGCCATTCGGCGAGGTCTACACCGCGCTGAAGACCGGCCTGGTCGACGCCGCCGAGAACAACTACCCGAGTTACGAGAGCACGCGCCACTTCGAGGTGGCAAAGTTCTACAACAAGACCGAGCACTCGATGGCGCCGGAGATCCTGCTGTTCAGCAAGAAGGTGTGGGACGGCCTGTCGCCCGAGGAGCAGAAGCAGATCCGCGCTGCGGCGAAGGCGAGCGTGGGCCATATGCGCAAGCTGTGGGACGAGCGCGAGGCCAAGTCGCTCGAGATGGTGAAGGCCGGCGGCGCGCAGATCGTCGACGTCGACAAGGCCGGCTTCCAGGCGGCGATGAAGCCGGTCTACGACAAGTTCCTGAAGGACCCGAAGCTGCAGGACCTGGTCCGCCGCATCGGCGAGGTCAAGTAGGCCCGCGATGTACACGCGCTTGTGCGCCGCGCTGGCGCGGCTGTGCCTGCGTGTCGGCGTGGGCGGCCTGGTGCTGCTGATCGTCGCGGTGATCTACCAGGTGATCGGCCGCTACGTTTTCAACGACACGCCCACCTGGGCGGAGAGCGGTGCGGTGCTGCTCGTGCTCTACGTGACGATGCTCGGCATGGCGGTGGGCGTGCGCGATGCCGGGCACATCGGGCTGGAGTCGCTGCTCGTGCTGGCGCCCGAGAAGCTGCGCCTGAAGATGGAGTTGCTGATCCACGCGCTGGTGCTGCTGTTCGGCATCGTGATGGCGTGGCAGTGCACGGTGCTGGCGCTCAGCGTCGCGGGCTACAAGATTCCGACCTTGGGCGTGTCCGAGGCCTTCAAGTACGCACCGCCGGCGCTGGCCGGCGTGCTGGTGGCGATGTTTTCCATCGAGCACATCCTGGCGCTGCTCAAGGGTGAAGAGGTGGAGCCGGCATGGCACTGACCACGCTCAGGGCCATGCCACTCCCCTCGGGGGACGGGCCGCGAAGCGGGCCAAGGGGCCAACAGACATGGCACTGACCATCCTGTGCGTGAGCTTCACGTTCTTGTTGCTGCTGGGCGTGCCGGTCGCCTTCTCGATCGGCCTGTCGTCGCTGGCCACCATCCTGTACGAAGGCCTGCCGCTTGCGGTGGGCTTCCAGCAGATGATCTCCGGGATGAATCCGTTTTCGTTCCTGGCGATCCCGTTCTTCATCTTCGCCGGCGAAATCATGCTGTACGGCGGCGTCGCCGACCGCATCGTCGGCTTCGCCAAGGCGCTGGCCGGCCACGTGCGCGGCGGCCTGGGCATGACCAACGTGCTGGCCTGCACGCTGTTCGGCGGCGTCTCCGGCTCGCCGGTGGCCGACGTGTCGGCGATGGGCGCGGTGCTGATACCGCAGATGAAGAAGGAGGGTTACCACGCCGACTACGCCGTCAACGTGACCACGCATGCCTCGCTGGTCGGCGCGCTGATGCCCACCTCGCACAACCTGATCATCTTCACGCTGGCCGCCAGCGGCAAGGTGAGCATCGCGGCGCTGATCCTCGCGGGCATCGTGCCGGCGATCATCCTCACCGTGTGCAACCTCGTGGCGGCCTATGCTGTGGCGGTCAAGCGCGGCTACCCGGCCGGCACCTTCCCGGGCTGGAAGATCGTCGGGCAGTCGTTCGCCGCTTCGCTGCCCGGGCTGCTGGTGGTGGTGATCATCATCGCGGGCATCCTGTCGGGCGCGTTCACGGCCACCGAGTCGGCCTCGGTCGCGGTGCTGTGGGCGCTGTTCCTGTCGGCCATCGTCTACCGCAAGCTCACGCGCGAGCAGTTCCTGAAGGCGGCCGCCAAGGCGGTCAAGACCACCGGCACGGTGCTGCTGCTGATCGGCATCAGCTCGATGTTTGGCTACCTGATCGGCCTGTACGGCGTGGCCGAGCTCACCGGCAAGATGCTGGCCGCGACGAGCAGCTCGCCCTGGGTGATCTTCCTGTGGGTGAACATCATCCTGTTCGTGCTCGGCACCTTCCTCGACATGGCGGCGACGATCCTGATCTGCACGCCGATCTTCCTGCCGATCTGCCAGCAGTACGGCATGAGCACCGAGCAGTTCGGCATCGTCATGTTGATCAATTGCGCCCTCGGGCTGAACACGCCGCCGGTGGGCACCACGCAGTTCGTCGGCTGCACCATCGGCGAGATCTCGGTGGGCGAGGTGATGAAGACCATCTGGCCGTTCTACAGCGCGCTGATCGCCGCACTCATGCTCGTCACTTATGTGCCGGGTTTCGCGATGTGGCTGCCCAACCTCGTACTGAAGTAACCTCGCCCGCATGGACAGACCGATCGTCTACGTCAGCAACGCCGACAGCGGCGAGATCTCGGTGCTCGCGCTCGACGAGTCGCGCGGCACGCTCGCCACCGTGCAGACCGTGGCCGCGCACGGCACCGTGATGCCGATGGCGCTGAGCCCCGACCGGCGCGTGCTCTATGCCGCGCGGCGCAACGAGCCCTGGTCGGTGCTCGCCTTCGCCATCGATGCGCGCGACGGCCGCCTCGCGCTGCTGGCCGAAGCGCCCTTGCCGCAGAGCATGGCGCACATCGCGCTGGACGGCAGCGGCCGCTGGCTGTTCAGCGCCTCGTACCACGGCAACCTGCTGGCGCTGAGCCCGATCGATATCGACGGCCGCCCCGGCCCAGCCACGCAGGTGATCTCCACCGGGCCGAAGGCGCATGCCATGCGCGCGGCGCCTGGCAACCGCTTCGTCTATGCCACCTCGCTGGGCGGCGGCGTGGTGATGCAGTTCGGCTTCGATGCGGCCCACGGCACGCTCACGCCGATGGCGCCGCGCGACATCGCCGTGCGCGCAGGCGCCGGCCCGCGCCACCTCGCCTTCCATCCAAGCGGCCGCTTCGTCTACCTGCTCAACGAGCTCGACGCGTCGGTCGACGTGTTCAGTCTCGAGCCGCACAGCGGCGCGCTGGCCTGCGTGCAGAGCGTTCCCGCGCTGCCGCCCGCGTTCAGCGGCGAACCCTGGGCCGCCGAACTGCGCCTCACGCCCGATGCCCGCTTCCTCTACACGAGCGAACGCCGTTCCAGCACGCTGGCCGGCTTTGCGGTCGGCGCCAACGGGCGGCTCGCACCGATCGGCCATTGGCCCACGCAGGCGCAGCCGCGCGGCTTCGCGATCTCGCCCTCGGGCCGCTGGCTGATTGCCGCCGGGCAGTTGTCGAACGCCGTGAACGTGCATGCCATTGACACGGCCACCGGCCATCTCACCATGCGCCACGAACACGCCGTGGGCCGCAATCCCAACTGGGTCGAGGCGATCGCCCTGACCTGACCCTTCACTCTCGTTCGAGGACTTCCTTCATGAGCATCACCCGCCGCTCCCTGGCCAGCCTCATCGCCGTGGCCGCCTGCCTGCCCTTCGCCGCCGCTGCGCAGGAGTGGCCGGCCAAGCCGATCCGCATCGTCGTGCCCTTCGCCGCCGGAGGTACATCCGACATCCTGGCGCGCGCGCTCGGCGAACGGCTGCAGGCGGCGCTCAAGCAGACGGTGATCATCGACAAC
>Ga0073899_10005865_pt1 | contig 10633 bp, 8 predicted proteins | sample KloWWTmetaKNB5Ph_FD_88975 | JGI IMG/M metagenome (GOLD analysis project Ga0073899, IMG submission 88975) | Active sludge microbial communities from Klosterneuburg, Austria, studying microevolution and ecology of nitrifiers - Klosterneuburg... | ecosystem: Engineered > WWTP > Aerobic digester >...
AAGATCCCCAGCCCATTTGCAACCAGTCGCTCACGTCCGTCAGAGGGCACGTTGCGCACACCGAGCGCGCCGCTTGCACTGAGGGCAACCATCTCTGAGGAGCCGCCGCCGTCCATGTTCATGGCGGTGTCGTCACCGAGTTCCTTCATCAGCGTCGCCAACTGCACCAGGGTGTAACCCGAACTCGATTCTGATCGGCCATCGACGACGACTAGGTGCACGATCTGTTTGTCGCGGTCGATGCCAATCGCCGTACGCGGGTGACGGGCGAGGTCATCGGTGGGCACGATGGCGCCGGCGTTGAGCAGAGCGACCCCGCCGCTTAGGGCCATCTGCACGGGCATCGAGAGGCGGGCGCGCACCCGCACTTTGAGGCCTTTGACTAGGGGCGCGAGGGCATCGGCACCCACGCCGCGACCAATCAACACCTTGCCCTTGAGTGCGACCCTTGGTGGGCTCAAGGTGGTGCGGTTTGCGACGACGACGCCGCGCTTGATCACCACTTGGCGTACAACGCTGGCCCCAGCCACCACAGCCTCTCCGGGCATGTGACCCCAGCCTGTGGTGTAAACGCCGACGGCTCCGGGGGGCACTCGTGGAGCGTTCTTGGCCGAGAGTTCGATGCGCGCCAAACCGCGTGGCTTGATGCTCCCGACGAGATTCACTTGGCGGATCCGGGGGGTTCCGTCGACATCGATAAGGAACGTCAAAGCACTCGGATTGGCGTGCAGGAGTCCGCGCTGGCGGTCCTTCGCGATCCCCAATGGCGCACCGGTCTGGTGGATGTCGAAGAAGTCTCCGTTGATCGCGGCGACCGTGCCCTTAGCCATGTCCTGCAGAGCCATCGTCGAGGGCACCTGCTTAGGCGCGACCTGATCAAACTTGATTCCGTCACGAGTCCATTTGACGCTCAACACATGCACCCGCACAGTGCCGCGCTCATCGGTCCGGTCGTATTCGGAGTACGTCACACCCGGAGCCACCGGCCAGGTCTGCGACGTCGCTCGACCCGCAACCAGTGAGGTGGGCAGCGAAAGCCCGCCGGTACCCGCCGCCAACACTGTGGATGCCACCGCGACCACTATCAATCCGATCAGCATCCGCAGTTTCAGCACTGGGCGATTATTGCGGTCAGACATGCTGCCCGAGGCTGCGGCGCGCCCGGAGATGTCTTGACCAGTTGTTGCCCGACACACCACATATGGGGGTAAAAGCATCGCTGCTTTCACGATGCGGCATCGAGGTTTGCCAGCACCCCACCACTCCAGTCAGACTCCGACCATGTTTCGGGGGACTTTGGCACTTGTGGCGCTCAGTTGCGCCTTCATGGTGCCCACCGAGTCTGCAACCGCAACAACCCCTGTCGACTGCCCTCCGTTCGCCCAGGCTGCGGTCACGATCAACCCACCTACAGAGGTTGGATCGCCGACTTACGAGATCAAAGCCCCCTCCGCGACAGGTCTCGCGGCACCCTCGGGCCCACTGGCTAAACAGGCACGTCGCGGGCTCAACCGCAATCTTTTCTACACGCTGTCCACCTGGATCCCCCGCTGCTTTGGTGATCAGGCGGCTACCTCGCCGATTGACCCTCGCGGCAACGCAGAGCGCAACATTCGTCCCCTAGCGATGGCCGCGCACGGGCTCGCGATCGCACTCAAAACTTCTGCGTACGACGCCGCCATCACCGGGGTCTCGCAGGCGGACGCACTGGCCACCACCAAACGAATCGTGGTTGGGCTAGCCAGCACCCACAAAGCCAACTCAAACGCGGCGGACGCCTGGGGACACCACTGGCAAAGCAGCATGTGGACCTACTACGTCGGCCTGGCGGGATGGCTCCTTCATGACGACCTCACTCCGGCCGAACGTCAACAGGTGGCCCGAATGGTGGCCGATGAGGCGTCGTACATTCAATCGATCTGGTCTGACCGTGGCGTCGGATTTATGTACACCTCAACCGGCAAACTGCTCTACCCCGGCAACAGCCAAGCCGAAGAGGATGCCTGGAACAGCATGGCGCCAACCTTGGCTTCGATGATGCTGCCGAACTCGCCAGAGGCTTCGAAGTGGCGCAAGGTGGGGATGAGTTACGCGTTGGGTTCCTACACTCGCCGCAGCGATCTTGGCCGCAAGGTCCTCATCGATGGCGGGCGGATCGGTGCGACCGCCAAGGGCTACAACCTCAACTCCAACGGCACGATGGTGAACCACGGCCGGGTGCATCCGGAGTACATGTCGCTGATCACGATGAAGACCAGCGAATTGCTCACCGCAGCGGTGGCTGGCGACTCGGCATCGCAAAGCAGCCTGTACAACCTGATCTTCATGTACCGCACATTCACGAGCACCAAACTGAGCAACGGGGTGCCGGCGTATCGGCCCGGCAGTTACAAGATCAACTACCCCCAAGGCAATGACTGGGGCAAGCAACGCATCTCCTGTTATGCCCTGCTCGATGTCTATGCCCGACACCTCACCAACAGCACTCTTGGGTCCACGGCCACCACCTTCATGCAACGACACATGTCACGCCAAGAGGCGCTCATGAACAGGTTCTCTGACGGCCGCACCTACCAAGGCACCTGGTCAATGACGGGTTCTGAATATCGGTACGTCGGGCGCGAACAGATCACCACGACCGACTTGGGGGAGATCTGGATGGTGGAGTACCTGGCCGCCAATGGGCTACTGCGAGCCGGATCCAACGGGTTGCTGAGCTAACCCACGCGACTCCAAAACGTAGTCGCGGAAGACCGTCGCTGAAGGCAACATCCGCCGGCGCGAGGACCAAACCAGTCCGATGTCAAGGCGAGCCTCAGGGTTGGTGAGGCGGATCAGTCGCTCCGTCGTACGTCGACTCTGGATCTCCGCCTGAGCCAACGGCACCACCGCAACCCCAAGCCCTGCTGCGACGAACCCCCGCATCACCGGCACGTCCTCACCCTCGAATGCCACGTGCGGGCTGAAACCTGAGTTCAGACACAACTGCATCGTCACCGCCCGCATTTGCCAGTCATTGGGCACCATGATGAACGGCTCATCCGCCGCCTCGGCCAGATCGACGCTCTCGCGGGTGGCAAACCGATGATTGGGGGGTACGGCGAGCCCGAGCGGCAACTCCAACAACTCCTCCCGCACCAACTCCGTAGTCGGCGGGGGCTGCGAGGTGAACGCCATATCGATGCGGCCATTGAGCAAGGTGCCCCAACTGTGCGCCTCATGGGTTTGGGTCAGCCGAAATCGAACCCGCGGATATTGCCGCTTGAAACCAGCGATGATCCCGGGCACCAACCAGGTGCCGAGCATCGTCTCGAAGGCCACGCTCACCGTGCCGGTCGAGGGGTCCAGCAACTCTGCGACCGCACCGATGCCGTCGTCGAGATGATGGATGGATTGCTCGATGTGGGTGCGGAAGATCTGACCCGCCTCTGTTAGGCGCAAGACCCGTCCCGACTTGGCTAACAACGGGGTACCCACCTGCTCATCGAGCTTCGCCAGGGCTCGCGAAACCGCAGGTTGGCTCACCAGATGGAGGTCAGCAACCTCGGTCACCGTCACCCCGTCTGCCACCTGCAAGAACCAGCGCAAGACCTCGGTTTCCACGTGTCCCCAATCCATGCGTTTTGCTTATATACAAGTGTAGTTCTGGTTATTGGACGTATGTAAAGAGCTAGCTCACAATTGACTCATGACCACCGCACTGAACTTGGTACACCGCCTTCGCGACGAACTCGCCGACCGCCGTGCCTCCCACCAAGCACATGCCGCCATGCACCGCGAACTGGCCACCTACACCAGCCCCCGCGACATTGACGACCTGCTTGACCTGATTGGCACCGACCACAATCACACCGCCGACGCCATGCGCGACGTGTTAGCTCACAACCGCTACCGCGTTGCTATGCACCGCGCTTCGTGATTTCTGCCGCCTGTCAAAGTCACAAGTAAACCTGTGACTTTGATGCTTTGCGGGGGAGATCCCCCACGCAAAGCATCAAACATCCCGGCAAAGCACACCCTTCGACTCGCGCATCAGCGCGAGTCGAACTGCATTTTTGGAGATGGCCCACCAACTGGGCTCCCAAGCGGACCCCGCTGAACAGCAAGGTCACGTGGGAGAAGCCCCCGCAATGCTGATCAGGGCGTCGTACGTGCCCTTGCTTTGCGTGGCAGTTATCCGCTTTGCGTGGGAGATCCTCCCCGCAAAGCGACCAAGTCACAGGTTTACTTGTGACTTTTACACTGCCCCCGAAACTAGGAGGCAGCGACCAATTCGGCGATCTGAACGGTGTTGAGCGCCGCACCTTTACGCAGGTTGTCGTTGCTGACAAACAGCGCCAAGCCCCGTCCGTCGGGCACGCCTTCATCGGCGCGGATGCGACCGACGTAGGAGGGGTCTTTGCCTGCTGCTTCTAGCGGGTTGGGCACGTTTGAGAGGGCAACCCCTGGAGCGTTGGCCAGCAACTCGGCCGCTCGCTGAGGGCTGATCGGCCGCTCAAATTCGGCGTTGATCGCCAGGGAGTGGCCGGTGAACACCGGCACTCGCACACAGATGCCGCTCACGGCCAGACCTGGGATGCCGAGGATCTTGCGCGATTCGTTGCGCAACTTCTTCTCTTCATCGGTTTCGTTCATGCCGTCATCGACGAGGGCTCCAGCAATCGGCACGACGTTGTAGGCGATGGTGCGTAGGTACTTCTCGGGCGCAGGGAAGTCGATCGCCGAGCCGTCGTACGCCAATTCGCGGGCGCGGTCGCCGGCAAAGGCGACGCCTGTGGCGAGTTCTTCGACGCCAGCGATCCCCGAGCCTGAGACGGCTTGGTACGTCGAAGCGATCAGTCGCACCAGACCGGCTTCATCGTGGAGCGGCTTGAGCACCGGCATCGCGGCCATGGTGGTGCAGTTGGGGTTGGCGATGATCCCCTTCGTGGCGAGCTTGATCGCTTCTGGGTTGACCTCCGAAACGACCAGGGGCACGTCGGGGTCCATGCGCCAGGCCGATGAGTTATCGACGACCGTGACGCCGGCGGCGGCAAACTTCGGCGCGAGCACCCGCGATGCGGTCGCCCCGGCAGAGAACACCGCGATGTCGAGGCCCGAAGGGTCAGCGGTGTCGGCGTCTTCGACGATGACCTCGCGGTCGCCGTACGACAAAACCTTGCCAGCCGAACGCGCAGAGGAGAAGAACCGAATGCTGGCCACCGGGAAGTTGCGCTCCAGCAGGATCTGTCGCATCGCGACCCCGACCTGGCCGGTCGCGCCCACGACGCCAATGTTGACGCTCATCGGCCGGTGCCTCCGTAGACCACAGCCTCAACTTCGGAGGCGTCGAGGTCGAAGGCCGTGTGAGTTGCCTGTACGGCGGCGTCAACGTCGGCCTCATCCACGATCACCGAGATGCGGATCTCGGAGGTGGAGATCATCTCGATGTTGACCTTGGCCTCAGCCAACGCGGTGAAGAACTTCGCCGAGATACCTGGGTGGGTGCGCATGCCGGCCCCAATCAAGGAGACCTTGCCGATCTTGTCGTCGCACAACAATGACTCGAACCCGATCTGCTCCTTGAGCGCATCAAGGGTCTTCATCGCCAAGGTCACGTCAGTGCTGGGCAAGGTGAAGGAGATGTCGGTCAGCCCAGTGGCAGCGGCGGAGACGTTTTGCACGATCATGTCGAGGTTGATCTCGGCACCGGCGAGTGCGGTGAACACGGCAGCGGCTTCGCCGACCTTGTCTGGCACACCGACGACGGTGATCTTGGCTTCGGAGCGGTCGTGGGCAACTCCGGAAATGATGGCCTGTTCCATGGTGGGGTCCTCAGGTTGATCGTCGATAGAACCAGAAATCCAAGTGCCCTCGTGCTTGCTAAACGAGGAACGCACGTGGATGGGCATGTGATAGCGGCGTGCGTACTCCACACAACGAAGGTGCAAGATCTTGGCGCCACAAGCAGCCATTTCGAGCATCTCTTCGTAGGCGAGACGGTTGATTTTGCGGGCCGTCGGCACGATGCGCGGGTCGGCGGTGAACACGCCGTCAACGTCGGAGTAGATCTCACACACCTGCGCGTTGAGTGCCGCAGCCAGTGCGACCGCTGTCGTGTCGGAGCCACCGCGACCTAGCGTGGTGATGTTCTTGGTGGTCTGGCTGACGCCTTGGAAGCCGGCAACGATCGCGATTGCCCCCTCCTCGACGGCCTCCAAGACCCGGCCAGGGGTGACCTTCATGATCTTGGCGCGACCGTGCTCCTCGGTGGTGATCACGCCGGCTTGGCTGCCGGTGAACGAGCGGGCGTCGTACCCCAGATTGCCGATGCCCATCGCCAGCAGCGCCATCGAGATCCGCTCACCAGCGGTCAACAGCATGTCGAGTTCACGGGGGCTAGGCAGCGGCGAAACCTGCTCGGCGAGGTCAATCAGTTCGTCGGTGGTGTCGCCCATCGCGCTAACAACGACAACGACGTCATAGCCGTCGCGCTTCGTGGCCACGATCCGCTGGGCGACACGCTTAATGCCGTCGGCATCGGCGACAGATGAGCCGCCGTACTTCTGCACGACAATTCCCTTTGGACTAGCCACGGGTGAACCTTCCCAATCGCGCCTCACGCCTGTCGCGCAAAGCCCCGACAAGGGTAGTCGGTCGCGGGATTTGCAGTACGACGCTGCCCGAGTGCCGGACTCAGGTTGCCCGACTAGTTGCGGATCACGAGCTACCCAGCGATCTCGGCCCGATACCAACGATGCTCCGGGTCGGCCTCAACCATCGCGACCAGCGCCTCGATGCGATCGCGCGCGCGGCCATTGGCTAGCTCGTCACGATCTGCGGGATGGCGCCAATAGTGGTTGACGCAGTAGGCCGCCACTTCGGCTTTGGTGGCAAATTGAGGCGGCACGACCTGGATTGCTCCGGAGCCAATCCCATTCAAGAAGGCCAGTCGACGCCACGCCTTGTGGGCCTTCGGGTAGGCAGTGATCAGATGCGCACCGTCGCGCAGATGGAGGTCGATCACGGGCATGCGCTTGAAGCCGGTGAACACGATGCCTTGGACATCACTCCACGCCACCATGGCCAGCGGCTCACCCTGCACGATGCCCACCTGGGTGGGCGTCAGCACAAGTTGCCGAGGCGCGTTAGGGAGCTGGCGAATCGGCCACCACGAAAGAAGGCCAAGCCCGATGAGCATCACGAACACTGCGCCAGACAAGACACTTCGACCTACATCCCAAGCGCCTTCTGGAGGCAGTCGTTCATGTAGGTAGAGCGTGCCCGTGACCGCGAGGCCTAGCAACATCAGCGAGGTGGCAAGCGTCACGATCGACTGAGTACGTCGCCCTCGGTCGATCGAGAAGGCGATGCCAGTTACGTCGAGGGCCAATGGGGGAGTGTCAATCACCACGGTTTCAGCCAGGTTTGGTCTCACGGCGGTGTACACCCCGAGCACGAAGGAACCCACAATGAGAGATGCCAGAAAGGCCAACCCCGACCAGCCCAGATCCGCGAGCGCCGACTCGCCCTCCGTAAGCAGCGCATAGAGCAAACCGGCACCGAAACCGAGCATCAGAATCACAACAAACCAGCGCGCCAGGGCTTGCGGCTTAGGGCGCCACGAGACCGGCGGCAACTCTCCTGGGTCGATGTGCAAGTGGGCTACTCCCCTAGCACCTCATCGGCAACAGCCACACGATCAGACTCGTCAAGATCGGAGTCGAGAGCCGAGTGTGCGACCACCGAGTGCAACGCGGAGAGCACTCCGCAACCGATGGTGCCCCAGTTGGCGAGGTAGGAGTATTGCCACCACCACAGCGCCTCGATCACGTCACCGGACCGGTAATGCGACAAACCATTGGCCAGATCGGTGGCCATCGACGTGAGGTCATCGGAGATGTTGGCCGGCAAGGTGTCAGCGTCATAGGGCTCAAAGTTGTGCGCGTAGGTGTCGAGGTCGCCCAGCACGCCAGCTAGTCGGATCCGCATCGCATCGAGGTCAGGATCTGGGCCCGCGTCCGGCTGGAAGTGGGTGTCTGGCACAAACGGCACCTGAACACCGAGTCGAGCTCCCGCCAGCATGATCTGGCTGACCTCCAAGAGCAGCATCGGGATGGCGGTCGAAGCCGTCTCGTCGCGTGCAATGGCCCGCAACGACACCAGGTACGACTCAACCGCGTCAGCGATCTGTTGTCCGAAATCTTCCACGTCCAGGACTTTCACCCTGTGCTCCGCCTTCCTTCGAATGCTCGACCAAGCGTCACTTCGTCGGCGTACTCCAAATCGCCGCCCACTGGCAGTCCACTAGCCAATCGAGTCACGGTCAAGCCGAGGGGGCGAAGTTGGCGTGAGAGGTACGCCGCAGTCGCATCACCCTCGATGTTGGGGTCGGTCGCCAAAATGATCTCGGTGACCACCCCGTCTTCGAGACGACGCAGCAACTCGCGCACCCGCAACTGCTCAGGGCCGATGCCATCAAGCGGAGAAATGGCTCCGCCGAGCACGTGGTAGCGACCCCTGAACTCACGAGTGCGCTCGATTGCGACCACATCTTTAGCTTCCTCGACGACACAGATGAGCGCGGGATCACGACGTGGGTCTTGGCAAATGCGGCACTGCGGCTCCTCGCTGACGTTGCCGCAGATGTCACAAAAACGTGCCTTCAACTTCAGGGTCATCAGCGCCTCGGCGAGGCGGCGCACGTCAGCTGGCTCGGAGGAAAGCAGATGGAACGCCATCCGTTGGGCTGACTTTGGCCCGATACCGGGCAGTCGCCCGAGTTCGTCGATGAGGTCTTGCAGTGCGCCTTCGTACATCTAGACGCCCCACCCGTCACTTGTCATGGGGAATCTCCTCAATCACGGTGGCGCCAAGCTCGCGGGCCAACAACGCAGCGCCGCTCTCGGCTTCGTTGCTTATCGTCGGGTCGGCAGGGTCAACGTAGTCGTCAGGGTCGATGGGCTCGGCCTCTGGCTCCTGGGCTGCCTGGGGTGGCGACGCGGGAGCGGGCGGCCTAGACGGGGCCGCAGGACTCACCGGCGGCGCATCCACGACGGCGGGCTTGATCACTCGGGGAGCCGCCGCCTTCACGGGGTCGGCGCTTGGGTCGACCACGGCCTCAATGCGCCAATCGGCCCCGATCAAGTCGATCATGGCTTGGCGCAAGATCTGGTCGCTGCCACCTTGCAAGAACGATTCACGGGCTCCGGCAGTCTTAAAGCCCAGGGTCAGCACGTTGGCCTCGATGCCGACCACTTGAGAGTTCTGGCTCAGCAGCATCCAGGTGAACCGCTTCATGGTGCGCACCCGGTCGAGTACGTCTGGCCACAAGCGGCGCACGTCGGCTTGAGAGAGCGCGCCCGGAGGAGCCGGCTTGGTCGGCTCATTGACCACAGGAGGCGCCGCGGGCGCGGGCGGAGCCTGACGTGCAGCCGATGGCTTTGCTGGTGGGCTCAACGGAACTGTCGGCTCGGTGGTCTCGGTTGAGGCGGGCTCCACCGAGTTTGGTTGGACAGGGGTTGGTTGCACAGGATCTGGTTGCGCCGGCGCGGGTTTCACGGGGGCAGGTGACACAGCGCTCGGCGGCTCGGGAGTTGGCGCCTGGCTTGGTTGCTCGGGGGCCTGTGCCTGAGTGGTGGGGGCCTGCGTGGTGGGGGACTGCGTGGTGGGGGACTGAGCAACAGGTGCTTGTGCGGTGGCTGCGCTCAGAGCCGCCCTTGCCCCTGCTGGAGTTGCTGGCGGAGAGTCGATAGCGGCCCCGCTCGGTGCGGGCATGCCCGAGGCGCTGATGCGACGCTCGAGGCGATCAATGCGGGCACCAAAGCCCAGCGCAGAGTCATCGGCACCTGGCAGCAGAAGTCGCGCACAAATCAACTCCAGCAACAGTCGAGGGGCCGTCGCACCACGCATCTCAGTGAGCCCGGCCGCAACCACATCAGCGGCTCGCACCAACTCGGCGCGGCCGAATCTGGCCGCCTGAGCGCTGAGCCGATCGGCTGCGTCGTCGGAGACCTCAAGCAGCCCACCCCTGGCAGACTCGGGGGCCGCCGCCATGATGACGAGGTCACGCAGTCGCCGCAGCAGATCTTCGGTGAATCGGCGCGGGTCTTGACCGATCTCGATGACCTTGTCGACGACGCCAAAGACGGTGCCACCATCGCCCGCCGACATCGCATCGATCACCTCGTCGAGCAGGCTGTCGGGGGTGTAGCCGAGCAGGGCCGCAGCCACTTCATAGGTCACCCCGTCAGAACCGGCCCCGCCAATGAGTTGATCAAGCACCGAGAGTGAGTCACGGGCAGACCCCGCGCCAGCGCGCACGACCAGCGGTAACGCCGCGTTGTCGATGTGGACGCCCTCGGCCTCGCACAAGGTGGCGAGGTAGTCACTCAACGTGCGCGGTGGGATCAGCCGGAAGGGGTAGTGGTGGGTGCGACTGCGAATCGTGCCCAAAACTTTGTCGGGGGCGGTCGTGGCGAAAATGAACTTCAGGTGCTCGGGAGGCTCCTCGACCAACTTCAACAGCGCGTTGAAGCCCTGCGGGGTGACCATGTGGGCCTCATCGATGATGTAGACCTTGTATCTGCTGCTCACCGGCGCAAAGAACGCACGCTCGCGCAAATCGCGGGCGTCATCAACACCACCGTGGCTG
>Ga0073899_10005868_pt1 | contig 10631 bp, 11 predicted proteins | sample KloWWTmetaKNB5Ph_FD_88975 | JGI IMG/M metagenome (GOLD analysis project Ga0073899, IMG submission 88975) | Active sludge microbial communities from Klosterneuburg, Austria, studying microevolution and ecology of nitrifiers - Klosterneuburg... | ecosystem: Engineered > WWTP > Aerobic digester >...
CGTCAGGGCGATTTGGCAGACGTTGCCAGCCTGTTTGACCAATACCGCCAGTTTTACGAACAGGCACCCAATGCACAGCGGGCACTGCAGTTCATCACCGAGCGCTTTACCAGGCAGGAGTCGGTGCTGCTGGTGGCGCAGGACGCCTCGGGCACGCTGGTGGGTTTTTGCCAGCTGTACCCGAGTTTTTGCTCGGTAGAGGCACAGCCTATCTACGTGCTCTACGACCTTTTTGTAGCCCCCGGTGCGCGCAAGCACGGTGCCGGGTGCCAGCTGTTGCTGGCCGCCGAAGCCCGTGCCCGTGCGGACGGCAAGGTGCGCATGGACCTGACCACGGCCAGGACTAATTTTCAAGCGCAGTCCGTGTACGAATCACTGGGCTGGGTGCGCGACGCGGTGTTTTACGCCTACAACCGCCATTTGGAGTCGCCATGAACACCTTTGCCCACACCTGCCTCATCCCCGCCGCTCCCGCTGCGGTGTTTGCCGCCTTTGCCGCGCCGCAGCGCCTGGCGCGCTGGTGGGGGCCGGACGGTTTTCGTAACACTTTTGCACTGTGTGATTTCCGCTCCGGTGGTGCTTGGCGTTTCACCATGCACGGACCCGATGGCAGGGACTACCCCAATGAGTCGCAGTTCGTGGAGGTGCTGCCCAATGCGCGCGTGGTCATTCGGCACCTGAACGCACCGCACTTTGTGCTGACGGTGGAGTTGCGCGCCGAAGGGCAGGGTACGCGGGTGCAGTGGACGCAGGTGTTTGACGATCCGGCCGTGGCCCAAGCGGTGCGCCACATTGTGGAACCCTCCAATGCGCAAAACCTGCAGCGGCTGGCTGCCGAGGTCGCTTCCGGCGCCTGAGAATTTATAAGCCAAATAGGGCTATAGCACCCGTAGAACGTGCGCAAGCAGCTACTAAAGTTATAGCGACTGGGTGCTGCCTTTGGTTGCCTTGGCAGTCTGGGCGGCAGCCACCAGCGCACGGGTGTTGGCAACGTACCGTCGCGCACGGCCTGGCGTGCTTGCGGCGTGGCCATGGCCCGCGCCAGCATGACGGCAAAGCGTGCCAGTGAGCGCGAGAGTTCGCTGTTCACCAATGCCTCCAGCAGTTCGCCCTTGGAGCGCAAGTGGGCGTAGTTAAAGTAACGACCGTTATGTAACTTTATGGAGCCGTTGATGCCATCCACTTCCCCCCAGGCCGCCCTCATCGTTGGGGCGGGCGACGCCACCGGCGGCGCCATTGCCAAACGCTTTGCCCGCGAAGGGCTCATTGCCTGCGTGAACCGGCGCAGCGCCGACAAGCTGGCCCCGTTGGTTGACGAGATACGCGCCAGCGGCGGCAATGCCCAGGCCTTTGCCGCAGACGCGCGCAAAGAGGACGAGGTGGTTGCGCTGGTGGAGCAAATCGAACGCGAGGTGGCACCCATCGAAGTGATGGTGTTCAACATCGGCGCCAACGTGCCGTGCAGCATCCTGGACGAGACCGCACGCAAGTACTTCAAGATCTGGGAGATGGCCTGCTTCAGCGGTTTTCTGGTCGGGCGCGAGGTGGCCAAGCGCATGGTGGCGCGCGGGCGCGGCACCATCATCTTCACCGGGGCCACGGCGGGCCTGCGCGGCTCGGCCCACTTTGCCGCCTTTGCCGGGGCCAAACACGCACTGCGGGCGCTGGCGCAAAGCATGGCGCGGGAGCTGGGCCCGCGCCATGTGCACGTGGCCCACGTGGTGGTGGACGGTGCCATCGACACCGCCTTCATCCGCGACAACTTCCCCGAGCGCTACGCCACCAAAGAGCAGGACGGCATACTCAACCCCGACCACATTGCCGACAACTACTGGCACCTGCACCAGCAGCCGCGCGATGCCTGGACGCATGAACTGGACCTGCGCCCCTGGCAGGAACGCTGGTAACTCGATCCCCCTGTGCAATGACTGGACAATGACTGGAGAACCCATATGAGCAAGCAAGTGGAATTCTTTTTTGATTTCGGCAGCCCCTACACCTACCTCGCCTACCACGAACTGCCCCGCATTGCCCAGGCGCGCGGGGCGCAAATCGTCTGGCGGCCCATCTTGCTCGGGGGTGTGTTTCAGGCCACGGGCAACCACAGCCCGGCCGAGATTGCGGCCAAAGCGTTGTATTCGAATGTGGACCTGCAGCGCTGGGCCAAGGCTTATGGTGTGACCTTCACCATGAATCCGCATTTCCCCATCAATACGCTGGCGCTGATGCGCGGTGCCGTGGCCATGCAGCAGCGTGGCGAGGCACCATTCCAGCGCTACCTGGCGGCCATGTTCAGCGCCATGTTCGAGAAGCCGCGCAACCTCAACAACCCGGCCGAGATCGGTGCGGTGCTGGCGCAGGCGGGGTTCGACCCGATGGAATGCATGCAGGCCATTCAGGAGCCCGCCGTTAAGGACGCGCTCAAGGCCGCTACGGCCGAAGCGGTCGCGCGCGGCGTGTTCGGTGTGCCCACCTTTTTTGTGGGAGGCGAGATGTTCTGGGGTCAGGACCGCCTGCATTTCGTGGATGCGGCACTGGCGTAAAGTAAAGTTCCCTCCGTGCCCATGCGTATTTACCTTGCCCCCATGGAGGGTCTGCTTGATTGTGTGCTGCGTGACATTCTGACCCGTGTGGGTGGGGTGGACCGCTGCGTGTCCGAGTTCATCCGAGTCACCCACACGCTGCTGACCGAACGCACGTTTTTGCGCGTCATGCCCGAGCTGCTCAACGGCGGCTACACGCCATCGGGCGTGCCGGTACGGGCGCAGTTGCTGGGCTCTGACCCCGTGAGCATGGCCGAAAATGCCGCCCGCCTGGCCGAGTTGGGCCCGCACGGCATTGACCTGAATTTTGGCTGCCCGGCCAAGGTGGTCAACCGCCACGGTGGCGGTGCGGCATTGCTGCAAGACCCGGAACTGCTCACCCGCATCGTGTCGGCCGTGCGCCGCGCCGTGCCCAAAGACATGCCGGTGTCGGCCAAGATGCGCCTGGGCTTTAACGACGATTCATTGGCCGTGGAGTGCGCCCAGGCCCTGGCCGCTGGTGGCGCCGAAGAACTGGTGGTGCACGCCCGCACCAAAGCCGACGCCTACCGTCCGCCGGCGTATTGGGAGCGTGTCAACGACATCCGTTTGGCGGTGAACATTCCCGTGGTGGCCAATGGCGAAATTTGGACCATGGACGACGCCCGCCGCTGCCGCGCTGCCAGTGGCTGCGACAGCGTCATGCTGGGCCGTGGCATCGTCACCGACCCCGGCCTGGCGCTGGCCATTCGCCGCGCGTTGGTGCAGCCCCAGGGCGCGGACGCACAAACCGCCAACGCTGAGGCCGCCGCCGATGAAGCCGATTCTGCTGCCGCCCCCTTGGTGCCCTGGGTCGACATACTGCCGCTGCTGGGTGCCTTCTGGCTGCTGGTGGTGCAGCGCCTGGAGCGCCGCCAGCAGGCCGGGCGCCTCAAACAATGGCTCAACTTCATGCGCAACCGCTACCCCGAAGCCCAAGCCGCCTACGACGCCCTGCGCACCCTGCACGACCCCGCGCAGGTCACGCAACTGCTGCGGCGTTTGGGCGCACTGGGTGGTGAATTGCTACAAAAAGAGTAGCTGCTTTCGCGCGCTGTGCAAGCGCTGGAGGTCGTTTAGTTCCAACATGGTGTGGACTCCTGTTGGGGCGTGACGAAGCGCAAGGTGGACTTGACGACCTGGATGGCAGGCCCATTGGTTTCTTCAGGAAGCGTTTGGGGATCGACTTGACGCCAATTGGCATCGACGTTGTTTGGCAAAAAACGTGGCGGTGATTTTGTTAGTGGCTTGCGTACATCCAAATGCATGACGTAGAGCTTTGCTTGGGTCTCGCCCAATGGCCCGCCGTCACTGGGGTGTACGGTCAGTACGTCATGTCCCGACGGGAGAAGAACAAAGTCGGTCGCAACCCCGTGCAGTGCGCTGCGCTGCGGATTCAGGTAACCGGGTAGAAATTCCCCCTCGCTGTACCGAAAATCATGGATTAGCCCCAACCCAATTTCGGCTGCTGCGGGGTGGTAGCTGACCTCCCATAGTTCGGGCACATCGGTTAGCAGACCAATAAAGCTGTTTCGCGCCGGTGCCGTTCGGATGGTGGACAGACTGGCCGCAATGCGTCCGGTTTTATCCTTTACCGGGATGACTTTCAGCACACGCAGCGTTTCATCCAGGATCGTGAGCGTTGGTGGGTTGAGCGTTGCAACTGCCAGTAATTGATTGCGGGCAGCCCTTGGTGCCGATAGCGCGGTAGTCTGAATTGCAGATTTCAGACTGGTTTCGGCTACGACCTGACAACGCTCCAAATGCACCCGCTGGATGCGGCCATCCGCGGCAGCAAGCAATGCATGCGAGCCGTCTGCAAGATGGTGCACGTGGGGTAGCGGGTTTTTAAGAATGTGGGGGTGTGTGGAGCGGATTAGATGCGGTGGGACTGGATTGCCTGCCGGTTCTGCATGACACGGGAAGCAGTTAAAAAAAAAGAGTGCCGCAATTGCTGGCACTCTTTTCAAACGCTCTGTCGCCCCGCTCGGGTTCAAGCGATTTGACATGGTCGTTTTACTGTTTGACGGCTTTTACATCACCATCGGCTCCAACGCCCAGTGTGTAACCCAACGAAACGTGGTGAAAACGCGCCGACGCATGGTCGCTATGGATGGCCAATCCGAACGGAATAACTTTGCCTTCGCCCGGGTTTTTGCGGGTAAATGTCACGGTATAAGTGTCGCCACTTTTTGTGCCCTCCGCCTTCGCACCGAGTGTGCCGCCCTCCATTTTGCGATCGGTAGAGACGGACCCATCAGCCACCTTGGCGCCTTTGGCGCTCTTCCATTGCATCAACTCGTATGTGCCTTCCTTGACGTACTTGGTCTTTTTATCATCGGCATTGGGCATGCTCCGTGCATCGTTGTGGCATGCAGCCCAGCATCCCACCTGCGCTGATTGGGGTACTTTCGCGTCGGGGAACATCACTGTCGTCTTGACTTCGTTGTCTTTGTCACCCTTGTCGGCACCACCAGACGGTGACTTGAAGGTCAGCCGGATGTAGAGATTGCTTGCATCGTAAGCCGCTTGCACTGCAACGGGGTAGGTCATGGTTTTTGGTGCGCCTTTGGGCTCCAATTCCTTATCCGCCAAGCGCTTGAAGTTGAAGTTCAATCCACCTTTTTCCTCATGACACCCTACGCAGGTTTCACCTTTTTTAAGACCCGCCGTGCCGCTGTGATCGGATTTTTTTCCAACCCACTCAATAGGTGTTGTACCGGGATGAAATACGCTGACTTCGCGTTTGGGCACTTTGGTCCAATCGGGGGCTGCATAGGCCAACTGCGTGCCTGCTGCCAAAACCGTGCCAAACAGCACCATTGAAATCTGTTTTCTGTTCATGTCAGATTGTCCTTTCAAGTTATTAAACCGTTAAGAGGCAGGGCGCAGTCCGTATGCCAACTGGGCTGCGCGCAATCACTCGTCTTCTTCCTTCATGCCCTGGGGTTTTTTGTGGGCAATTCCTTTATGGCAATCGATGCAGGTCTGTTTATCGTCCTGGGCTATCTTGTGCATTTTTGCTGCGCGCAGCTTTTGTTTTTCGGTATCCATGCCTTCAAAACTATGGCAATTGCGGCATTCGCGTGAATCGACGGATTTCATTCGGGCCCATTCGTGTTCAGCCAAACGCAAGCGATTGGCCTCGAATTTTTCCTTGGTATCGATCGTGCCCATCAACTTTCCCCACAATTCGGCACTGGCTTGAATTTTGCGCACCATTTTGTGCGACCAGTCTTTGGGTACATGGCAATCGGAACATATGGCCCGCACGCCGGTGCGATTGCTGTAGTGAATGGTTTGCTTGTACTCCTGGTAAACGTTGTCCCGCATTTCGTGGCACGAGATGCAAAATTCCAGGGTGTTTGTCGCTTCCATTGCGGTGTTGAAGCCGCCCCAAAAAAAGACACCTGAGAAGAAACCGACCGTCAGCAGGGCGATCAAGGAATACTTCGCGCTCGGTTTCTTCAATGTTCCCCACAGGGTTGCTATTTTTGACGCCATTCAAACACTCCAGACTTTCTAAATCCAACTAAACGCAATGGACGGAGGAGACACTGCTCCTCCATCCGCGCGGCACTCTACGAATGATTGATTAGTAGATGTCGTGCTGCGTGTTGTACACGTTGAACTTGCCTGTCGGGGTGATCATTTTGGGATCGGTAATCACCTTCTTCAGAGCCAGTGTCTTGTCGTCGTACACAACAATCGCCGATTGGTCGGTCTTTCCACCCCACAACGAGATCCAGACTTCGGTGCCGTCGGCACTGTACTCGGGGTGTACAGCGCGGCGGGTCGCTTTGGTTTCTGGCAGACCAGAATCTTTGGCTACGTTGATGGTTTTGAAAGGCTTGGACAGATCACCCATCTTCCAGACAGAAACCGACTCTGCGGTTTCCTTGTCCGAATTTTGAGCCGAATCAGCCCACAGGTGATTGGACTTTGGATGCGTCTTCACAAACAGGTTGCCCGGCACGTGTTTGACTTCCTGCACCACCTTCCAGTTGAACGCTTTGAACTTGGCGTACTTCTTGTCGTCGGACGGTGTGCTGATTAAGGTCACCACGTCTGCACCCAGGTGACCGGTTGCCCAAACCGGGCCAAACTTGGGATGAACAAAGTTCGCACCACGGCCTGGGTGCGGAATTTTTGCGGTTTCAACCAAAGCGGCCAGTTTGCCGGTCTTCAGGTCGACGGCGGCGATCTTGTTCGATGCGTTGGCTGCGACCAAGAAGTAACGCTTGGATGCGTCAAAACCGCCATCGTGCAGAAACTTGGCTGAGCCAATGGTGGTGGTCTTGAGGTTCTCGATGTCCGAGTAGTCGACCAACAGGATCTGGCCGGTTTCTTTGATGTTGACAACCCACTCAGGCTTGATTTCGGACGACACGATAGAGGCCACGCGTGGCTCTGGGTGGTATTCGCCATCCACCGTCATGCCGCGGGTGCTGACCACTTTGCGTGGTTTGAGGGTGTCGCCGTCCATGATGACGTATTGAGGTGGCCAGTAGGAACCGGCAATCGCGTATTTGTCTTCAAAGCCCTTGAATTTGGATGTATCCACCGAGCGGGCATCAAAGCCGATTTTGACTTCGGCCACAACACCGGGCTTCTCCATCCACAAGTCGATCAGTGACAGGCGACCGTCGCGCCCGATCACATACACATAGCGACCCGACTTGGACAGGCGCGAGATGTGCACTGCGTAACCGGTCTTGACGATACTGCGAATATCTTTGGTGTCGCCGTCGATCAGCGCCACTTCACCGGTATCACGCAAGGTCACGGAGAACATGTTCTTCAGGTTGTACTTGTTCATCTGCTTGGTCGGCCGTTCGTTCACCGGAACGATTACCTTCCAGGAATCAAGGGTTTCCTTGAAGCTGTATTCGGGCGGTACATCGGGCGTGTTCTGGATGTACTTGGCCATCAAAGTCAATTCGTCCTTCGTCAGGATGTCGTCGAAATTGACCATTCCCCCATCGGTGCCGTAACCAATGATTTTCTCTAGGCGGGATTGTCCGAGCGTCAGCGTTCCACCTTCGGTCTTGGTGCCATCTTTGGCAGTTTTGGTCCAGTGGGGTTCCAGATTTTTTCCCGTTGCCCCTTTGCGCAGCACGCCATGGCAGCCCGCACAACGTTCGAAATAAATCTTCTTTGCAGCCTCTTTTTCGGAAACGCTCATGACGGGTGCCTCAGGGCCTTTGTCCTGTGCATAGGCTGACGCTGCCAGGCCGGTCAGCATCACCGCTGCAGCAACGCTGGAAAGACGGGAAAATTTCATCATTCTTACTCCATAGTACCTAGCAGCCAATCTGCCGCACAACGGGCATCCGACGCTTGGTGACGGCTGCATCAAATCGATCCAAGCGCTCACATTGTTCATGTGATGGCATGGCAGCTTATTAACTTAGATCAACAAAGAAACAAAGCCGTTCGAAATTTTGCTATTTGTTGGTTTGACTGGGTGCCTGCCGCGCGTGCAAACCTTCAATAGCAAATTGGTCGTGATTCGTGCTTTAAGATTCGAGTGTTGAACATGTGAAATCCAGAATTGACTACTGCACCCGTACTGACGATCCACCAACTGGGCTGTAGCAGGGGGGGGCGCCCCCTTTTTCAGAACATTGATTGCAGTCTGGAAGCTGGGCGCTGGCTCTACGTTGCGGGAGCAAACGGAGTTGGAAAAACCAGCCTTTTACGCATGCTGTGTGGCCTGGCGGCCATTGAGTCGGGTGATATTTGCTGGAAAGGCGTATCCGTGCGAGCGCAGGTCGAAGCCTTCCGTCGAGAGTTGTTCTACCTTGGGCATCTCAATGCCCTGCAAGAGTCCATGACGGTGAGTGAGAACATCGTGTTTTCAGCGGCACTTGGAGGTTTGGCGGTTGCGCAGCGGGATGTGGCTGAATTACTTGTGCAGTTTGGTGTTGGTGGCCGTGGTGGGCAGGTGGTTCGTCATCTCTCGCAAGGGCAAAAGCGGCGCGTTGCCCTGCTTCGGCTGGCCTTGAGTCGGGCGCGGTTGTGGGTATTGGATGAGCCGTTTGTTGCGATGGATGACGCAGGTATACGGATGTTGGCGAACCTGGTGGCGAAGCACTTGAACACCGGAGGGCTTGCGGTGATAACGAGTCATCAGTCAGTCGATATGGGGGGCATTCCGGCGCAAATTCTGGATTTGTCGGCATGCGCGTGTCAATGAGCCAGGAAATGGGTACGACATCGGTCCTTTGGGCGGTGTTGCAGCGCGAGGTTTCGCTTGCCATGCGGCAAAAGGGTGAAGTACTGACCCCCTTGGTTTTTTTTGTTGTGATTGCAAGTTTGTTTCCACTTGGAATTGGCCCTGAGTCGGCACTGTTGTTGCGCATGGCGCCTGGCGTGTTGTGGGTTAGTGCGTTGCTTGCGGCCATGTTGTCGTTGCAGCGGCTGTTTTCAACCGATTATTCGGATGGAACGCTGGAGCAAATGGCACTTTCCACGACGCCTCTCGGCTTGTTGGTGCTTGCCAAGTCCGTCGCGCACTTCTTGTTGTCCGGGTTGCCGCTGGTTCTGGTGGCTCCCGTACTTGGTTTGCAATTTGGGTTAGATGAGCGGGCGTTGGGAGTTTTGGTGGCGTCGCTTTTGTTAGGGACTCCGACCCTGAGTTTGATTGGCAGCATCGGTGCGGCTCTCACTTTGGGCGTACGCGGAGCAGGGGTATTGTTATCTTTGTTGATCCTGCCCTTGTATATTCCAGTCCTGATTTTCGGCGCTGGCGCGGTTGAAGCGGATGCAGCCGGGTTGGGGGCTGGAGGGCATTTGTCCTTGCTGGCGGCCCTGCTGGTCGTGTCGCTTTTTTTTGCCCCGCTGGCCACTACGGCTGCATTGAAAATTTCCCTTGAATGACGACGCCTGCTATTAACTGGTTCAAGTTCGCATCGCCACAATCGTTCTATTTTTTGGCGGGGCGCTTGTGGCCGTGGTTTGCGGCCCTCGCTGTGCTGCTATTGACGGCCGGGTTGTGGGTGGCATTTTTTGTTGCCCCGGTGGATGCCCAGCAGGGGCAGGGCTACCGTATCATTTTTGTGCACGTCCCGGCGTCCCAGATGTCGATGTTGATCTATGTGGTGATGGCAGGCTGGGCTGGTTTGGGGTTGGCATTGAATACCCGCGTGTCGGGGATGATGGCTTCCGCGTTGGCGCCCACCGGGGCGTTGTTCGCGTTTTTGTCTTTGGTGACGGGTGCGTTGTGGGGTAAGCCGATGTGGGGAACCTGGTGGGTGTGGGATGCACGCCTTACCTCGGAGCTCATACTGCTTTTTCTGTATTTGGGTTTCCTGGCCCTGCAGTCCAGTATTGACGAACCACGCCGCGCTGACAAAGCCTGTGCGGTGCTGGCATTGGTTGGCGTGGTGAATGTGCCCATCATCTATTTTTCCGTCAAATGGTGGAATACCCTGCACCAGGGGGCTTCGGTTTCATTGACCAGTGCACCGTCCATGGCCAGTACCATGCTGACCGGTATGCTGCTGATGGTGCTGGCGTTCTGGATGTACAGCATTGCCGTTGCGTTGGCACGGGTGCGTGTCATCATTTTGGCGCGTGAACGGCATGCAGATTGGGTGCAACATGCAATGGAATAGTGCTTCAGAATTTTTTGCGATGGGTGGCTACGCACTGTATGTGTGGGGCAGTTTTGGCATTACAGCCGCAGTCATGGTGGTCGAAATGTGGCAAGTTCGCATTCGGAAAAATCAGGTCTTGCGGGAATTGCGTGCGGATGCCCGCCACGAGGGGGGCGTGTCTTGAAGCCGCGTCACAGGCGCGCTGCGCTGATTGTTGGTGGTCTGGCGGCACTTGGACTTGCGGCGTATTTTGTGCTCAATGCTTTCCAGAGTAATTTGGTGTTTTTCTTTACACCGAGCCAAATTGCGTCGGGTGAGGCGCCCCGCAATCGCATCTTCCGTGTGGGTGGAATGGTCAAAATGGAGTCCGTCAAACGCGACAACTTGACTGTTCAGTTTGTTGTGACCGATACCGCGCAGGAGGTGCGTGTGTCGTACACCGGAATCCTGCCGGATTTGTTTCGGGAAG
>Ga0073899_10005871_pt1 | contig 10629 bp, 10 predicted proteins | sample KloWWTmetaKNB5Ph_FD_88975 | JGI IMG/M metagenome (GOLD analysis project Ga0073899, IMG submission 88975) | Active sludge microbial communities from Klosterneuburg, Austria, studying microevolution and ecology of nitrifiers - Klosterneuburg... | ecosystem: Engineered > WWTP > Aerobic digester >...
GCAACGGGGTCGGATTATAGCCTGACCGCAGGCCTTGCGACAGGGCACGGCGACATCGTGCGGCCGACAAGACAGGAAGATCGAAAACCGCCAGGCTCGGGCCACGGCACCGCCGGAACCGGCAGCCTTTGCCGCGAATTCGCAAGTCGAACGGTGTATTCCTCGCGATTTGCGATTGCCGATCAGGCGCGGTGCTAAACTGCCCGAACCATCCCAAGCGCGCTCATTCGATGATCAGGTTCTGCTCTCACTGCGGCGCCGGCGTCTCCTTCGAGATCCCCGCCGGCGACGCGCTTCCCCGGCACGTCTGCAGCCGTTGCGGTCACGTTCACTATGAAAACCCGCGGCTCGTCGTCGGCTGCGTCGCAACCTGGGAGGGTCGCATCCTCCTTTGCCGCCGGGCCATCGAGCCGCGACGCGGATTCTGGACGGTACCCGCCGGCTTCATGGAAAACGGTGAAACCACTGCCGAGGCGGCTTGCCGCGAGACACATGAGGAAGCCGGTGCGCGGGTCGTCGTGGACGCGCCATTTGCGATGGTCAGCATCGCCCACATCAATCAGGTTCATCTCTTCTATCGTGGCCGCCTCGCCGCAGCGGATTACGCCGCCGGCGACGAGAGCCTCGAAGTGGCTCTGCTGGCGGCGGATGGCATTCCGTGGGGCGAGATCGCCTTCCGCAGCGTCACCCACTGCCTCGAACACTACCTGAGAGATGCGGCGCGAGGAAGCTTCGGGTTTCACGAAACGGCGCTGGGTCCTCTGAGCAAGGCGACCTGATCACTCATCCAGCCGGTAGTGGATCGGCAGCGTCAGCCCGAACTGGCGGCCACGCAGGCTTTCCGGCATTGTGGCGGCGCCCACGGCCTGCCCGACGAGATCCACCGCCGCCTGGTCCAGAACGTCGAAGCCGCTGGATTGACTCAGACTGACCACCGGAACACCCACCCCGGCAACCGTATTGACAACCACCACGACAACCCCTTCCCAGCCCCGCTCCCTGGCCACTCGCGGATAGTCCTTGAATCGTCGGGCCTCGCGAGCGAGATTCAGGCGATACTGGCGTACGCCATCCAGACTGACGTCCTCGGCCTGGACCGCCGCAGGGCTCACCGTCTGCGATTTGCCCCCTGAAGCAACGGCCGCCCGCTCGGTCACCGCAACATCATCGGTCACGGTCGACCGCGCCTGGGAGGCAAAAACCGCGGATTTCCTTTCACCGCCTGGCTTTGCCACCACCTTCGCCGCGTCACGCTCCGTTCTTTCCGCAGGCGGCGCAAGGCTCTCGTATGGGAGAGTCCGCGGCTGCCGGACCGGGGCGGAAACCAGCAACGCCACGATCGCATGGGGGGCGGCATTGCCGGACGTCTCCGGCAGCAGCGTCATGTTCCGGAACGGCAACAGCACGGCGAGATGCGCCAGGATGGAGACCAGGAACGCCTGTCTCAACTTCGGCCGCATTCGCCCACACCCTTCGCCGTTCCAGCGACGACCCCCCGACGGCTGTGCCGTACGGGAGGACATGCCCGCCCCGCAGGGCGGCATTCAAGAAGCGTCCTGGTCCACTTCCAGATCAATTGTGACGCGAAGACGAGCCGCCGACGGTGCCAGTGGCACAGCAAGGCGAAGTCGACACAGCCACGACTGGTTGGGAGATGGGATTACTTGCCGACCTTGCGCGACTCTTCGTCGATCCTGTTCGAGTACATCTTTGCCATCACGACGCCAATAACCAGCACCCCGACAATCACGCCAAGACTCATCAAGCCGATATCGCTACCAAACAGCAGTTCCCAAGCCATAAGTCACCTCCCAGTAACAGAACAATGAATCCTACTTCCCCGGCTGCGCCGTCACGCGCAGCGGCGCCTCGCCATCAGCCTGCCATTCCCCCTGCAAGCGCCACTTCCCGTCCTGGTCCTCGATCGACACGTACCAGCGACCGAAAATGTCGGCGCTCAATTCGCCACCGTAGAAGCCCTGTCCCTCCGACACCATCCTGACCAGCTGGTCCTGGCCCGCACGAGTCGGGTGAGACAACTTGAGGGTCAGCACTTCCGGCAATCCGGGATCGCGCTCCGCGGCAACCAGCAGGCGAAGCTGCTGGCCGGAGCGCATGAGGTCGGCGCGCAAGCCCAGTTCCCTCGCGTAATGGTCCCGCTGCAGGCGCTGGTTCATGGTCAAACCCTGCTTGTAGTAGTCATCGACAACCAGCCCATCGTCGCTGACAATCGCCAGCCAGGCGGTCACGAATCCGGCCACGATCACGATTGCCGGCCCGGCCATCAATATCCACGGCCAAGGCTCTCTGTACCAGGGATTGCTGTCGCGGCGAAGTGTCATTGCATTGGTCATGTCAGGGCATCAGGAAAGTGGCCTTCTCGTGAACCGCGATCTTGTCGTGATTCTCGGCCCTGATGTCGAAATGGATGGTGTTCGCACCCTTCCTGGCCGATTCGGGTGGAACGCGGACGACCACGGTCACCTCCTGGTTCTTCGCACTCTCGACCTCGACCATGCGTTCGCCGGCAATCTCGATGCCATCCAGGCCCTCGACGGACAACGCATAGCGCTTCGGCTCCTCGGTGGTGTTCATTATCTTGAGATTGTAGACATTTTCGATACGTCCGTCGTCAGCCTCGCGGGCCAGCAGGGAACGGTCGCGGGTGACATCGACCTTGAGCGGAATCCGGGTTGCCAGCGACCACGCCGCCGCGACGGTGATCGCCACCAGGATGGTCGTATAGATCAGGATGCGCGGACGGACGATATGCCCGACGATCTCCTTGGTCGACCAGTGCTTGGCCAGGGCGTTCTCGGTGGTGTAACGGATCAGGCCGCGCGGCAGACCGACCTTGTCCATCACCGGGTCGCAGGCATCGATACAGGCGCCGCAGCCGATGCATTCGTATTGCTGCCCGTCGCGGATGTCGATGCCGGTCGGGCACACCACCACGCACAGTCCGCAATCGACGCAATCGCCCAATCCCGAAGCCTTGGCATCGACGCCCTTCTTGCGGGCGCCCCGCGGTTCGCCACGTTCCGGGTCATAGGTAATGACCAGCGTATCCGGGTCGTACATGACGCCCTGGAAGCGTGCGTAGGGGCACATGTACTTGCAGACCTGCTCACGCAGGAAACCGGCCTGCATGTAGAAGAACCCGGCATAGAAGAAGGTCCAGAACAGCTCCCATCCGGAAAGGTCGAAAGGCAAGGCCGCAAGGAGTTCGTCGACCGGCGTGAAGTAGGCGACCAGGGTGAAGCCGGACCACACGGCGATGAGGATCCAGAGCGTGTGCTTGATCGCCTTCAGGGCGAACTTGCGGCCGGTCATCGGCCCCTTGTCCAGTTTCATCCTCCGGGAACGGTCTCCTTCGAGCCGGTTCTCGATCCACATGAAGATTTCGGTGTAGACCGTCTGCGGACAGGCGTAACCGCAGAACAGCCGCCCGGCGACCGCCGTGAACAGGAACAGGGCGTACGCGGAGATGATCAGCAACAGGGCCAGATAGAAGACATCCTGCGGCCAGAGCACAAGACCAAACAGGTAGAACTTGCGCTCGACGATATGGAAGAGAACCGCCTGCCGCCCATTCCACTCAAGCCACGGCAAGCCGTAGTAGAGGATCTGGGTGAACCAGACAAAGGCCCAGCGCCAAGAATCCCACCATCCCTTGACATCGCGGATGTAGACCTTCTTGTGCTTTTCGTAGAAAGAAACCTGCGCCGGTGCGGCGGCCTGCGACTGTTTCCTGTTTCCAGTGGGTTCCATGATCCCTGTATCCGTATCCAAATTGCGCCAAGAGGTCAATTCTGCGGGCAATTCACGAACGCAATGTTGACAGAGATCACCTTTTGCTTATGTTTAACCTGACGCCAAACGGGGCGGTTGCCCGCCCCGTTCCTTCCTCTCACTTGGCGCCGTGGCTGAGGCTATAGACATAGGCCGTCAGCAAATGATCCTTGGCGTCCCCCAGGAATGCCTTCCACGACGGCATCCGGTTCTGGCGACCGAGGGTTATCGTCTCGACGATGGTGGCTTCGGAAGAGCCGTACAGCCAGACCTTGTCGGTCAGGTTCGGAGCGCCGAGAGCCTGCATGCCCTTGCCATCCGCACCGTGGCAGGCGACGCAGCCGGCCGACGTGAAGGCTTCCTTGCCCTTGGCGGCGCGAACGGCGTCGTTCGGCAACCCGGAGAGCGAGCGGACATGATTCGCCAGATCCTTGATCGTATCGCCGCCGAGCTGCCCATGCGGCGGCATGACGCCCATGCGGCCATCGGCGATGGTCTGCAGGATCTGCTCCGGTTCGCCGCCATACAGCCAGTCGCTGTCGGTCAGGTTCGGAAAGCCCTTGGCGCCGCGGCCGTCCGCACCGTGACACTGCATGCAGTAGGTCAGGAACAGACGCTTGCCGGTTTCCATCGCCTGCTTGTCGGCAGCCAGCGCCTTGACATCCATGCCCTGGTATTTGGCATACATCGGCTGAACGGTGGCATCCATGCGTTCGCGTTCGGTGTTGTACTGACCGACCGCGCTCCAGCCGAGCAGGCCCTTGAAGCTGCCGAGGCCAGGGTAGAGTGCCAGATAGACCAGCGAGAAGATGACCGTGATGACGAACAGCCAGCTCCACCACTTGGGCATCGGGTTGTTATATTCCTCGAGGGTTTCGTCCCAGACATGACCCATGGTCTTGCCCGGCGTGAACTTTGCCTTGCCTTGCATGTAGAGCAGAAGTGCGCAGGCGAGAATGCTGGCCAGCACAATCACAATCACATACACGTTCCAGAAACCGCTAACAAAATCGCTCATTTGCTTTCCCCTTTTCAGCGAGGACGTGACGTGCGAGACGCCAAATCCCGATCATCGTGCTCCGCGAACGGCAAGTTGGCAGCTTCATCGAACCCCTTCTTGCTGCGCTTGCTGTAGGCCCACCCCACGATCGCCAGGAAGCAGAGCAACCCGGCAACCGTGGCGATGGAACGCAGATCATTGATGTCCATGGCCTATTGCTTCATCGTACCCAGTGCCGTTCCCATGCCCTGCAGATAGGCGATCAGAACGTCCATTTCGGTCATGTCACCGATCGCCGCCTTGGCGCCCTGGATGTCGGCATCGGAATAGGTCGGGATGCCGCGCGCATTGGCGAAGGCGCGCATCACGCCCATCTTCTTCTCGATGTCGGCCCCGACGCTATCCTTGGCCTTGGTATTCGCCAGGAAGGCAAAGGCGGGCATGTTGGATTCCGGCACGACGTCACGCGGATTCATCAGGTGCGCACGCTGCCACTCGTCCGAATAACGGCCGCCAACACGATGCAGGTCGGGGCCGGTACGCTTGGAGCCCCACTGGAACGGGTGGTCATAGACGAATTCGCCGGCGACGGAAAAGTGGCCGTAGCGCTCGGTCTCGGCGCGGAAAGGACGGATCATCTGCGAGTGGCAGAGGAAGCAGCCTTCACGGACATAGACATCGCGACCGGCCAGACGTACTGCATCATAGGGCTTGACCCCCTCGATCGGCGTCGTCGTCGATTTCTGGAAGAAGAGCGGGACGATTTCCAGCAAGCCGCCCCAGATCACGACCAACACGGTCAGGACGATCAGCAGCGTTACGCTCTTTTCGATTTGTTCATGCTTGATCATTGTCTTTCCTCCCGAATCAGGCGTGATGACCGGCCGGAGCCAGAACCGGCGCATCCTGCGTCTTGCCGCCCGCCATGGTCTTGAACATGTTGTAGGCCATGAGCAGCATGCCGAACAGGAACAGGACGCCACCCAGCCAGCGGATCGCCCAGAACGGGTAGGAACCCTTCACCGACTCGACGAAGCTGTAGGCCAGCGTGCCATCGGCGTTCACCGCACGCCACATCAGGCCCTGCATGACGCCGGCGATCCACATCGAGGCGATGTAGAGCACGGTACCGATGGTGGCGATCCAGAAGTGGGTGGTGACCAGCCTGGTGCTGTACATCTCGCTCTTGCCGAACAGGCGCGGCAGCAGCCAGTAAATCGAACCAATCGAGACCATGGCCACCCAGCCCAGCGCACCGGCGTGCACGTGGCCGACCGTCCAGTCGGTGTAATGCGACAGAGCATTGACCGTCTTGATCGACATCATCGGGCCTTCGAAGGTCGACATGCCGTAGAAGGACAGCGAGGTGATCAGGAACTTCAGGACCGCATCGTCGCGCAACTTGTGCCAGGCGCCCGACAGGGTCATGATGCCGTTGATCATGCCACCCCAGGACGGGGCCAGCAGGATCAGCGAGAAGACCATGCCGACAGACTGGGTCCAGTCAGGCAGCGCGGTGTAGTGCAGGTGGTGCGGACCGGCCCACATGTAGGTGAAGATCAACGCCCAGAAGTGCACCACCGACAGGCGGTAGGAATACACCGGACGCCCGGCCGCCTTCGGCACGAAGTAGTACATCATGCCCAGGAAGCCGGCGGTCAGGAAGAAGCCCACGGCATTGTGGCCGTACCACCACTGGATCATCGCGTCCTGGACACCGGCATACACCGAATAGGACTTGGTCAGCGTCACCGGCACCGCCATGCTGTTGACGATGTGCAACAGGGCGACGGCGATGATGAAGCCGCCGAAGAACCAGTTGGCCACGTAGATGTGCGAAACCTTGCGCACGGCGATCGTGCCGAAGAAGACGACGGCGTAGGCAATCCAGACCAGCGCGATCAGGATGTCGATCGGCCACTCGAGCTCGGCGTATTCCTTGCTGGAGGTGATCCCCAGCGGCAGCGTGATCGCAGCCAGTACAATGACGATTTGCCAACCCCAGAAGGTGAAGGGGATCAGGGGACCGCCCCACAGGCGCACATGGCTGGTGCGCTGCACGCACCAGTAGGACGTCGCGAACAGGGCGCAGCCGCCGAAGGCGAAGATGACCGCGTTGGTATGCAGCGGACGCAGCCGGCCGAAATGCAGGAAGCCCACATTCAGCTCGGGCCAGACCAGCTGGGCAGCGATGATGACACCGACCAGCATGCCGACGATGCCCCAGATGACGGTCATGACGGCAAACTGCCGGACGACCTTGTCGTTGTACGTGGTTTGCGTTCCAGACATGAACCCACCTCTCCTTGAAAAAAACCGGATGTCCACCTCCCTGAACCCAAGGCGGCGCATAGCTACGGATGGTATTCTAGAACAAGGGCGAACATTTGACCTAGATCAACCTCGCGGCTATCCAGAACAAATTAGTCCGAAGGGTGTAGCAATCCGGCAAATGCGGTCTTCGGGGACAAAAAAAGGGTGCGTCGCAACGCACCCCAACCCCAACAGAGAATCACCATGAAGCGCTCGCTCCACATGGTTTGATTATTCACATGCCACCGATGCCGGCGTTGACGCAGATCAACCTTTCTCCGGTTTGTCGCTCTTTTCCGCCCCGGTCTGCGGAATGTTCGGACCGTCATCGTCCATCAGGATCCGGAACCCGGGGCCTTCGAGGTCGTCGAACTGACCGCTGCGCACCGACCACCAGAAGATCACCGCGATCACGAAGACCAGGATCACCGAGATCGGGATCAGCAGATAGATGCTTTCCATCAGTCCGTCTCCATGCGCTGGATGCGCAGCGAGTTGAGCACGACCAGCAGCGAACTGGCCGACATGCCGATCCCCGCCAGCCAGGGCGTCACATGACCGGCGATGGCCAGGGGCAAGGCGATGAAATTGTACGCGAAGGACCACCAGAGGTTCTGCCGGATCACGCGCAGTGTCCCGATGGCCCGCCGCAGACCGCGGCGCAGGTGGTCGAGGTTCTCGGAAAGCAGCACGAAGTCGGACTGCGTGCGCGCCAGTTGCGCGCCGCCGCCCATCGCCACCGAAACCTGCGCCTGGGCGAGAACCGGCGCGTCATTGACCCCGTCACCGATCATCGCCACGACCGCCCCGCTCGCCTGCAGCGCGGTGACGCAGTCATGCTTGCCTTGCGGTGTCGCGCCGGCGCGAACGTCGCGGATGCCCAGCTGGCCGGCAACCCGCCGCGCCACCGCCGGCGCGTCGCCGGTGAGCAGCACCACCTCCTTTCCGGCAGCCAGCAGTTCGGTGACCAGCGCCGCCGACTCGGGGCGGACCTCGTCGCCGATCCGGAACAGCGCCAGGCAGCCCGTCGCATCGCCGAGTGCGACGACGGTATCGCCGCTGTCCAGCCAGGCGGCGGCCGCCTCCGGGAGGGCGCCGGGCGCCAGGGCGTAGGCCGGACGCCCGATGCGGAAATTCCGCCCGGCGATCGTCGCCGCGATCCCCTGCCCCGGCTCGGCAACGGCATCGCTCGCCAGCGGCAGCGCTGCGCCGGCCGCCCGCCGCAGCGCCGTGGCGACCGGATGTTCGGAACTCTGCTCGAGGGCAGCGGCAACGGCCAGGCACTCATCGCGTTCCAGCACACCGAAAACGGCCACATCGACCAGGTGCATGCGCCCCGTCGTCAACGTCCCGGTCTTGTCGAAGACGAAGTGCGTCGCCCGGGCGAGCGTCTCGATGGCATGCCCGCGGGTCACCAGCAGGCCGTCCTTGGCCAGCGCGCCGGCCGCCACCGTCAGGGCGATCGGCGTCGCCAGCGACAGGGCGCAGGGGCAGGTCACGACCAGAACCGACACGGTGATCCACAGGGCGCGCGACGGGTCGATGAAATACCAGCCAACCGCGACGGCGGCGGCGACCAGGAGCAGCGTCGCGACGAAATGGCTGGCGATGCGGTCGGCCAGATCGACGATGCGCGGCTTCTCGGCGGCGGCGCGCTCCATCAGGCCGATGATGGCGGAGAGGCGCGTGCCCGCGCCCACCTGCTCGACCCGCACGACCAGCGGACTCTCGACGTTGATCGAGCCGCCGGTGACCGCTTCGCCCGGCGACTTCGCCACCGGCCGGCTCTCGCCGGTGAGCAGCGCCTCGTCCGCGCAGCTCACCCCCTCGACAACCCGGCCGTCGGCCGGAACGATGTCGCCGGCGCGCACCAGCACGTGGTCGCCCGGGCGCAGGTCGGCGACCACGCGCTGCTCGCTGCCGCGGTCGACCGGGAAATTGGGCAACCTTTGCGCAAAGGCCGGCAGCAACCTCGCCAATGCCTCGGTCACGCTGACCGCCTTCTGGCGCGCCGTCATTTCCAGATAGCGGCCGCCGAGCAGGAAGAAGACGAACATGGTCACCGAATCGAAATAGACCTCCCCCGCCCGCGCCAGCGTCGCCCAGCAACTGGCGGCGAACGCCGCGCCGACGCCGAGTGCCACCGGAACGTCCATGCCCACCCGGCGCAGGCCGAGATCGCGCCAGGCATTGCGGAAGAACGGGGCGGCGGAGTAGAAGACCACCGGGAGCGTCAGCAGCAGGCTGGCCCAGCGCATCATGCTCTCGACATCGGCGCTCATGTCACCGTCGGCGATGTACATCGGATACGCGTACATCATCACCTGCATCATGCCGAAGCCGGCCACCCACAGGCGCCACAAGGCGTCGCGCCGCTCCTTGCGCGAGATTTCTTCGTTCTTCGCGGCGTCGTACGGGTAGGCGCGGTAGCCGATGGCGGCGATCGCCCCCAGGATGTCGGAGAGCCTGATCCGCGACTCGTCCCAGCGCACGCGCGCGCGCCGCGTCGCATAGTTGATGTCCACGGCGGAGACTCCCGGCAGCCTGCCGACCTGCTGCTCGTTGAGCCAGATGCAGGCGGCGCAGGTGATGCCCTCGAGCAACAGCGTCGCTTCGCGCTCGCTTTCGCCCAGCGCCTTGACGAAGCTCTTCTGGAACTCGGCGTGATCGTACAGCGCCAGTTGCTCAAGGATCGCAGGCATCGCCTCGCGCGGCGCTTCGGGCAACGCGTCGCGGCTGCGGTAATAATCCTCAAGGCCGTTGGCGACGATCGATCGGGCGACCGCCTGGCACCCGTGGCAACACATCGGGCGCTCCTTTCCGCCCACCGCGACCGACAGCTCGACATCATCCGGGACCGGCTGACCGCAGTGATAACAGGGAGCTTCAGACATGCAAACGAGAAAAGGCGCCGCAGCGCCTTTCCGGTCCAGGAGGCGGAGCCGCAGTATAGATTATTTGCTTCCCATGCGGATGGCGCCGTCGAGGCGGATCACCTCGCCGTTCAGGTAGGAATTTTCGGCGATGTGCCTGACCAGCGCGGCGAATTCCGCCGGCCTGCCCATGCGTGACGGGAACGGCACCATCCTGCCCAGCGACTCCTGGACTTCCGGCGCCATGCCGAGCAGCATCGGCGTTTCCATGATCCCCGGGGCGATGGTCACGCAGCGGATCCCGCTCCTCGCCAGTTCGCGGGCCACCGGCAGCGTCATGGCGACGATTCCACCTTTCGACGCGGCATAGGCGGCCTGCCCGAGTTGCCCCTCGAAGGCGGCGACGCTCGCCGTATTGACGATCACGCCACGCTCGCCGCCGGCATCGGGCTCGCCCTTCATCATCGCCTCGGCCGCCAGGCGGATCATGTTGAAGGTACCGACCAGGTTGATGTTGATCGTCCGCGCGAAGGTTTCCAGCCTGTGCGGCCCGTCGCGACCGACCACCTTTTCGCCCGGCGCCACGCCGGCGCAGTTGACCAGTCCGTGCAGGCCGCCGAAAACGGAATTTGCCGTATTCACGGCGTTGAC
>Ga0073899_10005872_pt1 | contig 10628 bp, 12 predicted proteins | sample KloWWTmetaKNB5Ph_FD_88975 | JGI IMG/M metagenome (GOLD analysis project Ga0073899, IMG submission 88975) | Active sludge microbial communities from Klosterneuburg, Austria, studying microevolution and ecology of nitrifiers - Klosterneuburg... | ecosystem: Engineered > WWTP > Aerobic digester >...
GACGTCTCCACCTGCGGGGTGATCTCGCCGCTGAAGGCGCTGAACTACCTGATCGAGTCGCTGGAGTCCGACATCGTGGTGATGGACTACCGCGTGCGCGGCTTCACCCGCGACGTGAAGGGTCGCAAGCACTACATCGACCACAAGATCAACTCGATCCAGGACTACCTGGCCAAGAACGTGCGCTCGCGCTACGAGATGATCGACGTCAACGTGTACCAGGAAAACATCTTCCACACCAAGATGCACATGAAGGAATTCGACCTCGACACCTACCTGTTCGAGGAGAAGGCCAAGAACCTGTCGTTCAAGGAGCGCATGAAGATCGAGGCGCGCCTCAAGCGCGAGATCGAGGAGCTCTACCACGGTCGCAACCTGGTCGATTGACTCAGGATCTTCCTTCTCCCCTTGCGGGAGAAGGTGCCCGAAGGGCGGATGAGGGATTGCGAAAAAAGCCGGCGCAAGCCGGCTTTTTCGTGCGTGCGGTCAGCCGATGCCGGGCCGCGCCGGCATGCCCAGCGCGCTGGCGACCAGTTGCATGGCCTCCATGTCGCGCTCGCGGGTGATCCAGCCGGCCAGGGTCGGCTCGCCGGTGTCCATCGTCCACAGGCAGTAGTGCCGCTCGCGCAGCTGGGCGAAGGCGGCGTGCAGCAGTACCGAGGTATCGGGCAGTTGCGCTGCGTCCTCGTCGAGTTCCCAGTCGAGGTGCAGCCGCCAGCGGCCGGCCAGTTCGTCCAGCGCTTCCATCAGTCCCTGCGCATCGAGCTCGCCGACGTGGAAACCGGCCTGCCAGTCGATCGCATCGCGCAGCAGCGGCACCGGGTCGGCATCGTCTCCGGCGGCATCCAGCGCCTGCCGGAACACGGCGAATTGCTGCAGGGCGGCGTCCTCGTCGTCCGGGTTGACCAGCAGCAGGAACTGCCAGGCCACCACTTCCAGCGCATCGTCGTCGTTCACCCCGGCCTGCGCGTGGAAGGCGTGGCCGAAGTTGTCGTCGGGGTCGTAGTCGTGGGTGCTCATCGGGCGGATCCAAAGCAGGCATGTACTGCGCAGGCGCGCAGCATACGTCCACGATGGCGGGCGCGGCTGCGCGCGAGCCGTAGAATGGCGCACCCTCGATCCGGCCGCGTGGCCACAGGATCCGCCATGGCTGCCAAGGCCACCATCTACAAGGCCGAGTTGCAGGTCAGCGACCTCGATCGCCATTACTACGCCAGTCACGCGCTGACCCTGGCCCAGCATCCGTCGGAAACCGAGACCCGCCTGCTGGTGCGCCTGCTCGCCTTCGCGCTGCATGCGGACGAGCGCCTGGAGTTCGGTCGTGGCCTGAGCGACGAGGACGAGCCGGCGCTGTGGCGGCGCGACTATACCGGTGCCATCGAGCAGTGGATCGAACTTGGCCAGCCCGACGAGTCGCGCCTGCGCAAGGCCAGCGGTCGCGCTGCGCAGGTGGTGGTGGTCGGCTACGGCGGGCAGGCCGCCGATGCGTGGTGGAAGCGCAATGCCGCCGCGTTGGCGCGCTTGCGCAACCTCAGCGTGATCGAGCTGGGCGATGCCGAGGTGGCCGAGGCCGGCGCGCTGCTGGCGCGCGGGATGCGGGTCACCGCGATGATCGAGGATGGTGAACTGCAGTTGATGGATACCGAACGCAGCGCGACCCTGCGCCCGCGCGTGCGCATGCGCGATGGCGTCGCAACGGCGGATTGAGCGGCAGGTTCAGAGCCGATAGGCCACGGCCTTCATCAGGTTCGATGCCGCCGCCATCAGTCGCGGGATCGGTTGCGGCAACACCTTTGCACCGGCGGCCTCGGCATGGTCGGCATGGCGGGCTTCGTCTTCCTTCATCACTTCGAGGATGGCACGGCTGCGCGCATCGGCGGCGGGCAGGGTCTTGAGGTGCTCGTCCAGATGCGCCTCGACCTGGCGCTCGGTTTCGACCACGAAGCCCAGGTTCCAGCCATCGCCGCGCAGCCCGGCCAGCGCGCCGATGGTGTAGCTGCCCGCGTACCAGAGCGGGTTGAGCAGGCTCGGGCGGCTGTCCAGCTCGCGCAGGCGGTCGGCGCACCAGGCCAGGTGGTCGGTTTCCTCCTGTGCGGCTTCCAGCAGGTGCGCACGGGTGGTCGGGTCGCGGGCGACCGCGGCCTGGCCGATGTACAGGGCCTGCGCGCAGACCTCGCCGACGTGGTTGATCCGCATCAGGCCGGCGGCGTGGCGGCATTCGGCAGCGTCCAGCACCACGTCCTGGATGGTGTCGCCGGGGTTGCCGCGGGCGGCGCGCGGGCTGCCGGCCACGGTGGACAGGGCGTTCTGCGCCGAATCCAGCAGGCGGTCGAGCGGGCTGAGGGTGCGGGTCGCATGCATCCGGCCATTCTATTGCTCCTGCTCCCTCCCTTGCGGAGCAGGGGGTGAGGAGGGCTGTTTGCAGACCACCGGTCTGCGGCCTGACGAACGCCAGCCGGCTATGCCGGTTGGCCGGGTGGTTGGGGCGGGGTGCTCTTGCCGCGAAAGAGCAACCCCCTCCCGGCCTCCCCCTGCATTCGCAGGGGGAGGAGACAAACAAGGGCTTGGTTGCACGAGCCGGCTGCCCGGGCTATCATTCCGCTCCTTTCGCGCCGAAAAGCCCTCGGGCAGGCCCGGAAGAACAACGCGAGGCGACGTTTCCATCCGCGGCACGATGCGGAACCAGCCCGACCATGCACCCCGTAGAAGAGTTCCCATGAAGACTTTCATCGCCAAGAACGAGACCGTCCAGCGCGACTGGTACGTCGTCGACGCCGAGGGCAAGACCCTGGGTCGTCTGGCCGCAGCCCTGGCCTATCGCCTGCGCGGCAAGCACAAGCCCGTGTTCACCCCGCACGTCGATACCGGCGACTACCTCGTGGTAGTCAATGCCGAGAAAATCGCGGTCACCGGCAAGAAGCTGCAGGACAAGATGTATCACCGGTTCACCGGTTACGTCGGCAACCTGAAGACCGAAACGCTGTCCCAGGCGCTGGAGCGCCACCCGGAGCGCGTCATCGAGATCGCGGTCAAGGGCATGCTGCCGAAGGGCCCGCTGGGCCGCGCGATGTACCGCAAGCTCAAGGTCTACAAGGGTGCCGAACACCCGCACGCCGCCCAGCAGCCGCAAGTCCTGGATATCTGATCATGGCCATCTCCCAGAATTACGGCACCGGCCGTCGCAAGTCCTCCATCGCCCGCGTGTTCCTGCGCAAGGGCAGCGGCAACATCACCGTCAACGACCGTCCGCTGGACGAGTTCTTCGGCCGTGAGACCGCGCGCATGATCGTGCGCCAGCCGCTGGAGTTGACCAAGAACACCGAGACCTTCGACATCCTGGTCACCACCACCGGTGGCGGCATCACCGGCCAGGCCGGCGCGATCCGCCTCGGCATCGCCCGTGCGCTGGTCGAGTACGACGAGACCCTGAAGACCGAGCTGCGCAAGGCCGGCTTCATGACCCGTGACGCCCGCGAAGTCGAGCGCAAGAAGGTCGGTCTGCACAAGGCACGCCGCGCAACGCAATTCTCCAAGCGCTGATCCCATCGCCCTCTGGCGTTGTCGTGGCGGCTTGCCTGTACTGTCAGTACAGGCTGCGCCACCACTTCTAGCCAGAGAACGATGGTCTACGCGCTTGCCGGTGCAGTTCATCCGGCAGGCGCGTTTGGATTTACAATCCGTCCATAGCCCCGTCGCCAAGCGGTAAGGCACCTGACTCTGACTCAGGCATTCGGTGGTTCGAATCCATCCGGGGCTGCCATCTCCAACCAGACCCGCCGCAAGGCGGGTTTGGCGTTTTCGGGATGCGCATTTGCCATGTCCGGCGTGGTGACGCGGGTGCGACAATCGCGCTTCGCAATGGAGCCGCCGATGGTTGCCAGTTTTCCCGCGCCGCAGACGCCACTCGACGGTCTCGATGCCGCCATGCGCCAGCGCGGCTATGCGGTGCTCGCAGCGGATGCGGTGGCCGCGCTCGCCGGCGTGGCAGTGTCCGAGTTCGCCGCGCTGCTCCCGAGTTGGGACGATCTGCGCCCCGATGCGTACCTGAAGGATGGCGGGCGATACCGCAAACGCCGGCATTCCTGCTTCATCGCCGAGGGCGATGAGCTGCGCCAGGTGCCGCATCGCATGCACTGGCAATCGCTCGACTACAACGCCCTGCATGGCGGCATGCAGCGCTGGTTCGAGCCGATGGCGACGACGGTCGTCGCGCAACCGGTCTGGTCGAAATTGCTGCTGGCGCTGGCGCACACATGCACGGCGCGGATGCCGTCGCCGCGCTGGTGCATCGAGGCGCACCAATTCCGCATCGACACCGTCGACGGTCTCGGTCGGCCGACGCCGGAAGGCGCGCATCGCGATGGCGTGGATTTCGTCGCGGTGCTGCTGGTCGCGCGCGCGGGCATCAAGGGCGGCGAGACACGCGTCTTCGAAGCGGCGGGCCCGGACGGCCAGCGCTTCACCCTCGGCGAGCCGTGGTCGATGCTGCTGCTGGACGATGCGCGGGTGATCCACGAGTCCACGCCGATCCAGCCGGTCGGCGAATACGGGCATCGGGATACGCTGGTGCTGACCTTCCGCGCCGCCGGCTTCCAGGGCGAGGTCTGAAGGTTACAATTGCAACTATTCAATCGCATCGTTTCGAGGTTGCCATGAAGCTGGGTTCATTGAAGGAAGGCGGGCGCGACGGCACCCTGATCGTGGTCTCGCGCGATTTGACCCGCGCGGTGCGCGCCACCGGGATCGCGCCGACCCTGCAGCGCGCGCTGGAAGACTGGGAAAGCGCTGCACCGCGGCTCAATGCGCTGTCCGACGCGCTCAATGACGGCAGCGCCGACGGTGTGTTCGACCTTGACCTGCAGGCGCTGGCGGCCCCGCTGCCGCGCGCCTACGAATTCGTCGACGGCAGTGCCTACCTGCCGCATGTGGCGCGCGTGCGCCGTGCGCGCGGGGCCGAGGTGCCGGAGAGTTTCTATGTCGATCCGCTGATGTACCAGGCGGTCAGCGCCGGCTTCTACGGGCCGCGCGACGCGGTGAAGGTGGTCAGCGAGGACTACGGCATCGACCTCGAGGCCGAGATCGTGATCGTTACCGACGACGTGCCGATGGCGGCCACGCCCGAACAGGCCGCATCGCACATCCAGCTGGTGGGGCTGGTCAACGACGTGTCCCTGCGCAACCTGATTCCGCCGGAGCTGGCCAAGGGTTTCGGCTTCCTGCAGAGCAAGCCGCGCAGTGCGTTGAGCCCGGTGTTCGTCACTCCGGACGAACTGGGCGATGCCTGGCGCGGCAACAAGCTGCACCTGCCGTTGCTGACCCACATCAACGGCCAGTGGTTCGGTGCGCCGGAAGCAGGCGTGGACATGCAGTTCGACTTCGCCCAGCTGGTCGCGCACGCAGCCAGGACGCGGCCATTGTCGGCCGGCACCATCGTCGGCTCGGGCACGGTGGCGAACGAGGACACCTCGCTTGGCGCGTCCTGTTTCGCCGAACAGCGCACGGTGGAAACCCTGCGCGACGGCAAGCCGTCCACGCCGTTCATGTCATTCGGCGACACCGTCCGCATCGAGGTGCTGGATCGCGAGGGCAACAGCATCTTCGGTGCGATCGAGCAGCGGATCGAGCACCAGCCGGCCGCCTGAGGCATGGACGGTCGCCGCAGGCCGGCAGGCGGTCTTTCGCGCGTGCGATCGCACCAGTACTGTGCCGCGACGGGCATGTCGACGGGAACGCGATGAACGAATCGCTGCAGTTGTTTTCGTATTGGCGCTCGAGCGCGGCTTACCGCGTGCGCATCGGCCTGAACCTGAAGGGGCTGGCGCATGACATCGTGCCGGTGCACCTGCTGCATGATGGCGGTCAGCAGCATTCCGATGTGTACCGCAGCATCAATCCCCAGCAACTGGTGCCGGTATTGGGGCATGGGAATCGACGGCTCAGCCAGTCGCTGGCGATCCTGGAATACCTGGACGAAGTCTGGCCGACGCCGCCCCTGCTGCCCAGTACCTCGCGCGAGCGCCATCGCGTGCGCGCGCTGTCCCAGTTGGTGGCCTGCGACATCCATCCGCTGAACAACCTGCGCGTGCTGCAGTACTTCGAGCGGGAATGGAACGTGCCGCAGCCCGAGCGCGACGAGTGGGTGCGGCACTGGATTCTCGAAGGCTTCGCCGCCGCCGAGGCGATGGTGGCCGAGCATCCGTCCACCGGCACGTTCTGCGAGGGCAACACGCCATCGATGGCGGATTGCTGCCTGATCCCGCAGGTGTACAACGCGCGACGCTTCGGCGTGGACATGGCGCAGTTCCCGACCCTGCAACGGATCGAAGCGACCTGTCTGGAGCTGCCCGCATTCGATGCGGCACGCCCGGAACGGCAGCCGGACGCGCCGGCGGCTTGAGCGATCATCGTTTCAGGGCGATGCGCCCGTTGTAGAGCCGAGCGTACCCGGCTGATGTGGGCGCAGCGGAGCAAGCTCCGCTCTACAGGCCCGATCTCAGTGCGAGATGCCGGCGTTGAACACGTCGGCGTAGGGGTCGTGCTCGCCGCTGCCGCCTTCGGACAGTCGGAACTTCAGCGCCAGGCCATCGCGCGAATCGGCGGCCTTCAACGCCTCCTCCATCTCGATCCTGCCTTCCTTGTACAGGCGGAACAGGCACTGGTCGAAGCTCTGCATCCCGTCTTCCAGAGACTCTTCCATCGCCATCTTGATCTCGTGCACCTGGCCGCGGCGCAGCAGGTCGCGGATCATCGGCGTGTTGATCAGCACTTCCGCAGCCGGCATGCGGCGGCCATCGGTGCCGACCACAAGACGCTGGCTCACCACCGCCTTCAGGTTCAATGCCAGGTTCATCAGCACGTTCTTGTGCGCGCCCTCGGGGAAGAAGTTGAGGATGCGCTCGATGGTCTGGTCGGCGTTGTTGGAGTGCAGGGTGGCCAGGCAGATGTGGCCGGTCTCGGCGAACGCGATCGCGGCTTCCATGGTGGTGGCGTCGCGGATTTCGCCGATCAGGATCACGTCCGGGGCCTCGCGCATCGCGTTCTTCAGCGCGGCGTGGAAGCTGTGGGTGTCGAGGCCGACTTCGCGCTGGTTGACGATCGACTTCTTGTGCCGGTGCAGGTATTCGATCGGATCCTCGATGGTGAGGATGTGGCCGGAGGTGGTGCTGTTGCGGTGGTCGATCATCGAGGCCAGCGTGGTCGACTTGCCGGCACCGGTGGAACCGACGATCAGCACCAGCCCGCGCGGGGCCATGATGATGTCCTTCAGCACCTGCGGCAGCTGCAGTTCCTCGATGCTGGGGATGTCGCTGCGGATCGCGCGGATCACCAGACCGACCTCGCCGCGCTGCTGGAACACGTTGACGCGGAAGCGGCCGGAACCGGCCACCGCGATCGCCATGTTGAGTTCCAGTTCGCGCTCGAATTCGGCGATCTGGCGCTCGTCCATCAGCGAATAGGCGACCTTCTTCGGCATCCCGGCCGGCAGCGGTGCATTGCCCAGTGCGATCAACTCGCCCTCGACCTTGATGTTCACCGGCGCGCCGGAGCTGAGGAACATGTCCGAGGCGTTCTTTTCCGCCATCAGCTTGAGGAAGTAGTCGATATCCATCGCATCGGTTCCCGTTTCTGCCCGGGGCTTCACGCAGGCATTTGCGCGCGCGCCGCCGGCTTCCCACAATGACCGCACGCCAACACGCACGATCCCCCTTATGCGCCCAAGCTTCGCACACTTCCCGATCACGCCGCACGCGGTCCTGTGCGGCCTTGCGATCCTGTTCGCAGTTGCCGGTTGCGCCAGCCTGCCGCCGCCGACCGCCGAACTGGATGCCGCGCGGCAGGCGCTGGCGCGCGCCGAAGCGGCCGATGCCGATCAATACGCCGCGCTGGAGGTCGCGCAGGCGCGGGCGGCACTGGAGCGCGCGCAGGCGGCGATGGCGCGTGGTCGCGACGACGATGCCAGGCATGCGGCCGTGGCTGCCACCGCCGATGCCGACCTGGCGCATGTGCTCAGTCGCGCGGCCACGATCCGTGCCGAGTACGCACAGCAGCAGGCCCAGATCCTGGCCCTGCGCGAACGCCTGCAGATGGATGCGATGGTGTCCCGCACCAGCCCGCTGGACCTGGCACCGGCCGCGGCCGCGTCGCCGCAACGCCTGCAGGCACTGGATGCCGATCCCCGGCTCAATGCGTTCGCCCAGTACGAGCGCCTGCAGGCGCGCCAGGCGCTGGCAGCGGCGCAGGCCGCAAGCAAGCGTGAGCGCGCAGCTGCCGAGCAACTGGCCGAGCGCCGGGTCGGGATTGCCGAACAGGCCGCGCGGATCGAGGCCGCCCGGCGCGAGATCGACCGATTGGAGCGCGAACACAGCGAATTGCTGGTCGAGGCCAGCCGCCGCGATGCCGAACGCGCGCGCGCCGAAGCCGAGCGCCTGCGGATGGAAGCGCAGGTTCAGGCCGAGGAAGCCGCGCGCCTGCGTGCGCAGGCGGAGCAGGCCGAGGCGGTATTGGATACCGCGCAAATCGACCAGGGCGCGCGCGTGGCCGCCGCTCGTGAAAAGGAGGCCACCCTTGCCCGGAAGGAAGCCGAACTGGTGACGGGTGCGAAATTGCCGCCCGTGCACAAGGATGCGCAAGGCAACGAGGTCTTCGTGCTGGCCGGCGACGCCTTCGGCTCCGGGCAGGCACAACTCACCGCCAAGGCCGCAGCCAGCGTGCAGGCATTGGGCATCTACCTGAAGGCGCTGGGTGCTGGCGGCGCGCAGGTGTTCGGCCATACCGACAGCCAGGGCGAGGCCGAGGCGAATCGGGCGTTGTCGCAGCGGCGTGCCGATGCGGTCAGGGCGGCGCTTGCCAACGCAGGCGTCAGCCGCAATCGGATCAGTGCGCAGGGGCAAGGCGAAACCGTGCCGCTGGCCGACAACGCGACTGCGTCCGGGCGCGCGAAGAACCGCCGGGTCGAGATCGTGGTCGCCGATTGACTTCTTCGAAACAGTCGCCTGGATGGATCCCGGCGGCATCGACGGGGAACCCTGACCGTTCGTCGCCAGCACTTGCGGGCACTCCGAGGCAGGCGTAGTGTCGGTCATCCAGATGGCTGCGAATCCCGCTCCATCTGGCCGGAGACCGGCCGATGCCTGATCTGATCTTCAACTCGGAGAACGCCGCCGCAAGCCAGGATCGCGGCGGCCTGCCCGGAGCCGAAGCCGCAGCGCATTCCCCGAACCCAGCCATTCCCGTACGCCCCGTGCTGCATGCCAGCCGGGGCGTATCTGTTTCTGCGATCCATGTTCCCGTGGATCGCGCATTTCGGCAGGCCCCACCTGCCACTACCCGCGCCGCCCCGGCCCGTCCGGCCGGGCTCCGCATCGTTGAGACCTGAAAGGAGGTTTCCATGTTCGAAGGACAACCGCAGGCGGAACTCGAAGCGAAGATGAAAGCCAGCCCCGAGTTCCGGCAGCTGTACTACCGGCACCAGGAACTGGACAAGCAGGTGCTGGACGCCGAACTTGGCGTGTTGCCGCTGGATGACACCACCCTCGGCCAGATGAAGCGCGAAAAACTGCACGCCAAGGATCGCCTGCTGCGGATGTACGACAGCATGCATTGATGCCGCATCGCGGACGGTGCACGGCTCTCCTCGTCGGCCGCCACCGTCCGCACATCTCCTCCGGCCCTGCGTTGGCCGCGATCCGCGTCATCTTCGTCGGCATGGCGAGCCAGGTCGGCGGAGCAAGCTTCGCTCTACAAAGGCGGGGGCATCCGGCGGATAATCCCGGGCTCGACGCAATGTCCACCGGGCTCACGCATGGCGATTCACGACTCCATCCTCGATCTGGTCGGCAACACGCCGATCATCCGCGCGCGTGGCCTCGATACCGGCCCCTGCACGCTCTACCTCAAGCTGGAAAGCCAGAACCCCGGCGGCTCGATCAAGGACCGCATCGGCCTGTCGATGATAGAGGCCGCGGAGCAGCGCGGCGACATCCGGCCCGGTGCCACCCTGGTCGAAGGCACCGCCGGCAATACCGGCATCGGCCTGGCCCTGGTCGCGCAGCAGAAGGGCTACAAGCTGATCCTCGTCGTCCCCGACAAGATGAGCCGCGAGAAGATCTTCAATCTCAAGGCGATGGGCGCGCAGGTGGTGCTGACCCGCAGCGACGTTGCCAAGGGCCATCCCGATTACTACCAGGACATGGCCGAGCGCATCGCGCGCGAGACGCCGGGCGCCTACTTCATCAACCAGTTCGGCAACCCGGACAATCCGGCCGCGCACGAATTCGGCACCGGTCCGGAACTGCTGGCGCAGCTCGACGGCAAGCTGGACGCCATCGTGTTCGGTTGCGGCAGCTCGGGGACGATGACGGGCCTGTCGCGTTTCCTGGCGAAGGCAACGCCCGATACCGAATTGATCCTCGCCGATCCGGTCGGTTCGATCCTGGAGGAATACATCAATCGCGGCACCCTCAGCGAGAAATCGGCGAGCTGGATGGTGGAAGGCATCGGCGAGGATTTCCTGCCGCCGATCTCCGACTTCACCCGGGTGAAGAAAGCCTATGCGATCAGCGACAGGGAAAGCTTCCTGACCGCGCGCGAGCTGCTGGAAAAGGAAGGCATCCTCGGCGGATCCTCCA
>Ga0073899_10005873_pt1 | contig 10627 bp, 8 predicted proteins | sample KloWWTmetaKNB5Ph_FD_88975 | JGI IMG/M metagenome (GOLD analysis project Ga0073899, IMG submission 88975) | Active sludge microbial communities from Klosterneuburg, Austria, studying microevolution and ecology of nitrifiers - Klosterneuburg... | ecosystem: Engineered > WWTP > Aerobic digester >...
CCTCGTCGACGACCATGCCCCGGAAGCCGTGCGCCCCGAGCCAGCCGACGTGTCGGTCGAGGATCTCGTAGTTGACGATGACGATGTCGGCGAAGCCGTCGACCGTGTCCCCGTCGCCGTGGATGACCGTCGCCGCGCGGCGAGGCGTCCAGAGCTCGGCCTCGCGCGCCCAGTTCGCCTTGACGACGTTGGGCACGACGACGAGCAGCGGGAAGGCCTGAGCGGCATCGGCGGCCAACAGCGCCTGGGCGGTCTTGCCCAGACCTGGCTCGTCGGCCAACAGGAAGGTGCGGTGGCCCTCGGCGGCGGCAGCGACCACCTGGGCCTGGTGGTGCATCAGCTCAAGGCCCTTGATGCCGTGCACCGCTCGCGTCGGCTCGGGCAGCGGCATGCACGTGGCGTCGCCGCCGTACTCGAAGGCGCGGAACAGGGGCGAGAGCAGCTCCCACCCACCGAGTCGGTTCGTCCGCGGCTTCGGCGCAGGAAGCGCCGAGAAGTCCGGCGCGAGGAACGGGTTCGCGAGCTGCCGGGCGATGACGGTCTTGGGCACCACTCCACGCGGCGACGCCGACGCGAACGGGGCGGTCGGCGAGACCACCGGGGCGGGCTCGGGTTCGGGTTCGCGGCCAGCCGCACGCAGCAGGTCGTTCTTCAGGTCGATGGCAGCGGACGACACGATCGCACCGTCGGTGAGCAGCTCGAGCAGCGAGGTGTCACGCGCGGCGGTCTTCGCGAGGATCGTGGCGATGCCCTCGAGACGGGTCAGCATCGCGGTGCGCTCGGACTCGCTGATCGTCGTGTCCGCCTTGACGCGGGCGCGTTCCTCACGCACGAGCAGCGCCACGACCTGGTAGGCGGTGCGCTGGCTGGGGCGGACCTTGCCGCGCTGGGCCGCAGCCTCCACCTGGCGGACGGTCCGGGCCAGCACGGGGATGACGCCCTCGCCGTCGGGGGTGCCGGAACGTGCGTGGTCGCGCGGTGCGGTGCGGGTCGCACCTCCACGGCGCGGAGCTCGCTGTGACAAGCGATCCTTCTCCTGAGTCAGGCACGACGGGACGGCGTCGGTGCCGGGTTGCGTCCGACGGGGAAGACCCTCCGCGCAGACCACCCGACATCGGGACTCACGCCGAACGCGTGCGTGGGCCGTGCCCAAATCCCCGTGCCACTGCATGTCGCCCCCGTCGACCGACGGGGCACCACCAAGCGTACGTGGTCATCGCCCGTGCTGGTAGCCAAGGCGCGGATGCCGTCCGCCCACCCCTGGTCGCGAGCTGATCGCCGCGTTCAAGAGTCTCGACGTCCTGTCACGCGCCTCTGCGGTGCACGGACGGGGTTCCCGTCGGGTGGAGCTGCGGCGAGCAAAAGGCTGAAGGCCCGGCGAACAGCGCGCCGGGCCTTCAGTCTTTCGGTGGACCTCTGTAGAGAGTTTGAGAACCCCTGCCCACACCTGAAGACTCTGTCTTTGCGCAGGTCACGGGGCTTCTACAACCACGACCAGCGCTCCTCTGAGCCTACTGTGTCCGACTCCAGGGGGCGAGTGGTGCGATCACTTGGGATGGCTCAAACCCTCCTTCGCCCGGAGCAGGTCGACGATCTGGTGGCGCAGTACCGCGAGGGCGCAACGCTCGTGGAACTGGCATCCGTGTTCGGCGTGAACCGCCGCACGGTCGCCACCCACCTCACCCGGCGAGAGGTCACCATCCGTCGGGGGCGGTTCGACCCCTCCCGCACCCACGAAGCAGCCGACCTCTACCTCAGCGGGTTGACGCTGGTAGAGGTCGGCGTGAAGGTTGGGGCGGGGCCTCAGGCTGTCCGGCGAGCGCTCGCTTCGCACGGCGTCGCGATCCGGCCGGGCGGGCGCTGCGGTTCTCGCTCACGGCAACCTCTGCCGTGAGCGGTTGAGCCTAGACACGAAGGGCTGGCTCGCGGGGGCTTGCCTTGACGCGCGAGTCGTGGCGCTGGTGACGACGGATCGCAGCCTCGCGCAGACGCGCGCATGTCCGAGTATCGTAAGGCTTATGCGGTACGGGGAGCCCGCTACGGCACGCGTCTCGAAGCGCTCACATCAGCAGGCTCACCGCGCGTGGCAGCCGATCCACCCACCACGCGAGCGCCTCCGCCTCGACCGTTCGGCGGACCGGATCGCGTGCCTCGACGATATCCAGCGCCTTCTGCCAGCCGTACCAGACGAACGCGGCAAGCAGTGAGAGCTCGAGCGCGATCTCGTCGAACCGCGTCCCGGTGACGGCCCGGTAACGGTTGAGCAGGTCGTCGTTGGTTAAAATTGAGCTTCGGAGTCCCGAGGGCAGGAACCGCGCGATGTCGAACGCGGGTGGTGCGAGTACCGCCTGGCCCCAGTCGAGCAGCGTGAGATTGTCTCCCTGCCAGGCGAGGTTCACGCCGGCGATATCCCCGTGGCAGAAGCCGATCGGCCGAGCTTCGAGCGCCGCGACGAGGGGTGCCGGGTCACACGCGAGGGCCACGACAGAGTCGGCGACGCCGGCCGGGGCGAGATCGCGGAACGCCGCCCAGCCACCTTCGACAGCGGTAGCGAGGTCGACGGTGCCGAACTCGGCGACGCGGGGCGGGGAGAACATCGCGATCGCCGCGGCGAGCGATGTCGTCGCAGCCGGTCGCAGTCCTGAGAAGTGCAGGCGGTCGAGCCGGTCAAGCAGTCGGTCGACCTCGACATCGTCGAAGGGATGATCGGGCCCGATGATCGTGTCGCCCAAGTCGCGCATGACGATCCAGCTCGCGTCAAGCTCGGTCCAGCCGCCGATTGTCGGCGAGGAGACTCCGTCGGGCAGGCGGTCGAGAACGCCTTCGCGCCACAGTGCGAGTTCGAGGCTAGTGCGGTGCCCAAGCAGACGCTGGAACACGTCGCCGTCGGCAACCGAGCGCTTCGCGATCACCGGGGTGCCGTCGATGAGAACGCCGCGGTATAGTTCCGCGCCCGAGAGGCCGTCGTGCCCGGTAAGCGGTCGCAGTTCCCGAACGTGCTCCAGCGAGGTGGGAGGATAGGATGGTGGCATTCAAACTCCAGGGGAAATGGTCGTGATTGACGCTACCGCATGCACACTCGTCACCGGCGGCACCGGCGTTGTTGGGCAGGCGGTTGTGCGTCGGCTGCTCGCCGCAGGGCGCAGAGTGTGCCTCACCTACGGCGCGAACTCCACAGTCGTCGAGAAACTCGTCGCTGAGGCCCCCGGGCTCGTCGCGGTGAGGGCCGATCTCCGGTCGCTCGACATCGGCTCGCTTCTCGACAAGGTGGTGGATCGCGCTGGCCCCGTTGAGGCGCTCGTTCACGCAGCAGCTCTCGTCGACCATACCCCCGTCGCGTCGCTCGAAGCTGAGCACTTCGCCGAGGTGCTCACCGTCAACGTGACGGCGGCCTTCGCTCTCGCGCGCGGGCTCGCAAAGCGGGGCGCTCTGCGCGATGTCGTTTTGCTGTCGTCGATCGCGGCCTCAATCGCCGACCTTGGATCGGTTGCCTATACGACCTCGAAGGGCGCGACAGATGCGCTCACCCGCGCCCTCGCGCTGCACCTCGCGCCGGTGCGGGTGAACGCTGTCGCGCCGGGCATCATCCGCAGCCACCGAACCGACGGAGATCCGCTGTTCTCGGGTCCCTCTGCGCGCATCCCGGACGCCGCACTCGTCGCGCCTGGAGAGGTCGCGGACGCTGTCTTCTACCTGCTCGACGGAGCACCCGACGCGCTGAGCGGCCAGGTGCTCGGGGTCGACGGCGGCGTCTCTCTGCGACGCCTGTGACCTCCGCCCGGGTCACGCCGACCGCGCCTCGCCTCCCGCTCATCGGCGCGCTCGCGCATCTGCGGTTCGGCGAGCACGACTTCCTGTTCGAGACCGGCCGTCGTCTCGGCGACGCCTATTGGCTGTACCTCGGCGGCGAACGCGTGCTCGTGGTCGGCCATCCCGAGGCGGCCTCACGTGTGCTCGAAAATGTCAACGACGCCTACCCCGACAAGGGCGGCGACAGCGGGTTCCGGCGGCTGTCGCTGCCGTTTGTCGGATCTGGCCTCTCGACCTGGAACGCGATGGACACGGAGTGGCGGCGCCGACGCTCGGCCGCGGCCCGGGTCTTCCGACCCGCACGTCCGCCGGTCGCGTGGTCAGTGCCGACCGGCGTCGTCGACGGCAGTTTTCTGCGGCACGGACTCGAGCGGCGAGTCGTCGGCGACCTCGTCCGGCACTTCCTCGGCGTCGACGCCGACCCGCGCGACACCGACGCTGTCGTCGACGGGTTCCGTACGCTCGGACGGGACTTCTGGTCGGGGAAGCTGCCGTGGCCGCAACCGGTGCGTGCACGTCGCGCGGCCCGGGTCACCGCCGACTTGGAGGCGACCGTCGATCGCTGGATCATCGACTCGCCAGCCGGTGCGCCCCTCCGTCACCACCTCCCAGACCTCGGCGCCGAGCGCGTCCGCGACGAGGTGCTCTCGCAGTTGCTGAGCGTCGGTACCCTGGCGATCCCGACCGAGTGGGCGCTTCGACTGCTCGCCACCCACACCGATGTGCAGCGCGAGTTGCGTGCATCCGTCGACGAGCCTGGAAGCGACTTGATCACTCGGATCGTGCGCGAGGCGCTGCGGCTGTGCCCGTCGACGTACTGGATGCAGCGACGCGTCGCGCACCCAGACGTTCTCGCGGGAGCCCCAGTGACCGTCGACGACCGCGTCATCGTTCACGTGCCGAGCGTGCACCGGCATCCGGAGTTCTGGGAGGCGCCCGACGAGTTCCGGCCCGAGCGGTATCTCGCGAATCAAGACTGGAAGCGCGCGTGGATGCCTTTCGGCCGCGCCGCGCGCTTGTGCGTCGCCCAGCGTTACTCTATCGACGCAATCGCGAGCGTGCTGGCAGACATCGTGCGCACCTCTAGTGTCGAGGCCGCGACGCCATTGCGATCGGGCTTCGGCGTGGGGCTCAACCTCGTTCCTCGCACGGCGTCGCTGCGGTTCTCGCCGCTCTAGGCATCCGCCTTAGAGGTTCCAGTCGACGTAGCCGAAGTAGTCCTCAAGTCCGCCGTCGCGCACGGTATCGAGCGTGAAGCAGTGGAAGCCGCCGCCGAAGAGCCGTCGGTGACGGTGCCGCACCGGGATCACGTCGAAGCCGTTGCGCTCGAGCTCGCTGATGAGTTCGGGAAACAGCGAGTTAGCGACAACGGTGTTCTCGTCGACTGAGAGCACGTTCATGTCGATGTACGGACTGCTGATGATGACGTCGTCGGCACCGTAGACCGGGAAGTTCATCTCGGACGGCGTCGGAGCGTAGATACGGTCCCAGGCTTGGAGTGGGGCGGGCAGGCGTTCGGCGACGCTCGGGTTACGTAGCAGCAGCAGGCCGGGACGCAGCGGCAGCACGAGGCTGTCGATGTGGTTGTCGGCGAAGCGGTGCATGATCTGCACACGGAACCGACCCTCCAGATGGCGCTTGAGCCACTCCGCACCGAGCAGGTGGTTGGCGGTCGAGACGTTGACCAGGACGTCTTTTCCGAAGCGCACGGCCTGGGCGCCGTCGAGCATGATCTCGAACGCATCGGGCGAGCCGTCAGCAGACCCCCCGACATACTCGATCGCCGGAGTCGCATGCCCCGACACGTACGACGTGTCGAACGACGCGTCGAGCATGCGTGGGCGCGGCATCGACGTCCACCGCGACCCTTCGCGGAAGTAGTGCGACAGCACGGGTTTGAGCAGGTCGCCTTCGAGTTGGCGGGCCCGCACCTGCGGCGCCGTCTCGATGATCTCGTCGCCGATGATGATCGTCTGGTCGCGCACATTGAGTGCGGGAATCATTGTCGCTTCCCAGTGCGGCGTCGAGAACCGCGCTCCCGGCGGAAGTGCCTCGGGGCGGTGCACGACGACACCAGCCGACGCAAGAGCCTGGGCTAGCCCCTCGACGTCTTCCGCGAGCTCCTCCACGTAGCGGTGGTTGAGGTCTCGACGCGAGTCGGCGGCGTCGAGCGGGCCACGGGCTTCGAGGCTCGGGTAGAAGAACGACGAGTGCGCGACGTCGTTGAAGAACAGTCGGAATGACAGCTCCAGCTCGTGCGCCTCGTAGCCGGCGGAGGTGCCAACGATCGCTTCGCGCAGGCGCGACCATTCATTGAAACTGTTGGCCTTCATCGGGTGGGACGACCTCTCGTACGGGTTCGGGCAGCAGGACGTGGACAGGACAAGAAGACCAGTTCTCGATCCTGACATCGCTCCTCGGCCAGCCGCAGCCCGTCGACTATCTTAGTCAGCTGACGGTTCGACACGAGGCGGCAACAAGGTGGTGCGATCACTTGGGATGGCTCAAACCCTGCTGCACCCCGAGCAGGTCGACGATCTGGTGGCGCAGTACCGCAGGGGCGCGACGCTCGTCGAGCTGGCATCCGTGTTCGGCGTGAACCGCCGCACGGTCGCCACCCACCTCACCCGGCGGGAGGTGACGATCCGCCGTGGACGGTTCGATCCCTCCCGCATCCATGAAGCAGCCGACCTCTACCTCAGCGGGTTGACGCTGGTAGAGGTCGGCGTGAAGGTTGGGGCGGGGCCTCAGGCTGTCCGGCGAGCGCTCGCTTCGCACGGCGTCGTGATCCGGCCTGGTGGGCGCTGTGGTTCTCGCATCACGGCATCCAATACCGTGGGCGGTTGAGCCTAGACACGAAGGGCTGGCTCACAGGAGCTAGCCTCGACGCGCGAGTCGTGGCGTTGGTGGCGATGGACCGCAGCCTCGCGCAGGCGCGCACGGATGAGCAGAGCGACGCTCACGGGTCCCATGATGATGAACTTGAGCGCGTTCCAGCATGCCCACAGCACGATGAGGTGGAGCCAGCCTGGGCCGCCGCCGGCTGCCGAGCCAGAGCAGATGCTGGCGATCAGGATGTACGGAAGCGCGACCAGCATCGCGGGTATCCCCCACTTGAGTCCGCGCCGGGTGCGGATGGCGGCGAGCAGTCGGTTGCTCGGCATGTAGCGGTGCAGGTAGTCGCGGGTGCGAACGCTGAGCGTCCAGATATGGCGGAACATGACGTGCCTCTCGTCACACGTGTTACTCCGTCGAGGAGGCAGAACGTGTGTGAGTGCCCGAAGGCCGTCCCGGAGGACCCGCAATATGAGGAGAACCTGCCTCGCCGTCCACTCTACGCCGGGGTCGGCGTTCATGGAACCCTCCGGCTTCCGCGTCGCCGCGCGCACCTCTCTGTAGGAGCGAGAGGACCCGACGATGACAAACCTGAGCCACGTAGTCCAGGACGAGCGCACAGCACGGATGGTGCTGTCGATGATCGTCGACCCAGACGACGCCGTGACGGGCCGCCTCCTCGGCGAACTGGGAACGCTTGAGCTGTTTCGGCTTGCCGAGCGTGATGACGCGGTGCCGGGCCTCAGTACCGTTGACGCTCAGGTGTGGCGTTCCCAATTCCAGCGCTCAGACACTCGGACACTTGAGCAGAACGTCGTCGAAGCCGAGCGCGCTGGTATCGGCACGCTGATCCCCGGCGATAGGGAGTGGCCATCCGCACTCGACGATCTTGGCGACCGACGGCCATACGTCCTCTGGACTCGTGGCACGACATCGTTCCTCGCGCGACCGCTCAGCGATTTGGTCACGATCACCGGAGCGAGGGCTTCGACCTCCTACGGCGAGCAGGTGGCCGGGCAGCTTGCCTCCGACCTCGCCAGCGCTGAGCGGATCATCGTGGCCGGCGGTGCGTACGGCATCGAAGGTGCTGCTCATCGAGCAGCCCTCGCGTCAGGCGGCGACACGATCGCGGTCGTGGCGAACGGCGTTGATCGCCCCTACCCGATGGGCCACCGTGAACTGCTTGAGCGAGTGGCTGACCTCGGCCTCATGGTCAGCGAGGTTCCACCGGGCGCAGTGCCGACGCGCCACCGCTTCATTGCCCGGGCGCGGCTGATGGCCGCGCTGTCCTCGACCACCGTCGTGGTCGAGGCTGGCGTTCGCTCTGGATCGATGACCGTCGCCCGGCATGCGCACGAACTCGGCCGCACTGTCGGAGCTGTTCCCGGCCCGGTGACCAGCGCAACGAGCGCCGGCCCCAATCTCTTGCTCGCACAGAGACTCGCTCATGTTGTCGCGCATGCGGGTGATCTGACGCGCCCGCGCCAACCGACGGAGACGAGATCGTTCAGTCACGAGGGCAGGCAGGCCCTCACAGCATCCGATCCCCAGGCTCCCATGTCACGGGACTCGGCGCGTAGCCATCAAGGCTCCCGGTCAACGTTGTCGAGGTGAAAGTCCGCGTTCATGCTCACCGCAGAATCGGGTTTCGCTGTCAGACCTCGATCACTGCGGCCACCTGCTGGTAGACCGGTGTCCAGAGGTCGACTTCCACCTCGGGGGCCTCGATGCTGACGACGAGCGAGTAGTTGACGCCTTTGTCGCTCTGATCCAGCTTCGGCCGGTTCTTCCACCAACCTGCGACGGGGTACACAACGACAGCCTCTTTGGCCGCGAGGTCAGCGGCCGACCCCGACCAAATATCGGTGTGAAGCGATCCGGCCGAGGTCTGCTGGTCACGGCCGAAGAGCCAACCGCTCTCGGTATTGAGGGCCAGTGGCTTCTCACCTTCATCGCGTGCCTGCTTGTTGACGCGCTGGCGGAACGCGTCAAGGTTGTCCTCGGGTCGTTTCATCGCGAAGCGCAACCCATGAGAGGGGTAGACGTATCGGCCCGTCCAGCCGCGACTCGATGGGTTTGGTTCTACGAAGTACGAGAGGGTGATGCGCAGCCGAACTTCGGTCTCTCCAAGCGCGGACAACTCGTCGATGGGCCACGGCAGGCGATGCAGGTTCATCTCGCGCGCTTTCCCGCTGCTGGAATTGCCGTCACGCTCATATGGATGGATGACGGCCTCGTCCACCAGCGTCAGCGCATTGGTTGCGCTGCGGGTAGCGCGTTCCAGGCTGGGCACGCCCATCCCGTAGCGACGAAGCAAGTTGACCGCTGCTCCCTTTGTGCTCGCGGCAGTGATTCGCGCTTGCATCGCGTCCGTCCACTCAGCAGAGTGGACGATCAGGGCGCGGACTGTCTCGGGCCTCAAGTGAGGGTAGGCGGCCCGGATGTCGGCTGCGATAGCCGAGACCTGGGCCGTGGCAGCCGAGGTATCCCGGGTGGTCGTAAAGAAGCCCTCGCCAGGGTGTTGGAGACGAGTGGTGAGGATCGCGAGGTTCTCAGGTGTGTCTACCCTTGAGCCGTCAGGGGTCCGAGCAAGGTTCCCACCAGGTGCGACGACATCCGGCTTGAACGGCCACCGCTTCTGATCAAAGGAAACCGAAGTCCGACTGGTGGGCGACAGCTCACCACGGGCTGCGATCGGCACGTATCCTGCGAAGACGTCAGGGGCGTGATCCATCGCGTCATGCTCCGCGTAGGCTCCAACCGCGAGCGCGTTCCACGACTGTGCCGGGTCTTCGACTCCTTCCGCATCGCTACGATCAAGGTGATTGTCCTCGGCGCGCACGTCACGGATGTTGCCAGCGGAAACGACAAAGAGCCGGGGCGTAGGCTCCTCGTCTCGGTTCAGGTAGGTGAACTTGGGGACGCTGTCATCAATCGCACGGCCGAAGGTCAGGGCATCGAGCGTGGCGGACCACGCTGTCGGACGCCCGGACTCCTGCTTCGGACGGTCCTCGACACGATGCCCTGGGTTTGGCGCAGCGGCAGGTGCAGTGATGGCCAGCATGTACACCCGGGCCCGATTCAGTGCTGAAATCTCGGGCTGATCGATCGCTCTCGCTGTCACGGCCCCGTACACATCGGGATCGTTGTCCCCAGTGTCAGGGAGCAGCTTCACTGATTCGAGCCGATGCTCCAGACGGATGCGGTGCTGAGCGCCGACTGCGGCTTGCAGGTCTCCATAGAGCGCAAGTCCAGCCATCTCGGTGCCGTGTGCGTGGATCGCCACATCTTTGCGCCAACTTGGCTCAACCGCGTGAAGGTCGTCGGCTGCGAGTGAGTCTTCCAGTAGCGGGTGCGCGGCCTGCACGCCACGGTCGAGGAGGCACACCACGGGAGCGTCGGTTCCAGCGTGCTCGACGCGAGACTGCAACTCGCGCACCCAGTCGCGTTGTTCGAATGCTGATAACCCTGGAAGGAACGAGGCTACTTCGTGGGGGCGACGCAGCTCGGCGATGTCGTCGATGCTCCGGAAGGTCATCGCGAGTTGTTCACTCGTGGCGCGGATGAGCACGACCGTTCGGTCACTGAATCCGAGGTAGTGGTCGCTCACAGGGAGGTTATGCAACTGGGCGTACGCCGTCAGTCGGGCGTACTCCTGGCCGTCAATGGCTCTGAGCCAAAGTTCCCACCAGCGGGATTCGGTGGGGCTATTCGGGTATTCGTCCGCAGGGTCCGTCCACAGCTCTCGGATCGTTGCGCGACGGATCGAGGCAATACCCTCGATAAGAGCCGCGTGCTTCGGCTTCCCTTCTGCGACCTCGGCCGTCTGGACGTACTGCTCAAGTTTCTTGAGGAAGAACTCCTTCTGCCCTTCGGGGATGAAGACCGTCGCGTTTGCGATCTCACCTGCTGGGGTCGATTCCTGTTGGACAGCAACAAGCTCTGGCTGGGCACCAGGCCGACGCGACTCCAAGCTCTCGAA
>Ga0073899_10005874_pt1 | contig 10625 bp, 12 predicted proteins | sample KloWWTmetaKNB5Ph_FD_88975 | JGI IMG/M metagenome (GOLD analysis project Ga0073899, IMG submission 88975) | Active sludge microbial communities from Klosterneuburg, Austria, studying microevolution and ecology of nitrifiers - Klosterneuburg... | ecosystem: Engineered > WWTP > Aerobic digester >...
AGTGTAGCGAGCCAGAGCCTGCTCGTAAGACTGAAGCGCGGCATCACGATCGCTACGAGCATATTGAACATCGCCAATGGCTTTTAGAACATTGGCCTGACCAAGAACTTCATCAAGCTGAGTATAGAGAGCCAGAGCCACCTCGTAAGACTTATGCGCACCAAGTAAATCGAAACGGGTTAAGAGCCCATCACCAAAATTTTTCGAGGCGATAGCTTTCCGTTCTAAAGTCTTAGAGTCAGCAGTGTTCATTTTTTTACCGCCCATTTTGGGGTCTTAATAGAAAAGCGACTAACTGAATAATAGATGCTGTTGCGATCACCACCCAACCCATAAAGTTGTTTGGTGATGCAGTTGCCACATTTACACCTATGCCAATCAATATCGTTGCTAAGAGCGATAAGGCAAACAAGATGAGTGATTTTCGATTTGCTTCAGATAGCAATAACTCAAGGCGCTGTTTTTCTAACTCAAGTTTATGATTCTGAATCTCAAGTTCTCTTGTATGCTTTTCTAAATCCATGGATTTAGATAGAGCCAACTGCTTTTCTTCAAACAGTTTCTCAATCATCGGCGTATTTTCTCGATAGTCGTTCACATCGAATCTCTTAATCCATTCGATAGAACGCCCGACAATTTTACGCCTTGCGTGTGTAAAGTCTTGAGTCGGCATTTGATGCACTCTCTATCATAATATGCCAAGGGAACGACGTTCGGCGTTACTGCTATTCAATATCATGCCACGCATTATCCACCCAGCCACTAGCCACTAGAAACTAGCCCCTAACCCACCTCCGCATCAATCGCCCTCTGCATCTGAACCGGCAGCTCCTTCTCCCACTTCTCCGCCACCACCGCCTCAAACTCGCGCGCTTTAATGCCTGGGCGCGGCCTCTTTTTGCTAATAAACGCCACCCCGCCGCGTCCGGCCCGCGGCTGCAAGCTCCGCACCACGCTCTTGGCCTGAAAACCGGGCGTCATCGTGGCATACCGCACCCGTGTCCCGCCCGTCACAAAAATATATGGCGTGTCATCCGTGCCCACAATCCGCTCAAAGCGCCCGCGCTGAATGCTCATGCTCGGCTTATGCTTCCACGTGCGCGTGGGTGTCAGCAAGTCAACCTTCGCCGCCTGCGCCGTCTCGTTCAGCGTGTTCTCAATCACCCGCGTCATCTTCGCCGCGTCAAACAGCAATTTTGCCGGAACAATAACCTCAATCATTATTTCATTTCATCCTTTCCCCGCAATCTGCAAAACAAACTCCACCACTTTAACGATCACATTCACCACCACCGCGGCCATCCCTGCCAGCCCCAGCACCTTAACACCTATCCACAGCGCCGCAAACCACCAGCTTGAGTAATCCCGTCCATTCTGTCCTTCCATATTTCACCCTTCACCCTTCACCTTTCACCCTTCACCCTTCTCTCTTCACCCTTCACCCTTCTCTCTTCACTCTTCACCCTTCCAACACGCCCCCGCGAATCCGTATCGGGTTCCACAGCTCAGCCCGCGTCAGGCATGTGGCGCAGCTGTCTTTGGCGTGCCGCGCCCAATACGCGTCATAGTCGCCCGCCGCCTCGTCAATCGTCACCACGCGCCACTTGCACTTGCAGTGATTCTTGCACAGCGTCCCCTGCGCGGGCATCGCGGGCAGCGGCAAAATTTTGGTCGCGCCCTTCCAATATGGCGCAACAATGCTCTTTGCATACTGCTCGGCCCGCGCCTTCCACCCCTCCCAAAAGTCGCCGCCCCGTTTGATGTCCAGCGTAAACCTGTCCAAAAACGCCAGTTGGTCAGCCAGCGCTGCGGCCACCGCCTGCATCTCTGCGCGGCCCAGCGCGCCGTCATCCTGCCCGGCCATATACGCGGCGGTGGTGTATTTCGCCAGCGCGCCTTCCATCTGCGCCTTCCATTCATCCAGCGTGATGTCGCCCTTCTCCAGCGCGTCCATCACCACGATGATCTCGCCATCCAGCCCAATCACCAGCGCCGCCAGCGGTGGCGGGTAATCTCCATCCTCAATCTCAAGCATGGCTCACCACCTCAAACAAGGCGCGTGCCTTCTTGGCGCTCTTGCGCGCCAGCCGCGCGGCATCTCGCGTTCGCGCCGCATTCGCCTTCAGCGGCGCTTCCTCCACCAATTTAGGGTGGGTTTCACCCTTCTCCCTTCCCCCTTCACTCTTCACGGTTGGCCCCGTCTCATCCGTGGCCGCGCCGTCATCCACCTGCTGCGCGGCAATAAACTCATCCGGTATCACGTCCTCATAATTCAGCCACCCACTGGCCGTGGCCGCGTCCATCATTTGCGTTGCGATGGCAACCTGCGCCATAACAAAATAGCTCTTGCGCAAATTCGCCTCGCGCTCGCGGTCGGCCATGTCATCCTCGTAAAACTTAAACTGTAAATTGCGCGGCAGCGCCATCCGGTTAATCGCGTGCGTCAACTGCTGCCGGAACATCGCCAACTTTCGCCCTTTGTCCTTGTCATCCAGCACCCGGCTCTGCGCCCCTTGCCCCAGCGCGTTACCCGTGTTTGGCCGAATATCTTGCGGGTCAACTCCCAGCGCCAGCGCATACTCAATATAGGCCGCCTCCCGTTCCTTCTCAATATCGTAGCCCTCCGGCACCTCTGCCAGCGGGATGCGATACCCGTCCGGCTTGCCCGCCAGCGTGGGGATCACCAGCACCCCGCCCTTGTAACTCACCATCTTCACGCCCACATCTTCGCGCCCGGCGCTCTTTGCCTGCGCCATCGCCTCCGCGTCATCAAACTCGCTCCCGTTGATGCCATTCACGATGTGAATCTCTTTCGGCTGTTCGCCGCTCACCTTGCTCCGCAAATGCCGCCGTATGGCCGCCATCGTCTGAATCGTCTCGTAGGCGCGGCTGGCCGCGCACAACCCATACCCGTTGCTGTCCTCCAAATCAAACGGCATATCCACCAGCCGTATCACTTCGTTCCACTTCAAATCATGTTTGCCGCCGTTCTTGTCCGTGTAGGTGATGGGTATCCGGGTGTCCCCGGTTAGCTCCACCCGCGTGCTCTCCAAATGCCACAGCGCGTGCGGCATTGCCCCGCGCCACTGCACCTCAATAAACGCGCCCTTGTCCGTGAGGAAATAATCAGCCAGCACCCGCTGAATCCACGCCACATATCCACCCTGCCATCCGCCGCCATCCGCGTTGTGCAGCATGGCGTGCGCCTGCTTCTTGTATCGCCCGCCCAATATCTCCCAGCTCAGGCTTGCCCCCTTCGTGATGGCCGTGCTCACCGCGCCCGCCCAAATCGGCTCGGCCCGCAAGGTGTTAAACCGCAAAATCCTGTCGCGCGGCGTGCCTGGCTTGTCGGGCAGCTCCGGCAGGGCGCCCTTCGCCCCCGCGCCAAGCTGATCAAACAGCACCATCACAGGCCGCGCCATTCCGCCGCCCGTTCGTTTCACACCCTTTGTCGTCACTGCCATACCTGCCTCCCGCCAGCCACTAGCTCCTAGCAGCCAGCCACTACTAAAGATTCAACTCCAAACACCGCTTGGCGGCCATACCAAGGCACACCACCAGGTCAATCTTCAAAGATTCCGTCCGTTTCACAATCCGCATCCGGTCATCGCCCTCAACCTTCCGGTTTGCGTTTGCCACATGCCTGCGCAGCAGCTCGTCGCCGTTGTGCGCCACCCGCCGCGCCAAAAATAGGTCATACAGTTGCTTGTCGGCCACCAACCTCTCGCCGCCCTGCTCAAACACATTTGTCCACACGCCCCTCGCCGCAATCCTCTGCATCATCTGATGCAGTTGAAACTTGTCATACGCCACCTGCACCACGTTGTGCGTGCGGCATATCTCCAAAATCCGCCGCTCAATCAGGTCGTAATCCAATGGGCGTCCCTGCGGCTCATACGCCTCAATCACCCGCACCGCCACGTCGCCGCGCCGCTGCGGGTGTCTGCTCACGCCCACCACCCCAAACGTGTCCCCCGTCACTGCGCCGTCCACCGCCAGCACAATCGCCGTGCGTCGGTCTGCCGCGGGCAGGGTTTCCTTGCACGCGTCAAATATCGTCATGCTCGGCAAAAAGGCCGCGCCGTCGTTAATGTCTTCCCACGCGGCTTCCAGCAACACCCGCGCTTCTGCCTCGCTCAGCGTCTGCCTGCGCTTTTGCGCAAACCCGCCCGCCAGGTTGCCCGCCTTCTCGTTGTCATCCGTCCGCAAAATAATCTGCACCGAGTCGCGCTTAAACGCCGCGAATGGGTCGTTCTCCTTCTCCGGCCCAAAGTAATCAAACAGCCAGTTCATCGCGGGCGTTGTCGTCATAAACACCTGCGGCGGCTCGCCGCGCGGCCCCGGCAAGCGGGCGCGGCCATCCAGCACCTTCAATGCCGCCGGGTCTTTCTTTCGGCTCGCTTCGTCAAAATACGCAAAATGCACGTTCGGCCCGCGATACGCCTCCGCGTCCTCAATGCCCCCGCACAGCAGGCTGGCCCCGTTCTCAAATATCATCGCAAAGGGCCGCTGCGGCTCCCATCCCGCCGATTGCCGTCTGCGCTGGTTGGCGGCCACGTTTTGCCACGGGCACCATCGCCGGAACTCAGGCCACAAGCTCCGCTTAAAATGCTCAAAATCCGGGCTGACCATGATCCCGCTCATGCCGCGCCGCAACCTCTCCAGCGTTTTAACGATGCCCGCCACACTCTTTCCGCCGCCCTCGCCGCCTCTGGCCAGCGCGTATCGCGGCGCATCGTCGTTAACAAACCGCCGTTCATCGTCGTGGTGCGGCGTGTAGCATTTGCCGCGTTCCGCGTTCCAGTATTCTTTGCCATCACTCGCCCACCTGCTCCGCGTCAGCCGCGCAATCAGCGCCTTCGCTTCGCGCCTTTTCTCCGGCGGCAAGTAATTGAGCAAGTCTTCGTCTGGCATCGTCATCGCTCATGCTCCCAACGTATTCACGTTCCCCGCTGGGGTCAGTCGGCGCAACCTTGGCTGGCGCATACAACCCCAGCAGCTTATGCTCCTCGCGGTAAATCGCCATAATGCCGTCCAGAAACCGCGCATCGCCCGCGCCGGTCTCGGTTTGCTTTTTTGCTCGCTCTCTCTGCTTGCCTGCTGTGTTTTCCTTTTGCGCTTCACTTTTTGTTTTGCCAAGCTGGCTTTTATCCCAGCCCGTCCAATACTCGTCTTCCAGCACCCGCAGCGCAGATAGCCGGTCAATCATCAGCGCGTCCTTGTTCGCTTCCACCCGCTTTTTCATCCATGCCGCGTGCACCTTGCCCAGGTCGCGCGTCACCTGGCTTTTGCTAATCCCCAGCTCGTTGGCTATTTCCGTGATGGACTTTCCGGCCTTGCGCAGCTCAACCGCGTCAGCCGTGTGGCTGGCCCGTTGCGTCCGGTTTCGCGTTCCTTTTCTAGCCATTTGTTGCAATCCTTTGTTGCAATTTTTAGAACACCTGTTCGTATAGTCTTTTCGTAAATCCTCGTTCTGGTTACGAACCATCCTCTTGATTTGGCTTGATCTCGCACCCCAGCCCGCTCATCCGCTCCAAAATTCCAGCCGCAAAATACTCGCTAATCTCAATTCCATACACCAGCCGTCCCAGCTTCTCTCCCGCCACATGTTCCGACCCACTCCCCGCAAACGGCTCATAACAAATATCGCCCGGTAAGGTGTGCATCAACATGGGCTTCTCAAATAGAATCGTTGGCTTGCTGGTTGGGTGAATGCTGTCCTTTGTCGCGTGAGGCGGCGCGGCGTCCCACACCGTATTTTCCTTTGCCATCATCCCGTCAGAAATTTTTGGCTCGTTGCCCTGAACCCATCCAAACAGGCACGGCTCATGCTTCCAGCGGTAGTGGCTGTAAGTCATCGTTCCAGCAGATTCTTTGTTCCAGATGATTTGCTGGTGAAACAATACGCCAAACTCAGCCCAAATCTTCTCAAGCCACCCCTGACGCTTGGCCGCATGCCAGCAATACCAGGCCGCGTTTGGTTTGATCGCGTGCGCGATGGCGTGGCGCATAAACCCGCGATACATCTCCTCGCACTGAGCATCCGTCATACCGGCCTCGTGATACACCGCGCCCCAATCCTTACCTTCAGCCGGGCGGCTGTCCCCCGTGTAATTGATGGCGTATGGCGGGTCGGTCGCAAACAGCGCGGCTCTCTGCCCATTCATCACCCGCGCCACATCCGCCTCATTTGCGCTGTCGCCAATCAGCAACCGATGGTATTTTCCGGGAACGCTCTTGCTGGCGATCAGCCAAAGCTGGCCGCGAGCGGTGCCCCACTTCTTTTGCAGCTCAGCCAAATTCTCCGGCACCGCTGGGCCGGGGTCGGCAGCGTCATTTGTCCCCGCCGCGCCGCGCTCCAAATCGTCCAGCATCGCCTTAAACTCATCATCGTCAAACCCCAGCGCCTCCGGGTCTTCCCATTCCAGCAAAAGCCGCGTCAGCTCGTCCTGCTTCCACCCAGATAGCTCAACACTGCGCCGCATCTGCACGGCCAGCCGCGCCGCCTGCTTGTCCGTGCAGTCGCTATAAATCACCTCCGCCTCTGCCGCGCCCAGCTTCTGCAAAGCAAGAAAAATCTCCCCGCCAAAAAACACGCGGTTCGTCCCACGCTGAACCAGCAGCGGCACAGGCTGCCCGTCCTGCTCGTTCAGCATGTTCACCATCACCCCAATAGCCCTCTCAGAAACATCAATCGGAACGATGTTGGCGGGCATCAGGCTCAATTCGCTCATGCGGGCGCTGGCAATGCTAGTCACGGGTCATCCTCTCCCTTTCAGAATTCGTAATTCGTAATTCAGCATTCTGAATTCTGAATTCCGTATTCGCCATCAACCTGCGCTCAATCTCATAGCAGTCGCGCGTCAGTTCGCCCTTCAAACTCTTAAGCGCCTCCGCGCTCGTAATCAAGCTCATCATCTCCCGCGCCACCTGCAATTGCATCCGCGCAAGTTTCAAATAAACATCCATGTGGCACCTCAAACCGGGCAAATGGAACAATTAACCGCCTCGCCAAGTGGGCTGCTCCCGCATACCTTGATCGTGTGCGTCCAGCACCCCGGCGATGTCTCCACGCGGCTCTCCACCGTAATCGTCATCCACGCGCACGCCGATGTAAATTCCTGTATCTGGCTGCCAGATTGATATTGCAAATACGTGCACCCGCCGCTTGCCAACATCGCGCTGTTTTCAACAAACCCTTCTGTGCACCCCACCGCAGCCGCCACCACAAAAGTAATGTCCTTGACCACGCTTCCGCACGTGTTTTCTGCCGTCACCGTGACCGTGTAAGTTCCCGCCGCGGGGAACACCGCAGTCACAATCCCCGCTTGGCTGATGGCAACCGTCGCCCCATTGGGGCCAGAGACCGCATAGTTAATTGGGCTATTCCCGCTTGCGGTCGCCGCCACGCTCACAGCCTGCCCGACCAGCGCACTCTGCGTCCCAATCGTGGGCATCGTTGGCAATACGCACGGAGAATTCACGCTCAGCGTCAGGGTGGCGGTCGCGCCTCCGCATGAGTTTGTGGCAGTGATGGTGATCGCATACGTTCCGGCCAGCGCCGTTCCGCCAATCACGCCGGTCACCGCATTAAACGTCGCCCACGCCGGCAACCCGCTTGCGCTGGCACCCGTCACATTCGTCCACACGCTCGGCGCAAGCGCAAATGCCTGCCCATCCTGATATATCGCCGTCGGGTATGCGATCTGCGGCGTTGGGCACGGCCCGCAGCTTGCCGCGCTAACACCCCAAATCACCACCGGCACAATCTGCTGAATTCCGTTTTTCCCGCCGATGACAACCTGATATACCCCAGCCTGTTTTACCCCGCTCACACCCAGCGTGATCGTGCCGCCCTGCGCTCCTAGCGCAACCGTGCTCCCCGCTGGCAGCGTGTGGCTCACAATGCTCGGCTGAGGGTCATAGACCGCCACCTGTCCGCTTCCGCACACCGGCGCAATCAAATAATTAGGCAGAGCGCAGGGCGGGTAATTTGTCAAACTTCCGTCGTCATCAACCACGCTCAGGGTATAAACGCCATTTGTCCCAATCGCATAACCAGACCCGCTCTGGATGGAAAACACGAGGTTCGCAAATGCGCCGGTGGCCGAGTTGTTGGGGCGTTGAGTCACCTGTAAGCAGCGCGGCTCAATACTTCCTGCCGGGAACACCACCGTCCCCGTTGTCCATCCCCCAATATTTCCAGAGCTTCCACCTGTCAAATTTACGGTTACCGTGATATTGCTCGATGGAGCGCGGTCAATAACCAGCGGAATGCAATACGGGCTGGCTCCGCAATCTTCGCCAATCGTCAGCGCCCCACGCACAAATTGCACCACCGGCGCGCCAGCAGATGCGCTGTCAAGCGCCTGAAACGCGCTCACCACATTGGCCTCAATCACCGGATCATCGCCAATGCCAATAAAACTCTCAAATCCAACTGGGCTTTTATACGCCCACGCCCCAATATATGCCGCGCGTCCGCCAGCCATATCAAGAGATTGCGCCACGGCCACAATGTCGTTAACGCTCGCTGCCAGCACGTTGTTGGATGGGCTTCTCCAGCTTGGTATAAACACCCCAACCTTCCCGCCAGTCATGCTCAGCGATTTTGTCATTCGTTGTGCGGCGGTTGTTCCGGTCGAGGCGGAAAACATCACAACATCATCACCTGCAGAAAGATACGCGATGGACTCCCAGTCGTTGTCGGCATACTTCCCGTTTGATATGTTGATGGATTGAATGCCAGCATCCCGCACCATCGTCACCAAACGCTTGTAGTTGTTTAGTCTGGTGTTGTTGCTTCCAACAGAGTTGTCGCTTTCATCAGATACGGCTATCGCCAACAGCGCCGGATGGCTTCTCACCTGCTGAATAAGCGCGGCATACGTTGCAAACTTTTCCTCCGTCAGAGATTCAACTTCCGGCCCAGTATTCGTCAGCCGCAAAATGGCCTTCATCCCCTGCGCCCCAATCAAGTCCAGAACCCCAACCCGGTTGGATGCAAAGCTGCCATCCATCTTCAGCGCCCCAATCGCCAAAGTGTCAAATCCCCATTGCTTCGGCTTGTTTGGCCCGGTTATTAAAACCTCGGCTTCGTGCGGTTCATATAAAAATATAAACCTCCGCACTGCGCTTGCATTCGTAGACATGTCTTCTCCTGTTTTAATCAGGGCGTCAAACGCCTGGTTTATCGGCTTGTGTCAATCTAAAAATCTCGCGCGGCATCAGCGAAAGATCGTCCATGGCAATGCGTTCAATGGCATCCATCATTTTGCGTCCAGCGCCTCGATTCTTCGCATCACTTCGGTGTGTTGCGTTTCTATGAGTTGCGTCAATTGTTGAATAGCTGACGTTTGCTGCATGATGGCGGTGGCCCATCGCTCGATGCGATCATCGTTTTGCTTATTGCGCTCCGCCTGAATTTGAATCGCCGATTCGGTGATTTTTTGAAGCCACGGAAAAACCTTGAATGCAAAAAACGCGCCAAACCCCAACAGCATCAAGGTAAAAAGTCCTTGATCCTGAATGAATTTGCTAAGAACCGTTAAATCACTTGCTCCCACGCTTCACCTCAGCCAATTCCGCCAATCACCCGCACCGGGGTCTTCCCGCCGTCCGTGACCCGCAAGATGAAATCTGGCACCGGCACGCCCAAATCACTCAAAGCGTTGATCGCCATCGCGCCCAGCTTCGCGCTCACAAATGCGGTCACCGCGCTTGGCGCCCATGTCAGGCCGCTGGCCTCTCCAAACGCCTGCGCGGCAATAAATACCAGTGTGAACGGCGCGAGATACTGCGTGATGAAATCCGCCGCGCGCTTAAGCGTGAACGTCCCCGCCCGCAGCTCAGCCGCAAAGCGAATCAGCACAGCCATGGACAGCAGCGAGAGGATCATCTTCAACTGCCACGTCACCCACGCTTCCAAGAACAATTTAACCAGCGAACCAAATAAATCAGATTGCATCTAAAACTCCTTTTTTGCTTATTTCCAAATTCCGGCCAGAGCGGCGTAATACCGCTCGGCGTTAAACCCCATCCAATCCTCGCGGTTGCCCGCCTGAAACAACGCGCCACCCACAAACGGCGATGGATGCGCCACGCCATCAATCACCAGCGGGCGGCTCTGCACCTCAACAAATCGGCGGCCCCACGCGGCCACCTCATCCCCGCTGCGTCCCAGCGCCGCAAATCCGTGTCGCTGGCCGTCATCCTCGCCGGTCTCGCTGCACACCACGCGGCTCTTGCTGCGCGGGTCAAACCCGCACTGGGTAAACAAAAATTGCCAGCGCGTCTCATACCACTGCAATCCGTCATCCTGATAAATGTGCGCGATGCTGGGCGAATACAGGTGGTGATCCCACCAAATCAACCCGGCGTTATACGCCGGCGCATACAACGCCCGGATGGCCGAGCAGATTTGCGGGTTGGTAAAGTCAGGCTCGCCCATGCTGAACGTCCCCGCCGCGTAGGTAGCCCCACCAATTTGCTTAATGCGGCCAGCCAGCGCCAAATCAAACTCGGCCCGCTGGCGTATTTGCTCCACCGTGCCTTGCCCCACTTCGTCACCCTCGTTCAGCCCGGTATAAATCAGCCGGGCGTCGCGGCATCCATCCATTTGGGCG
>Ga0073899_10005875_pt1 | contig 10625 bp, 10 predicted proteins | sample KloWWTmetaKNB5Ph_FD_88975 | JGI IMG/M metagenome (GOLD analysis project Ga0073899, IMG submission 88975) | Active sludge microbial communities from Klosterneuburg, Austria, studying microevolution and ecology of nitrifiers - Klosterneuburg... | ecosystem: Engineered > WWTP > Aerobic digester >...
CCTTGTGCCTCTCTGGTTTGCGCCCGCTCTTGCTCCAGGAGGACGGCCAAGCCATCGGCACGCTTCTGCGCTTCGGTCAAGGTCGCATTCGCCGTTTGTGCGGATTCCAGCGCAGCGGCCAGTTCTATGCCTTGGTGCTTGATTTGGGCGCGGGCGGACTCCAATTCCACGGTCATCTGATCCGCCAATTCGGCGGTCTCGCTATGCGCCTGCGCCATGTCTGCCTTGGCGTGCTCAAAAGCCTCACGCTCCTTTGCCAAGCGGTCGTTGGCCATGCCGATTGCGAGCGACCACACCTCAGTGCCGAGTTGGTTGATCCGCTCCATGACGGCGGTCGGTGCCGCCTCGCGGGTTGATGAAGCGACCGCCTGCTGCGTTGCCCGCCACGACTTCATTGCTTCACTGATGGTGGTGAAGCTTCCGCCGCCCAGTGCAGTGCGCACCGCAGCCAAGGTGGGCTGCTGACCCGACTCGGCCAGTTGGCTGGCGATGGCAAAAACATCCTCAACGCTGATGGCCATGGTAGTAGAGATATGTTGTAGTAAGTAGCATCGTACAACATACTACAAAATTAATCTGATAATCCGACTCCCATGGGCATAGGCATGGGTATCGGGGGCGTAGCCCCCGATGTCAACCGTTGTTCATCCCGTGCCCCACGACAAGAGCAACAACGCATCCCGAAGCCTTTGCACGCTCACCGTGATTACCGCGTGGCGTGGCGTGGCGCATGTGCGCCAGCAACCACCCTTGCGCGCCCTGATCAGCCGCTGCCGCAGGCCGACGATGCTTGATTTTTAGCCGTCGTTTTCAGTGGAACGAAGCGCAGATTCCAAAAGTACTTGCAGACGAGCCATTGCCGCTGGGGCGCCCAACCCTTGTCGTGGATCGGTCTGGATCAGCCGGTGGCGATCAGCATCAGCCCATCCCTCTGGAGCATCATCAATGGCAATCCAGTTCACCAGCTGTGCCTTGTCTACATAGCGCCGAATTTGTTGATAGCGGGTGGCCTGATCCCACCATGTATTTCTGCTCCGAGTGCGGAAATCGCCATCGTCATTGGACGCCATGCGACTGTGCCATGTCGCACCAATGACGCGCTGCTGCAGGTCGGGCGGAAGAAAGCTGCGAGCCCTCGCGAACCTCAGGTCACGCGCCCAACTCGTGCTGAGAACAATTTGCACGGCAGGGTAATTTTTCAGGGCATCGGCCAGCGGTGGCGCCCACATGAACAGCGCACCGTCTGCACGCAGCACCGGGCGACCCTTGACCAGATAAGCCTCGTCAGGGTGCAGGACGCCATCAAAATCCAAAAACAGAATCACGTTGATATCCTGGGTGAAACTAATCCATTGGATTACAATGACGCATGAGTGAAGCCTTGCACGGTATCGCCGAGCTGCCCACCTATACCCGGCTGGCCGACAAGCTTTTGAGTACGGAAGAGCGTCAAGACTTGATCGGCTACCTGGCTGAGCATCCCAAGGCCGGAGACGTCATGGAGGGTACGGGTGGGGTGCGCAAGCTGCGCTGGCGGCGTGGTGGCCAAGGCAAGAGTGGCGGCGTGCGTGTCATTTACTACTATCACGATGACCTTATGCCGTTGTACCTGTTGACGTTGTTCGCCAAGGGTGACAAGGCCAATCTGACCAAGGCCGAGCGCAACGACCTGGCTGATTTGGTGGATGTGTTGGTTGAAATCTGGAGAGGAAAGACATCATGAGCACTGCATTCGAGAGCATCAAGCAGGGCCTGCAAGAGGCCATCGCCCACGCCAAGGGTGACGCGCGCGGCGTGCGCGTGCATCGTCCGCGCGAAATCGACGTGAAGGCCGTGCGCGCCAAGGTGGGCATGACTCAGGAGCAGTTTGCCGCCCGCTTTGGCTTTTCCACGGCCACCCTGCGACACTGGGAGCGCGGCGACCGCACCCCGCATGGCCCAGCGCTGGTGTTGCTTAACGTGATTGAGCGCAACCCGCAGGCCGTCATTAAAGCCTTGGCATGACTGTAGAGGGATGTTCCAAGTGGGTATGAAGGCGGGTACAAAATGACAGGCCACGCCCGCACACCCAGCATCCATGCGGCTTTCACGCCACACTTTTCATTCAACGTCTAGCCTTTTCCCTTGAATGGACGGGCGATCTTCCCGCCCGTTCTATCCCCATGCACCCAGGCATCCTCTACGCCACCCTGGCCTACATCGCCTGGGGTCTGTTCCCGCTGTATTTCCAGCTGTTCAAGGCCGTGTCGCCGGTGGAGATCATTGCGCATCGCACGCTGTGGTCGCTGGTATTTCTGGCCGGCGTGCTGGTCTGGCGGCGCCAGCTGGCCTGGCTGCGGCCGCTCTTGCGCCAGCCGCGGGTGCTGGGGGTGTTTGCGTTGTCGGCGCTGCTGCTGGCGGGCAACTGGCTGGTCTATGTGTGGGCCGTGACCAATGGCCAGGTGCTGGAGTCGAGCCTGGGCTACTTCATCCTGCCCCTGGTGAGCGTGGCGCTGGGCACGCTGTTCCTGCACGAACGGCCCCGGCCCGGCCAGTGGCTGGCGGTGGCCATTGCCGCGGCGGGCGTGGCCTGGCTGACCTGGCAGACCGGGCACCTGCCCTGGGCGGCTTTGGCGCTGGCGCTGACCTTCGGTTTCTACGGCCTGCTGCGCAAGACGGCGCCGCTGGGCGCGCTCGAAGGCCTGTCGCTGGAGACGGCGTTGTTGTTGCCGCTCGCCCTGGCCTACCTGGCCTGGACGGGCAAGACCGGCCACGCCGCCTGGACCCATGCCGGCCCGGGCCTGCTGGCCAGCCTGCTGGCCGTGGGTCCCATCACGGCCGTGCCGCTGCTGCTGTTTGCCGCAGGCGCGCGGCGCATTCCGCTGGCCACGCTGGGGCTGCTGCAATACATCTCGCCCATGCTGCAGTTTGTGCTGGGCGTGTGGCTGCTGGGTGAGACGGCGTCGCCCGCGCGCCTGGTGGGTTTTGGGCTGATCTGGGCGGCGCTGCTGTGCTACACGGCCGAGGGCCTGTGGCAGCAGCGCATGGTGAAAGCTGCTTCTAAAGAAAATATGCCGCTAGTGCCCTAGGGGTGGGCGCTAGCAGCTATTGAATCAAGAGCGAAGAAACGGCAGCGGCACATCGGCCGGTATCGGGCACTCGTAGGGCTTGCCCTGGCGCCGCTCCAGCAGCTCGGCCTTGGCCTGGGCGATGAGCTCGGGCCGCTGCACCAGTGCTATGGCCGTGCCCGCGAGCACGCGCGCCGCGCGCACCATGCCGGCGTGCGCCAGGCTGGACTGGCCCTGCGACACCATCTGCCACGAATGCATGGGCGTGCCGAAGGCGTAGCAGGCCACCCAGGCCTGGGCCGTGGGCGTGACCCAGCTCACGTCGGCCACGTCGGTGGACCCGAACAGGATGTCGCTCGCCTGCGGGTCGTAGGGCGCCACGCCCTCGAAGACCTTGGGCACCTTGCCGCGCAGCACGCTGGCCAGCGGGCGGCTGACGGCGTCGATCTCGTCGGCGCTCAGCGTGGACTGGAAGTCGCCGGCCTTGGCCTGTGTGCCGGCGTCCACGGTGAGCGCACCCTCGGCCAGCAGCCGGGCGTGCAGCACCTGGTTCAAGGTGGTGTTCTGCAGCAGGTTGGAGCAGGCCTTGTCGAACACGATCTCGACCCTGCAGTCGGTCATCAGTGCGGCGCCGCGCGCCACGTTCTGCACGCGCTGGTACAGGTCGGCAGCCTCGTCGTTGCGCGCGGCACGTATCAGGTACAGCACCTCGGCGCGCGCCTGCACCACATTGGGCGACAGGCCGCCCGTGTCGGTGACGGCGTAGTGCACGCGCGCCGAAGGCGGCATGTGCTCGCGCAGGTAGTTCACGCCCACGTTCATGAGCTCGACCGCGTCCAGCGCGCTGCGCCCCAGGTGCGGCGAATGGGCGGCGTGCGAGGCCTTGCCGTGGAAGATGAACTTGGCCTGGATGTTGGCCAGCGTGCTCTGGCTGAACACGCCGGTGAAGCTGGCCGGGTGCCAGGTGAGCGCCACGTCCACGTCGTCGAACACGCCGGCGCGGGCCATGAAGGTCTTGCCCGATCCACCCTCCTCGGCCGGGCAGCCGTAGTAGCGCACGCGCGCCTGGCCGCCGCCGGCCAGCAGGTGGGCCTGCAGCGCAATGGCGGCGAAGTGCGCCGAGGTGCCCAGCAGGTGGTGGCCGCAGCCGTGGCCGGCCAGGCCGGGGCTGTCCACCGAGGGCGTGCACACCAGGGCGCCGCTTTGCTGGTTCAGGCCCGACAGCGCGTCGTACTCGCCCAGGAAGGCGATCACCGGGCCAGAGTCGCCCCATTCGGCCATGAAGGCCGTGGGGATGCCGGCCACGTCACGCGTGATGCGAAAGCCCGAGCCGGCCAGCGCGTCCATGTGCAGCTGGGCCGAGGCCGTCTCGGCGTAGCGCAGCTCGGCCAGCGCCCAGATTTGGTCGGCCAGCGCCGTCATGCGCGGCGTTTCGCGCGTGAAGAAGTCTTGCAGTTGTTCCATGGGGGCCTCCCGCTTATTCGGGCTTGACGCCGAGCTTGTCCAGCAGCGCCTTGTTGCGCTGCGACTCCTTGGCGATCTGGGCCGGGAACTGGCTCTGGTCCATGTCGCTGGCGTTGGCGCCCACGGTTTTCAGGCGTTGTTGCACCTCGGGCAGATGGGCGGCCTTGACGGCGGCCTCCTGCAGGCGCTGGATGATGGGCGCGGGCGTGCCCTTGGGCGCGACGATGCCGAACCAGCTGATGCCCAGCTGGTTCAGGTCGTTGTAGCCCAGTTCCTTGAAGGTGGGCACGTTGGGCAGCTCGGGCGATCGGCCCTCGGAGGCTTGCACGAACGGAATCAGCTTGCCGCTCTTGATATGCGGCATGGCCGATGGCAGCTGGTCGGGCATGAGCTGCACCATGCCGGCCAGCGCGTCGTTCAGCGCCGGGCCTGCGCCGCGGTAGGGCACGATCTGGATGTCGGTCTTGAGCGTGTCGTTGAACGAGGCCAGCAGCAGGTGGCCCAGCGTGCCCAGGCCGGGCACGGCGCCGCTGATCTTGCCGGGCTCGGCCCGGGCCTTGGCGACAAAGGCTTCAAACGTGTTCACGCCCAGCTTGGGGTGCACCATGTACACGGCGGGCATGGTCACCAGGTTGGCCACAGGTGTGAGCTTGGCGGGCAGCGCCTGGGCGCGCGTGAACAGAAAGGGGTTGATGGTCAGCGTGCTCACCGTGGCCATGCCGATGGTGTAGCCGTCGGGCGCGGCCTGGGCCACGGCCTCGGTGCCGATCACGCCGCCCGCGCCGGCCTTGTTGTCCACCACGATGGCCTGGCCCAGGGTGCTGCGCATGCCATCGGCAATGATGCGCGCCACGATGTCGGTGGAGCCGCCCGCGGCAAAGGGCACGACCAGCTTGACGGGCTTGCTGGGGTAGACGTCGGCGGCGCGCGCGGCCAGGGGCAGGGCCAGGGCCAGCACGGCGCCGGTCAGCGCGGCGATGGCCAGGGCCTTGGCGTTCAGGCGGCAGGTGTGGGCAGGGGTGCTGTGGCGGGTGTGCATGCTTGTCTCCTTTGTGTTTGGTGTCGCTACGAAGGACTGCGGGGCCTGTGAGCGACTTGGCTGCTCATGCGTGCACCGCATGGCCTGCGAACTATAGGAAAAACCGGCCGCGCCGGCATGCCGATTTTTGGAGTGGCCATAAGCATTGCCGATGGCTGCATACTTGGCATCTGCACGATTCCTGAACGCGTATTGCCCTACCCATGCGTGAATCCAAGCATTTTCCTGAAGGCCGGCTGCTGTTTTCGCGCCTGACCCGGCAGGGCCGTTTGCGTCAGCTGCAGCTGTTGCTGGCGCTGCAGCAATGCGGCTCCATAGGCAAGGCCGCACAGCAGCTGGATATGAGCCAGTCCGCCGCCACGCAGGCGCTGGCGGAACTCGAGCGCCTGCTGGACATGCGATTGTTCGAGCGCCACGCGCGCGGCATACGCCCCACGCAGGCCGGCCAGGCGCTGACCGAGGCGGCGCATGGTGTGATGCATGAGCTGGAGGACGCGGCCGAGGCCCTGGCCGCCCTGCGCCTGGGCGCCTCGGCTGCGCTGCGCCTGGGGGCCATACCGTCGGCGGCGCATTCCATACTCGCGCCGCTGCTGGCGCGCTTCTACGCGCTGCGCCCGCAGGTGCATGTGGACGTGCAGGAGGGCGAGGGCGCACGCCTGCTGTCGCTGTTGATCGGCGGGGCGCTGGACGCGGCGTTCTGCCGCCAGCCGGCGCAATTGCCCGAGACCTTCGCCTTCGACGCGCTGCTGCCGGACGAGGCGGTGTTCATCGCCGCCCGCAGCCATCCTCTGGCCACCACCCGGTGCGTGCCGCTTGCGCGACTGGCCGATGCGCGCTGGGTGCTGCCCACGTCCAGCATTGCGGTGCGCGACATCTTCGAGCGCGTGGTGCTGGCGCAGCTGCCGCGGGCGCAGTGGTTTCCGGTGTCCACGGTGTCGCTGCCGGTGCTCGAGAGCCTGCTCGCCCAGCCCCAGGCCGTGACCGTGGCGCCGCGCAGCATCCTGCCGGGGCTGAGCCACGCCACGGCGTCTGCCGGTGTCTGCGTGCTGGACCTGGCGCTGCCGCCCGAGTCCCTGGCGCTCGCGCCCCTGGGGGCCATGTACCGGCGCGAGGCCACGCCGGCGCTGCTGCTGGAGATGCTGGCGCTGTGGCGTGCGCCGGGCGCCGTTTAGCGCACCTGGTTAGCCCATCAGGTGCAGCAGGCCGGCGGTCATGACCGTGTAGCGCAGCAGCTTGCCTATGGCCATGTACACCACGCAGGGCCAGAACGGCAGGCGCAGCCAGCCGGCCACCGCGCACAGCGGGTCGCCCACCACGGGCAGCCAGGAGAGCAGGCAGGTCTTGGCGCCCCAGCGGCGCAGCCAGATGCGGGCACGGCGTTCGGTGCGCGTGAGCTCGCGTGCGGGCTTGGCATCGGGGGGGGCGGGATGGCCGGCGCGGCGGTGGCGGCGTGCCGCGTCCCAGGCCTGGTGCGCGCCCAGGCCCATCCACCAGCTCACCGCGCCGCCCAGGGTGTTGCCCACGGTGGCCACGAGCACCGCGGGCCAGAACAGATCGGGGTTGAGCTGGACCAGGCCGAACACCGCCGGCTCCGAGCCCAGCGGCAGCAGCGTGGCCGAGACGAAGGCCACGATGAACACCGTGCTGAGGCCGTACTGCGGCAAGGCCAGCAGGTCCAGCAGTTGTTGCATCCAGATTTCCATGGCAGGGCTGGGAGTGTAGAGGCTCCCACGCAGCACCTCGCCAACCCGCCGCGCGCGCTTTTCATTTGCTGAAATTTTGGGCAGGTAAAATCCTGGCCCTTACCCGCCCCGCGCACATCCCCAGACCCCCATGCACATAGGCCACATTCCCCTGGCGAACCGCCTGTTCGTCGCCCCCATGGCTGGGGTGACGGACCGGCCGTTTCGCCAGCTGTGCAAGCGCCTGGGCGCGGGCTATGCGGTCAGCGAGATGGTGACCTCGCGCAAAGACCTGTGGGCCAGCCTCAAGACCAGCCGCCGCGCCAACCACGAGGGCGAGCCCGGCCCGATTGCCGTGCAGATCGCCGGCACCGACGCGGCCATGATGGCCGAGGCGGCGATCTACAACGTGGACCGCGGCGCCCAGATCATCGACATCAACATGGGCTGCCCGGCCAAGAAGGTCTGCAACAAATGGGCCGGCTCGGCGCTGATGCAAAACGAGGCCCTGGCGGTGCAGATCGCGCAAGCCGTGGTCGATGCCTGCGCCCCGCGCGGCGTGCCGGTCACGCTGAAGATGCGCACCGGCTGGTGCCAGCAGCAGCGCAACGCCGTGCGGCTGGCCCGCGCCTTCGAGGCCGTGGGCGTGCAGATGCTCACGGTGCACGGACGCACGCGCGAGCAGGGATATCGTGGCGACGCCGAGTACGACACCATCGCGGCAGTGAAGGCCGCCGTGCGCGTGCCGGTGGTGGCCAATGGCGACATCACCAGCCCCGAGAAGGCGCGCGCCGTGCTGGCCCACACGGGGGCCGACGCCATCATGGTGGGCCGCGCGGCCCAGGGCCGGCCGTGGATCTTTCGCGAGATAGCCCACTACCTGGCCACGGGCGAGCATCTGGCGCCGCCGCTGGTGGCCGAGGTGCGGCGCCTGCTGCTCGCGCACCTGCAGGACCATTACGGCCTGTACGGCGAGGCCAGCGGCGTGCGCAGCGCGCGCAAGCACATCGCTTGGTATGTGCGCGATTTGCCCGGGGGCGAGGCCTTCAGGCAACAGATCAACACCATGGAGGACTGCGCGGCGCAGTGGCAGGCGGTGGCAGATTATTTCGATGCCTTGGGCACGCAAATGGATAGGCTGCCACCCGCGCGCGACGACGCGGCCCCGCAGGCTAGGGAATGCAAGCATGAGCAAGAACAACAGCATTGAACAAAGCGTGCGCGAGAACCTGCACAGCTACTTTCGCGACCTGGGCGGCGAGACGCCGGACGGCGTGTACGACATGGTCGTGCGCCTGGTCGAAAAACCGCTCCTGGAGGTGGTGATGCACCACGCCGAGAACAACCAGTCCCGCGCCGCCGAATGGCTGGGGCTGAACCGCAACACGCTGCGCAAGAAGCTGGTGGAGCACAAGCTGCTCTGAATTTGCTTCTTTAAACATAGCTGCCAGCGCTTGACTGACAAGCGCTAGAGTCGATTTTTAATCAAAACCATCACTGGCCACCATGAACGCACTCCTCTCCGTCTCCGACAAGACCGGCATCGTCGAATTTGCGCGCGCCCTGCATGCCCTGGGCATCAGGCTGCTGTCTACCGGCGGCACCGCCAAGCTGCTGGCCGACAGCGGTCTGCCCGTGACCGAGGTGGCCGAGGTGACGCAGTTCCCCGAGATGCTCGACGGCCGCGTCAAGACCCTGCACCCCAAGGTGCACGGCGGCCTGCTGGCGCGCCGCGATGTCCCCGCCCACATGGCGGCCTTGAAGGAGCATGGCATCGACACCATCGACCTGCTGGTGGTGAACCTGTACCCGTTCGAGGCCACGGTGGCCAAGGCGGGCTGCACGCTGGCCGATGCCATCGAGAACATCGACATCGGCGGCCCGGCCATGGTGCGCAGCGCGGCTAAGAACTGGAATCATGTCGCCGTGCTCACCAGCGCCGATCAGTACGAGTCCGTGCTGGCCGAGCTGAAGGCGCAAGGCAAGCTCTCCGACAAGCTGCGCTTTGCGCTGTCGGTGGCGGCGTTCAACCGCATCGCGCAGTACGACGGCGCGATCAGCGACTACCTGTCCTCGGTCAACTTCGAGGCCGAGAAGCTGTCCGAGGCCTATGTGCCCGAGCGCAACCAGTTCCCCGGCCAGAGCAACGGCCACTTCATCAAGGTGCAGGATCTGCGCTACGGCGAGAACAGCCACCAAAGCGCCGCCTGGTACCGCGATCTGCACCCCGCGCCCGGCTCGCTGGCCATGGGCGTGCAGCTGCAGGGCAAGGAGCTGTCCTACAACAACATCGCCGACGCCGACGCCGCCTGGGAATGCGTCAAGAGCTTCAAGCTGCCGGCCTGCGTCATCGTCAAGCACGCCAACCCCTGCGGCGTGGCCGTGGGCACGAGCGCGCTGGAGGCCTACGCCAAGGCCTTCCAGACCGACCCCACGAGCGCCTTCGGCGGCATCATCGCGCTGAACCGCGCGGTGGACGGCGTGGCGGCGCAGAAGATTGCGCAGCAGTTCGTCGAGGTGCTGATGGCGCCCGACTTCACGCCCGAGGCGCTGGAGGTGTTCAAGGCCAAGGCCAATGTGCGCCTGATGAAGATTGCCCTGCCGCCGGGTGGCGATACGGCCTGGAAGCAGGGCCGCAACGCCATCGACGCCAAGCGCGTGGGCTCGGGCCTGCTCTTGCAGACGGCCGACAACCACGAGCTGCAGCTGCCCGACGTGAAGGTGGTGACCATCAAGCAGCCGACGCAGGAGGAGATGCAGGATCTGATGTTCGCCTGGAAGGTCGCCAAGTACGTCAAGAGCAATGCCATTGTGTTCTGCAAGGGTGGCATGACGATGGGCGTGGGTGCCGGCCAGATGAGCCGGCTTGATTCGGCGCGCATCGCGAGCATCAAGGCCCAGGCCGCGGGCTTGTCGCTGCAGAACACCGTGGTCGCGAGCGACGCCTTCTTCCCGTTCCGCGACGGCCTGGATGTGGTGGTGGATGCGGGCGCGACCTGCGTGGCCCAGCCCGGCGGCTCCATGCGCGACCAAGAGGTGATTGACGCCGCCAACGAGCGCGGCGTGGCCATGGTGTTCACGGGCGTGCGCCATTTCCGCCATTGAGGCCACCCCAGCGCACAACAAAAAAGGCCCGTGAGGGCCTTTTTTGTGTAAAAACGGCTGCCAGCGCTTTTGTGGCAAGCGCAAGCAGCTCTTATTTTGTGAGCGTTTTGAACACCTGCGCGGCCGCCTCCACGGTCTGCGCAATGTCCTCGGCGCTGTGTGCGGCGCTGACAAAACAGGCCTCGTACAGCGCCGGCGCAATGTACACGCCGCGATCGAGCAGGCCGTGGAATAGCTGGTTGAAGCGCGCGCCCTCGGTCTTGAGCACCTCGGGGTAGTTCTGCGGCA
>Ga0073899_10005876_pt1 | contig 10625 bp, 9 predicted proteins | sample KloWWTmetaKNB5Ph_FD_88975 | JGI IMG/M metagenome (GOLD analysis project Ga0073899, IMG submission 88975) | Active sludge microbial communities from Klosterneuburg, Austria, studying microevolution and ecology of nitrifiers - Klosterneuburg... | ecosystem: Engineered > WWTP > Aerobic digester >...
CCGCGTGCTGCGCGCCGGTGGCCCGGCCCTGCTGTTTGAAAACCCCACCGGCCACCGCATGCCCGTGCTGGCCAACCTGTTCGGCACCCCCGGCCGCGTGGCGCGCGCGCTGGGCGTGGCGGGCCTGGCCGAGATCCGCGCCTTTGGCGAGGTGCTGGCGCAGCTGAAGGAACCCGAGCCACCGCGCGGCATGAAGGATTTGTGGGGCCGGCGCGACCTGCTCAAGACCCTGTGGAGCATGGCGCCCGACGTGGTGCGCCGCCCACCCTGCCAGCAGATCGTGTGGGAGGGCAGCGAGGTCGATCTGTCCAGGCTGCCCATACAGTACTGCTGGCCCGGCGACGTGGCGCCGCTCGTCACCTGGGGCCTGACCATCACGCGCGGGCCGCACAAGGCGCGGCAGAACTTAGGCATCTACCGCCAGCAGGTGATTGGCAAGAACCAGCTCATCATGCGCTGGCTGTCGCACCGCGGCGGCGCGCTGGACTTTGCCGAGCATTGCCGCCAGAACCCCGGCCAGCCCTACCCCGTGGCCGTGGCCATTGGCGCAGACCCAGCGACCATCCTGGGCGCCGTCACCCCCGTGCCCGACAGCCTGTCCGAATACCAGTTCGCCGGCCTCTTGCGCGGCGCGCGCACCGAGGTCGCGCCCGCCATCGGCGTGCCTTTGCAGGTGCCGGCCCAGGCCGAGATCGTGCTCGAAGGCCATATCCACCCCGACGCCAGCCACAAGAGCGGCTGGCAGCATGCGCTCGAAGGGCCCTACGGCGACCACACCGGCTACTACAACGAATGCGCCGAGTTCCCGGTGTTCACCGTGGAGCGCATCACCCAGCGCCAGGACGCGCTCTACCACAGCACCTACACCGGCAAACCGCCCGACGAGCCGGCCATGCTGGGCCTGGCATTGAACGAACTCTTCGTGCCCCTGCTGCAGCGCGCCTTCCCCGAGATCATCGACTTCTACCTGCCGCCCGAGGCCTGCAGCTATCGCATGGCCGTGGTGCGCATCCGTAAGGCCTACGCCGGCCACGCCCGGCGCGTGATGATGGGCGTGTGGAGCCACCTGCGCCAGTTCCTGTACACCAAGTTCGTCGTCGTCGTCGATGAAGACATCGACGTGCGCAATTGGAAGGAAGTCATCTGGGCCATGACCACGCGCATGGACCCGGTGCGCGACACCATGCTGATCGAGAACACGCCCATCGACTACCTGGACTTTGCTTCCCCCGTAGCCGGCCTGGGGGGCAAGATGGGCCTGGACGCGACGAATAAATGGCCGGGCGAGACGCAGCGCGAATGGGGCCGCACCATGGCCATGGATGCCGATGTCACCCGGCGCATGAATGCCCTGGCCGACGCGCTGGGCCTTTGATGGACTGGAGGAAATTGCCATGACCACCACCCCGCCGCAATGGAACCCCGACGCTCCCGAGGTGCAGGCCGACCAGCGCGCCGCCTACGACAGCCTGCGCGAGCGCTGCCCGCTGGCGCACAGCGCATCGCAACATTGGTCGGTGCTGCGCCACGCCGAGGTCATGCAGGTGCTGCAGGACCACGCCACGTTCAGCAGCGCCGTCTCCGCCCACCCTGCGGTGCCCAACGGCTACGACCAGCCCCAGCACACGGCCTACCGCCGCGCGCTTGACCCCTTCTTCGCGCCCAAGCGCATGGCCCACTTCGAGCCCACCTGCCGGGCGTTGGCCATCAGCACGGTGCAGGAGGCCCTGGCCCTGGGCGGCAAGCTGGAGATCACGCAGGAATTCGCCCTGCCCTTCGCCGTGCGCGTGCAGTCGGCCTTCCTGGGCTGGCCCACGCTGCTGCAGGACGAGCTGCTGCAATGGCTGCAGCGCAGCCAGGCAGCCACGCGCTCGGGCGAGCGCGCCCAGACCGCCGCCGTGGCGCAGGAGTTCGAAGACCTGGTGGAGCGCGTGCGCGAGGCCCGGCGCGACGCGCCGCCCACGCAGGACATCAGCAGCGAGCTGATGCACACCCGCGTCGACGGCCGCCTGCTGGATCTGCGCGAACTGGCCAGCGTGCTGCGCAACTGGACTGTGGGCGAGGTCGGCACCATCGCCGCGTCCATAGGCATCCTGCTGCACTGGCTGGCCGGCCACCCCGACTGGCAGCAGCGCCTGCGCGAGCAGCCCGCACTGCTGCCCGCCGCCATCGACGAGGTGCTGCGCATCGACGGCCCGCTGGTCGCCAACCGCCGCATCACCACGCGCGCCACCACGCTGGGCGGCTGCCCGCTGGCGGCCGGCAGCCGCGTGTCCATCAACTGGATCGCCGCCAACCGCGACCCGCGCGTGTTCGGCGACCCCGATGCGTTCCACATCGACCGCGACCCGCGGCTGAACCTGCTGTACGGCGCCGGCATCCATGTCTGCCCCGGCGCGCCGCTGGCGCGGCTGGAGCTGCGTGTGTTGATGGAGGAAATCCTTGCGCGCACCACGCGCATCAGCCTGGACGCGGGCCACCCGCCCACGCGCGCCGTCTACCCGGACGCCGGCTACGCCACGCTGCGGGTTCGGTTGCATCCATAGCGCGGGCTGCTACGCTGACGGCCACCACAGCATGGAAGGAATCCACATGTCCGTCAGCATCACCTTCCTCGGCGCGACCGGCACCGTCACCGGCTCCAAATACCTTGTGCGCCATGGCGGTCAGGCGCTGCTGGTCGATTGCGGGCTGTTCCAGGGCTACAAGCTCTTGCGCCAGCGCAACTGGCGGCCGCTGCCGGTGGCGCCGCACGAGATCGACGCCGTGCTGCTCACCCACGCCCACCTCGACCATTCGGGCTATCTGCCGCTGCTGGCACGCGATGGCTTTGGCGGGCCGGTGTTCTGCACCAGCGGCACGCGCGACCTGTGCGCCATCCTGCTGCCCGACAGCGGCCACCTGCAGGAGGAAGAGGCCGCCTACCTCAACCGCCACCAGCTCAGCAAGCACTCGCCCGCGCTGCCGCTGTACACGCGGCTTGATGCCCAGCACAGCCTGGCACTGCTCAAGACGCAGCCCGTGCGCGAAGCATTCGAGCCCCTGCCCGGCTGGCGCGCCACCTTCACGCGTGCCGGCCACATATTGGGCGCGGCCTGCGTGCTGCTGGAGGTGGACGGACGGCGCATCCTGTTCTCGGGCGACCTGGGCCGGCCCGATGACCTGCTGACGTGTGCGCCCGACGCACCACCCACTGCCGACACGGTGCTGGTCGAATCCACCTACGGCGACCGCAGCCACCCGCCCGGCAACATCATCGACGAGCTGGGCCCGCCCCTGGCGCGCCTGGCCGCGCGCGGCGGCGTGGCCGTGGTGCCGGTGTTTGCGGTGGGGCGGGCGCAGTCGGTACTGCACGCCATCGCCCAGTTGAAGGCCCGTGGCGAGCTGCCGGCACATCTGCCCGTGTACCTGGACAGCCCCATGGCCGTGCACACCACCGAGCTGTTCGACAAGCATGTGGGCGAGCATTGCCTGAGCCGCGCCGAGCTGCAGGCCATGGCGCGCAGCACCACGCTGGTGCACAGCGTGGACGAGTCCAAGGCGCTGGCGCGCCTGCACGGACCGCGCGTCATCCTGTCGGCCAGCGGCATGGCCACGGGCGGGCGCGTGCTGCACCACCTGCAGCTGCACGCCGGCGACCACCGCAACATGATCATCCTGACCGGCCACCAGGCCGGCGGCACGCGCGGCGCGCGCATTGCCAATGGCGAGAAAAGCATCCGCATCCTGGGCCGCGAGGTGGAGATACGCGCCGAGGTGGTGCAGCTGGCCACCGCATCGGCCCACGCCGACGGTAACCAGGTGCTGGACTGGCTGCGCACCATGCCCACGCCGCCGCGCCGCGTGTACGTGGTGCATGGCGAGCTGCCCGCGGCCGACATGCTGCGCCAGCGCATAGAGCACCAGCTGCACTGGAGCGCCGAGGTGCCCGAGCATGGCGATACCGTGGCGCTGTGAATATTCAATGAAAAACGGCTCTAGCCATTATCCATAAAGCGCGAGCAGCTACTTTTTTAGAAGCATCGTCGCACTATCAGCACGCATGGTGGCATGCAAGTCATCGTGGTTAACGATGACAAACACAGCGTATCAAGGGGACAATACGGGCTTATCATCTCCAAACAAGAAGTCACCACCCCCACGATGAAAAGCTCAGAGCGCAGTTTTGCGCGCCGTATCGACCTGACCTCGCTGCAACTGTTCGTCGCCGTCTGCGAACTGGGCAGCATTGGCCGCGCGGCCGAGCGCGAGTTCATCGCGGCATCGGCCGTGAGCAAGCGCCTATCCGACCTGGAGGCCGCCGTCGATACCGCCCTGCTGTACCGCCACAGCCGCGGCGTGACGCTGACGCCCGCGGGCGAGAGCCTGCTGCACCACGCGCGCACGGTGCTCTTCGGGCTGGAGCGCATGCAGGGCGAACTGAGCGAATACGCCGAGGGCGTGCGCGGCCATGTGCGCATGCATGCCAACATCTCGGCCATCGTGCAATTCCTGCCCGAGGATCTGGGCAGCTTTGCGCGAGCGCACAGCCAGATCAAGATTGACCTGCAGGAGCACCTGTCGCCCGACGTGCTGCACGCCGTGCAGGAGGGCGCGGCCGACCTGGGCATCTGCAGCCTGGGCACCCACAACGGCGCGGGCAATGCAGAGCTGCAAAGCCGCCCCTACCGCAGCGACAACCTGATGCTTGTCATGCCGCTAGGGCACGCCCTGTCTGCGCGAGAAGCTATCAAATTTGAAGAGGTACTGGACTGGGACATCGTCGGTCTGCACGCCGGCAGCAGCATCAGCCTGGCCATGCGCCAGGCCGCGGCCCAGGGCGGGCGGCCGCTGCGCCAGCGCATACAGGTGACCAGCCTGGACGCCATGTGCCGCATGATCGACAACGGCCTGGGCGTGGGCCTGCTGCCCGACCGGGCGTTTGCGCTGATGCAGGGCCTGGGGCGCCTGGCCGCCGTGCGCCTGGATGAACCCTGGGCCCGGCGCGAGCTGCGCCTGGTGGCGCGCGACTTCGACGCCCTGCCGGTGACCGCGAGGCTGCTGGTCGAGCACCTCACTCCTACAATTTCGCCCTCCCTCTAATTTCCACGCAACGAGAACGCCATGGGACGCACCCTGTACGACAAAATTTTCGACGAGCACGTCGTCCACACCGAGGAGGACGGCACGGCCGTGCTCTACATCGACCGCCACCTGGTGCACGAGGTCACCAGCCCCCAGGCCTTCGAGGGCCTGCGCGAGGCCGGTCGCAAGGTCTGGCGCACCAGTTCCATCGTCGCCACGGCCGACCACAACACGCCCACCACCGGATGGGAGCGCGGCTACGACGGCATTGCCGACCCCATCAGCCGCGAGCAGATCGTCACGCTGGACAAGAACATTGCCGCCTCGGGCGCGGCGGCGTTCTTCCCCTTCCTGTCCAGGCGCCAGGGCATCGTGCACGTGATCGGCCCCGAGAACGGTGCCACCCTGCCCGGCATGACCGTGGTCTGCGGCGACAGCCACACCAGCACCCATGGCGCGTTCGGCGCGCTGGCGCACGGCATTGGCACCAGCGAGGTCGAGCATGTGATGGCCACGCAGACCCTGCTGGCCAAGAAGGCCAGGAACATGCTCATCAAGGTGAACGGCAAGGCGGCGCCCGGCATCACGGCCAAAGACATCGTGCTGGCCATCATCGGCAAGATAGGCACGGCCGGCGGCACGGGCTACACGATTGAATTTGCGGGCGAGGCCATCCGCGACCTGAGCATGGAAGGCCGCATGACGGTGTGCAACATGGCGATTGAAGCCGGCGCGCGCGCGGGCCTGGTGGCCGTGGATGAAAAGACCATCGCCTACGTCAAGGGCCGCCCCCTTGCGCCCACGGGCGTGGAGTGGGATCAGGCCGTGCAGTATTGGAGGACGCTGCACTCCGACGCCGATGCGAAATTCGACGCCGTGGTGGAGCTGAACGCTTTTGATATCGTGCCGCAGGTCACCTGGGGCACCAGCCCCGAGATGGTGCTGGGTGTGGACGGCACCGTGCCCGATCCGGACAAGGAAAAGGACGCGTCCAAGCGCGGTGCCATCGAGCGTGCGCTGACCTACATGGGCCTGACGCCCGGCAAGCAGATCGACGACATCTTCGTGGACAAGGTCTTTATCGGCTCTTGCACCAACAGCCGCATCGAGGACATGCGCGAGGCCGCGGCCGTTGTCAAGAAGCTGGGCCAGAAGGTGGCGAAGAACATCAAGCTGGCCATGGTCGTGCCCGGCTCGGGTCTGGTCAAGGAGCAGGCCGAGCGCGAAGGGCTGGATCAGATCTTCAAGGCCGCGGGCTTTGAGTGGCGCGAGCCCGGCTGCAGCATGTGCCTGGCCATGAACGCCGACCGCCTGGAGCCCGGCGAGCGCTGCGCATCGACTTCCAACCGCAACTTCGAGGGCCGCCAGGGCGCGGGCGGGCGCACGCATCTGGTCAGCCCCGCCATGGCCGCGGCGGCGGCCATCCACGGCCATTTCGTGGACATCCGCAAGTTCGCCTAAGGAGGATTCGCCATGAACAAACCCCTCGCCACCTTGCTCGCACTGGCCTTCGTACTGGCCGGCTGCAACACCATCAAGGGCATAGGCCAGGACGTGCAAAGTGCCGGCGGCGCCATAGAGCGCGCCGCCCGCTGAGACAACCCCACCGATTCAAACGCCATGCAGAAATTCACCCTCCACCAGGGCCTGGTCGCCCCCATGGACCGCGAGAACGTCGATACCGACGCCATCATCCCCAAGCAGTTCCTGAAGTCCATCAAGAAGACGGGCTTCGGCCCCAACCTGTTCGACGAATGGCGCTACCTGGATCAGCCCGGCGAGCCCGGCGTGCCGGAAGAAAAGCGCAAGCCCAACCCTGACTTCGTGCTGAACCAGCCGCGGTACAAGGGCGCGTCCATCCTGCTGGCGCGCAAGAACTTCGGCTGCGGGTCGAGCCGCGAGCACGCGCCCTGGGCGCTGGACCAATACGGCTTTCGCGCCGTCATCGCACCCAGCTTTGCCGACATCTTCTTCAACAACTGCTTCAAGAACGGCCTGCTGCCTATTCAACTGCCCGAGGCACAGGTGGATCAGCTGTTCAACGAGGTCGCGGCCTTCCCCGGCTACGAGCTCAAGATCGACCTGGAGCGCCAGGTCGTCATCCGCCCCCAGGGCCAGGAGATCGCCTTCGACGTGATCCCGTTTCGCAAGTACTGCCTGATCAACGGCTTCGACGACATCGGCCTGACCTTGCGCCACAAGGACAAGATCGCCGCCTTCGAGGCCGAGCGCCTGGCGACCAAGCCCTGGCTGGCGCATACCATGGCCTCCTGACCCCATAGCCCCTTCCCCCTCTGGGGGAAGGTTGGGATGGGGGCTTGCAGCATGGCACCGGCCCCCACCCCCGCCCTCCCCCAGAGGGGGAGGGAGCTCAACACCCTACAGCCCTCCCAAGAAAGCCCCCATGAAAATCGCAGTTCTCCCCGGTGACGGCATCGGCACCGAAATCGTCGCCGAGGCCGTCAAGGTCCTCAACGCCCTCGATCTGAAGTTCGAAATGGAAACCGCCCCCGTCGGCGGCGCCGCCTACGAAGCCGCGGGCCATCCCCTGCCCGAGGCGACGCTCAAGCTCGCCAAGGAGGCCGACGCCATCCTGTTCGGCGCCGTGGGCGACTGGAAGTACGACAAGCTCGACCGCCCGCTGCGCCCCGAGCAGGCCATCCTGGGCCTGCGCAAGGCCCTGGGCCTGTTCGCCAACTTCCGCCCCGCCATCTGCTACGAGCAGCTCACACATGCGTCCAGCCTCAAGCCCGAGCTGGTCGCAGGCCTCGATATCCTCATCATCCGCGAGCTCACGGGCGACATCTACTTCGGCCAGCCGCGCGGCCGCCGCACTGCGGTGGATGGGCACTTCCCCGGCGCCGAAGAGGCCTTCGACACCATGCGCTACTCGCGCCCCGAGATCGAGCGCATCGCCCGCGTGGCATTCCAGGCCGCGCGCAAGCGCAACAAGCGCGTGACCAGCGTGGACAAGGCCAATGTGCTGGAGACCTTCCAGCTCTGGAAGGACGTGGTCACCGAGGTGCACAAGGACTACCCCGATGTGCAACTCGACCACATGTACGTGGACAACGCCGCCATGCAACTGGTCAAGGCACCCAAGGCCTTCGACGTGATCGTCACCGGCAACATGTTCGGCGACATCCTGAGCGACGAGGCCTCTATGCTCACGGGCTCCATCGGCATGCTGCCCAGCGCCAGCCTGAACGACAAGAAACAGGGCCTGTACGAGCCCAGCCACGGCAGCGCCCCCGACATCGCCGGCAAGGGCGTGGCCAACCCGCTGGCCACCATCCTCTCCGCGGCCATGATGCTGCGCTTCAGCCTGAATCAAGCCGAGGCCGCCGACCGCATCGAGGCCGCCGTGAAGAAGGTTTTGGCCCAGGGCCTGCGCACGCCGGACATCTACAGCGAGCGCACCACGAAAGTGGGCACGGTGCAGATGGGTGATGCAGTCGTCAACGCCCTTGCGTAAGCATTAAAAAAGGGTAGCGACGCTACCCTTTTTTTCATTTCGTCACCAACAATGCTTTGAACCTTGGATCGCTCACAGCCTTTGCGAGCGTACTTTGAACCGCAGGCGCAAATGCATCTGCCACGTTCTTACAAGCACTCCATGCATCCCAACTCGTGTCGAAGCGGTGGCTCTGTTCAACACGCAGGACTTCGCCATTGCTAGAGGTCAATGTCAGTCCGATGTCCCAACTAGCCGGTGTAACAGAGCTAAACGTCAGCTTGTCCACAGTTCCCCCGATGGAAACCGGCGCGTTGCTTGCATAGGCCTTTGCCAGGAACAACTCCTCCTGCAAAGCCTCCTGGATGAACTGGGATGCTGACTTACCCGATCCAAAGGACACGGGCCCGTTTGCACGGCACCATGGGCTGCCATCAACCCCCGGTGCAGAAGTGAAATCGCTAGTTTTGACTTTAGCCCCCGTGTCGCGGACGTAATCCTCAATCGCGACCACGTTTTTGGTAGACGCTTTGTACTGAACCGGCGAACTGGTTGTCGAGCACCCAGTAGCCAGCACAGTTGCGCATACAGCCGCCGAAACCACCATCAAACGAAACATCGAACCCTCCAGAATCATTTTGAAACACAAGAAGCATAACACCACAATCACCCGGCAAGAGGGAGCGACCCCAATAATTTCGAAAATTCAACTAAAATACCCAACTATGTTTGCCGCCCGCCCGTCCCCACTGACGAACAAGCCTGCCCCCTTGGCAGCGCCGGCCGCGCGCGCATTCACCATCAAAACCACGACGACCATTAAGGGCTGATCCAGCTCCGGTATCGTCGTGCGCCCTCCCTGGCCCAGACGAGCCGGGGCCAGAAAAGCAGCCACAGGTCTTGTGCGAACTGTTTTTAACTTGAAAGGGCGATTGAAATGAGCAAGCAATTGGTAGGTCTGGTCGGCTGGCGCGGCATGGTCGGCTCGGTGTTGATGGATCGCATGCAGGCCGAGGGCGACTTCGACCTCATTGAGCCGGTGTTCTTCTCCACCTCCAACGCCGGCGGCAAGGCGCCCGCCATGGCGCGCACGCACACCCAGCTGAAAGACGCGAACGACGTCGCCGAGCTGGCCAAGTGCGACATCATCATCACCTGCCAGGGCGGCGACTACACCAAGGAAGTCTTTCCCCAGATCCGCGCCGCCGGCTGGCAGGGCCACTGGATCGACGCCGCCAGCGCGCTGCGCATGGAAGACAACGCCGTCATCGTGCTTGACCCGGTGAACGACGGCCTCATCAAGAACAAGCTGGCCGCGGGCGGCAAGAACTGGATCGGCGGCAACTGCACCAATTCCATCCTGCTCATGGGCCTGGCCGGCCTGTTCAAGGCCGACCTGGTGGAATGGGTCAGCTCCATGACCTATCAGGCGGCCTCGGCGGCGGCGCCAACCACATGCGCGAGCTCTTGAAGGGCATGGGCGTGGTCTACGGCAGCGTGGCCGACGAGCTCGCCACCCCGGCCTCGGCCATCCTGGACATCGACCGCAAGGTGGCGGCCACCATCCGCCAGGACGTGCCGACCGAGTTCTTCGGCGCCCCGCTGGCCGGTGGACTGATTCCCTGGATCGACTCGCAGCTCGATAACGGCCAGTCCAAGGAGGAATGGAAGGGTCAGGCCGAGGTCAACAAGATCCTGGGCACCGGCGCCACCATCCCCGTCGATGGCCTGTGCGTGCGCATAGGCGCCATGCGCTGCCACTCGCTGGCGCTGACGCTCAAGCTCAAGAAGGACCTGCCGCTCTCCGAGATCGAGGCCCTGATCCAGGGCGGCAACCCCTGGGTGAAGTTCGTTGCCAACGACAAGGCCGTCACCGTCAAGGAACTCACCCCTGCCGCCATCACCGGCGGCCTGGAAGTCGGCGTGGGCCGCGTGCGCAAGCTCAACATGGGGCCCGAGTACGTGTCGGCCTTCGTCATCGGCGACCAGCTGCTGTGGGGCGCGGCCGAGCCGCTGCGCCGCATGCTGCGCATCCTGCTGAGCGCCTGACGCGCGGGGGTGGCGCTGCGCGGGCGGCGCCATTTATCATCGGCGACGGATCTATACC
>Ga0073899_10005878_pt1 | contig 10624 bp, 7 predicted proteins | sample KloWWTmetaKNB5Ph_FD_88975 | JGI IMG/M metagenome (GOLD analysis project Ga0073899, IMG submission 88975) | Active sludge microbial communities from Klosterneuburg, Austria, studying microevolution and ecology of nitrifiers - Klosterneuburg... | ecosystem: Engineered > WWTP > Aerobic digester >...
GAGCGTAGCGAGACCCTCGCCGCGAACCACATCATCGCGTCAGGTCGCCCGCGTCGCGGAGGCGCCGACGTCCGCCCGCAAAACGACTGCACGGATCTCACGCTGCGACGGCGAACGATCCCCAGGTCGGCGCCCGCTACGGCCTCCTCCAGGGCACCTGGAACCTCGCGGTCGAGGCCCACGGCGGCTACGCCCCCTCCGTCGGCGAGCGCGTCCTCGCCGCGGGGGCCGTGGCGGGCAACCAGTACGCCTACGTCCCCGCGGTGGAGACGGGGCTCCTCGACGCGGAGTTCCAGTTCGGGCGCGGGATCGGGCGGGGGTGGATCACGGCGCACGCGGGCTTCCGGTGGTTCAGCCGGACGGGCCTCGACCCGGTGGTGTTCGGGGGCGTGCAGGGCGGGTACACCTTCGGCTTCGGGCTCCAGGTGTCGCTGAGCGCGCAGACGAACCAGCCCGTCGGCCCCGTGGTGGTCACCCACGTCACGGGCGCCGGGCAGACGCGCTACGTGGGCTTCGCGCTCGACCTGAGCTACTGGTTCACCGCGCACTGGGCCGTGACCGCGGGGGTCGGGGGCGTGGTGCTCGCGGAGTCCAACGCGGCGACGCTCCCGGTGCTCCTCGGGTTCGAACACCGCTGAGCGCGGGGCGGGGGCATCGCCTCAGCGCCCCGCGGTGACCCTCCACGCGAACAGCTCCCCCGCGAGCGCGTCCGCCGTCGGCTGCAGGGCCGCGTCGACCGCCGCGCGGACGCCCTTCAAGGGGGCCGGGTCGACCGCCATCGCGGCGCCGCATGGAAGCCGCTCCGGCGCGACCCGCCGCTACGCCCGCCGGTCGATCTCCGTCGTGAAGCGAAGCCCGTCGCAGTCCTCCGGCGGCGCGCGGAGCACCTCGTCGTGCAGGAGCTGCGTCGTCAGCACGCCCACGAAGGCCATGTTGTCCGCGTTGCTCAGGCTCCCCGACGCGACGAGGCGCTCGCACTTCGCCGCGAGCCCCGCCACCAGCCCCGCGTCGAAGGCCCCCACCGCGCGGACACGCTCCGCCGAGAGCGCCTCCCGCACGTACGCCGGCGCGCCTTCGCCGACGAAGCACGCCGCGTCGGGGCTGCGGTACGGCTGCTTCGACCGGCGCGTGATGGCCTCCGGGACCAGCCCCCGCGCGGCCCGCTTGAGCAGGTGCTTCTCGTCGAGCGCGAACACCCTCTCGTCGGCCGAGAGCCCCGTCGCGAACGCGATGACGTCCGCGTCGAGGAAGGGGAAGCGCCCCTCGACGGAGTGGGCCATCAGCACGCGGTCCCCCTGCGACGAGAGGATGTACGGCGCGAGGAGCGTCTCCATCTCCAGGTGCTGCGCGCGGGCGACGGGGTGCCAGCGCGCGAAGTCCTCCGGCAGCGCCGCCGCCAGCGGGCCGAGCGGGTCGGCGCACGACGCGCGGGCCGCCGCGAGCACGTCGGGGAGGAGGAAGCGCTGGAGGGAGCGGGCGGCGTTCCACCGGGGGAGGTGGGAGAAGAAGGGCGCGTCGGGGGCGTCGAGGCCGCGCGCCCAGAAGCTGAGCGCCATGCCCCGCGCGGCCTGCGGCGAGCCGGCGAGCCAGGGGTAGAGCCGATCGAAGAGGCGCGGTCGGAGCGTGGACTGCGGGTTGCGCGCCCAGAACCGACGGACGATGGCCTCGCGGAAGATGTCGTAGCCGCCGAAGAGCTCGTCGGCCCCCTCGCCGGTGACCACCACCTTGAGCCCCTCGCGCTGGACGAGCGACGAGAGGAGGTAGAGCGGCGCCGCCCCCGTCCGGACGAGGGGCCGCTCGGCGTGGCGCACCACCGCGGGCATCACCCGCGCGATGTCCGAGCGCGTCGCGACGAGCTCGTGGTGGACGCTCCCGAGCGACGCCACCACCGCGCGCTGATGCGCGGTCTCGTCGAACTCGGCGTCTTCGAATCGCAGCGAGAAGGTGTGGAGCTCACCCGTGAGCGCCTCCCGCGCGAGCGACGCGACCACCGCGCTGTCGATGCCGCCCGACACGTACGCCCCCACGGGGACGTCCGCGCGGAGCATGCGGAGCCGCGTCGCGCCCCGCAGCGCAGCCCGCAGCGCCTCCACGCGCTCGCCCTCGTCGCGGGGCGCCGCTCGCGCCGTAGGGAAGCGCGGGCGCCACCAGCGGCGCTCGACGGAGGTCCCGTCGCGGCGCCAGCTTCGCACCGAGCCGGGGGGAAGCTCGGTGACGCCGAGGAAGGGCGTGCGGGGCGCCCGCGGGGCCCAGAAGGTGAAGGTCTCGACGAGGCCCGCCGGGTCGAGCGCGCGCGGGACCTCGGGGTCGGCGAAGAGGGCCTTCACCTCGCTGGCGAAGCGGACGCGCCCGCCCCCCTCGTGGAGGTGGATGGGCCGGACGCCGAGGCGGTCGCGGGCGAGGGTGAGCTCGCAGGCGCGCGCGTCCCACAGCGCGAAGGCCCACTGGCCGTTGAAGCGGTCGAGGCACGCTTCGCCCCACGCGCGCCACGCGTGGAGGATCACCTCGGTGTCCGAGCGCGTGCGAAACGAGTGACCCTTCGCCGTGAGCTCCTCGCGCAGCTCGACGTGGTTGAAGATCTCCCCGTTGAAGGCCACCACGAGCCCGCCGTCGGGCGTCTCCATGGGCTGCTGGCCCGCGGCGAGGTCGACGATGGAGAGGCGCGCATGCCCGAGGCCCACCCGGTCGTCGAGGTAGAGCCCGAACTCGTCCGGCCCCCGATGGCGCAGCGCCGCGACCATGCGGGCGACCAGCGGACGTCCGGGGGAGGGGAGCGACGCGCGGAGGTTGGCGACGCCGACGATGCCGCACACGGTCAGCGCCTCCGCATGGCCATGAGGTCGCTGAAGGCGCCGAGCCACGACGCGTGCATGCGCTGCTGGGTGAAGCGCTCGAGCACGCGGGCCCGTCCCCGCTGGCCCATCCGCGCGGCCCGCTCGCGGTCGGCGAGGAGCGCGGCGAGGGAGGCGCCGAGGGCCTCCGCGTCGCCGCGGGCGGAGAGGAGGCCGGTGACGTTGCGCTCGACGATCTCGGGGTTGCCGCCGACGTCCGTCACCGCCGCGGGGCGCTCCAGCAGCATCGACTCCAGCAGCGTCACGCTCGTCCCCTCGGAGAGCGACGCCATCGTGAAGACGTCCGCCGCCGCGAACACCGCGGGGATGTCGCGGCGCGCGCCGGTGAAGGTGACGCGGTCGGCGACGCCGAGCTCCCCGGCGAGGGCGCGGAGCGGGGCGGGGTCGCCGGCGCCGACGACGAGGAGGTGGGCGTCGCGGACGCGCCGGGCCGCGTGGGCGAAGCCGCGGACGAGGGTGGGGTGGTCCTTCACCGGGTGGAGGCGCGCGACGCAGGCGGCGACGGGCTGCTCGGGGCGGAGGCCGAGCTCGGCGCGGAGCCGCTCGCGCGCGTCGCCCTGCGCGGCGGGGTCGAAGCGCGACGGGTCGACGCCGTTGTACGCCACGTCGATGCGCGAGGCGGGGATCCCCTCGTTCTCCACCAGCAGGCGCTTGATGTAGCAGCACACCGCGAGGACGCGGCCCGTGACGTGGAGGAAGGCGCCGCGGTTGGCCACGACGCGCTTCGGGCGCGGCGCGTCGGGGTAGTGGCGGCCGTGCTCGATGAAGCACAGGGCGGGGCGCGGGTGCGCCGTGGCCACGGCCATCGCGGCGTACGACCAGGGGGTGTACTGGTGCGCGACGACGACGTCGGGGCGCTCGCTGCGGAGGAGGGCGCGGAGCCGGAGCACCATGCGCGGGTCGAAGCCCTCGCGGCGACCGAGCGCGTCGACGCGGACGCCGTCGGCGCGGAGCGACTCGCCCAGGGGGCCCACGGCGTCGAGGCACGCCACGCTCTGCCAGGTGTCCCCGCGGGTGGCCCGGAGGAAATCGTGGACGAGCACCTCGGCGCCGCCGAAGGCCATGCTGTGGAGGACGTGGAGGACGCGCATCTATGGCTTCTGTGGGGCGTCGGAGCGGCGCGCGGGCACGGGCTCGTCGCCCCGCTGGATGCTCACCAGGAACTGGAACTCGTACCGCCCGCTGCGCCCCGCGTCGCCCGCGAAGGCGCGGCGCCCGGCCCGGTTGAGGGCGCGGAGCGTGAGGTACACCTCGCCGTCGAGCGTCTCCAGGAGCTCGGTCCGGTCGTGGCCGTCGGCGCCGTCGGGGTCGATCCCCGCGGCGACGGCGGCGCAGTGCCGCGTCCCCTCGGAGAAGAAGGCCTCGTCGGCGGACTCGGGGTCGAGGCGCGGGCGGAGCTCGACGCAGGCGGAGAGGGCCGCGCGGACGGCATCGAGCAGCGTCGTCCCCCCTTCGCCGGGCGGCGGGAGCTTCGCGAGGCGGTCGGTGACGGCGGGGTGGTCGAGCTCGGCGGCCTCGAGGACGCTGACGGCCCGGTCGTGCCAGCGTCGGGCGGCGGTTCGTTCCACGCGCCGCGCCTCGCCCGCGCCAAGCGGCTGGGCGCCGCTGACGGCGGCGTCGTGGCGCGCGCGGAGCCGGTCGACGAGGGCTTCGAAGCGGCGGCGGCGGCCGTCGCCCCAGCCGTACGCGCGCATCTCGGCGGAGTCCTCGCGCCAGCGGTGGAGCGCGACCTCGGCCTCGGCCAGGACGAGGGAGGAGCTCCAGCGGGAGCCGAGCTCGATGAGGACGTGGTGCGGTACGGCCATACGTCGGGAGTAAGCGTCGCCGCCGCGGGATCCGTCAAGAGTTCGTCGGCCGGCGGAGGGCGCGTGGTAGTGTTGGCCCACCACGATGCGTCGGTTCTGCTGGTTTGCGCTCGCGATGGTGCTCCCGACGGTGTCCGCGGCGCAGGGGGCGCCGGCCCTGGGCTGGGCCCTCGACCGCTACGACCCTTCGCCCGCGGGCGACGGGATGCTGGTGGGTGAGCACCCTCGGTACACCCGCGGGTGGGACCTCGCCGGCCGGGTCCTGGTCGAGCACGCCTTCTTCCCCCTGCAGCTACGCCGGGTGTACGCCGACACGCACGTCGACCGCCGCGACGTGATCTCCGGGATGACGGTGGTCACCCTCGACGCGTCGGCGAGCTTCCTCGGGCGGGCCAGCGTGGATTTTTTGCTCCCCGTGTCGCTCCACCAGTCGGGCGAGCAGGCACTCCTGGGCGTCGTCGTCGTGGCGCCGGCCGGCGGCCCGGTGGTGGGCGACGCGCGCATCGGCGGCCGCGTGAGGATCCTCGGGCGGGCGGCCAACGACCCCTTCTCGCTGCACGTCGGCGCGTGGTTGTGGTTCCCGACGGGGAGCCGCAAGGGGAACACCACCGACGGCTCGGCCCGCTTCGAACCCAGGGTGATCGCGGCGGGGAGCGCCGGCATCCTCCGCTGGTCGTTCGTGACGGGCCTGCGGCTCCGCCGCGACGTGGAGGGGTTGAACCTCGCCGTCGGCCACGAGCTCCACCTGCGCGCGGCCGCCACCTTCGCGCTGCTCCGCGGGCTCCTTCGGGTGGGCCCGGAGGTCCAGCTCGTGACGCCGCTCGTCTCGCTCCCTGATGGCACCGCGAGCGCGGCCTTCGCGTCGGGCCAGTGGGGGATGGAGGCGCTGCTCGGCGCCCACCTCGCGCTCGCCCGCGGCTTCTCGGTCTCCGCGGGCGGCGGCTTCGGGGTCGAGCGCGGCGGGGGCACGCCCGCGGGCCGCGCGATCGTGTCGCTCACCTGGCGCGGAGGCTTCGCGCGGGCGCCCGCCGCGTCGGAGTAGCGTCGTGAGCGACCATCCCCTGAGTTCCCCACCGGCCCACGGGCCTTCCCCGCCCGGATAAAACGGTTCCCTCCCGGCGGCCGTCGCCTCGCGTGACCTCACCCCGCGCTACCGCGGGGTGAGGTCTCCGCGACGAGTTTCTATGAAGGGCATCGCCGTCGCTCGGCCTCGGACCATCGCACGCGGCCACGAATCGCCGCTTCTGGAACCACCTCCCCCTATGTGTGTCGTACCGTCCCAGCGAACGGGAGCGTCACGCGTGAACGACCGCGCGCACCGCCTCGCCGTCGCAGATGAGGCCCCCGCATGTCGTCGAAGCGTCTCCCGCGCAGCTCCCTCCTGGCCCTCGGGCTCCTCTCGCTCGCGCCCGTCGCGTGCCGGCGGTCGTCGGTGGAGGGAGCGCTCCCGCTCAAGCGCGTCGTCATCTACCGCAACGGGGTCGGGTACTTCGAGCGCCACGGCCGCGTCGACGACGACCAGGTTCGCTTCCAGGTGCAGCAGCGCGCGGTGGGGGACTTCCTCGCGTCGCTCACGGTGATGGAGCGCGGCGGGAGCTCGGTGCGCGCCGCGGCCTTCCCGATGCCCGAGGAGCGCGTCGGCCCGCAGCCCCCGCGGCCCGAGCAGCGCCGCACCGTGACCCTCTCGCTCGACGGCAAGCGCCACGACCTCGTGGTGGGCTACACCGTCGAGACGCCCATCTGGCGCCCGTCGTACCGCCTCGTGCTCGGCGCCGACAACAAGGTCCACCTCCAGGCCTGGGGCATCGTGCAGAACCTCTCCGGCGAGGACTGGACCGACGTCCGCCTCTCGCTCGTGGCGGGCTCGCCGGTGTCGTTCCGCTCGGAGCTCGCGACGCCCGTGACGCCGCGGCGCCCGGTGGTGACCGACCAGGGCGCCGTCATCGACTCCGTCCCCCTCGGGCAGACCACCCTCGCGCAGTCCGACCGGCCGTCGAATGAAGCCGCCCCCGCGCAGGCCGCGCTGGCCCGCGAGGCGGTCGCGCAACGGGGCATCTTCTCGGCGCTCGGCGCCCCCGGGGCCGCGGGCAACATGGCCGGCGATGAAACCGGCGACGCCTTCGGCTACGGCGGCCTCGGCGCGCAAGGAACGGGCTGGGGCGGCGGCGGCACGGGCGAGGGGACCATCGGCCTCGGGAACATCGGCACCATCGGCCACGGCAGCGGCGCGGGTGCGGGCCAGGGCTACGGCAGCGGCGCGGGCCGCGGGCTGCGTGGCCGCGCCGCCGGAGGGCCCCTCGTGCGCGCCTCGCCGCCGAACGTTACGGGGCTCCTGTCGCCCGACGCCATCCGACGCGTCGTGCTGCGCAACCTCGGCCAGCTCACCCACTGCCACGAGCAGGGCCTCGCGCAGGACCCCAACGCCGCGGGCCGCGTGACCGTCCGCTTCGTCATCGGCAGCGACGGCGCCGTGGCGGTCTCCGCGGTGGCCGACAGCTCGTACCCCAACCCCGCCGTCGCCGCGTGCTTCGCCAACGCGGTGCGCCGCTGGCAGTTTCCCGCGCCCGATGGGGGCGGCGTGGTGACCGTGAGCTACCCCTTTACCCTGCAGGCGTCGGACGGCGTCAGCACCGGGGCCGACGCTCCCTTCGGCGGCATGACCGAGACCCGCGCGGAGCCCGCCACCGTGGTCGCGCGCAACGTCAACGCGCTCGCCGGAATGGCCGTGCAGGGCGGCGCCACGCGCTACGACCTCCCGCAGACGGTGACCGTCCCCGACCGGAGCGCCACGATGGTGATGCTCACCTCGCGCGACCTCCCGGGCCGGCAGATGTACCTCTTCTCGCCCGACCCCGGCGTCCCCGACTCGTCGTCGCACCCCTTCCACGTCGCCCGCTTCGAAAACCGAACCGGCGGCCACATGGAGCGCGGCTCGATCGCCATCTTCGAAGCCGGCGCGTACCTCGGCCAGGGGATGCTCGAGCCGCTGCCCGACGCGGCCACGGCGACCATCCCCTTCGCGCTGGAGCGCGCGGTGGTGGTCGAGCACAACGCCACGTCGGCGGTCGAGGGGGCGCGGCTCGTCTCGATGCGCCACGAGGCCCTCACCATCGAGCGCTACACCGTCGAGCGGACCACCTGGCGCGTGCGCAACGGGCTCGGTGAGGCCGTCCGGGTGATGCTCCGGCAGCCGCTCCCGGGCAACGCCGCGCTCTTCGAGCCCCCCGCGGGCACGGAGCCCGGCGACGGCAACGCCCTCGTCCCCGCCAACGCGCCCGCGCGCGGGCCGGTGGAGGTGATCGTCACCACGCGCGCCCCGTTCACGCTCAACACCAACCTCACCGACGCGAACGCCACCGCGGCCCTGGAGCAGCACCTGCGCGAGGGGCACCCCACCGCCGCCGTGGCCGCGACGCTCACCGCCGCCATCGAGCAGCGCCGGCGCATCGACACGCTCACGCTGGAGCGCAGCAACGCGCAGGAGCGGATGGGCGACCTCCAGCGCGGCGTCGAGGAGACCCGCAGCAACCTCTACGCGCTGCAGGGCAACGGCGGCGCCGGCGACCTGCGCGCGCGGCTCACCACGCGCCTCGCCCGCTCGGCGACCGAGATCGAGCAGGCCACGCGCCGCATCGTGGAGCTCGACACGCAGCTCGGCGAGGCCCGCGTGCGGCTGGCCGAGGCCGTGCAGGACCTCGACATCGACGTCTCCCGCCAGCCCCGCTGACCGCGGCGCGGGGGACGACGCTCGACTGCGACGCCGGGCTGAGGGGGGGAGCTGACGGGAGTTGAGGGATCAGCCGTTGGGCGGGGCGGGCGGCGCGGGGGGGGCGGGCGGCGTCGGCGCGGCCTTCTTGCGCGCGCGGGCCTCGCGGGCCTTTCGGTTCTGCGCGTCGTCCCACGCGCTACGGGCGCCCTTCGCCACCCGCGGGTGGTCGCGGAACACGAACTCCGCCGCCTCCCGCGCCTTCGCCACGCGCGCCGCGAGCATCGTCCGCCACGCGTCGCGGAGGTCGGCGCTCCGCGCGTCGGCGGCGCTCACGGGTGCCTCGCGCAGCGCGTCGACCAGTTCGAAGCCCTCGTCGATGCGGGCGGCGTCGAAGCCACCCACCCCGTGGAGCGCGTCGCGGCACGCGTCGGCGAGCTCGCAGCGGGCCTCGAGGCCGTCGGCGACGCTGTCGGAGGAGTTCTCGACCAGGGCGGCGGCGCGCACGCGGGCGAGGTCGAGGTCGCGCTCGGCGGCGGCGGGGCGCTGCTTGTCGCGCCAGCCGAGGGCCATGTCGACCTCGCGGAGCACCACGACGGCGCGCGCGATGATCGGGCCGAGGGTAGGAGTCCCGATGGCGGCGCGCTCGACCCGGTTCGCCCGGAGGAGCCCGCAGAGGGCGCGGATCTCGTCGGAGAGCGCGGCTTCGAAGGTGGCGCCGAGCGAGGCGAGCCCGGGGCGCTGCACGGCGCCCGTCTTGGGGTCGACCACCGCGTCCGTGTGGCGGTCGAGGAAGGTCGCGACGATGCGCGCCTCCCGAAGCTGCACGCGGAACGGCAACGCCGGGACGTCGTGCGCCTTGAGCGAGCGGGCCTCCGCGTCGAGGCGCGCGAGGAGCGCCGTGTCGCCGCTGCGCTCGGCGCGCATGCGCAGGCGGCGCTGGGCGCGGTTGCCCTCGGGGTGAACCGAGGGGGTGGCGCGCGCCGGAAGGGCACGCGCCGGGGGGATGGACTTCTGCGGGGTGGTACGATCGCTCATAGGGGTGCGCGCGTCTCCTGCGGGCGCGGCGGGGCGCCCGGCGTGAGGGGTTGATGCCTCGGATGAACGGACGCGCACGGCGAGACTTGAGCGGGAAAGTGGTGGGTCCTATTTCAGGCCCAGCGCCTTCTGCACCGCCGACGTGAGGTCGCCGAAGAACAGCGGGTCGACGGCGTCCACGAGGTCGGCCGGCGCCTCCATCACCGAGCGGCGCGCCTCGGAGGGGATGAGCACGCGGCGGCCGCCGTTGGAGCGCGCGGTCTCCATGCACTCCACGACGCTACGTGGCGCGCGAAGGTTGCCCTGGAGGGTCATGTCTCCGACCACCACCAGAGCCGGAAGTAGGGCGACCTTCCGGAGAGCGGACACGATCGCGACGACGGTGCCCACAGCGGGCTCGTAGGCGACGCGGTTGCCCAGGAGGTCGACGTACTCGACCTGGATGTCGTGCGCCGCGAGGGCCTCGGTCAACCCGAACGTCGCAGCGTTGGACTGGAGCCACGTCACCGCCCGCTGCGCGCTCGCCTTCATGGCCGGGTCCGCCCCACCGGCCCGCACCTTCCCGCTACCCGGGACGAGCGCGACCTCGACGCGGTGCAGGCCGACCTTCCCGTCCGCGTCCAGCCCCGTGACGTACGCGACGCCGGGGGGCGTCGGGTCGGCCGCGATCAGCGCGCGGCCTCCCTCCTCCGGCACGGCGACGTAGCGCTCCACGTCGGTCGCCCGGTCGATGTAGGAGAACGCGGTCTGGTGGTACTCGAAGGCGCCCATCTTCTTGAGCTGCTCCTTCACCCGACGCCGGCCCTCGAGAGCGAGCTCGAGGATCTCGGCCAATTCCGCGGGCTCGATCTCGCCGTGCGGGAAGAGGATCTTCATCAACCCCGAGACGGTCTTCCGTACTGCCTTCCTGTCGCGAGCGTTGAGATGGCCGCCCAGGTCGAAGTTGCGGTCGATGATCTCGGTGAAGTTGTGCTTCCGCAGCTCCCGCAGGGCTTCCGCGAGGTAGTCGACCACGAACCCGTAGTGGTCCGTGAACAGGTCGTTCCGCATCTTCGGGATCTCCCACCCGGGGAGATAGAAGTGCAGCCGGTCGATGAAGGCCATGTCGTCGCGAATCACGTCAGGCATCGGCGCGAACAGGTGGCCGGTCTGCACCATGACGTCGATCGGCTGATTCGTGTTGCCGAACATCGCCACGCTGGCTTCACCCGAGGCCGCCTCAC
>Ga0073899_10005880_pt1 | contig 10622 bp, 5 predicted proteins | sample KloWWTmetaKNB5Ph_FD_88975 | JGI IMG/M metagenome (GOLD analysis project Ga0073899, IMG submission 88975) | Active sludge microbial communities from Klosterneuburg, Austria, studying microevolution and ecology of nitrifiers - Klosterneuburg... | ecosystem: Engineered > WWTP > Aerobic digester >...
CGCGCCCCGGCGTGATGATCTTTCCCGACCTCTGGGGCGTGGGGCGGCAGAGCTTCGAATGGGGCCGCCGCCTTGTCGAGGAGGGATATGTCGCGCTCTGTGTCGATATGTTCGGCAATGCCACGCAAGCGGAAAGCCTGGAGCATGGGCTGCGCCTGTTCGGCGAGGTGACGCAAGACCGGGAACTCTGGCAGAGGCGCGCGCGCAGGCTGTTCGATGCCTTTCGGGCGCGACCCGAGACACAGGGTTGCGAGATCGCGGCAATAGGCTTCTGCTTCGGAGGATCGAGCGCGCTGCACCTCGCCTGCACCGGCGCGCAGTTGGCCGGAGCGGTCTGCCTGCATGGCGACATCCCGCGCATATCCGGGGAGGAAGCAAAGGCCATTTCCGCCAGCCTGCTTGTCTGCAACGGCGCTGCCGATCCGGTCGTCCCCAATGAGCAGGCATTGACCCTAGCGCAGGATCTCAAGGGCAGCGGCGTCGACTGGCAAATGCTGCTGCTTGGCGAAACCGGCCACAGCTTCACTAACCCGGATGCCGCCCGCGCCGATATGCCCGGCGTCGCGTTCGACCCGCGCGCCGAACAGCGCGCATGGGAGGCAAGCCGCGCTTTCCTGAAGGAGATATTCGCAGAATCTGCGGATGGCGCAGTGATCGCGCGCGCGCTCACCGAAGAGGTGCAGGCATGACGTCCTCCCCGGCCCAAGGATGCCTTTCCGGCCTGCGCGTTATTGAGATGGGCCAGCTCATCGCCGGGCCGTTCTGCGGCCAGCTCATGGGCGATATGGGCGCGGACGTCATCAAGGTGGAGCCGCCGGGCGTCGGCGACCCGATGCGCCAGTGGGGGCGTGGCCCGCAAAAGCTGTGGTGGGAGGTGATCGCGCGCAACAAGCACTCCGTCTCCGCCAATCTGCGCGTTGCCGAAGGACAGGCGCTGGTCCGTCGCCTCGCTGCCAGCGCAGACATCCTGATCGAGAATTTCAAGCCCGGCACGCTGGAGCGCTGGGGGCTTGGCCCCGATGTAATGCTGAAGGACAATCCACGCCTCATCGTCGTGCGCATTTCGGGCTATGGCCAGACCGGACCCTATGCCCATAAGGCAGGCTTTGGCGGTATCGCGGAGGCTTTGGGAGGCTGGCGCCATATCGTTGGCGAGCCGGATCGTCCCCCTGCGCGCATGGGCATCTCGATCGGCGACACGCTCGCCGCCAGTTTTGCCTGCATGGGGGCGCTGGGGGCGCTCCACAGCCGCTCGATAAGCGGCAGGGGCCAAGTGGTAGACATGGCGCTCTACGAGGCGGTGTTGCAGGTGATGGAAAGCCTGATCCCGGAATATGACATCAGCGGCGAGGTGCGCGAGCGGTCCGGTTCGATCCTGCCGGGCATCGCGCCCTCCAACGTCTATCCCTGCCGCGATGGAGAACTGATGATCGCCGCCAACAAGGACGAGCTGTTCGTGCGCCTTGCGGAGGCGATAGGCCAGCCCGAATTGGCGACCGACCCGTATTATACCACCCATATCGCGCGCGGAACCCATCAGGCGGAGCTGGATGCGATCATCGCGGCATGGACCCGGCAACAGAGCGTTACCGATGTAGCGGCAATGATGGACGCCGCAGGCATCCCCGCCGGGCCGATCTACCGCGCGCCAGACATGCTTGAGGATGCCCACTTCGCCGCGCGCGAGGCGATAGCGGAGGTCATGACGCCCCGCTTTGGCCCGGTACGGATGCAGGGCTGCTTCCCGTTCCTTTCCGCCACGCCATCCACGATCCGCAAGGCCGCGCCGGTGCAGGTGGGCGAGGATAATGATGCGGTCTATGGCGGCGAGCTGGGGCTGGCGCCATCCGAACTTGCGGACCTCAAGGCGCGCGGCGCGATCTGACTCCGGCCTTATCGCCTATTGATGCGCCGCATCGACCCACGCCTGATGGAGCACATAGGCGCGGATCGCCTCGACCTCGGCGCGAGAATAGACGGTCGAAAAGCCGATCATCCCGCGCTGCACCAGCACGCCCTGCGAGACTACCGCCTGCCACGCCGAAGCATCGCGCGATACCGGAGACAGGCGCAGATCGGGCACCGGCCCGCCACTGCTGGCGCTGAGGCCGTGGCAGGCGAAGCAGGTGCGATGATAAAGCGTCTTGCCGAGCGAGATAGTGGCCGCATCCGCCGCCTCTGTCGGCAAAGGCAATGGCGAGGCGATCACTTCAGCCCTGCGGGGAAGCACTGCCCTGCCGCCCAGCGCAAAGGTGAGGACGCGGCTCCGGTTCAAACGCGCGCGACCCGCCGCATCCTTCACCGCATCGCCCAGCATCAGGGCGAGGGAGCCGCCCCAGCCCGCGACGACCGTGACATATTGCCGCCCGTCCGCCTGCCATGTCACCGGCGGCGCCATAATCGCGCTCTGCGCGTCAAAGCGCCACAGCCGCCTGCCGGTCGCGGCATCATAGGCATTGAGATAGCCCTCGCAATCTCCCTCAAAGACAAGGCCGCCATCGGTCGAAAGCACGCCGCCATTGGGCAGGCAAGATTTCTGAACCCGCCATGCCGCTCGGCCCCGAGCCGGGTCCCACGCCAGCAGCTCCCCCGTCACGCCCGCGCGGATCACCCGGCGCGCCGCCGGATCATCAGGCAGCGCCAGCGTGGCAGGCCGGAGCGGCACATTGACGCCCAGCGCATTGGCGCGAAAGCCGGGGTCTGACGTGTAAAGCCCCGCCGTATGCTGCACGGGTATATAGGCGAGGCCCGTTCGCGCGCTCCATGCCATCGGGTGCCAGTTGTGCGCGCCGCTTGGCCCCGGCTTGCCAAGAAACGGCTTACCCGTCTCGCTATAGCGCGCCTCGGCCCGGATGCGCGGGCGGCCACTCGCCGGATCGATGCCGTCCGCCCAGTTGACATCGGCATAGGGAGTTGCTGACAAAAGTTTGCCCGACTCACGGTCGAGCATATAGAAAAAGCCGTTCTTGGGCGCCTGCATCAACACCGGGCGAACGCGCCCCTTCACCTTGAGATCGGCGAGGATGATCGATTGGGTCGCGGTATAGTCCCATTCGTCGCCTGGCACTTGCTGATAATGCCACACATAGCGACCGGTATCAGGGCGCAGCGCAATGATAGACGAGAGGAAGAGATTATCGCCCGTCCCGTTGCTGCGTATCTTGCGGGACCAGTAAGAGCCGTTTCCGGTGCCAATATAGAGCAGATCGCGCTTCGCATCATAGGCCATCGCGTCCCACACCGTGCCGCCACCGAAGCCACCCTTGCTATTCCAGTAGTCGCCCTTCCATGTGGGAGCCGCCAGCCGCGCCAGCACTGCGTCCGATGCCGCGCCATCGCGCACGCCCGGTTTTCCCGGCACCGTATAGAAGCGCCAGACAAGCCCGCCAGTCATGGCGTCATAGGCGCTGACATAGCCCCGCGCGCCCATCTCCGCCCCGCCATTGCCGATGATGACCTTGCCTTTGACCACCCTCGGCGCGCCGGTGATGGTGTTCTTGGCGCCCGGCGCAACGGTGGCGACCTGCCATATCCGCTTTCCGGTCTTGGCATCGACCGCGATCAACCGGCCATCGAGCGTGCCCCAATACAGCCGGCCTTTCCAATATGCCGCGCCACGGTTGACGACATCGCAGCAGCTATTGGCCGCCGCGCTGCCGGGAACCTTCGGGTCATAGCGCCACAACACCCTCCCGCTGCCTCCATCCAGCGCAATCAGCTTCGACCACGCCGTCGTGTTGTAGATCACGCCGTTGATGACCAGCGGCGTTGCTTCCTGTCCGCGATCCGTATCGAGATCATGGCTCCAGACCAGACCCAGCCCACCAACCGTGTTCCGGTTGATCGATGTCAGCGGGCTGTTGCGGGTCTCGGCATCGTCAAGACCATAGCGGGTCCAGTTCCCCGACGCGGGATCGTCGGCGGTCGGCCTCTGCCCACATGTCACCAGCAGCAGCGCCGAAACGCCTGTCGCCCATCCGCCCCGCGCCATCCTCAATAGCGGACGCTCGCCGAAATGCCCCATGTGCGCGGGCGTCCTGCCTGCCTATAGCTGAACTCACCGAGATAATTGGCGTTGGTCCAGTAATAGGCATCGGTAAGGTTCCGCACCCACAATTGCACGCGCCAGCGGTCCTCCCCATCCCTCACCCCGACCCGCGCATCGACCAGCGTATAGGGATCGATAGTGAACTCGCGGATGCCGCCATAGCCGCCATGCGTGCGGCTCTGATAGGAGAGATCGATGCCGATATAGCCGTTGATCCGCTCGTTCATCGGCTGGTCCAGCGTCACCCCGGTCTGAAACGCCCATTTGGGGGTCAGCTCGAAACTTTGCCCCTGAAGATTCGTCGGGGTGGCGAGCGGTGTAAGGCTGGGGAAGAACGACCGGATGCGCGAGTCCGTATAAGTGATGTTCCCATTGAGGCTCAGCCCGCGCATCGGCACGGCGTTGGCCTGAAGCTCGAAGCCCTTCACCCGCGATTTGGGCACATTGTAGAGCTTCTCGATCGATCCGAAAATGGGATCGAGTATCTTCCCGCGAAACTGCTTGTCCGAATAGTCATAATAGAACAGCGCGCCATTGAGTTGCAGCGCGCGGTGCAGCAGCGTGAGTTTCGTTCCCAGCTCATAGGCCATCAGCGATTCCTGCCGCGCAGGGGCATATTGCGGGGTGATCGCGCCGCCCACGGTCGAGAAGCTGCCCGATTTATAGCCGCGCCCGACACTTAGATAGACCAGCATGTCCGGCACCGGCTTGTAGTTGAGGCTAGTACGCCAGGAGATATTGTCCTCGTTGAGCCCATCGCTGAACAGGCCGATAAAGCCCGTCGCCGGGTTGATGGTGGTGCAGCCGCCCAGCGGGATCGTGGTGCCATAGAGGAAGCTGAACAACCGCGCCCACAGGCCGTTGCCTATCGGCCCCGGATCGCCGAGGCATCCCCGAAAATCGCGATCCTGCTTCGTATACCGGATGCCCGCCTGCGCCGTCAGCCGCTCCGACAGCGCCAGCGACAGATCGGTGAAGGCGGCGTAGGTGTCGGACGATTGATAGGAATAGGTCTGGCCGATGCGGAAATTATAACCGGGGATGCCATTGGCCTGCGACCCTTCGCCCACGACATAATAAGTGTTGTCGTATATCCTGTCGTGCGCAAAGTTCGCGCCGACCACATAGCGCAGGCGGCCCGCGGCCCCCTGGAGCCGCCATTCCTGCGAGAACGCCCAAATGGTGCCGTTCTGCGTGGTGTCGCCCGCTTCGGCGCTGGTGCCATCCGGGTCCATATATTGATCGCCGGAATAGCGGTTATAGGCAGTGACGGAGATGAAGCTCGCTCTGTCGGAAAGCTCCAGCATCCCCTTGAGCGCCATCTGATAGAACCAGTTGTTCCGGCGAAACGGCTTGCCCGGCGTCCAGTCGGCCAGCCGCGCATTGCCGGGAGGGGTAAGAAGCGCGGCCAACTCGGCAGGCTGCACAGCAAGCGGGTTATTGGGATAGAAATGCGTCGCCTGAAACGCCTGCACATCGGATTTGTCGCGAAAGCCATTGGCGCTGAGCTGGAATTTTAGCCTGTCCGAAGCATCCCAGTCCGCCAGCAGGCGCGCGGCGAGGAAGCGCGCGGAACCGAGCGTATCCTTGCGCGAGACGCTCTGCTGCCAGTCGCCGCTCTGATGCGAGCGCAGCGCGAGGCGCAGCTTCACCCCGCCGCCGACCGGGCCGCTGACGAAGCCCTGCATATCATTGTCCATGAACCGGCCAAGCGAGACATCCAGCCCCGCTTCCAGATGATCGGTTGGGCGGTTGGCGATGAAGTTGATCGCGCCGCCAGTCGACTTCTGGCCATAGAGCGTGCCCTGCGGCCCTTTCAGCACCTCGACCCGCTGCACATCCATCAGCGACCCCGCCGTCATGCGCGTATAAGGCAGCGGGATCTCGTCGACATAGGCGGCGATGGGCGAACTGCCCGCGAGGCTCGATTCATAGAAACCCACGCCGCGCATCGTCAGCACCAAGGTGCCATAAGGCGTTTCCGCCGCCGTAAGACCGGGAACGATCGCCGTCAGGCCGCTGACATCGCCGATATTGCGGCTGGCCAGCGCATCGCCCGAACTGACGACGGCGGAAATCGCCACGTCCTTCAGGCGCTCGGAGCGGCGCTGCGCGGTAACCACGATATCCTGAACGCCCTGTGCCCGCTCCTCTGGCAGTGGCGTGGTATCCGCATGGACTGGCGTAGCGAGCGCAACGCAACAGCCGGTGATCCAGATCGCCCTCTTCATGACCCTCTCCTCATTTTGTTGTTATTTGCGGTATCGGGCGGGCGGGGCGCACCGCCCCTCCCCGCTCAAAAATCGAAGCGCGCGCCCAGAGTCACCGTGCGCGGGCGGTTCCAGTAGCCCATCGTCGTGGTCGGGTCGGTCGGCGTCAGGAACGAGAAGGCGCGATATTTCTCGCCGGTGATGTTCTCGACCCGCAGCGAAAATTCCGGCCCGGACCGCAGTTTGAGCGCCACCCGGCCATCCATCAGGCCATAAGCGCCGGAGAATATGTCTCCGCCCGATCCCGGCGGCTGGTGATAGAAGCCGCTGCTATGCTGATATTGCACGGTGCCACTGAGGCTCAGCGCCTCGGTGATATCGGTGGACACCCGCGCACCCAGTACGCCGGTGAAGCGCGCCGCGCGTTGCAGCCGCTCCTCCACCCCATTGGGCAGACGCAGCTTCGCGGTGGGGTTCCAGCCGATATTGCCATAGATATTGAGCCAGCCATTCGCCTGCACCTGACCCTCCAGCTCCAGCCCCGATGATTTCGCGGGCAGCGAGCGCACGAGGAAGCCGACCAGATTGCCGTCGAAATAGCTGTCCTGATAGCCCTTGATATCGAGATGATAGGCCGCGAGGCTCAGCAGCGCCCTGCCGCCCCAGAAGCGGCTCTTGGCGCCAAACTCATAGGTGGTGGCGATCTCGTCCGGCACGATGAACGGCGCGGGCACCACGCCCAGCAGCGGGCTGGTGTTGTTGAAGGAGGACGCCTTGGTTCCCCGCCCTACCGACACATAGAGGGTCGAGCGCGGATCGGGCGCATAACTCAATGTGGCGGTCGCATCGACGTTGGTGCGGTTGATCTTGCCGCTCACCTTGCCGGTCTGGATGATGAACGGCAGGATCGAGGCAGGGTCGCCCAAGGTGGAAGGAATGGTCTTGATATAGGTGCCGGTCTTGCGCGTGTTGCTGAGCCGTGCTCCGGCTGCGACTTTCCACTGGTCGCTGATCGCCCAGTTGACCTGCCCGAACAGCGCGACATCGCGCTCGTGCTGGCGGGTGAGCTGCTCTTCGTAACCTGTGAAATGGGGGAACATGAAGTTGCGATAGAGCGAGTCGAAATTGAAACGGTCGCGCTGATCGAGGAAGAACAGCCCGGCGATATATTCGATCGCGCCGCCGGTGGGCGAGGCATAGCGCAGCTCCTGAGTGACCTGTTTGAAGGTCTCCCGGAAGAAATTGTAATAAGCGGGCTGCGGCGTGCCATCGAGATCGAAGCCGTTGCGATAGCGGAAATTGGAATAGCCCGTGGTCGAGGTGATCGTGCCGCCGCCCGCCGTGTCGATCGTCACGGTGAGGCTGGGATCATACGTCACCTGATGATCGCCCTCGTCCCCACTGGGAGAAGAGTCGGCATGTTTCACGAAATCCCGCGCGCCGCCGTCTGCGACGCCCAGAGACTGGAGATAGGCCGGGTTGCCCGAAGCCAGCACCTCGAAATTGCTTCCGGTGATGTCGAGATCGCTCGCCTGCATCTTGAGCACCACGCCGACGCTGTCGGACGCGCGCCAATCGAATGTACCGCGCACCAGCCAGCGCTTTGCGCGCTCCTCGTCGCGGCTCTTGCTGGCGTTGAACACATAGCCATGCGTGTCGGTATAGAGGCCGGCCACACGCAGCGCGGCATCCTCGCCGGTCGGAATATCGAGCGCGCCTTCCAGCCCCCGGCTGCCGTAGCGCGTCTCGTAATCGGCGGCGACATAACCCCCGAAATCCCGCCCCGGCCTGCGCGAGATGATGCTGAGCGCGCCGACGCTGGTGTTCTTGCCGAAGAGCACGCCCTGGCTGCCCTTGATGACCTCGATCCGCTGCACATTGAACAGACCGTCACGATATTGCCGCTGGCGCGGGTGATAGATGCCGTCGATGAACAGGCCGACGGACTGCTCGAAAAGCTGGTTGGCGGCCGAGGTGCTGACGCCGCGAATGCCGATCTCGGTGAGGCCGCCGGGAGACTCGTTCATCGTCATGCCCGGCACGATGGCGTTGATGCCCTTGATCTCGCGTATGCCCTGATCGGCGATCAGCGCGCCATCCAGCACGGTGAGCGCAACGGAGGTTTTCTCGATCTTGCTCTCGCGCTTTTGCGCGGTGACGATAATCTCTCCCAGCGCGCCGTCAGGAGCCTCCTGTGCGGCAGACTGCGTGGCGTCGCTTTGCGCCATCGCGGCACCGCTACTCATCAAGGCCGTGCAACTTAGGCACGCTGTCAGGAATTTCCGCATCTGTGTCCCCTCCCTGGAACTTTTGTATTGATGCGGCGGAGCTTGACGCCTGATAGCCATGCACTTCCAATATCATAATGCTATATTTCTATGATGAAATGTAATCCATATGGACTTGTGCGCAGATTTAGTGTCCTATGCATGCGTGTCGCAGCGTAACCCATAAGGAAGCGACACCAATGCCCGACATAGAAATAGTCGAAGTCAGCCCGCGCGACGGGTTCCAGTCCATCAGCGCATTCATCCCCACAGCGGACAAGATAGCGCATATCCGCGCGCTCCACGCCGCCGGACTTCGCCGGATCGAAGCCACCGCCTTCGTCAGCCCGTCTGCCGTCCCACAAATGGCGGACGCGCACGAAGTGCTGGCCACCATCCGCGCCGATCTGCCCAATCTCGACGCACAGGTGCTGGTGCCGACCGCGCGGCAGACGGAACGCGCGCTTGATGCCGGGGCGGCCCATCTCGTGTTCGTGCTGTCGGTGAGCGAGCGGCACAACTGGGGCAATGTGCGCCGCAGCCCGCAGGAAAGCGCGCAGGAATATGCCGGCGTCCTTGCGCTGGCCGGGGCGCAAACGAAGATGCGCCTCAATGTCGCTACGGCTTTCGATTGCCCCTATGACGGCCTCATTGACCGTCATCAGGTCTTTGCACTGCTCGATCTGATGATACCGATGGCCCCGGCGGTGGAGGTCGCGCTGTGCGACACGACCGGGCGCGCGACGCCGCTGCATGTCCGCACACTGTTCACAGAGGCTATGGCACGTTATCCAGCTTCGGTGCGCTGGGCGTTTCACGGCCATGATACCTATGGCCTAGGCGCGGCCAATATCCTCGCGGCCTGGGATGCGGGCGTGCGAATCTTCGACGCCTCGGTCGCCGGACTGGGCGGCTGCCCTTTCGCGCCGGGTGCGACCGGCAATGTCGCCACCGAGGATGCCGTCTGGATGTTCGAGGGCATGGGCATCAAAACCGGGATCAACCTCGCTGCGCTCATCGAGACCGGTCAGCGAACCGAAGCCACCCCCGGCGCGCAAACCGGCGGGCGGGTGCGCCGCGCCCTCATGGCGCGAAAGGCAAGCGACAGGAGGATAGATGCTTGAGCGGAGTAATGTGGCGCTGCGACAGTTTTAGCGGATCAATAGGCAGAATCGCCCTCTATGGCACCATTGTCGGACGACGCGTCATCAGCGCCATCGCCCTCTTCCCGCGCATGTGTCTGAACTTCACGGATACGCTCTTCCATGGCTTGGGCAAAATTGTCGAGCAAGAACCCCGGTCCCGCGGGCATGGCCGCAACTTCCTCCATTGCGGCAGGCAATTCCTGCAACAGGCGCTGCGTCACGCTCTCAACTCGGCGGACTGTAGCCTTCGCCGCCAGACCCGAGGCTTGCGCCATACGCTGCCAATGACGTCCATAGACATGACGCCCCCGGCGCTGACCGCCCACGGCTTGGGCATGATTTTGCGTGATCCCATCCCAGCACAGCCCGGACATCAAGTCGTAAAGCGGTGCTAAACGTGGGCCTTCGGGTCGCAAAAGGATGGAATAATTTTTGGCATGCGAATCCACGTTGCCGATGGCGATATTGAAGATCACCGCATCGAGCAGCCAGGTGATATCACGGGCGGTCATATGCTGCCTGACCAGTGCGAACATCTCCGCCAGCGACGGTCCGCGTCGCCCCGTCCGGTTAAACTCATATTTGGCGGAAGGCACGCGGCCCAATGCCTGACAGAAATCCTCCTGGTGGATACGGCGTGTACCTCCCTCGCCACTTTCGCGATCATAGCGCGTTACGAGCAGGTAGCTGCGTCCACCTGCCTTGCCCGTCGTCACTGGCGCTGTCGGCAAACCAACGCGCCGTGCCAGCATCATGCACAACGCCTCATTCTGGACGCTGTCCGGTAATCGGGAATTGTCCGGCTTCAATATATGCGTGGAAGGGGCGCCGTTGATCGGGACGGCAAGGTGATTATCGCGTACCGCAACCGGCAACTTGTCCTGCGCTCCAGCAAGACTCATCGAAACGCCGTCCTCGCCGACGAGAAATGGTCGCGCCGGGAGATCGGCAA
>Ga0073899_10005885_pt1 | contig 10616 bp, 7 predicted proteins | sample KloWWTmetaKNB5Ph_FD_88975 | JGI IMG/M metagenome (GOLD analysis project Ga0073899, IMG submission 88975) | Active sludge microbial communities from Klosterneuburg, Austria, studying microevolution and ecology of nitrifiers - Klosterneuburg... | ecosystem: Engineered > WWTP > Aerobic digester >...
CGCTCGGTGCCCTGGTGGCGCAGCCTGAGCTTGAGGTGCTTTTCGCCCACCAGCCGCTGCTGCAGCACCTGCACCTCGTCGCAGAACAGCGGCGCCTCGAAGCCCTGGCCCCAGACCTGCGCGTCCAGCACGGCGGCGGTCTGCGGGTTGAACCACTCCAGCGCCAGCGGGCCGTCGGTGCGCAGCGTGCGCGTCAGCGTCGCGGCGTCGAGCCATTCCTCGGCCACCCGGCGCAGCGCGGCGTCGAACACCTCGACGCCACCCTCCCCCAGCGTGCATCCGGCCGCCATGGCGTGGCCGCCGAAGCGCAGCAGCAGCCCGACGTGGCGCTTGGCCACCAGGTCCAGCGCGTCGCGCAGGTGGAAACCGGGAATCGAGCGGCCCGAGCCCTTCAGCCGGCCATCGGCGCCGCGCGCGAAGACGAAAGTCGGCCGGTGCAGGCGGTCCTTCAGGCGCCCGGCCACGATGCCGACCACGCCTTCGTGGAAGCTCTCGTCGAAAAGCGTCACGGCCGGCGGCGTGTCGTCCAGCGCCAGCCGCTCGACCGTGGCCTCGGCCAGTTCGCGCATGCCGGCCTCCACTTCGCGCCGCTCGCGGTTGATGGCGTCGAGTTGCGCCGCCAGCGCCGCCGCGCGCGCCGGGTCGTCGGTGAGCAGGCATTCGATGCCCAGCGTCATGTCGGCCAGGCGGCCCGCGGCGTTGATGCGCGGGCCCAAAGCAAAACCGAAGTCGAACGCCGCGGCCTGGCTGGCCTTGCGCCCCGCGGCGTGGAACAGCGCCGCCAGCCCCGGCTGCAGGCGGCCGCTGCGCACGCGCTTGAGCCCCTGCGCGACGAGGCGGCGGTTGTTGGCGTCGAGCTTCACCACGTCGGCCACCGTGCCCAGTGCCACCAGGTCGAGCAACGTGTCCAGCCGCGGCTGGCCGCCGCCGGCCCAGTGGCCCCGTGCGCGCAGTTCGGCCCGCGTGGCCAGCAGCACGTAGAACATGACGCCGACGCCGGCGATGGCCTTGCTCTCGAAGGTGCAGCCGGGCTGGTTGGGGTTGACGATGACGTCGGCATCGGGCAGCGTGACCGCACCGTCTTCGACCGCCGGCAGGTGGTGGTCGGTGACCAGCACGCGCAGGCCCAGCGCGCGCGCATGCGCCACACCGGCCAGGCTGGCGATGCCGTTGTCCACCGTCACCAGCACGTCCGGCCTCGGCCGCCCGGACTGCGCCAGCGCCAGGTCGACGATGGTCGGCGTGAGGCCGTAGCCGTGCACCACGCGGTCGGGCACCACGTAGCCGAGAGTCGCCGGCTCGGCGCCGAGCAGTTTCAGGCCGCGCAAGGCCACGGCGCAGGCGGTGGCGCCATCGCAGTCGTAGTCGGCGACGATGCAGATGGGCTGCCTGCGCTCGATGGCGTCGGCCAGCAACCGGCCGGCTTCGGCATTGCCTTTCAGCGTCTCGGGCGGCAGCAGCCGGCCCAGGCTGTCGTCGAGTTCGTCGGGCTGGCGCACGCCGCGCGCGGCCAGCAGTCGCGCCAGCAACGGGTGCACGCCGGCCTGTTCGAGCGCGAAGCTCACGCGCGGCGGCACGTCGCGGGGGCTCAGGATCACAGCGGCTCCAGGATGTCGCGCACGCGCGGCGCCGACCACAGCGAACGCAGGCGCTGCGTCCAGCGTTGGGGCGCGGCCTCGAAGGCGACGCCGCTGCGTTCGCCGCACAGCGTCAGCCGCACCGGCCGGCCTTGCTCGGCCCGCTTCAGCAACTCGGCCAGCGGCCCTTCGTCCAGCGTCTCCCAGGCGCGGGCCCAGGCCGCCCAGTCGTCGTTCAGCGCCGGGGCGCGCAGGCGTTCGTCCACCTGCGGCGGCTCGGCCGCGCTGCGCTGCAGGACACCACAGCCGCTGAGCCAGAACGAATTCACCGGCAGCAGACCGCGCGCCTCGCGCTCCGCATTCAGCGGGTGCGTGTGCAGCAGCATCTGCACCTCGCTCTGCAGGCGGCGGATGCGCCGCGCCGCCGGGTCGCTGCCGAGCCAGGCATCGACATTGCGGCCGATGACACGGTCCAGCGAGGCGGTGGCCAGCGTGGCCAGGCTCTCGTGCGCGGCGTACCAGCGCAGCGGCGCGCCCCAGCGCAGCACGAAGCCCTCGCCGGTAAACAGCGGCAGCATGGCGTCGAAGAGCGCGCGCGACGTGGCTTCGTCGAGCATCAGCCGCGCCGGGTCGAGCAGGCTGACCTGGTCGGTCCCCAGGTGCCAGTGCGTGGGCGTGAGCAGGCCCCAGGCCAGTTCGCCCACGTCCACGCCGGTGGCGGCGGCTTGCCGCGCCGCCCAGGGCAGCAGACCGGCGCCGCCCTGCCACCCCAATGCGCGCGCCAGCGCGCGTTCGTGCGGCGGCGACAGGCACCATTCGTCGCCCTCGTCGCGCTCCACCTCGGCCAGGCGCGCCAGCAGGGCCTGCAGGCGCGGCAGCGACAGCGTGGCCAGGGCGTGGCGGCCGGCCTCGGCCAGCGGCGCCGCAAACGGGATCAGCAGGTGCATGGATCGATTATCCCGGCCGCGAACCGGCCGGCGCGCCGCTGGCGGCAGGCCTTCGTGGGCCTGGCGTTAGCATCGCCCGCCATGAACCTGCCCTACGAGTGGCACATCGGCTGGCGCTACACACGGGCGGGCCGCGCCGGCCGGCGCAACGGCTTCATCTCCTTCATCAGCGGCGTTTCGATGCTCGGCATCACGCTGGGCGTGGCGGCGCTGATCATCGTGCTGAGCGTGATGAACGGCTTCCAGAAGGAGGTGCGCGACCGCATGCTCAGCGTCATCGCGCACATCGAGGTCTTCGACGCCGGCCGCGGCGCCCTGCCCGACTGGCGCGCCACGGCCGAAGCGGCGCGGCGCGACACGCGCGTGGTCGGCGCCGCACCCTTCGTGCTGGCGCAGGCGCTGGTGGGCCGCGGTGACGAGTTGCGCGGCGCCGTGGTGCGCGGCATCGATCCGCGCGAAGAGGCCAACGTCACCGACCTGGCGCGCGCGCAGCAGCCGCTGCTGTCGCGCTTGCAGGCCGGCGAATGGAATATCGTGCTCGGCGTGGAGCTCGCGCGGCTGGTGGGCGCGCGCGTGGGCGACAAGGTCACCATCGTCTCGCCCGGTGGCCAGGTCACGCCGGCCGGCGTGGTGCCGCGACTGAAGCAGTTCACGCTGGCCGGCGTGTTCGATGCCGGGCACTATGAATACGACAGCGCGCTGGCGCTGATCCACATGGAAGACGCCGCGCGGCTGTTCCGCGTGGAGGGCCCCACCGGCGTGCAGTTGCGCCTTTCCGACGTGCACGCCGCGCGCGCGGCTGCCGGCGACCTGCAGGCCAGCCTGGGGCCCGACGTGATGGTGCGCGACTGGACGCGCACCAACCGCAACTGGTTCGACGCCGTACAGATCGAGAAGCGGCTGATGTTCATCATCCTGACGCTGATCGTCGCCGTGGCCGCCTTCAACCTCGTCAGCACGCTGGTGATGACGGTGACCGACAAGCGCGCCGACATCGCCATCCTGCGCACGCTGGGCGCCAGCCCGCGCTCGATCATGGGCATCTTCATCGTGCAGGGCGCGGCGGCCGGCATCATGGGCACGGCCGGCGGCGTGGCGCTGGGGCTGCTGGTGGCGCTGAATGTCGACGTCATCGTGCCGGCCATCGAGCGCGCCCTGGGCGTGGCCTTCCTGCCCGGCAGCATCTACCTCATCAGCCGCATGCCCAGCGAACCGCTGGCCAGCGATATCGTGCCCATCGCCGTGATCTCGCTGCTGCTGGCCTTTGCCGCCACGCTGTACCCGAGCTGGCGCGCCAGCCGCGTCAACCCGGCCGAGGCGCTGCGGTATGAGTGATCCAGGCCCCCGGGCTCCGGCTTCGCCTGCGCCACCCCCCGAGGGGGCCGTTCGGACGACCGGCGAAGCCGGATCGTCCGCGGTCGTGCTGCAGGCCTTCGACCTGCACAAGCGTTTCGTCGAGGGCCGTGGCGCCAATGCGCTCGACGTGACCGTGCTGCGCGGCGTGAGCCTGGAGGTGCGGCACGGCGATACGCTGGCCGTCGTCGGCGCCTCGGGCTCGGGCAAGAGCACGCTGCTGCACCTGCTGGGCGGGCTGGAACCGCCCACCAGCGGCCGCGTCGAATTGATGGGGCGCGACCTGACCCGCCTGAGCGCCAGCGAACAGGGTGCCTGGCGCAACCGGCATCTCGGCTTCGTCTACCAGTTCCACCACCTGCTGCCCGAATTCAGCGCGCTGGACAACGTGGCCATGCCGCTGCGCATCCGCCGCCTGCCGGTGGCGCAGGCGCGCGCGCAGGCACAGGCGATGCTGGCCCGCGTGGGCCTGGCAGAGCGGACGGCACACCACCCGGCGCAGCTGTCGGGCGGCGAACGCCAGCGCGTGGCCATCGCCCGCGCGCTGGTCACGCAGCCGGCCTGCGTGCTGGCCGACGAACCCACCGGCAACCTGGACCGCGGCACGGCCAACACGGTATTCGAGCTCATGCTGGCACTGGCGCGCGAACACGGCACCGCCTTCGTCGTCGTCACCCACGACGAGACGCTGGCGCGCCGCTGCGCACGCACGCTGCGGCTGGAACGCTGACAAGGCTCGAGAGAACCTGCCGCGCGACGGTTCTTTATCACCTTGTATGTCGAGCCCGGTCGACATCACGGCCGGCGCTGAACGGGGTGCTGCCGGACAATCGCTGCATGCACCTGATCAACGCCGACCTGCACTGCCACAGCCAGGTTTCCGACGGCACGCTGTCGCCGGAAGCCCTGGCCGAGCGGGCGTTTGCGCAAGGCGTCGAACTCTGGTCGCTGACCGACCACGACGAAGTGAGCGGCCAGCAGCGCGCCCGCGAAGCCGCATTGGCGCTGGGCATGGACTACCTCACCGGCACCGAGATCTCGGTCAGCTTCATCGGCGAGACCGTGCACATCGTCGGCCTGGGTTTCGACGCCGAGAACGAAGCGCTGCGTGCCGGCCTGGCCGCCACGCGCAGCGGAAGGCGCGAACGCGCACGCCAGATGGCCGCCGGCCTGGCGCAACTGGGCATCGCAGGCGCCTTCGAAGGTGCGCTGCGCTACGTGGCCAACCCCGACCTCATTTCGCGCACGCACTTTGCGCGTTTCCTGGTGGACAGCGGCGTCTGCCCCGACACGCATTCGGTCTTCCGCCGCTACCTCACGCCCGGCAACCCGGGCTACGTACCGCACCGCTGGGCGGGCCTGGGCGAAGCCGTGCGCTGGATCAGGGACGCCGGCGGCGTGGCCGTCATCGCGCACCCGGCGCGTTACCGCTTCACCCCCACCGAGGAATATGCGCTGATCACCGAATTCATCGCCCACGGCGGGGTCGCCATCGAAGTGGTGACCGGCAGCCACAGCGCCGCCGAACAGGTCCGCTACACCGACACCGCGCTCGAATTCGACCTGCTGGCGTCGCGCGGCAGCGACTTCCACTCGCCCGGGGAAAGCCGCACCGAACTGGGCACCCTGCCCGGCCTGCCGGGGCGTCTGAAGCCGGTGTGGGGTGCGCTGCAGCAGCGTATCCAGCACGCCCGGCGCAGACCGTTCGAGGCGACACCGATCGCGGTCCACCCGTGAAAACCCGAAATGACATAGAATCGCCGGCTGGCTTGCAAGTGAAGCCTTCCGTTCATCCCCTCTGACCTTCGTCGCTTCGCGCGCTCAAGTCTCTTGAGCCCGGGGCAGCATCCCTCGGGTCGGCGGCGATGCCGTCGCCATGATCCGATGAGCCTGCAGCGTCCTGCTGCCCAAGGCCCTCCCGTATTGCTGCGACCTGACCCCTGCGGGGCCCAAAACGGGCGCCGCCGGCCGGCTGTTGCCGGCTGCCTGAGCGAAAGACGAAGATGAGTTTCGATTCCCTGAACCTGCACGAGACCCTGGTCCGTGCCGTCACCACCGCCGGCTACGCGGCGCCCACCGACGTGCAGCAGCGCGCCATCCCGCCGGCCCTGGCCGGGCAGGACCTGATGGTCAGCAGCAACACCGGCAGCGGCAAGACGGCCAGCTTCGTGCTGCCGGCACTGATGCGCGTGCTGGCCTCGCGCGCCCTGCCGCGGCCACCGCGCGGCACCGTCGCCGGCCCGCGCATCCTGGTGCTCACGCCCACGCGTGAACTGGCCATGCAGGTGGCCAAGGCGGCCATGGACTATGGCCGCTTCGTGCCGCACCTGAGCGTGTGCACGGTGGTCGGCGGCGTGCCCTACGGCCTGCAGCTCAAGCAGCTGCGCGCGCCGCTGGACATCCTGATCGCCACCCCCGGCCGCCTGATCGACCACCTCGAATCCGGCAAGGCCGTGCTGGGCAACGTGGAAATGCTGGTGCTGGACGAAGCCGACCGCATGCTCGACATGGGCTTCATCGACCCCATCCACCACATCGCCAAGGCCACGCCCAAGGCGCGCCAGACGGTGATGTACAGCGCCACCTTCGGCGGCCACGTCGGACGCCTGGCCGAGGAACTGCTGCGCGCGCCGCAGCGCATCGAGGTCAGCTCGCAGACCGAGGCCCATGCCGACATCGAACAGCGCCTGCACTGGGCCGACGACTTCCAGCACAAGAATGCGCTGCTCGACCACATCCTCACCGAGCGCAGCGTCGACCAGGCGCTGGTGTTCACCAGCACGCAGCGCGACGCCGACTGGCTGGCCGAGCGCCTGGGCGAGATGGGCCACAGCGTGGCCGCGCTGCACGGCGGCATGCCGCAGGGCCGGCGCAACCGCGTGCTGCAGGGGCTGCGCAGCAAGCACCTGCGCGTGCTGGTGGCCACCGACGTGGCCGCGCGCGGCATCGACGTGCCGACCATCAGCCACGTCATCAATTTCGGGCTGCCGATGAAGGAAGAGGACTACGTGCACCGCATCGGCCGCACCGGCCGCGCCGGCCGCAGCGGCCTGGCAGTGACGCTGGCCGAACGCCGCGACAGCGGCATGATCCACCGCATCCAGCGCTACACCACGCAGCGCATCGCCACCACCACCATCGCCGGCCTGGAGCCCAGGCGCGTGGAGCCCAAGCCGGCACCGCGCCCGGCGCCTGGCCAGGGTGCGGCCTTCGCGCGGCCGGGCGCCAAGCCCTTCGGCCCGCGCCCCGGCGGCCGGCCGGCCTTCAAGCCGGCGGGCAAGACCTTCAGCAAGGCCGGCCCCCGGCCACGCTGAACGGCGAAGGCCACCGGTCTGCGCCTTTGTGCGGCGCCTTGCCGTTGCGCCAGGCCCGCCTGCGGGTCAGAAGCTCACACGCAGGCCCGCCGAGAAGGCCCGCCCTGGCAAAGGCGCCAGCGGGCGCACGCTGCCGATGCTGCTGGCGCTGTAGGCCAGCGTATCGCCCACGTTCAGCAGCCGGGCATACAGCAGCGCATCGCTCGGCCCCAGTCCCAGCGCGTAGGTGGTCGACAGGTTGACCATCGTCCAGCCTTCGGTGGCCACGTCGGTGCTCGGCACGCGCGTCTGGTCGCCGGCGTACTGCACTTCCGCGCGCGCCGTCCACCCGCCCTGCCCCAGCGTCAGGCCCAAGGTCGCGCGCTGCGGCGCCAACCTGGGCAGCGGCTCGTTGTTGCGGGTGTCGGTGCCGCGAACCATGTCGAAGCGGGCATCGAGGTCCAGGCTGCGCGGACCGTTCAGCAAGCGCCACACCGCTTCGGCTTCCAGCCCGTAGAGCTCGGCGCGCACGCCGCTGAAGGCATAGACGGGAAAGGCATCCCCTTCTGCGTCCACGAAGTCGGGCTCGCCCGAGGCGGTGAGCAGGATGTAGTTGGAAAAGCGGGCGGCAAAGAGGCCCAGCTTCACCTCGTTGGCACCCCGCCGCCAGGCCAGGCCCAGGTCGAGATTGCGGCCCTTTTCCAGCGCCTGCTGCGTGTCGCCGCGCTCGAAGGTGCCGGTGGCCGCATGCACGCCGTTGGCATAGAGCTCGTAGCTGGTCGGCGCGCGCTCCGTGTACGACGCATTGGCCGACAGTTGCCACCGCTCGTCGAGCTTCATCACCGCGCCCAGCGCAGCGCTAAAGGGTGAGAACCTGCGCTCCTGCGCCGGGCCGAATTGCGGCTCCTCGGGGTCGGCATCGCCGCCTGAACGCACGCGCACCTGCTCGGCGCGCAGGCCGCTACTGACCGAGCCGCCTTCGCCCCAGGACCAGCGCTCCAGCACGAAGACCGACTGCTGCCGCGTGTGCGTCGAAGGCACGAAGGCTTCCTCGCCCAGTGCCGAGAAGTCCGACGATTCGTACTGCAGCCCGAAGCTGCCCTCGAGCTGGCCGCCGCCCAGCGCCAGCGCCCGGTGCACGGCCTCCAGCCGCGCGTCGCTACCGTCGTTGGCGAACGTCGTGCCCACGGAACCGTCGCCTTCGATCTCCTGGTGCCGGTAGTCGGTGCCGGCGCCCTGCGCACGCAGCGCGCTGAAGAAGCCGCCGCGCGGTCGCAATTCACCGGCGAGTGCGATTCTGTCGCGCCGCATCCGGATGGTGATGTCGTCCTCGGCCACGATGCCGTAGTCGTTGCGGTAGGTATCGACGCTGGCGCCCACGTAGCCGGCATCCCACACGAAGGATCCGCCGAGCGCGCCGCCGTCGGCCCGGCTGGCGGAGTTGGCGATGAAATTGCGGCGCTCGCTGCTGCCGTCTTCCAGCGGGCGGTCGAAGTCGGGCACGCTCAGGTCGTCGGTGCGGCGCCAGAAGGCGTCGGCGTGCCAGGCCAGTGCGCCGCCGCCGCCTTCGACCAGCGCCGAGGCCGCGCGCTCGCCGGCGGCACCGCCCAGTCGGGCTTCCACCGCGCCCGAAACGGCGGTGACGGCTTCGCGCGGAATGCGGTTGTCGATGGCATTGACCACGCCACCCACCGCGCTGCCGCCGTAGGACAGCGCGGCCGGCCCGCGCAGCACCTCGACGCGTTCGACCACCAGCGGGTCGATCGGCACGGCATGGTCGAAGCTCAGGCTGGACGCGTCGAACGAGGCGCCGCCATTGCCGAGCACGCGGATGCGGTCGCCGTCCTGGCCGCGGATCACCGGCCGGTTGGCGTTGGGGCCGAAATAGGTGCTCGAAACACCCGGCAGTCCGTCCAGCGTTTCGCCCAGGGTGCTGCCCCGGCGCAGCACCAGGTCCTTGCCCGTGAGCACGCTGGCCGGCGTGGCCAGGTCCTTGGCGCCGAGCGGATTGCCGGTGACGACGACGGACGGCGGCAGGTCTTGCGCCCACGCAGGAGCAGACGCGGCCAGCGCGGCCGCGATCAGGGATGGTTTCATGAATCGGTCCTCGCCGCCCCCTTCGCGAAAAGGGGTCGGACATGTGCAAAGAGGGGCTCGGCGGCCGTGCCGCCGGGGGGCTTAGGGAACCTCAGGCCCGTGGCGGGCCGCGCGCCTCGTAGGCCCGCAGCGCGGGCCCGGCATCGGCAAGCCGTCCGGGCAAGACGAAGCGCCCCTGCGACGGCGGAAGCAGCGGCAGCGTTGCCGCCTCGGCGCCCGGTGCCTGCGCGCCGAGCAAGGCGTCGAACAGCTCGCAGGCCGGCGATCCGGCGGGGTGGCCCCAGCCGTCGCCGTCATGACCGGCATGACCGGCATGACCGTCGTGGTTCGCATGGCCCCAGGGGCCTGCGGCGTGGTTGGCCGCCACCGCCACGGCATCGGTGTGCCACGGCCCGTGCGCAATGGCATGGGCCAGCGCCTGCCATTGCGACAGCAGCAAGGCCAGCAAGGCCACGCCGACGATGCGGCGCGTGGCGTTGGGGCGGCGGAGCGCTTGCATGCGGTGGCGCGAAGTCGAAGCGGCTCGACGGCCGATCGCGTGGGGTGGCAAGGGGTCGCATCATGCCACCGCCCGCCGTCGATGCCGCAGACGACCACTTCAGGACGGTGGTGAACGCGCCCACGCACCACTCCCCCGGGCATGGCGGGGCAGAAGGGCGAGAAGGCACGAGGGCGAGGCCGACGGCGCCCGTCTCCGCCTGTCGTGCGAGGGCCGGCCCCGGGGCGCCGCGACCGCCGCCCCGAACCGCGGCCGAATATCATGCATCGATGCCCTTGCCCAAGCCCGTTGCCGCCTTCGTCGAACAGTGGCAAGGCGCCAGCGGATCCGAGCGCGCCAACTACCAGCTCTTCATCTCGGCACTGTGCGCCTTGCTCGACGTGCCGCCGCCCGAGCCGGCGCGTGACGACACCCGCGACAACGCCTACGTCTTCGAACGCCGCATCACCTTCGCGCATGGCGACGGCAGCACCAGCAGCGGCTTCATCGACTGCTACCGGCGCGGCGCCTTCGTGCTGGAAGCGAAGAAGGTCAAGGCCGGCGCCCATACCAAGGGTTTCGACGACGCGCTGATGCGCGCCCGCGCCCAGGCCGAGGGCTACGCCCGCGCGCTGCCGGCCGCCGAAGGCCGCCCGCCCTTCCTGCTGGTGGTGGACGTAGGCCACGTGATCGAGCTCTACGCGGAATTCACGCGCAGCGGCGCCACCTACACGCCCTTCCCCGACCCCCGCAGCCACCGCATCCTGCTCACCGACCTGCACGACGACGCGGTGCGCCAGCGCCTGCGCACGCTGTGGCTGGACCCCATGGCGCTGGACCCGGCGCGCGCCAGCGCCAAGGTCACGCGCGA
>Ga0073899_10005887_pt1 | contig 10613 bp, 14 predicted proteins | sample KloWWTmetaKNB5Ph_FD_88975 | JGI IMG/M metagenome (GOLD analysis project Ga0073899, IMG submission 88975) | Active sludge microbial communities from Klosterneuburg, Austria, studying microevolution and ecology of nitrifiers - Klosterneuburg... | ecosystem: Engineered > WWTP > Aerobic digester >...
ATCGACATTAGGTGCCGCATCAAGGGTGACCTGCATGTCGACCAGCACCACACCGCAGAGGACAGCGCAATTGCCATCGGACAGGCGATCCTGAAGGCGCTGGGCGATAAGGGCGGGATCATGCGTTATGGCAGCGCCTATTCGCCGATGGACGAGACGCTGAGCCGTGTCGCGCTCGATATATCGGGGCGGCCGTATTTCGTCTGGAAAGCCGCATTCACGCAGGAACGCCTTGGCGAAATGGATACCGAGCTGTTTGAGCACTGGTTCCACTCGATTGCCGATGCGGTCGGGCTGACGCTGCATATCGAATTGCTCTATGGCAAGAACAACCACCATATCGCCGAGAGCATCTACAAGGGTTTTGCCCGCGCGATGCGGCAGGCGGTCGAGATTGACCCGCGCAAGGGCGGGGCGATCCCCTCGACCAAGGGGATATTAGGTGGCTGAGCGCATCGCGCTGATCGACTATGGCGCGGGCAATCTCCAATCGGTTCGAAACGCGCTGAAGGCTGCGGGAGCGGCGGATATCGCTGTGACTGCCGATCCTGAGATTGTTGCGCGTGCTGAACGCATAGTCCTCCCCGGCGTCGGCGCCTTTGCCCATTGCATGGAAGGCGTATCGGGCATCGACGGGATGATCGAGGCATTGGAGCAACGTGTTTTGCGCGATGCTGCGCCGTTTCTAGGTATATGCGTTGGCATGCAATTGCTTGCTGATGAAGGTGTCGAGCATGGCAGCACCAAGGGACTTGGCTGGATAGGCGGTACCGTTCGGGCGATTGAGCCTGCTCCGGGCCTTAAAGTTCCGCATATGGGGTGGAATGATGTAACCGTGCGCGGTGTGCATCCGGTTGTGGCGACCGGAGAGGCTTATTTCCTTCACGGCTATCATTTCGACGCCGCTGACTCTGCGCATGTACTGGCGACCACCGATCATGGCGGCCCGCGCGTGGCTGCTGTGGCAAAGGACAATATCCTCGGAGTGCAATTCCACCCTGAGAAAAGCCAATCTTATGGAATTGCCACGCTCGCTAGATTTCTGGAGTGGAACCCATGATCGTTTTTCCAGCTATCGACCTGAAAGGTGGTCAGGTTGTGCGCCTCGCAGAGGGCGATATGGACCGTGCCACGGTCTATGCCGATGATCCGGCTGCGCAGGCATTACTGTTTGCCGAGGCGGGGGCGGAACATCTGCACGTAGTCGACCTCGACGGGGCCTTTGCCGGAAAACCGGAGAACGCCGAAGCGGTCGAATATATCATCGAGAATTTCCCCGGCTATGTGCAGCTGGGCGGCGGTATCCGCAACCGCGAGACCGTCGAGCGTTGGTTCGATCTGGGCGTGGCGCGGCTGGTGATAGGCACCGCGGCGCTCAAGGATCCGCAGTTCGTCAAGGATATGGCGCGCGAATTTGAAGGCGGCATCGTCGTCGCGGTCGACGCGCGCGACGGCTTTGTCGCAACCGAAGGCTGGGCCGAGAAATCGGATATGCCGGTGATAGACCTCGCCCGCCGGTTCGAGGACGCAGGCGTTGCCAGCCTGTTGTTTACCGACGTTGGCCGCGACGGGATGCTGACCGGCTGCAATATCGACGCGACGGTCGATCTAGCGCGTTCGGTAGATATTCCTGTGATCGCCAGCGGCGGCGTAAAAGGCATCGACGAAATCCATATTCTCAGCCTGCATGCCCAGGACGGAATTGAAGGCGTTATTACGGGACGAGCAATTTATGACGGGCGCTTGGATCTGGCGACGGCTATTAGGATAGCGAACAGGGCATGAGTACCGATCATCTGATCCTCGTCCTTACCGCACTTGGTGCTACCATTTGGTTTGCTGGAGCAATCAAGTTTTTGCGTCAAGGTCACATAGATATTTATTTTGAGAAGCGAACGAGGAGCGAGCATCCGAGGACTTTTTGGCTATACGTATTTGGCGCTCTCGCCGCTGCAATCATGGCGATCTTAGTCTTTATAGATGTTGCGATCAGGATAAGCTGATGACCGTCCGCATCCGCGTCATTCCCTGCCTTGATGTCGCCAATGGCCGGGTGGTCAAGGGCGTCAATTTCGTTGATCTGAAAGACGCCGGCGATCCGGTTGAACAGGCCAAGGCCTATGACGAAGCGGGCGCGGACGAGCTTTGCTTTCTCGATATCACCGCTAGCCACGAAGGCCGCGACACGATCCTCGACGTGGTAAGGCGCACCGCTGAAGTCTGCTTCATGCCGCTGACCGTCGGCGGCGGGGTTCGCAGTGCCGAAGATGCGCGGGCCTTGTTGCTCGCAGGGGCGGATAAGGTCGCCGTGAACAGTGCGGCAGTCGCACGTCCCGAGGTCGTGGCGGATATCGCCGAACGCTTTGGCAGCCAGTGTGTCGTTGCCTCGGTCGATGCCAAGCGCTGGTCCGATGGCCGCGACGGCTGGGAAATTTTCACCCATGGCGGGCGCAACCCGACCGGAATCGACGCGGTGGAACACGCGCTGAAACTGGCACATCTGGGGGCAGGCGAACTTCTCGTCACCAGCATGGACCGTGACGGCACCAAGATCGGCTTTGACCTCGAACTCACGCGCACCATCGCCGATGCTGTCGACGTTCCCGTTATTGCCAGCGGCGGGGTTGGAACGCTCGATCATCTGGTCGAGGGTGTGACCAAGGGCCATGCCAGCGCGGTACTGGCGGCCTCAATCTTCCACTTTGGCACCTACAGCATTGCCGAGGCACATGCGGCGCTCAGGGCAGCGGGTCTCCCCGCGCGCGGTTGACTACCAGCGGATGAGGCGCGGTACGATCAACCGACCGAGCAGTGCGCAGATCCCGACCGCCAGCGTGTACCAGAAACCGGTATAGACCACGCTGTTGAACGGGCAGTGGAAATTATAAGCAAAGGCACCCAACCCACCTGCGGCAAGGCCTGTCAGCCACCCTGCCTTTTCCTGCGCGACCGGTGCCCCACGGCGCAGCCACAATACCATCGGAATGGCTGTCGCCAAGCCGCCGATGAAGCTGAAGGTCAGGCACTGGATGCCCGACTGCATCGTACCAGAAGACCCTGAAGGTTGCCCCGCAATGGCCAAGATCGTCGCTGCCAATGGAAAGAGCAGCGCTGCGGCCAGAGCGGTTTTCCAGCCATGCCCTTGACGCCCGACGCCCGGATTAGCCATCGCCAGCAAGGTTGCCGCGCACACCAGCCCCATCAGGAGCAGGGTTCCTGCGCGCAGCAGGAACATCGGGTGCGGTGCGCCTGCCATCAGGTCTGCGCGGATACCCGCATAAGTCGCGATCACGGCTATCGCCGCCACGGTCATTCCAACCGGCAGGATCAGGGCGCGCCGTATGTTCATCGGCCGAACCGGCTCCAGTTCGTCGACCAGCTGCGAAATGTCGAAGGGCTGTTTCATTTTCTTATTCATTCTCGATCAGAGCAGCCAGTTTTTTGAGGCCGCGATGGATATTCACTTTGACCAGTGCTTCGGACTGGCCGGTCTGGATGCAAGCGTCGGCGATGCTATGGCCATCGATTTTCACGATGCGGATCACTTCGGCTTGCGGTAAGGGAATGAGATCGAGCAAACGGTCGATACTGATACGCGCGCCGACGACTTCTTCATGGCTTTCTTCGGCTGCATCATGGTGATCGAGCACCTCGGTCTGGTGCCGATAACTCTGCCGCAACCGATCAACCCAGCGATAGCGTGCGATGGCGGCCAGCCAGGGCAGGAAAGGCCGCGACGGGTCGTAACTCGCCCTTTTGCGGTGGAGCGAGATCAGAGTTTCCTGCACCAGATCATCAACCGCATCGGGCGCAATTTTCTGCCGAAAATAACGCGCGAGCCAGCCGCCGCATTGTTCGAGGAGAACGGCATAGGCCTGCTTGTCGCCGCTTTGCGACATTCGCATCAGCCTGCGCAGTCCTTCCTCGTTTGCAATCATGCGCGGCGGCCCGCGAGCAATGCGTCGACCGACAGGCCGCCACCCCCGCGCACGATAAGGATCAGCGTGAGCGCGACCCAAAGGCTATGCACCTGCCACCATGCTTCGGGGAAGACGAATATCTGGATCACGATGGTCATGCCCAGCAAGGCCATTGCGGAAAGGCGCGTAAACATACCGAACACCAGCAAGATAGGTAGGGCATGTTCGGCATAGGTGGTAAGATGCGCTGCCAGTTCGGAGGTCAGCAACGGCACCTTGTTGAAAGGATCGTCGCCGAACTGGTAGATCGTGTTTTCGCCGACGGTCAGCCAACTGCCTTCCTCAACCTTTGTCCGACCCGATCGCCAGAATATGCCGGCTAGCGTCATGCGGACAAACAGCAGCATGAGAGATTCGATAAATCCGCCGGAAATCAGGCTAATGATACGATCATAGGGTCGGGTCAGTGTCTGCAACATCGCTCACTCCATCGCGATCAGCGCGCCGGCGCCGATCAGGGTCAGGACCGGCCCGATGGGGTCGGTATCTTCCCCTTGTTCGCTGGCAAGCGCGAGAAGGTTACCGATGGTGATGGGCTGCCGACATTTTTGTGCGGCTTGGAGTGTACGGTCGTCGATGGCGAGAAGCCGGACTTCGGTCTCCGGACGGACAATAAGGGTTGCGGAAGGCGTCATCTCCACTGCCAAATGACTCAGAGGTGCCGCAAGCGGCGCGTGCAACTCGCAGATGCGTGTCGAAGGATGAAAAACAACTGGTAAGCCCAGCAGTTCCGTTTCGGCTAATGCGCCGATGGTTTCCAAGGAAAGCGAAGACGTATCTGCGGCATGATAGCTTTCCAGCCATGCCCATTCGATTTTGGCGAGGTCGCAGATCGCTGCATTGTGCCCCTCCTCTGAAGAGGAAGGGAGGCTGTGGCTAAAAAACTTCGCAAAGTGGCGGCCTATATGCGCAAGGTCGCACGCCTTTGCTTCTGCGGTTTCGACATATTCCCGGCTCAGTGCATTGAATAGTACCTCGCCGACTTCAACGCGAGTGAGGGGGAAACTTTGCTCCAACGCGACAAGGCGCGCATGGCTGATCGTATTGGCATGTGCCTTCAGGCCAAGGATGATGCGCTCCGGCGATCCGATGAACAGTGTGGCATCTAGCGCGTCGGGCCCATCGTTGATGGTCGCGACGAAGTTGCGCTGGGCTTCAGACAGCGACGGCATCGAGGATCGCCTGCGCCTTGTCAGCCTCGGCCATATAGACTGCATAATCGGGGGTATTCGTATCCCATTCGATCAGCGTCGGCTTGGCGCCATGAGTTGAGATAAAATCAAAATAGTGCATCCAAGCGATATCGCCGACCGGACTGCCGTGATCGTCGATATAAAGCGGTCCGCTCTCGTGGATTTCGGTCACATGGCCAGCGAGATGGATTTCGCCGACCCAGTCCGGATCAATTTGTGAGAGCCATGTGCGAGGATCACTGCCCAGATTGCCCGTCGTAACAACAATATTATTGATGTCGAGGAGCAGCCCGCAACCAGTGCGCTGAATTAATTGGGCCAGAAAATCCGTCTCTGTCATCTCATTGTCGGCATAGGCCAGATAACAAGAGGGGTTCTCGATCAGCGTCTGGCGGCCCAGCCGCTGCTGGACGCGGTCGACCTGCGTAGCGAAATGATCAAGCGCTTCCTTGGTGTAAGGGATAGGCAGCAGATCGGCATAGCGATCATGCGCGTTACCGCTGAAACTCAGATGATCGGAAACCATTGCAGGCTTGTAGCGATCACATAGCGCAGCCAGACGATCTAGCTGGTCCTCGATCAGCCCTTCGGCTGTTCCCAGCGACAGACCAACCGAATGAAAGCTGACCGGATAATGTTCTGCAACGGCGGCCAGCCAGCGGTGCGGCGGACCGCCGTCACAGAAATAGTTTTGCGGATGGACCTCGATCCAGGCGGGGCGACCCGGTTGGGCGTCTGTGTCGAGCACGGCAGTATAGTGTTGGGGCTTCAACCCGATCCCGGTCTTGGGGGGAAGGGCGCCGGAATATCCGGGTCGCGCCGTCATTTTGGCCGCCATGTCCATCCGCAGACTTTAGCGCAGAACTCAGCTCTGCGGAACAGGCTTGGCATTGCCCTGCTTTGCAGTCAGCGATCCGCCCAACTTCACGCAGCTGCCCTTAGCAACATATTTCCAGGCATTACCCTGATAGTCGACGGTTGAGGTGCCGGCGCAACTGGTGCCGGGCCCTGCAGCACAATCATTCTTGGCTTTCAAGGCAACGCCATAGCATTTTTCTTTGGCACCTGCGGCGGCAGTGGCAGGCGTAGTTGCGATCGCTGCTGCAGCGGAAAGGGCGGCCGCGGCTGCGGCGATCTTGAATACGGAAACAGTCATAAAATCCTCCAGATAGGAATTGTGTTTCGGCCAGGGGGATGGTCCGGAAGCACGACGCAATGCCTGCTTCACAACGGGGTTCGCCAGCGATGCAGTAATGGTTACAGATCTGCGCATTTTTTTTGCGCGGTGCCGCTTGACCTCTACGGGATAATCCCTATCTCGCCATCGTTAGCACTCAACGTGAGTGAGTGCTAATAGTGTTTCAGGCGTTTGGAGAGTGCGCATTTTTGCCTCTCTTCTGCGTCATCAACCCAAAAAGGAAGGCATGGCATGAAATTTCGTCCGTTGCATGACCGCGTCCTCGTCCGTCGCGTCGAGGCAGAAGCAAAAACCGCTGGTGGGATCATCATCCCTGACAGCGCTCAAGAAAAGCCGCAAGAAGGCGAAATCGTCGCCGCTGGCGAAGGCGCCTATAACGAAGATGGCGAGCGCATTAAGCTCGACGTCAAAGTTGGCGACAAAATCCTGTTCGGCAAATGGTCGGGCACCGAAGTCAAGATCGACGGCGAAGACCTGCTGATCATGAAGGAATCGGACATCCTCGGAATCGTTGGCTGAACGGCCGACGAATAAGGGGGTGGGTATCGCCTCTACTTTCTGAAGAATCCGCCATTTTTTGAAGGAACATAGACATGGCTGCAAAAGACGTAAAATTCGGCCGCGACGCGCGCGAGCGCATCCTGCGCGGCGTAGATATCCTCGCCGACGCGGTGAAGGTTACCCTCGGCCCCAAGGGCCGCAACGTCGTTATCGACAAGAGCTTCGGTGCTCCCCGCATCACCAAGGACGGCGTCACCGTCGCCAAGGAAATCGAGCTGAAAGACAAGTTCGAAAATATGGGTGCCCAGATGATCCGCGAAGTCGCCTCAAAGGCAAATGACGCGGCAGGTGACGGCACCACTACTGCAACCGTACTTGCTCAAGCCATCGTTCGCGAAGGTATGACCTCGGTTGCTGCCGGCATGAACCCGATGGATCTGAAGCGCGGTATCGATCTGGCGGTGAACACCGTCATCGCGGATCTGCAAAAACGCTCAAAGCCCGTTGCTGACTCGTCTGAAATTGCCCAGGTCGGCACCATCTCTGCCAATGGCGAAGCCGAAATCGGTGAAATGATTTCGAAAGCCATGGACAAAGTCGGCAAAGAAGGCGTCATCACCGTTGAGGAAGCCAAGGGCCGCGAAAGCGAGCTCGACGTTGTTGAAGGCATGCAGTTTGACCGTGGTTACCTGTCGCCTTACTTCATCACCAACACCGAAAAAATGTCGGTTGAACTGGATAACCCGTACATCCTGATCCACGAAAAGAAGCTGTCGTCGCTGCAAGCGATGCTGCCGATTTTGGAAGCGGTTGTGCAATCGGGTCGTCCGCTGCTGATTATCGCAGAAGACATCGAAGGCGAAGCTTTGGCAACTCTGGTTGTCAACAAGCTGCGTGGTGGATTGAAGATTGCGGCCGTTAAGGCCCCCGGCTTTGGCGACCGTCGTAAAGCGATGCTCGAAGATATCGCGATCCTGACCGCTGGTGAAATGGTTAGCGAAGATCTGGGCATCAAGCTTGAATCGGTTACCTTGGGCATGCTCGGCCAAGCCAAGCGCGTCACCATCGACAAAGACAACACCGTCATCGTCGATGGCGCAGGCGATGCCGATGCGATCAAGGGCCGCGTTGAAGCGATCCGTGCGCAGATCGAAACGACCACATCCGATTATGACAAAGAGAAGCTGCAGGAACGTCTGGCGAAACTCGCCGGCGGTGTTGCCGTTATCAAGGTCGGTGGTTCGACCGAAGTTGAAGTGAAAGAACGCAAGGATCGCGTCGATGACGCGCTGCACGCAACCCGCGCAGCTGTCGAAGAAGGCATCGTCCCCGGCGGCGGTACCGCCCTTCTTTATGCTACCAAGGCTTTGGAAGGCCTAAAGGGCATCAACGACGACCAGACCCGCGGTATCGACATCGTGCGTAAAGCGATCATGGCACCTATCCGTCAAATCGCGCAGAATGCCGGTTTTGACGGTGCCGTGGTTTCGGGCAATCTGCTGCGCGAAAATGACGAGACACAGGGTTTCAATGCATCGACCGATGTCTATGAAAATCTGGTTGTTGCTGGCGTTATCGACCCGACCAAGGTTGTCCGTACGGCGTTGCAAGACGCGGCATCGGTGGCTGGTCTGCTGATCACCACCGAAGCAGCGATCTCGGACGCGCCTGAAGACAAGGCCGCTGGCGGCATGGGCGGAATGCCCGGCGGCATGGGTGGAATGGGCGGCATGGACTTTTAAGTCCTGCCGGTCAGTTCAGACTGAATATAAGGGGCTGGAGAGGAAACTCTCCGGCCCTTTTTCTTGGAATTTGATGATGCAGCCCCTACATCGCGTGCAATGGCGAAACGCTTCACGGTCTTGGCAGCGATATGCGCAACGATGATTGCAGTGCATATTCTGAACCTCGCGCTGGGTGGTGCGCTTCTTTCTTTCGGAATCGATCCGCGAAACGCGGGCAGCGCTTACACCATTTTCACCGCCCCCTGGCTGCATGCGGATTTCGGCCACTTGTTCGGCAATCTGGCTTCTTTTGTCGTACTGGCGGCGATCTGCCTGATCAACGGTCTTCGCTATTTCTTGAAGGCAAGTCTGCTTATCATACTGATTACGGGCGCGCTGGTTTGGGCATTTGCGCGCGACAATCTCCACATTGGCGCAAGCGGCTGGATCTTCGGGCTTTGGAGCCTTGTTATCGCGCTGGCGTGGTTTGATCGCAGCTGGCGGAACATAGTTATCAGCTTGGCTGTGACATTCTTCTACGGCGGCATGGTCTTTGGCGTGCTGCCGACCGACGGCTATATTTCCTTTGAATCGCATCTGTTCGGAGCGCTGTCGGGCGTGATTGCGGCTGCGATTTTGTCGAACGAGCCGAGGCAGGTTGCTGCGCCTTCCAAGGTTGGCGAACTGAAATTCTGGTCTTGATCGCATGTCCCGGCTGATATTGTTCAACAAGCCCTATGGCGTGCTGTCGCAATTCACCGACCGTGGCAGTGACGGCGTGCGGGCAACGCTTTCGGATCATATTGATATCCCAAACGTCTATCCGGCGGGCCGACTAGACCGCGATAGCGAGGGGCTGTTGCTGCTGACCGACGATGGAAAATTGCAGGCGCGGATAACAGAACCGAAGTTCAAGACGCCCAAAACCTATCTGGTCCAGATCGAGGGCGACATTGTCGACGCAGCACTTCGGCAGTTGCGCAAAGGCGTGCTGCTGAAGGACGGCCTGACCCTGCCTGCGGAGGCTGAGCGCATCGATGAACCGCAACTTTGGCCGCGCGATCCACCTGTCCGCTTTCGCAAATCGGTGCCCGATTGCTGGATCAAGCTGACCATAAGTGAAGGGCGCAACCGCCAGGTGCGGCGAATGACTGCGGCGGTCGGATTCCCCACACTTCGGCTGGTGCGCTGGTCGATAGGTGACTGGACGGTTGCGGGGCTCGCGCCGGGGGAATGGCGTGAAATCCAAGTTTAGACTTTAGCCGTCAAGCGCGTAGCCGACCGAGCGGATCGTGCGTATCGGATCTTCCTTGCCGGCAACTTCAATCGCGCTGCGCAGGCGGCGGATATGGACGTCGACGGTGCGCAATTCGATGTCGCTATCATGCCCCCAAACCGCATCGAGCAGCTGGCTGCGTGATTGAGCTCTGCCGGGACGTTCCATGAAATGGCGGAGCAGACGGAATTCGGTGGGACCAAGCGCAATTTGCGCGCCATCACGCCTCACACGCACTGCGATTGGATCAAGCTCAATATCCCCTACCACCAATGTGCTGCCGGTGACTGCAGGCCGCGTCCTTCGCAGGACGGCCTCTACTCGCGCTCGCAATTCACGCGGAGAGAAGGGTTTGGTGATATAGTCGTCAGCTCCGGTTTCGAGGCCGCGAATTCGGTCTTCTTCCTCACCGCGCGCGGTCAGCATGATAATCGGGATTGCAGCGGTTTCCTTGCCACGGCGCAGACGCCGGCAAACTTCGATGCCGGGCAATTGCTCAATCATCCAGTCGAGGATGATGATGTCAGGTCCGAACTCTTGTGCTAGTAGTAGTGCTTCTTCACCATCTGCAGTTTGCTGGACGGCAAACCCAGCACTTTTAAAGTTCCACGAAAGCAATTCGGCAAGCGCCGGCTCATCCTCGACTATCAGGATTTTCGGGGTCATTCGTCATCCTCGATGCGGACCTGGACTGTGCGGTCGGTGAAATAGCTTCCGGTGGCCGCATAATAGACCATCTCG
>Ga0073899_10005890_pt1 | contig 10612 bp, 9 predicted proteins | sample KloWWTmetaKNB5Ph_FD_88975 | JGI IMG/M metagenome (GOLD analysis project Ga0073899, IMG submission 88975) | Active sludge microbial communities from Klosterneuburg, Austria, studying microevolution and ecology of nitrifiers - Klosterneuburg... | ecosystem: Engineered > WWTP > Aerobic digester >...
AAGTCCCCTGTCGGTGCCGCGGCCCAGTCGGAGTCATAGCGCCATCACATGCAGATTCAACTCGGGGGAGGGGTCAATTTCACATCAGAATAAAAGGGTCAACTTCGGCTGATGATTGACACTGGTGTGCCGACCGCGGGATTGCGTTGCGGTACATCCAACCGGGCAAACCCGAGCAGAACGCCTTCATCGAGCGGTTCAATCGCACGTATCGCACGGAAGTGCTGAATGCCTATGTCTTCGAGTCGTTGGACCAGGTGCGCGAGATCAGTGCCGCGTGGTTACAGAGTTACAACGAAGAGCGCCCGCATGATGCGTTGGCGGGCCTGCCGCCGGCGCGGTACCGGGCCCAACTTGAAGTCAGAAATTCTCCTTTGACCGTGTCTCGTTGACGGGGGAGCTTACATGACACCCGCCGCCTATGCGAGGCATTTGGTGAGAAAATCGGTTACAGTCACACCCGGACTCCAAACGTAGCTGCTACTCAAGACGGGGGGACGTCGGGAGGATTACAATCATCTACGTCCCCACAGCTCGCTCCAGGACATGACACCAGCCGCCTTTGCCGCGAACTGGTCAGCGCTGCCCCAGAGAGTCCCCGCCGCACTCGAATTACTGGAGGCGCTCACATGAGCTATGCTAAGTTCGTATCGCCGCACAGGCGGCTCAAACCGATCACGCCCAGGCCAAATCCTCAGGTCTCGATCGGTCTACATTTGCGGGGCGGGTCACAGACTCAGGGAATTCAGATCAGCATGGATGGAGTCGGGCGGTGGCGGGACAATGTCTTTGTCGAGCGGTTGTGGCGGAGTCTCAAATATGAGGAAGTCTATCGCCATGCCTATGAGACGGTCCGCGACGCTCAGGACGGGGTGGCCCGCTACATGACCTTCTATAATCAGATCAGGCCGCATCGCGCGCTTGACGGACGCACGCCCGATCGCGTGTACTGGGAGCACCTGCCTGCACGGCCCACGGCCGCGTAGGCTCACACCACCAGGCGCCATTTATGAAATGGCAGAGACTGTCCAAACTAGCGGAGCCACCTCTCTGGGGGGATTACACGACGTAATGACGCAAATAATAAGAAGATGGGCCAAGAAGGCTGTATTGGAAATATTGCCTGACTCAGGTTGGTTGAGATCCCTCACCTATAGACCTATGTTTGAAACATGGTGTAGATGTTATTTAGGCACCCATCCTGTATTTAGTGAAAGAACTGAAATGTATAATTTCATAAACGCGGTAATCATTTCGAATAAACCAATTTGCTACTTAGAGTTTGGTGTATATAAGGGTGAAAGTATCAAACACTTCGCTCAGCTTAATTCCGACCAGGACTCAGAATTCATAGGCTTTGATACATTTACTGGTCTACCAGAGGATTGGGTAGAATTTTCCCGCAAAGTGGGAGCGAAAACATTTGATGCTGGTGGCGAGTGCCCAAAATTTGATGATAGGCGAGTATCGTTCATGAAAGGACTATTTCAAGACACATTGCCGATCTTCCTGAAAGAATACAAATCAAACTTCCAATTGGTTATCCATAATGATTCGGACCTATACTCCGCAACACTCTATGTTTTGACCCGAGCAAATGACATCATAACCCCTGGTACTGTTATCATTTTTGATGAGTTTTATAGCGTGATGCATGAGCACAGAGCATTGCAAGATTACTGTTCTGCCTACATTAGGAACTATGAAGTGATCGCTGCGACTGAAGGCTATAAACAAATTGCTATCAGAATGCGGTGAGTCCTTATTCAGAAGCCGGAAATTTACCCGGTCTCGTTGGCAAGGGTAAAATAGGGCCGCAGTCGCGTAACCTGTCCATCAAATCGGGGAAGGTCATATTACCTGCAGGTAGGAGAAAGTATGATTCGGGGTATAAAGAACTATCTCAGGGTTCTAGGTTATGGCGGCTTCCTATCCGCTGTAGAATCCAAAGTAACGCAGTCCACAGTTTACTTCAAATTGAATCGGGAGGATTGCAAGTATCCTTTCAAATTACGAATTCCTTCATCGGACGTCTCAACATACCAGCAAGTGTTCCTTAATAAAGAATATGATTTTCTAGCAGATACACAACCAAAAGTCATAATCGATGCGGGTGCGAACATAGGACTTGCCTCGATATATTTTGCAAATAAATATCCCCAAGCTACGATTATCGCAATAGAACCAGAACTAAACAATTTTGAGCTACTTAAGGAAAACGTTGCTTCGTACTCTAATATTTCAGCCGTTCAAGCTGCGTTGTGGAACAAGAACGAAGAAATCGATCTAGTTGATCCGGGGCTGGGGAACTGGGGCTTCATGACAGAGAGTAAGCAATCGTCAGAAAGTCTACTTCGTAACGCTTGTCACACCGTTTCGGCCATGACCCTTGATAGGATAATCGATGAATACAATCTCGCAAGAGTAAATGTTCTCAAAATTGATATCGAAGGAGCAGAGAGAGAAGTATTTAGTGATACTTCGGCCTGGCTTGAAAAGATCGATTCAATCATTATTGAGCTTCATGAGCATATGAAAGCAGGGTGTAACCGCAACTTTTATTGTGGCTCAAAGGGATTTGATAACGAATGGAAAAAAGGGGAGAACGTATACTTATCAAGAGGAAATATCAGACCCTCAGTGTAAGATCTGGTGTAATAGACGGGGGAAGTGTCTCGTTGACAGGGAAGCTTACACAGGACTATCTCTCCGATGTACCTCCCCACAGATCCTTACAATATCGTGGAGCATTCTGGATTCGCCCGCGCATAACTCTGCATACCGTCTTCCTGCATCGGCGGTAGTTCTGCGAAAATTATCATCTTCCCAACTCCGACGAATAGCATCAGCCAATGCTTCTGGATCACTGGGGGGCACGATGACCGCTTCATCCTTTAACAGCCCACGAGTCTGTGGTCCTTCAGATATGATAACGCATTTTCTCAGCGCCATTGCCAAGAGGTAGAGGCTCAAGCCTGGAGCATAAATGCTGTTTGGAAGGGCCGGGATCACTATTAATTTGGCACGTTTGATAAAGTCAATCCAAGTATCGTTATTTCCATCGTGACAAGTCGGTCGGATATTACTTGGGAGGTCGCTTAGATCTACCGCGGTTCCGTATGTCTCCATGAAGGATGCATCATGCTGATAAAGGAGCAAGCCGGGGTATGGAACTTTAGCCATGGCCGCCTTAAAAGTCTTTAGATCTCGAAGACTTCTCCCTCCACAGAAAACATACTCGCCATCTGAATCAAGCGATTCCCGCGAAGGAAGGATTTCCCAAGAGTTCACCTTGAATGGCACAAAGCGAGAGACGGCATGTGAAACACCGTAATATTTTTCATACCCCAACAAGTCCTTAAAGTAGAGTATATGCAAATGTACCTTACGGAGCAGAATCCGTACGATCAGAGCGACTATACGACGTTTCCACCCTACGGGCTCAAGTAGATGTATATCTAGGGAGATAAGTTGCCAGCGATAAATGGGCAGCAACCACATCATTGCACAAAGAGCAAGTAATCGTCTCGTGCTGCTATTCAGCAGCACGATATCATAGCCAAATGCCTGGCGAAACAATCTTGCTCCGCCGCCAAACGATTCATCTCCCTCAATCTGGCGAGCCTCAACAACATACTCATCGGTTTCAAAGCCATCGAGGTTAGCTAGATCTGTTATGACGCGCAGCCTTCTTTTGCCCATAGATCCTCACCTAAATCTCGCTTGTCAATAATGACTGGCAGCCGGTTGGCTGTATGTTTATTGCATCGACAACACCCGTTGCTTAGGGATGTGCCTTGTCGGTCCTACTTCAATTCCCGCATTATCTGGGATTTCTGAACGTGCGGCCCCAGCCTTTTCGACCAAATCCGAGGAAACCTAATATCTCGATTGAGAGCCGCCACGGTAGAAACACCGCGATATAGGGAATACCAGCCAACGTTTTTAATGGTGACTGCGTGTGCATCGCACCCAACAGAAAGTACCCTCCCAGTGATCCAAGCACTGCCAGCGACCATGGGAGGAGAAATCCCCAAGCGGGATCCTGGCTCAGAAAAAGGCTGCAGACAAGAGCGAAGAGGGTCATGGAGGCCTGGCTCGAATAGTTTGGAGCGGCCAAGGTGACTGCCCCATCTATCAAATTGACCTTGCCACGCGACAATCCCTGCAAGAACAGACGTCTTGCTCCGTTTGTCATCACCGCATACTTGCCTGTCGCCCATCGCAATCTCTGGCGAGAAGCTTGCTTCAACCCCTTAGACTCCCTGGCATAGACACGAGCCAAGGGGTTGAAATGAATTATGACGTCATTCAGCAGCAGTGACACCGAAAATTCCCAGTCCTCCGCCACAGAAAAAGCCGACCACCCATGCTGATCCACAACTGACCGACTCAGACACATTCCGGTTCCGCTCAGCATGGCGGAACAACCCATTGCCTCCTTACCTCCATAAAATAAGAAGTTTCGCAGGACACTCGTCACTGCAATCACCCTGGTAAAGGGAGTTTCCCACGGGTTAGAGAGATAGTTATATCCCTGCTGAACCTCATGCCCTTTCGCCAGAGCATCATCAAAAGCCTCCAGCAAATGCAAGTCTGCTAGGCAATCTGCGTCAACAATGACCAACGCATCAAACAATGTGCCTTCATTGCGAAGCACCTGCATCGCCCACGACATGGCCGCACCTTTTCCACCGGGCCCTTCACTCCGCTCCAGGCACTGCGCACCACCGGCCCTCGCCACCTTTGCCGTGTCGTCAGCACAGCGATCCGCAATCACGGCGATATGCACAAGGTCCTTGGGATACTGGATGGTGGATAAACTCTTCAGAGTCTCCGGCAACCCATCTTCTTCATTGTGAGCCGGAATCAGGATCAGAAAACGAGTGGTACGTGCACTTCTCTGATTCGAGGCAGATTTCTTACTTGATATCGCGAGAATCGCGTGCCCCCATTGATAGAGTGACATAATGGAAAGCAGTACCAAAACAAGAAAACAACCAGTGCCCAGCATCAGTACCATCGTAGCCAACTTTTAATTTATAGGGTTAACTTGAGTGGCACTGTTCGCAAATCTGGATCCCACCAATCGACGGTAGAGATCCGCCGTTTTTTCTGCCATTATGTTTGCAGTGAAATTTTGGGTAACCCGAATCCGCCCATTCCGACCTAGCTGGTCCGCGTTTGCTACCTGCCTGATGAGTGTCTCAATAGCCTCAGCAATCGCCTCAGGATTTCCAGGCTCAACCAACAACCCATTTTCTCCATGTTGTATGACTTCCGGCACTCCACCTGTTTTACTAGCCACAATTGGACGACTCAGTGCCATAGCCTCGAGCAATACCATCGGTATCCCTTCATGCAGTGAGGGGAGGACAAAAATATCCATCGCCTCGATAAAATCACTTACAGTGCTCTGATGACCAACAAAATCAACGTTCTTTTGAATTTTATACTCTGCAACCATACCCTCTAACTGCTTTCGCAGTGGACCATCCCCCAGAATGACAAGATGTGTGTCAATTTGTTTACTTACAAGAATCCGCATAGCTTCAAGCAAGTGAATGTGGCCTTTCACTGCTGTCAGTCTTCCAACAGCACCCAACAACACCGTTCTTTCACTGATGTCCAGATCTCTTCGAACACCCTGCCTTCCCCTGCTGACCATAAGGCGTTCCACATCTATACCGTTATGGATACAAACCACTTTCTCGCTTGGGCATCCTTTGGCCAGCAGGGATTGAATCTTCATCGTTACGGCGATTACTGCGTGGACCAAATATCTATTGGCTAATCGATCAATATGTTCATAAATTTTAATCTTGAAATGCTCAAAGCCCGAAAAGGGCTCCCACGACCCGTGAATGGTTCTGACAAAGTAGGGCACACCGGCCAACTTGCACGCCACTCCGCCCAGGAAATTGTCTTTAGGTTTGTGGGCGTGCACCACCATGAACTGATGTTCACGAAAGTGCTTTACGAGTTTCCACAGAATGGCGAACCAGTTGTTTTCATGCTCATCGATAACAACCACATCTAGGCCCGTAGCTCTCAATTCCTCCGCAACCCTTCCCTCAGTAAAAAGAACCGCGGACATATCTAGATCCTGCATCTTGGACAGTGCTTGCAGCAAAGTTATCAGATGCACCTCTGCCCCCCCCCAAAGATCAGCCACTGCAATATGGCACACCTTTGCAATCTTGGGTACCCGTATAGTCGACACCTCCCGATACCCAGGTGAGCTAGAGTGCATGATAATTTACGAGGTCGACAGGAAAAAGAATCTCGTTCTCCCAGTCGTGGTCTAACAACCTGGTCTCTTCTTCGTATTCGGCATGTCCGGGGTGAGTCATAAGCTCAATTGAATGACACAACAGTTGTTTCCTTTTCGCCAAATCATAAAAAATCGAGAACGTCGTTAGTCCTTGAGTAGTTCTCGTCCTGTACAGGCGGCGCAGGGCAAAATCCCACACTTTTTTCCTTATTCGAAGTGCTGTGGAAACAGGTTTCTGTGGAGGGTAAATATTCCAGGTCGTGCGCACTTTACGAACCCCGAATTCTTTTTGCAGACGCTTAAGTACCAGAAATACTTGAGGGATAGTGTGTATATGGTTGTGTGAGTCGAAATGCGAAATTTTAACCCCAAGAGCGATTACCTTCTGCACCTGAAGTCGTAACTCCCGATATATTCCCTCCTGCACGGATCGTGACATCGACAAGTTGCTCAGGCTGCGCTCACCGGCGAACACACCATTCTCGTTGAGGCAAGCGCGCAGGTCACCGAGATGTCTGGGAGGCGTGAGTGGTTCGAATTCCGTGAGGTTGAGATGAACGCCGAGAGAGCATCCCGAACTTTTCGGAATCAGCCTGATAGCCTGTTCAACCGCAGGACCATTCGCAAGAATGCTTGCCGAGGTAATCCTTCGTCTGGACATGAGATCAAGAATCCGCTCGTTCACGGCAGGATTCATACCCAGATCGTCACTATTTATGATTACCATCACGCGTGCACCAGCACTGGGAGGCATAGCATGCTCGCATCTAATTCTGATATTCTACTTGGATGAAATCGCAGGCAAGGGACTCGCCTGGACAATCAAGCACTAGCCCAACACCATCTTCTGCGCTCACGAAATTAAGCTTGTCCAACACTTGTTTAGCAGGAGCATTGCGACTAGTTTGCATGAAACCAACTCGAAAACGAAGTACGGCCTCAGGGCCTTGGCACTTCACAAGAAAACCGAAAAATGCTTTCTCAATGAATTTCCCTTGAACCCTACAGGACAGCATGAAATCCTTAACCTCAATTTCTGCAGAGGTTTGTTTCACAATACTAAACCCTACTGTACCGTATGAACCAAACTTGTCATTGCAAGCCAGTAGATATTTATCAATCCCAGGTCTCGTGACCAGATCAGCAATCTCCTCTCTTTTGTACTTCTTCCCGGAAAAATTTAGCTGATTGGTGCGCTGCACCAGTTCAGCCACTCTTTCAAAATCACCAGATTCGTATTTTTTGATGGTCAATTTAATATTGCTGTGTGCAAGAAATGCAATGTAATTAGCTCCAAAAGAAGCCTGCGTCTGCTCTCTCAGCGCTGCAGTTTGATAAAACTGACGACGATTTTTCGCATCTGGTGAGTCGCTTCCGGCGAAGCGCGGATCATCTAGAATGGAACTCAGACGGTCAACTGAAATGCACCGCACCATAGGCAGTGTTTCGCCAACTTCAGCCAACTCAAATGGACTGTCATCAATGAACGCAAAGGTGTCCAAGCCAATGTTAAGAGATTTGGCGATTTCCTGTATGTTCTGACTTTTTGGCATCCAGTTGATCTGAGGATACAAGAAGTACTCTTCAATCCCAAACTCCTTCAGCTTCTCAAGGGCTTTCCCTTCATCGTTTTTGCTCACAAGACTCATAAGAATGCCCTTCTGGTCAAGCCTCTTGATCAATTCAACAGCGTTCAATCTCAGCCGAACATTGGGGTCTTCAACTAAGGTGCCTTCCCAGAGTGTATTGTCCAGATCCCAAACAATACACTTAATATCGGGGGCTCCTGCTTTCGCCTTCTTTTCACCCGGGCCATTGAATACGACGAAATCGGCGCTCAAAATTATTATTCGAGGGGCGCTGTCTCCCTCAGGGATTAGGGACACATCAAAGGGCACTCCTGACTCCAGCAGAGCGTTGAAGAGGGAGCGGGCCATCTGGTGCCTGGAGTATCCCGGCTCTAGGTTTATGGTAGCCGCAAAGTGACCACCTGGCTGGCTGATCTCGATAAGATTGCTCCGGTCAGACAGATTAGCAGGCGTCATTCTTACCTGAATCTTTACGGCCGTATCAGCAGGGTTGTACACCTCAAGAAGAAATGCATCGGGGCAACCATCTCTCTTGGAGCGGTGAGCCAACCATTTAGTGAGTCTAGCAAGAATCGCATAGGAGAGCTGACTCCACCGGTTATCCCGAGTTAGCCGGCTTAGGCCCGTGCCGATAAGATTGACCACCGGCAAGGACAACTCGATCAAGCGCTCTTGGCGCAGAAGGGAGCCCATTGGCGTCGTGGAAACGTTTGCTCTGGCCTCAAGCTTGCCCCATTTCTTGAATTCTATTTCAACTCCGTAACCACGGATGGAGGAGAAGCTTGAATTTCTATACATTCCATAGGTAAATCGACGGCAACGACTATCTGGCCTTCGATCATAAAGGTCGCAGGTACTAAAACAAGCGGGTGCTGCACATTCAATACAATGCTCACTCCAAAACAATAGAGACATTTTTGCGACGTTAGAAATCGGCTGGTAAGGACCCCCTGGCTGAAGAGGCTTCGGATGAAACACTGGGTCATATTGGTGAAATTCAAACATGGCACTTCCCTCTTTCGCCCATCACGAAACTCAGTACGATGCCATAACTGTATCTTAATCTTAGCCCGACATCCTTCGTGATCGCTTCGAGGTCATTCTATGACCGGAGGATGGAACCCTGATACAGCGTTTCATAATTCTTCACCATGGTATGCAGGCCGAAATACTGACCGGCCCTACTTCTGCCAGCGCGGCCCATTCGCTGCGCGAGTCCAGTGTCACCCAGTACCCGCTCAAGAGCTTCTGCGAGCGCCCAACTGTCCTCTGGAGGCACGAGCACGCCCGTCTCTAAATGAAGGACCAGTTCGGGATTTCCTCCTACTTGAGTAGTAACAACTGGTTTACCAGCGGTCATTGCCTCCAAGATCGCCAGCGAAAGTCCCTCCGAAAGAGATGGCAGGACAAATACATCCATCAATGAAAGTAAGCGTGGGACATCTTGCCTCAGGCCCAAGAACAAGACTTTTTTTTCAACTCCCAGCTTCTGCACATGTTCTTTGAGGCTTACTTCGAGCTCTCCTCGACCAATAAACAAGAACGTGGTATGCTGAAATTTCGCTAAGACATGGGGAATTGCCTCAACTAAGAACCGGTGTCCCTTTACGGGATACAGGCTTCCGACGACCCCGACAATCTGATCGCCTTCTGGGATACCTAATTCAACCCTGCAGCCGAGAATGTTTCCAGCAAAATATTCAGGCAGGGGCTTCACTCCATTATAGATGACTCTTATTCTTGCTTGATCGATCCCAACTTTTTGTCCGATAAAATCCTTAAGATTCTGGGAGACCGCAACCATTGTGGCAAATCGGCTAACGAAACGATATGCGGCTCTTCTGCGAAACTTTGTCCAATAATAGTGCTTTCCGTGAACAGTGGCGACAATTGGCACACCTGTGATAGCAGCGACAAGAGTCCCATGGACATTCGCATCGAACTCGTGAGCATGAATGAGTGCCACGCGTTCCTCGCGCACGAGCCTCGTGCAGCCACTAATCCAAGCGCCATGCAACATTCCTCCAGTTGGGAATACATGAGTTTCTATTCCTTGCTGCTCGCATTGTTCCTTCAACCAGCCAGGCCTAAACAATCCCACAATTGGCCTAAATCGGGCGCGGTCAATGGAAGCAGCAAGAGAGCAGAGCATCCGTTCAGCCCCCCCAGGCCCACTACTGCTCGACAGATAGAGCACCGGTATTTTCTCAATATCAGAACTCACGATTCACATTTCCCCTGCACCACTTCATAGCCCTGTAAATCCTCAGCACAACTACACCAAGAATCGCGGGCCAAATTGAGACAAAACTCTCGACGAGACTCACTTCAGCGAATCCATTCGAGAAAAGCATCCGCTCCAATCTTGTGCCCCAGACCGTTCGGATGGATGTTATCCTCTGCCGTAACCTGCAGATTTCGATATGAGGTTTTTGCGAAATGAGGAAGTAAGTCCAGAGTCTGGAATCCTCGTTTTTCCGCCTCCTCACGTACCCATTGATGGATATGCTCAAATTTGTAGCGACTGAACTCTGTCAGAATAGGCCAAATGACGACGAGGACCGGAAAAGATGAGTCCTTACTCATAACCCACAATCGGTCAAATCCATTCGTGACCCTTTGACGATTCTCGGCCTTCCCCCAAAGGTTTTCAAAATAGCCAATTTCCTCTTTTCCCAGAAACATTCCGATTGCATGTTCGAACCGCTGTTTCAAAAAATACACGAGTGCACTGGATTTCAGAGTTCTC
>Ga0073899_10005891_pt1 | contig 10610 bp, 6 predicted proteins | sample KloWWTmetaKNB5Ph_FD_88975 | JGI IMG/M metagenome (GOLD analysis project Ga0073899, IMG submission 88975) | Active sludge microbial communities from Klosterneuburg, Austria, studying microevolution and ecology of nitrifiers - Klosterneuburg... | ecosystem: Engineered > WWTP > Aerobic digester >...
CGTCGTGTATTGCTGAAGCGTGAGGGTGCTCTGAAGGCGGGCTTGGTCCATCGTCAGGTCCGGGCCTTCGGGGCATGCCGGGTTTCCGAATGCGATGCAGCAGTTGGTGCACGGTATCGTGGCGAGCGGCTCATAGTTGCACGAAGCCGTGTTCATACAACCCACCACCGGGCCGTTGTAAATGATACGAACGGTTACCGCACTTCCACATGCACCCGAATTATCTCCCACGCGCAGATGGTGCAGGGTGCCACCCGGCATATTGGCGTTCACCACGGCTTGAAGACCACACCCTCCCAGGTTGTCATCGGCGAACGTGGCTCCTTCCACCCCGCTGCTCAACACGATGCTGGAACAGGCGAAATCATAAACCCACAATCGTGTGTCGCACGTATTGGTACCGCACGTGGTGATCTGGTACTGACCTGTTTGCGGCGGCGTGAAGTCGTACCACTGCTCGATGGCGGTGGTGGTGAAGGTGGCCAGTGTTTGGGGGTAGCTTCCGGTGAGTGTAGCCAATGTGAGGGGCAGCGCAGTCCCACAATTGAAGCCAGGCGGACAATTGAAAGTGGTCTCCTCGAAACTGCCGAACACACCATCCTCGCGGATGAGCACATCGTTCAGATAGATCCAATAACCTCCATAGCCGTAGCTGTTGTGCCAAATTCCGTCCCCCACCGAGTCGTTGATGCGGAACACCAGGCATGTATTGGAGGGCACGCAGAGCGTGGTGCCTTGTGCGGTACCACTGGCGATGGTCGCACCCGTGCTTCCGTTCTTCAACGTCCAGCTCGTTTCTTGGGGAAAGTCGTCGTTCACAATGTGGATCTTCACCCGGTTCTGTCCTGCGGGACATGCATAACTGCACGTGCCGTTGTTGATGTTCACATTACTGTTGTAGTTGGCAGCTGTGGCCTCGTTGCACCCGAATACCGGTGTGAGGTTCCTCACGGCGACATCGTCCAGTCCGATATCGCTCAATTCACCGCTGCCTGTCACGGCGCGGAAGCGGATCCGCAGGTTGGTCTGCCCCGCCCATGGTGCCAGGTTCAGCCAGCCTTGCTTCCACAACAATCCTTGGTTGCCGCTGATGCTCCAGAGGTTCGTGGTGATCGTTCCGTTCGCGTTGATGTCCACGTAAAGCGCGCCTTGTTGGGAGCCGTGCAAATGGTACCAGAACGTGAGGTAGGGCGAAGAGAGCGCACTGATGTTGTAGCAAGGAGACTCCAGGATGGCGCTCTTGTTCGGTGAGTTCAAGGCTCCGGTGGCCTCCACATACATGTAGTTCCCGCTGGTCGCGTTCACCGTATGGTCGCCGATGGGACCGGTGAGCGCCGTGGGCGTTCCGTTCTTGTCCACCCACCAGTCCAGATCATCGCCGCTGGTGATGTTCGCCCAGTTGTTCACCAACGTGCCGGGTGTTCCCACCGTGAAGCCGGTGAACGCTTCGTTGCTGGGGAATGCGGTCACGCATTGGGCACCGGCAGATGAAAGAAGGAACAGGCCCGAGAGGGAAACGCACAGTGAACGAAGCATGTCTTGCAGGTTTGGAGCGTGGGCAAATTAGGGCACTTCCGGCGTCCGCCCAAGCCAACTTGGGCTTCATTGCTCGGCTATCTTCGTCGCCAACAATCAGCACATCATGGCCAATGGCATCCTGAAGGGTAAGCGCGGCATAATCACCGGAGCCCTGAACGATATGAGCATCGCATGGAAGGTGGCCGAATTGGCGCATGCCGAGGGAGCGACTTTCGTCCTTTCGAACGCGCCTGTTGCCATGCGCATGGGAGAGATCAACAAGCTCGCCGAAACGACCGGCAGCATGGTGATCCCAGCCGATGCCACCAATGATGCCGACTTGGAGAAGCTCTTCGCTGATGCTACGGCAAAGCTCGGCGGCCCGGTGGATTTCCTGCTCCATAGCATAGGCATGAGCCCGAACGTGCGCAAAGGCCGCAAGTACGACGACCTGAACTACGAGTGGTACAAGCAGACACTGGATGTGAGCGCCATGAGCTTCCACCGCATGCTGCAAGCTGCGCACAAAGGCAATGCACTGGCCGAGGGGGCTTCGGTGGTAGCGTTGACCTATATCGCAGCACAACGCGTGTTCCCGGATTATGGCGACATGGCCGATGCCAAGGCTTTGCTCGAATCCATTGGTCGCGGTTGGGGCTATCGATTGGGCAAGGACAAGAAGGTCCGTGTGAACACGGTGAGCCAAAGCCCCACCATGACCACGGCAGGCAGCGGGATCAAGGGGTTCGACGGCTTCTTCGGCTTTGCGCAGGAAATGAGCCCGTTGGGAAATGCACCGGCCGATGCCTGCGCCAATTTCTGCCTTGCGCTGTTCAGTGACTACACGCGGTATGTGACCATGCAGAACCTCTATCACGATGGCGGCTTCAGCAGTACGGGTGTCACCCCGGATATCATGGCCAAGTTCACCAGCGGTCAATGATCCCAGGCTCTGTTGGCACGGTCCTTTCCTGCAATGTGATCCACCTAAATTTGGTGACCACCATCATGTCGTTCCGCATCCGCGTTCTCGGGCTCATCGTTCCATTGTCCCTGCTCTCCTGCGCCTATGGGCAATCGGGCAAGGCGTTCTTCAAGGAAGGGGAGAAGCTGCGCGCTGAACAACAGTTCGAGCCGGCCATCGAGAAGTACACCTTCGCCATCGCCATTGAGCCCGACATGCTCAAGGCCTATCAGGCACGAGCCGACGTGTACGGCTTGCTTGGAAAGGCCAAGGAACAAGCGCTGGACTTGGGCAAAGTGGCGCGGTTGGATCCTTCCGAAGCCGCATACGCGGTCGCCGCAGCGGATGCATACCTCAACATTGATAGTGCACGGCGTGCGGTTGCCTTTTGTGACCAAGCTCTATTGGTGTCGGCAAAGAACCAAGCGGCGCTCATGACGCGGGCAAAGGCCTGCTTGAAGCTCGGTGATCTGGATGGCGCAGCGAAGTCCAGCGACGAGGCTCTGGCCATCAAGGGAACCACGGACACCTATTTCCTCCATGGTGTTGTGCGCACTGCGACGCGGGACTACAAGACCGCTGAGTTCGACCTTGACAAGGTGATAGAATGGAACCACCTCTATGAGCCAGCCTATGTCGCTGTGAGCGAAGTGCAGTTGTTCCTCTACGAGCAATACTCGGGTACCACCATGAAGGCCCGCACGTTGGAGAAGGCCATCGAAAAATGCACCCGCGCGTTGGAGCTCAATCCGATGAGCACGGATGCCCTCTTCACGCGCAGCAAAGCCTACGGTTTGCAAAAGGAATACGCGAAGTCCATCGACGACATCAGCCGCTGCATCGCGCTGGGCCGTACGGACCGGCTGGTCTATTTGCAGCGTGCGCGTTACTACCAGGGTTATGGCCAGTTCCAGAACGCGATAAACGACCTCAACCAAGTGATACTGGCCGATGCCAAGGATACGGAAGCACTACAGCTTCGAGCTGATTGCCGTGAGGCCAATCTGGACTTGGAGGGGGCATTGAAGGACTTGGAAGCCATGCAGAAAGTGCTTGAGCAAGGAGACGCGTTCTCCGCTGAGCAACGTCGGGTCATTGAAACCTCGCGGACCCGCATTGCTCAGCAGGTTTTCGAAATGAACCGCGAAAGCGATGCCCCGTCGATCACCGTGATCGAACCCTTCCGGTTGGGTGATGTTGCGCAGGTATCCGGTTCCATAGCCTTCGTGAAGGTGAGCGGCCACGTTCGTGACAAGAGCTTGTTGAAGTCCATAACGGTGAACGGTACACCAGCCGACTTCACCAAGGATGAGAAGGACCCGGAGTTCGTGGTGAGCGTGCCGCTCGGCCCGGAAGTGACCGAGTTGGTGGTGCAAGCCACGGATGTGTATGAGAACTTCAGCAGTGAGGTGCTCAAGGTGGAACGAACGGAAGGTGTACCGCCAACGATCACGTTAACGACGCCGACGATGACCGGAGACAGGCAGATCACCTTGGATGCGGGAAAGAACGATGTGTTCATAGAGGGCTCGGTGAAGGATGCCAGCCTCATTCGACTTATCGCGGTGAACGGAGTGAACGCGAGCTACGCGCCGGATCGCAATGACCCGGATTTCAGCATCAAGGTGGATCTCGCGGGCAAGGACCAGTTCACCCTCCGCGCCGAGGACCAATTCGGCAATGCGAGCGAACTGGTGTGCTTGGTGGAGCGCAAGGCTGCGGCTGTTGCGGTGGTGAAGCCACCGCCCACCGAAGGAACGCCGTCGCCCCGCACGGGAACAACAGGTACCACTTGGGTGGTTATCATAGACAACAGCAGTTACCGGAACTTTCCCGCCACACAATCCCCATCCGCCGACCTGGCCAAGTTGCAGAAGACCTTCGCGAGCTACTCGGTACAACGCACCATCAACAAGAAGAACCTCACCAAGGAACAATTGGAACGCTTCTTCAATATCGAGCTGCGGGACCTCGTGCGCACCAATAAGGTGAACACGATCCTGGTAGGATATGTAGGGCTCGGACGGAGTGTCACCGGTCGTTCCTATTGGATACCCGTAGATGGGAAAAAGGACGACATCTACAGCTACTACAACTACGGCTCGCTCAAGAGCCTGCTGGAGAACTACAGTGAAACGGTGACCAATACGCTGGTGGTGAGCAAGGCCGCGGGCACGGATCCCAGCTTCTACGAGTTGACGCGTTAGCCTTCGTCGGTCGGTCCCGGTCGCATACCTTGGTCGCCTCCGGAATGCGCTCCTTTCTCTCGCTCCTCCTTGGCATCCTTGCATCGGGTGCCAGCGCTCAGCGCTATTATTTCGAGAACGTCTCGGTCGCGAGCGGATTGCCGGCCTCCAAGGTTTACGCGGTCCTACAGGACAGCACGGGCCTGGTCTGGTTGGGCACGGAATCCGGTTTGGCTAGCTACGATGGTACGAGGATCGTTTCGTTCGGAACCAACGCGGGCATGGCCTCCGGTGGTGTGCGAAGTCTTTTCATCGATAAGGACAAGCGCCTTTGGTGCGGCCATCTGGGCGGCGGTATCAGTGTGAGCCAAGGACGTCGTTTCCGTGCGGTCGTACCTGCCGACAAGCCGATCACGGCGGATGTGACGGCGATCGCGCAGGACGTGAGCGGTGCCATCTGGATCGGCACCTTCGGCATGGGCACCCTTCGAGTCAAGGACCTTCCGGACGAAGGTCCCGTGCAGGTCGATCGTTTCGAGGAGGGCAATGGACCGGGTGAACGGGTGACGAGCATCGTGCGCCGCAAGAATGGCGACCTGGTGCTGCTTGAGGCGGGGTCGGGTCTGCATCTCTGGAGCGCGGCGAAGTCGCGCTTCGAGGACTATCCTGAACGAGCACTTGCCGATCAGCAGCGGATCACGAGCTATTTCGAGGGTTCCGACGGTTCGGTTTGGGTGGGTACGCAGGAGCGTGGGGCCATTCGCTTCGACCCTCGGACCAAACAAACGACGAGCTACGACCTGCCCACCGGCATGCCGAGCAGTTTCGTTTACGCGTTCGGTGAGGACGACCTTGGACACGTGTGGATCGGCACATGGGACGCTGGTCTTGTTCGTGTGGACAAGGATGGCCTCAGGCTGTTCAACAAGTCCAACGGTCTCCACAGTCAGACGATCCGTGCGCTTGCACGGGACCGCGAGGGCAATTTGCTCATCGCCACGAACGACGAAGGCTTGGAGATCTACAAAGGGGATCGCTTCCGCACGTTCACCGACGATGATGGCTTGGTGGAGCGGCATGTCTGGGCCGTGGCGGAAGCAGGGGATGGACGCATGTGGTTCGGAACCAACGGCGGCATAGCGATCCTCGATCCGGCGAGCAGCGGCCCCATGGGCCTGCAGAAGCTGACCGTTCAGAACGGTGACCTCACCAGCAACAGCGTGCGCGCACTGCTGAACGATGGTTCGGGCCGGATGTGGATAGGTACCGAGAACGGCGGACTACTGGAAGCCAACGTCAATGGCGGGAAGACTGTTCCGCATGTAGAGCTTTCCGCATTGCTCGGCAACAACAAGGTGACGGCACTGGCTCGTTGTCCATCGGGGGGGATATACGTGGGGACCGTTGGGGGGCTGATCCGATTCGTTCCGGGCGGAGTTCCTTCGGTACTGCGACGCTCGGAGGGATTGGCCGGGGATGATGTCACTGCGCTGTTCAATGACAGCCGGGGTAACACCTGGGTGGGAACAGCCAGCAGTGGGGTGAGCATCATCGCAACCGGCTCCAAGGACAAGGCCACACGAGTTGATGTTGGCCAGATCATCACCCCTACTTCCTTCACGGAGGATGCCACCGGCCGCATCTGGGTCGGCACGCAAAGCCAGGGCGTCCTCATCATGGAGAAAGGGAAGGTGAGCGCCACGTTCGATATCACCAGCGGATTGCTCTCCAACAACGTGCGGTCGCTCATCACCGACGCGAACGGCCACATGTGGATCGGTACGAACCTCGGATTGAACGAGCGCAAGAAGGATGGCGACACCTTCCTGGCCTTCACCGGACGCAGCGGCTTCACTGGAATAGAGGCCAATGCTGGTGCAGCAAGCCTTACACGCACCGGCGATCTATGGTTTGGAACCGCGAACGGTGCGGACCATGTGGTCATCGATCACGGCGAGGAACGTTCGGAGCTACCGCTCATCGCGGTCCGGGTGTTGAAGGTCAACCTCGAGGAACGCGACGCCATCGACGGGGTCGATCTCTCGCACACCGAGCGTGATGTGCGTATCGAATACGGATGTGTGAGCCTGAGCGATCAAGGTGCCGTGCGCTACCAGTTCATGCTCGACGGATTGGAGAAGGATTGGCAACCGGTCACGGCCGAGACCGACGCGCACTATCCCGGTCTAACCCCTGGTCAATATGTGTTCAGGGTGAAGGCACGCAACCGCTCCGGGGTATGGAGCGAGCCGGTCCTTTACCATTTCACGGTGCTGCCACCGTGGTACAAGACCTGGTGGTTCTACAGCGTCATGGCCGTGATCCTGATCGGTAGTATCTGGAGCTATGTGAAGTTCCGCGAACGCCAGCTGCGATTGCGCAACATCGTTCTGGAACAGAAGGTCGAAGAACGTACTGCGGAAGTGGTGGCGCAGAGCAAGGAGATCGAAGGGCAAAAAGGCCGCATCGAAGACCTGCTCCTCAACATCCTTCCGAAGGAGATCAGCGAAGAGTTGAAGGAGAAGGGAAAGGCGACCGCACGGAGGCATGAGGAGGTGACAGTGATGTTCACGGATATGAAGGGCTTCACGCGCATCGCGGAGAAGATGACCCCCGAGGAACTGGTGAACGAGTTGGATGATTGTTTCATCCACTTCGATGACATCATCGGACGATTCGGACTGGAGAAGATCAAGACCATCGGCGATAGCTACATGTGCGCAGGTGGCGTGCCCACCAGCGATCCGAACCATGCGTACAAATCCGTGCTCGCAGCGTTGGAGGTGCGCGAGCTCATGTCCAAATGGAAACGAGAGCGCGAATCGAAGGGCAAGGAGCCATGGGTGCTGCGTATCGGTGTCCACACAGGCCCCGTTGTGGCCGGCGTGGTGGGCAAGCGCAAGTTCGCCTATGACATCTGGGGCGATACCGTGAACACCGCCAGCCGGATGGAAAGCAGCGGGGAACCCGGGGAGGTGAACATCAGCGGCAGCACCTACCAGTTGGTGAAGGACCGCTTCGATTGCGTGCACCGCGGCCAGGTGGATGCCAAGAACAAGGGCCGCATCGATATGTACTTCGTTACGCGGATAAAGCCGGAGTTCAGTGCCGACAAGGAGGGAACGAAGCCCAACGAACGGCTACGCAAATCGCTCGGGATCACGGAAGCGGCGAAGGAGTTCGCGTAGCTCGGCGATCATCATCGCGGTGGCTCCCCATACCACGTGCCCCATCACGTCGAAGCAGGGGACTTGGACAGCACGACCCATGATCGCGATGTATTGCTCCCGATGATCCAGGATATCGTCCCGCAGCAGGAGTTCGAGCGGAGCTTCGATCAACCGTTCCACTTCGTGGGGATCCGGGTTCAGGGATCCGAGGCTGTGCGTAACGCCGATGTAGGGTGTTACCAACGACCGACTGGGTGGAATATACACGGGTGATAGGACGCCGAGCACCTCTATGTTCTCAACGCTTGCACCGGTCTCTTCCGTGAATTCGCGCAGCGCAGTTGCATGGAGCGAATCATCGTCCGGCTCCCTTCGGCCGCCGGGGAACGCCACTTGCCCGCTATGCACACCCTCGTAGGTCGGGCGCAGCATCAGCAGCACGTGTGGTAGGCCGTCCTTGGGATAGATCAGCGCCAGCACTGCGCTTTCACGCGGTGGCGGGTCTTGCCTACGGGCGGCTTCCAGGTCTGGTCGCTTGTACCCCGATAGCTCCAGGAAACCGTCATGACCGGGGAGTGGCTTCCCTAACTCCGAGCGCAGATGTCGGGTGACCTCTTCAATGGTCATTGCACCCCCATGGACTTCAAGCTCGCCAGCAGTTCACGAGCCTCCAGGTTGTACGTGTGGTGTTGCGCATCCACGATGTTCCGAGCACCCACCAATGCGCGCGGAAGCTGATCGCTGCATACCCAACACACCACGGTGTACCACTCGCATTGGTCCCTGAAATCGTTCACGGAGCTGTTCTCCAAGTGATCGATCTGGAGTTCAGCGTCGTACGCCTTGCCCAATGCCAGGTAGCTGCATGCCAGGTAGATGCGCGCGGACTTCGCTGCGGCCTTGTCGTTGAGGTAGGTGGTGAGCAGTGCGGCGGCGGTACCGTGATCCCCTTTGCTGTACGCTTCCATACCATCGAGGTAGATGGCGTTCTCCGGAGTGCGCAGTTGTCCGCTGATGAGGTCCACGTAGGGAACGAAGGTGCGCTCGCACAGCGATCCGCCCGGTCCGCGATCGCCACAACCGCCGATCGTGGAGATCAGTGCCAAGAGTAACACGCGCCCAAGGTTCATGCGTGCAAGTTACCCGAGCTGTTCGATCTCCGGAGCGTACGATCAATTGCTGCCCGCGCTCAGCAGCACGGCGCTCCCGCGTCCCACGACATGATCGGCCGGTAGGAATCCCCAGTATCGGGAGTCGGCACTGAAATGGCGGCTATCGCCGAGCACGAAGTAGTAGTCCTGTTCCACCACATAGTCCCTCAAGGGAAGGTCGTCCAACGTGAGTTGGTCGCGGTTCGCGGCGATACGATGTCCCTCGTAAACGCTCATCAAACGATCGTACAGCGGCAGGTTGTCCACCGTGATGTGGAGCGTATCGCCTTTGCCCGGCACGGTGATCGGACCGTAGTCGTCGCCGTTCCACGGGTAGCGCGGGCTGAACGGGAAGAGGTGTGTGCGCGCTCCGGCAGCCAAACGCATGGCAGTTACGCTCACCACGGCGGGATCCGCTTCGGCCTTTTTGGCCAGCGCGGGGTTCAAGGGCAGTTCGATGTTCGCTCCATCGCCATGTGCCAATTCCGCAGGCAAGCCGAGACGTCCCATGAGGGCATCCACAGAGGAGCCCGCCTTCACACGCATGAGATAACTGTGCGTCATGCCTTCCGGGTTCGGCTGGCGTTCACCGTTCACGTAGAGTTGCCCAAGACGGATCTCCAGTTCATCCCCGGGTACTGCTGCGACACGCTTCACCAGCAAAGGACGATGTGACATCGATGTACGGTCCTTCAGCGGGTCACGGAACACCACAAGGTCCCCGCGATCCAGTCCTGTCCACTTCGGCCAACGTTGCACCAGCAGCAGGTCACCCGGTCGCAACGTCCCGTACATGCTCGTGCTCTGTACGCTCACGAAACGGACTACGAAAAGATGCAACAGCAGTAGCACGCCCAAAGCGAGGACAAAGGCACGGAGCCATTCGTTCTTCCAGGGCCGTTGCGCGAAGCGCATGATATCAAGCTTGAACGAGGTCACCCTTGGACAGGCTCAGGGTGACAAGAGAAGCTCAGGGTGTCAAGCAAGATCACATCACCAACGTGAACAAGCGCTTCCATCGGATGCCCGTATCGGGATCCTTGGTGAACCACACCAGCACCGCTTTGCCCACAACGTGATCGAAGGGCACGAAGCCCCAGAAGCGACTGTCTTGCGAGCGGTGTCGATTATCGCCCATCAGCCAGTAGTAGTCCTGCTCGAACGTGTAGCTCGTGGCCGGTGAACCATCGATGAGGATCTGCCCGCCTTCTGTTTTCAGATCATGTCCTTCATACACTCGGATCGCACGCTCGTACAGCGGAAGGTTCTCAAGCGTCAGAGGGATCGAGGATCCCGCCTTCGGGATCCATAGCGGACCGAAGTTGTCCTCGCTCCAGTGGAAATTGTCGTTGTTGGGGAAGATGGGGCGCACACCGTACCTATCCCCGTCATAGAAACCCATTTCGTGGTCCTGCCGGGTCATGCTCACGACCACATCGAATTTTTCCAGTTGCACGGCCACCGATTGCGAGGTGGGGATCCATGCCATCAGTGTTCCGTCCTGCGTGGTACCCTGTTGGATGTCGCTTGCCGAGATATCGAAGCGCTCCTTCAAGCGTTCCTCGTTGAAGGGTTGTTTCAACACGAACTCGTACATGAACTGGCCGGTGGAGGCAAGCCC
>Ga0073899_10005892_pt1 | contig 10609 bp, 9 predicted proteins | sample KloWWTmetaKNB5Ph_FD_88975 | JGI IMG/M metagenome (GOLD analysis project Ga0073899, IMG submission 88975) | Active sludge microbial communities from Klosterneuburg, Austria, studying microevolution and ecology of nitrifiers - Klosterneuburg... | ecosystem: Engineered > WWTP > Aerobic digester >...
CCGCGCCCGCGCCGCGGCTGGCGTGGAACTGGCAGTGCTCGCCCGCATGTCCACCTCGGTCTTCGTCCGCTGCGGCGTGGCGACGTGTCTGTCCTCGCTCCCGATGCTCGCTTGCACCAGCGACGTCGCCCCGCTCGTCCACGACGGCGCGCCGGCCGACGCCGACGCGACGCCGGCCGACGCGCGTCCCCCGCGCGACGCGCCGCCCACCGACACGCCGCTCGCCGACGCCCGCGCCATCGACGCGCCGCTGGTCGACGCGCGGCTCATCGACGCGAGCCCGCTCGACGCGGCGCTGGTCGACGCGAGGCTGATCGACGCGACACCGGTCGACGCCGTCCCGATCGACGCCGTCCCGGTCGACGCCGTCGCCATCGACGCCCCCGCGATCGACGCCGGCCCGCCGCTGGCGCTGACGGTGTGCGCCGACGGCTCCGCCGACTTCACCACGATCGGCGCCGCGGTCGCGGCCGCCACGCCGGGCAGCACCGTGACCGTGTGCGCCGGCACGTACCACGAGCGCCTGGCGTTGATCGCCATGCCGCTGGAGCTGATCGGCGCCGCCGGCGCCGCCGCCACCGTCATCGACGGCGACCTCGCGGGCACGGTGATCGAGGTGGTCGGGGTCGGCGACCCTGGCGTCGAGGTCCGCGGCTTCACGATCCAGCGCGGGAGCACGGCCGCCGAGGGCGGCGGGGTGCGCTGCCTGGACAGCCGCCTGGCGCTCCGCGACAGCGTCGTCGCCGACAGCCGCGGCGCCGGCGGCGGCGGGCTGTTCGCCCAGGGCTGCCGCCTCGACGTCACGGCCACGCGCTTCGAGCGCAACGACGGCGGGGCCCGCGGCGGCGGCGCGCTGCTGGTCGACTCGGCCGGCGCGGTGGTCGACAGCCAGCTGCTCGCGAACCGGGCGACCGAGGGCGCCGGCGCCGCCAGCCTCGGCGGCAGCGTCGAGCTGCGCGGCGGCGCGGTCCGCGCCAACATCGCGGGCCTGCGCGGCGGCGGCCTGTACCACGCCAGCGACGCGGCGATCACCGACGCGGTGATCGCCGACAACACCGCCGGCTGGACCGGCGGCGGCCTCCACGTCGTCGGCCACGCGCCGGTGATCGCGACCACCACGATCAGCGGCAACCACGCGGCCAACGACGGCGGCGGCGTCTACCTCCACCAGAGCGCCGCCGTGCTGCGCGCCAACCACATCATCGCGAACATCTCCGACGACGATGGCGGCGGCATCCGCGCGTTCGAGAGCCCGACCACCCTCGCGGGCAACCTGATCGAGCGCAACCGCACCGCCGACGGCGGCGGCGGGGTCCGCGTCTCCCACGTGCCCGCGGTCCTGCGCGACAACCTGGTGCGCGACAACTACGCCGGCGGCACCGGCGGCGGGCTCGACCTCGACAACGACGCCAGCCTGGTCCACGGCGGCGCGATCACCGGCAACTACGCCGGCGGCTCGGGCGGCGGCATCTACGGCTGGCTCGCGCCGTGGACCGGCCTGGTGATCGAGGACGTCGAGATCAGCCGCAACCGCGCCTGGCAGGGCGGCGGCATCTACCTGGTCGACAACTTCACGCCGGTGACGATGCGGCGCCTGCGGATGGTCGGCAACCGCGCCAGCAAGGGCGCCGGCCTGATGGTCCGCTCCACCACCTTCACGCTGACCAACTCGCTCCTGGCCGACAACATCGCGACCGATCGCGGCGGCGCGATCTTCGCCAGCCAGAGCCCGCCCTGGACCGAGCCGTGCGTGTGCCCGCCGGTGACGCCGGTCGGCCGCGTCGACTTCGTCGTGCTGTCGGGCAACACCGCGCCGCGCGGCGCCGCGCTGTGGACGACCTTCACCGATCTCACGATGGCCAACAGCATCGTCGTCGCCAGCGTGGGCCCGGCGATCGAGGCGGTCGCGCCCGACGCCACGCCTGGCGCGCCGGCGGTGCCGGTGCTGCGCTACGGCGACGTCCATCCGGCGTCGTTCGTCGGCATGGACGATCCCACCGGCAGCGCCGGCAACCTGGCGCAGGCGCCGCAGTTCGTCTCGGCCACCGACTTCCACCTGGCCGCCGGCAGCCCGTGCATCGACCACGGCGATCCGGCGTTGACCGACGCCGACGGCACCCGGGCCGACATGGGGATGTTCGGGGGTGCGCAGTGACCGCCCGGGGCCGCTGGGCCGCCGCGCTGGCGCTGACCGCCGCGCTCGCCGGGTGTAGCTCGTCGGCGGCGCCCGACGACGCCAACCGGGACGCGCCGCCGCTGATCGACGCCGACCGCCGCGACGGCCCGCCGACCGATGCCACCCTCGTCGACGGCCCGCGCGTCGACGCCGCCCTCACCGACGCGCGCGGCACCGACGCCACCGACGCCGCCGCCACCGACGCCGCCGCCACCGACGCCACGCTCGTCGACGCCACCGCCATCGACGCGCCGGTCGTGGTCGCGCCCGACCTCGACGGCCGCATCACGATCAACGAGTTCATGGCCAGCAACGCGCTGACCGCGTTCACGCCGGGCGGGGTCGCCAGCGACTGGCTCGAGCTGTCGAACCCGACCGCGCAGGACATCCCGCTGGCCGGCTACGGCGTGACCGACGACCTCGCGCTGCCGCGCAAGAGCGTGCTGCCGGCCGGCGTCACGATCCCGGCGCACGGCCGCCTGCTGTTGTGGGCCGACAGCACGCCCAGCCTCGGCGCGACCCACCTCGGCTTCGCGCTCGCAGACGCCGGCGGCGATCTGGCGCTGGCCCGCCCCGACGGCTCGTACATCGATCGGGTCCGCTACGGCGCGCAGGAGGTCGATCTGTCGGCGGCGCGCGAGCCCGACGGCTCCGACGCCTGGCGCGTGGTCTGGCTCGCCAGCCCCGGCGCGGCCAACCCCGCCGGCCCCGGCGCCCCGATGGGCTTCGAGGACGTCGCGCTGCCGCCGGAGGCCGTGCCCGCCGCCGGCGATCTCAGCGACCTCATCCTCGGCTACGACGTCATCCCGGCGTTCGGGCTGACCGTGACCGCCGCGGTCGCGGCCGCGCTCGAGGCCGATCCGTTCACCTGGCAGCCCGCGCAGCTGGTCTACCAGGGCCGCAGCTACGGCCCGGTCGGGTTGCGGCTCAAGGGCAACAACTCGTTCGAGCCGTTCTCGCAGAAGCCGTCGCTGAAGGTCGCGCTCGACAAGTACACCTCGCGCGCCCGGTTCTTCGGGCTGAAGGACCTGACCTTCAACAACATGGACAACGACCTGTCGATGATGCACGAGCGCCTGGCCTACCTGGTGGCGCGCAACGCCGGCATCCCGGCGTCGCGGGCCAACCACGCGCTGCTCGCGGTCAACGGCACGTTCTACGGCCTCTACACCAACGTCGAGAGCGTCAAGAAGCGGATGCTGGCGCGGTGGTTCACCGACACCAGCGCGCCGCTGTTCGAGGCCACCGACGTCGACTTCGTCGCCGCCGACGTGCCCCGCTACGCGCTCGAGCAAGGCCCCGACGATCGGTCGATGCTGACCGGCGCCGCCGCCGCGCTGACCCTCGCGGATCCGGCGCAGGCCCTGGCCCAGGCCAGCGCCTTCATCGACCTGGCCCAGTTCCGGCGCTTCTGGGCGATGTGCTCGGTGATCGGCCAGTTCGACTCGTTCCCGTACTCGGCCCCCGGCGACGACTACTTCGTCTACGCCGACCCGATCCGCAAGCTCACGTTCCTGCCGTGGGGCATGGACGAGACGTTCTACTCGGCCTCGGTCGACGTCACCGTCACCCACTCGGTCCTCGCCGCGCGCTGCCACCAGTCGCCGGCGTGCTTCCAGGCCTACGCCGACCAGGTGTGGGAGCTGGTCGCGATGATCGAGGCGATGGGGCTCGACGCCAAGCGCGCGCGGGTCGCGGCCCAGATCGCCGGGTACGTCGCGCTCGATCAGCGCAAGCCGTACACCACCGCCGAGGTCCAGGCGTCACAGGCGGCGATGCACTGGTTCATCGTCGAGCGGCGCGCCGACCTGGCGACGATGCTGCCGCCCGCGACCCCGTGAGCCGTCAGGCCTCGGCGTCGACGGGCACCAGCGCGGCGAGCTGCGCCGGGCTGGCGACGTCGGTCCAGGTCACGCCGGCCAGGGGCAGCGTCACGCAGCGCTCGGGGGCCCGCGCGATCACGTCGCGCACGAGGTCGAGCGGCCGGTACGCGCGGTAGATGTAGTCGATGGCGTCGGCCTCGTCCTCGGTGCCGACCAGGTGGCCGAGGGCCTCGAGCACGTCGACCAGCCGCGGCACGGTGGCGCGCGCCAGCGCCCACAGCGCGTCGACGCGCGCGCACAGCCCCGACGCGGACCGCAGCCGGCCGTCGCCCCCCTGCCGCGGCGCCGCGACCGGCGCGCCGGCGTCACCCGCCGGGCCGGCCTCGGCGCCGAGCAGCACCACCCGGTCGCGCAGGCCCTCGGCCAGGGCCCGGGCGGTGGCCAGGTGGCTGACGAACAGGCGCGGCGGATCGACGTGGTGGCCGCCGGGCAGCACGGTCACCACCGCGCGCGGCGCCCAGCGGCGGATCATCGCCAGCGCCACGTACAGGCCGAAGCTGGGATCGCGCGCCAGCGGCTGCTGCAGCACGTGGTGGCTCCGCCCGGCGACCTGCGCGCGGGCGTCGGCGTGCTCGGGCCCCAGCACGGTGAGCGTGCGCGTCGGCGGGGTCAGGCGGTTGGCCAGCTCGAGCGTCCGCTCGAGCATCGATGGCCGCCCGTCGACGCGCAGGCACGGCTGCGAGGCCGTCACCCGGAAGCGGCGGCGGATGTAGCGCGCGAGCGGGGCGGCGTCGCTGCCGACCAGCACGGTGGTCCAGTCGCGATCGTCGGAGTCGATCGCGGGTGGCGTGAACGAGGTCCGGACGCACGGGCTCGGGATCGGCACCGGTGGACCCGCTGCAAGCGATGCGCCGGCGCGAATCCCTGGCGCCACTCGCCTAGGCGGTGCGGATGCGCAGGCGGTCGCGCACCTCGGTCACGCCCGCCAGCTGCCCGAGCGCGGTGGTGATGCGATCGCGATCGACCCCGCGCGGCACCGAGCCCTCGATCGTGGCGGTGCCGCCGTCCACCGAGACCGCGACGTCGGACAGATCGAGCTGCTCGAGGCGATCGAGCGCCCACCGCACCTGGGCCTGGTCGGGGAACGCGGCGGCCCCGCCGGACACCGCGACGTCGACCGGCGCGGGCGGCGGCGCGTCGCCAGCGGGAGGCGCCGGCGTCGGCGCGAGGACCGAGGGCGTCGGCGCGGGGTTAGAGGGCGTCGGCGTCGGCAGCGACGGGAACGGCTGCGGCGTCTCGGCGGCGATCGTGGCCGCCGAGGACGCGGGCTGCGGTGGGTCGGGGTTGGACATGCGCCGTCCCTACGCACGCGGCGTGCCACCGCCGCCCGCGCGCCGGCATGCGGCGTGCTCTGTCCGACCCCGTGCCCCACTCCACCGCGCTCCCGCTCACCCCGCCCCGCCTCACGCCTGCCGCCGGTCACGTCGTCGTGGCGGTGGCGCCCGACGGCGGCGACGACGTGCTGCGCCTGGCGTGGGCCCGCGCCCGCGCCAGGGGCGCGCCGCTGGTGGTGTGCGCCGTCGTGGCCGACGCCGAGCAGCGCCCGAGCGCCCTGGCCCACCTGGTGCGCCGGCTCGCCGAGCTGCTGCCGGCCCGCGCCGAGGTCGAGCTCGACGTCCGCGTCGGCGATCGCGCCGACGAGATCCTCGCGAGCCTCCACCAGCACCACGCGATCCTGCTCGTCCTCGGTCCGGCCCAGCGCGAGGGCGCGCTCACCAGCGTGTTCCGCCCCGGCGTCGCCACCGCGCTGGTGCGCGCGGCCGCGTGCCCGGTGCTGCTGGTGCGCGGCGCCGGTGGCAGCCGCCACGTCCTGGCCACCACCGACCTCGACGCGCCGGGCTGGCCGACCCTGCGCGCCGCGGCCGACGAGGCGCGGCGCACCGGTGGCGCGCTCACCGTGCTCCACTGCGTCGAGCCGATGCTGCAGGTGCCGGCGCCGGACTTCGCGGTCGCGTCGCTGCCCAGCCCCGAGGTCGTCGCCGCCGACGTCGCCGCGACGCTGGCGCGCGCCGCCGACGAGGTCGGGCTGACCGGCGCGACCCTGCGGGTCGAGCCCGGCGCCCCCGGCGCGGGCATCCTCGCGGTCGCCCACGCGATCGCGGCCGACCTGATCGTGATCGGCACCCACGGCCGCCGCGGCGCGCTGCGGCTGGTGCTGGGCAGCACCGCCGAGGAGGTCATCCGCGACGCCACGTGCGACGTGCTGGTGGTGCGCCACGCGCCGGCCGCGACCGCCGACGCGACGTCGTGATCGCCGCCGCGCGGGCCCGTCAGGCGAGGCAGACCTGGTCGCGCCCGGCCCGCTTGGCGCGCAGCATCGCGGCGTCGGCGGCCTCGAGCAGCGCGTCGCCGCCGCGGTCGCTCACCGGGACGGTCGCCGCGACGCCGACGCTGACCGTCACCCACGGCCCCGCGCCGGCGCCGCCGTGCGGCTGGCGCAGCGCCGCCACCGCGGCCCGCACGCGCTCGGCCACGCGCTCGGCGCCGGCCAGCTCGGTGTCGGGCAAGACGTAGACGAACTCCTCGCCGCCCCACCGCGCGGGCCGATCGGTCGGCCGCTGCGCCGCGGCGCGCAGCGCGCCGGCCACCGCCACCAGGCACGCGTCACCCTGCAGGTGGCCGTGGCGCGCGTTGTACTCGTGGAAGTGATCGACGTCGGTCATCACCACCGCCAGCGACGTGCCGCCCCGCGCGGCGCGGCGCCATTCGCGCTGGTACACCAGGTCGAACTCGCGGCGGTTGGCGAGCTGGGTCAGCGGGTCGACCGAGCTCAGCCGGGCCAGGTCGTGGTTGGCCACCTGCAGCTCGGCGGCGGTGCGCTCGAGGGCCAGCGCGGCCGCGCCGGCGCGGGTGCGCCGCTCGTGGTCGCGCAGCACCGCCCGGATCCGCGCCATCAGCTCACGGCTCCGGACCGGCTTGCAGACGTAGTCGGTCGCGCCGGCCTCGAGCGCCGCCTCGACGTGTTGCTCGCCGGTCTGGCCGGAGACCATGACGATCGGCACCGCGCTGAGCGCCGGTCGGGTCCGCAGCCGTCGGCACAGCTCGATGCCGTCGACGTCGGGCAGGCCGACGTCGAGCATCATCAGATCGTACGGCGCGGTCGCCCCCGGCGCGTCGACCAGGCGCTCGGCCTCGCCGGCGCTACCTGCGATCTCGACGTCGACGTCCCAGGTCCGCCGCACGAGCCCTTCGACCAGCTCGGCAGCGTCGCGATCGTCGTCGATCAACAGGAATCTCACGGTCGAAGTGATTGCGACCCTCGTGCCACCGGCGCCCGCGCCCGCGGGCCCGGCCGGCGACCTGACCCGAGCCCCGCCGCGCGGTGTGCGGGCCGGCGCCCTCCCACACCGCCACGCCGCTACTCGCGCAGCGCGATCACGCCGCAGGCCACCGCCGGACCGCCGCTGCCCTTGCGGTCGTCGGCGCGCGCGTGGATCACCAAGGCGCGGGCGAGGATCGAGTCGGGCCGGTCCGGCATCAGCGACACCGAGTCGGTGGTCATCGCGAAGGTCGCGTTGCCGGCGGCGTCGGCGTCGACGTCGCCGAAGTCGCCGGCGTGGCGCGTGGCCGACGCCGGCGGCCCGTGCTTGGCGCCGGTCGGGTCGAGGTGGCCGCCGACCTTGGCGCCGCGGCCGCTGCAGTCGCCCTTGGTGTGGATGTAGAGCGCGTGCTTGCCGGGGCTGAGCCCGGTGAACGCGCCGGCGATCGTCACCACACCGTCGTCACCCAGCGAGAACGTCGCGCTGCCCATCGCCGCGCCGTCCTTGGCGCCCATCACCTCGACCGTCGCCACGACCGGCGGCGGCGCCGGCGGCGGCGGCGGCGGGGCCGCCTCGACGACCGGCGCGGGGGCCGGCAGCTCCAGCGGCGCGGTCGGCGCCGGCTCGGGGGTCGCGACCTCGGCGGCGGGCGTCGCCGCCGCCGCCGGCGGCTGCCGCGCGGGCGGGTGGCTCCCGCCGCACCCCAGTAGCGTCGCCATGGCCACGGCACCCATCATCACGTCGCGGTTCTTCATCGTCGTTCTCCTGCCGCCGCCCACGCGAAGGACGATCGCGAGCGCGCCAGCGTGGCCGCTCGCGCCGGGGGCGCGCTGCGACCGTCGCCCTTGCCAGTTCCGGGCCACGCGCCCGACGACGGCGACGAGCGCTGGCGCTCACCCCGCGCGCGGCGCGGCGACCTCGGCGGGCGCAGCCGGGTGCCGCGCCCGGCGGGCCGGCAACCGCGCCACCGTGGCCACCGCGGCGATCGCCAGGCCGGGGCCGCCGCCGAGGACGTCGCGCTCCAGGTCGAGCGGCGCGACCTCGCGGTGGACCCGCGCGATCGCGTCGTCCTCCCCGGCCGCGGCGATCAGCGCGACCACCTCGTCGAGCCGCGCCATCAGCGCGGGCTGCGCGGCGCGCGCCAGCGACCACAGCGCGTCGACCTGGCCGTACACGACCGCCGCGGCGCCGCCCGGTCGCGCGGCCACGCGCAGCACCTGGGGCGCCTCCGCGCAGGCGCGCTCCATCAGCGCGTCGGAGGCGTCGACCGCGGCGCGATCGAGCGCGACGCGGTGGCCGGCCGGGTAGATCGCCACCGCGGCCGCGGGGCTCCACGCGCGGACGTAGGCGAGCGCGATCATCGCGTTGACCCCGGTGCCGCTGGTCTCCGGGAGCACGCGGCCCTCGATGGCGATCCGGGGTAGCTGGATGCGGTAGTGCGGAACCATCCGCGGCCGCGATGCCAGCGGCGTGCCGAGCCGAACCGCGGTCACCCGACGCTCCGGGAGTGCACGTCGGTGTCCTCTGGCGGGGGCGGCGCGTGGGCGGCGACGACCCGCTGGCGGCGCGCGCGGCGCGACAGCCGCGCCAGCAGCGCCACGCCGAGCGCCGCGCCGGTCACCGCGGCGGCGATGGGCCCCAGCACGACGTCGGCCGCGAGCGTGGCCGCGGCGATCACGATGCAGACGCCGGCGAGGATGCCGACGATCGCGTGGGGCACCCCGTCGGGCTGAACCGCGGGGTGCGGCGCCGGCACCACCGCGGCGTGCACCGCGGCCGCGGGGGCGATGGGGAGGGCCGCCATGGCGACCTCACAGCCTCCGGGTGAACAGCAGGACCAAGAGCACGATGCCGAGCAGCAGCGCCGGCGACATTCCGCCGAGGCCCCAGCGGCTGTAGCCGAAGCCGCCGCCAGCGAGGAACGCGATGAGCAGAACGACGAGGATGATGGTCAGCATGCTCGTCAGCGTTGCAACGTCGAGGCCGACGCCCGCGACCGTGCGCGAGCGCCCGCCGGGCCCTGGCGCACACACGGACGCGCGCCGTGACGCACGCCCGCGCACCTGCGCGCGGCGGACCACGGCACGATCGATGCACTGGCTCGGGACGTGCGGGACGGGATGGATGCTCGTCCCGGCGAGCCCGGCGGAGAACGGCGTGGAAGGGCAGGATGGCGATGAAGCCCAAGGTACTCGTCGTCGAAGACGACCTCGACGAAGGCAACTTGCTGCGCGACCTGTTGGTGCGCTGCGGACACGAGGCCGAGGTGGCGGCCAACGGCGACGCCGCGCTGCAGCTGCTGGCCGAGCACGACTTCGACGCGGTCATCACCGACGTCCACATGGCCGGGCTGTCGGGCATCGAGCTGTGCACGCAGGTCCGCAACCACCACGCCGACGTCCCGGTCATCGTGACCACCGGCCACGCCGATCTGCGCACCGCGGTCGCCGCGCTGCGCGCCGGCGCCTGGGATTTCCTGACCAAGCCGTTCACCGCCGACATGGTCGTGGTGGCCGTGGCGCGCGCGGTCGAGCACCACCGCCTGCGCACCGAGCTGCGCCGGCTGCGCCGCGCGCTCGACGCCACCCGCGCCATCGACGGCATGATCGGCGAGAGCGCGCCGATCCGCGCGGTGTGCGAGCTGATCGCGCGCGTCGCCGACGGCGACGCCACCGTGCTGATCACCGGCGAGAGCGGCACCGGCAAGGAGCTGGTGGCCCAGGCGATCCACCGGCTGGGGCCGCGCAAGGACGAGCCGTTCGTCGCGATCAACTGCGGCGCGGTGCCGGCCAACCTGCTCGAGAGCGAGCTGTTCGGCCACCTCAAGGGCGCGTTCACCGACGCCCGCCGCGATCGCCCCGGGCTGTTCGTGCAGGCCGGTCGCGGCACGATCTTCCTCGACGAGATCGGCGAGATGCCGCTCGACATGCAGGTCAAGCTGCTGCGCGTGCTGCAGCAGCGCACCGTGCGCCCGGTCGGCGGCGACGAGGAGCAGCCGTTCGCGGCGCGGGTGGTGTGCGCGACCAACCGCGACCTCGAGGGCGAGGCCGAGGCCGGGCGGTTCCGCCTCGACCTCTACTACCGGGTCAACGTCGTGACCATCGACGTGCCGCCGCTGCGCGCGCGCGGCGGCGACATCCTGCTCCTGGCCCACCACTTCTTGCGGCGGCTGGCCGAGCGCACCGGCAAGCCGATCGACGCGCTGTCGCCCGACGCCGCCCGCCACCTGCTCGACTACGACTGGCCGGGCAACGTCCGCGAGCTCGAGAACTGCATCGAGCGCGCGGTCG
>Ga0073899_10005894_pt1 | contig 10605 bp, 3 predicted proteins | sample KloWWTmetaKNB5Ph_FD_88975 | JGI IMG/M metagenome (GOLD analysis project Ga0073899, IMG submission 88975) | Active sludge microbial communities from Klosterneuburg, Austria, studying microevolution and ecology of nitrifiers - Klosterneuburg... | ecosystem: Engineered > WWTP > Aerobic digester >...
TGCTTTCCCCGGGCGGGATTCGTGTTGCTGAAGTCCCTGCCCGCCAGCTAATCGGGGCCGACTACCGCAATACGCCCTATCTAGACCGTGCCCTCCACACCAAACGTCCGGTCGTCATGCCTCTCATTGGCCGTTTCTCCGGGCATCCAAACCTGGTATTCGCTGTCCCGGTACTGGACAAATCGGGGAGCGTGGTTGCCGTGATCTGCGGTTCGGACCGCCTCGGCCCCGGCACCCATTTCGACATAGCCGGTTTCACCCGCAGCGGGAGCCTGGGCGGTTACCAGGTCATCGCGCTGACCGAGCGCACCTATGTCGCCCATACCGATGCATCGAAGGTTTTGAAGGACGTGCAGGACGGCGCTGCTGCCTCGCCGCCGGAGCACAGGATCGAGGACGGATTTGAAGGCGCAGGCCGCTCGATCGACGCAGCCGGAGACGAGATCATCTCCCACGCCATGCCCCTCCAGGCGATCAACTGGCGGGTTGTCGCCTATGTGCCTGTAAAGCAGGCGCTGGCCCCGCTGGCCGACCTGACCCAGACCATCTGGATCGGTGCCCTGATGGCCATGCTTGTCACCGGCTTGGTGGTCTGGCGCTTCATGGGCAATCAACTGCGGCCTCTCGAAAGCGGCGCGACTCAGATCATCAATGCCCTGCCGCGCATGGCGCCGGCAAAACTGCCAGAAACCGGGCGCCGTGAGATCCGCGTTTTTCTCCATCATTTCAACCAGCTCTACCAGGTCATCCAGGAGCAGCTTCTCGCCTTGCAGCAGGAGCGGGACAGCCTGGAGGTCATGGTCGACAAGCGAACGGCGGCGCTGGCCAGCACCGAGCGCTTCACCAGGGCGATTGCCGATGCCCTTCCCGGCATGATTGTCTATTGGGACTCCCACCTGCAGAACCGTTTCGCCAACCGCGCCTTCCTCGACTGGTTCGAAAAGACACCCGATCAAATTGAAGGCATCGGCATGGCCGAACTCCTGGGGGAGGACGACTATTCGTTCGCCAAAGCCCATATGGACGCCGCTCTCCAGGGCGAGCGGCAATCCTTCGAACGCATCCTGTCGAAACCGGGCATGGCCTGCCGGCATTTCCTGACCCATTACATTCCCGACGGGCCGCCAGGGTCGGTCCGGGGGGTCTTCGTGCTGCTCTACGACATCACCGAGCGCAAAGCCGCCGAGCAGGAAATCCAGAAACAGGCCGACGAACTGGATGACTTGTACAACCACGCCCCCTGTGGCTACCACTCACTTGACGAACATGGTGTCGTCCAGAAAATCAACGATACCGAACTCGACTGGCTCGGCTATACCCGCGACGAGCTCGTCGGCAAGCGGCAGATGGTTGAATTCCTGACACCGTCGGCCGCCGAGACCTTCCGGCAGAACTTTTCAAAGGTCCGTGCCGGCGAGAAACTGCATGAATTGCCGCTGGAACTGGTCGGCAGGAACGGCGATACCCTTCCCGTGCTGCTGTCGGCCTCCGCCGTTGTCGACGATGCCGGACGGTTTGTTTGCTCTCGCTCGGCATTGATCGATTATTCGCAGCTCCGCCGCCAGCAGGAAATGCTGGAGCAGGTGCTGTCGGCATCGCCCATGGCGGTACGCATTGCCCGCGCGGATGACCACCAGATCCTGTTCGTTAACCAGGCATTCTGCAGCCTGGTCCGCCGCAACAAGGATGAAACCAATCACGAGGACGTCAGCCGCTACTACGCCGACCCGCAGGTCTTTGACGAGATCTACGCTTCCCTGGCGCGGGGCGAGATGGTGCTCAATCGACTGGTCGAGATCTACTTTCCCGAGGATCCGGATGAGTCACACCTCTGGACGCTGGGCTCCTACATGAACATCGACTACGGTGGTAGCCGGGCAGTACTGGCCTGGTTCTTCGATATCACCCGGCTGCAGGAAGCCAAATCGGAAGCGGAGGCCGCCACCAAGGCAAAAAGCGCCTTCCTGGCCAACATGAGCCACGAAATCCGGACGCCGATGAATGCCATCATCGGCATGGCCGAACTGGCCCTGGCCACCGACCTGAACCCCAAGCAGTTCAATTATGTTTCCAAGATCAAGTCGGCCTCGGAAAGCCTGCTGACCATCATCAACGACATTCTCGACTTCTCCAAGATCGAAGCCGGGAAGCTGGAGATGGAAAGTGCCAGCTTCGTGCTGGAAACCGTGTTCGACCGGCTTTCGAGCGTGGTCGCCCTGCGCGCCGAGAGCCAGGGGATAGAGCTCTACTACGACATCGACGAAGACGCCCACGTCCTCGAGGGCGACCCGCTCAGGCTGGGGCAGATCCTCTCCAACCTGGTCAGCAATGCCCTGAAGTTCTCAACCGGCGGGAATGTCATCGTCAAGGTTCGGACCGCGACGCTGGCCGACCAGGACGTCGAATTGCGTTGCTCGGTGAGTGACGAAGGCATCGGCATGAGCGAAGAGCAACTCGACAGGCTCTTCAAGCCATTTACCCAGGCCGACTCTTCGACGACGCGGCGCTTTGGCGGAACCGGCCTCGGCCTTTCCATCTGCCGGCAACTGGTCGAACTGATGGGGGGACGTATCTGGGCTGAAAGTGTGCTGGGCCAGGGAAGCACCTTCCACTTCACCGTCCGGCTCAAATCCCTCAAGGTCGATCGCCGCCTGGGCATTGGCGAGTTTGGAACAAGACTGGCCCAGCAGGCGCAGCGTCCGGTCTTGATCGTCGACGACAATCCCGTTTCCCTCAACATACTTTGCCGCCTGACCAGCCAATTGGGCCTCCAGGCTGAGGTCGCCGCCAGCGGCTACGAAGCCGTCCTGAAAATGAACGCCACCCCGTCGCCCGACTACCTCGCCTGCCTGATCGATTGGCGTATGGCCGGCATGGACGGCATTGAAACCATCCGGCAGATGCGGGCCATCCATGCCAGCCATGGCACGACCGCCCCAAAGATGATCCTGGTCAGCGCCTTCAGCCACCACAGCGAGCTGGATGGCGTGGCTCAAGAGATCGACGGGGTGCTCGCCAAGCCGATCTGCGCCCGCCACCTCTACGTGGAGCTGGCCAACAGCCTGGGCATGCTGAGCGACGAGGCGCCACTGTTGGAACGCCGTAAGGCAGCCACCCAGAACTGGGCGCGCTTCAGCGGAATCGACATCCTTGTCGCAGAGGACGTTGAGATCAATCGCGAAGTGATAGGCGAACTGCTTGCCAATGCAGGCGTGATGGCCCGCTTTGCCATCAACGGGCAGGACTGCCTGTCGGCGGTATTCGCAAAGCGCCCGGACGTCATTCTGATGGACGTGCAGATGCCGGTCATGGACGGCTATACCGCCACGCGGCGTTTGCGGGAGATGGCCGGATATGCGGATCTCCCCATCATCGCCCTGACCGCCAATGCCTTGCTGGAGGACCGCGACCACTGCCTGCAGGCGGGCATGAACGGGTACGTGCCCAAGCCTGTGCGCATGGAGCATCTCTATGAACAGCTGCTGGCCTGCCTGCCAGACTGGCAAGCAAAAGATCCACTCCAGGATCGAAGGATTCAGTCTGAAGGGGACAACGCACCGGTGGCCAGCCCCAACCCGGAGTTCCCCGGCATAGACGTGGCGGTCGGCCTGACGCATGTGCGCCGGCTGCCGCTCTACCTGCGCCTGCTCGCCAAATTCCGCGACACCCACGGCCGCATGTTCGAGCCCGACTACCTCCAGGCCCGGGATGCCGACGACTGGGGCACCCAGGTGCGCCTGGCCCACACCCTGAAAGGCACGGCGCGCACCTTGGGCGCCTTCGACCTGGGCGAAGCCGCCGCCAGCCTCGAAGAAGCCGCCATCCGCCGCGACCGGGACACCTGCGGCATGCGCCTGCCCGAAACACTGGCGCAATTACGGGTCGTGATCGACGGCTTGGAGGCGCTCTGAGCGGGCGCGTATGGCCTTGAAGGCCGCAATGGCTTGAAGCGGGTCAAGATCCCACTGATTGCTGATGAAGCGGTCCGGATCGACAATCCCGACGCCGTACGGGGCGATCAACTCGCTTCAGCTTGGCCGCAAAAAGGCCGCGGGTGGCAGAGACGCATGAGCACGTCGCCCCGCCGCTTCAAATTTCAGTGTTCGGTAGCTGCTGCAGGTGCTGACTTGAGCGAACGGCTGCCTATTGCCGAGAATCTTCTGCAATGGAAGTGCAGGCGTCAGCCTATCGCCACTAAAATATTCCCTGAACATCAACAAATAAGCGGCGAGCGCAGAAGAAGACGATGACTCCGGAATCTCTGGCCAGGATCGAGATCGACAGTCGGCTGGAGAAAGCCGGGTGGGTCGTGCAGGATTTGAAGAAGCTCGACCTGTCGGCAGGTCTGGGTGTCGCGGTGCGCGAGTACCCCACCGATGGCGGGCCGGCGGATTACGTGTTGTTTGTTGCCCGACACGCCGTGGGCGTGATCGAAGCGAAAAGAGACAGCGCCGGTGAAAACCTGACCGCCACCGAGGCCCAGACCGAGCGCTATGCCTCCGCCCGGCTCAAATGGCGCAAGGATGACACCTCGCTGCGCTTCCTGTTCGAGGCCACCGGCCAGATCATCCGCTTCACCGACGGCGCCGACCCGGCCCCGAGGTCCCGCGAGATCTTCCATTTCTTCAAACCCGAAACCCTGGCCGAGTGGCTGGCGCAGCCGGACACTCTGCGCGGCCGGCTCGCCGGGCAGATGCCTGCGCTGCCCGAGGAAAACCTGCGTGACTGCCAGATCGGCGCCGTCACCGGGCTGGAACACGCGCTGGCGCTCAACAAGCCCCGCGCCCTGGTGCATATGGCCACCGGCGCGGGCAAGACCTTTACCGCCATCACCTCGGTCTATCGCCTGCTCAAGTTCGGTGGGGCGAAGCGCATCCTGTTTCTGGTGGATACCCGCAATCTCGGCAAGCAGGCCCACCAGGAGTTCATGGCCTACACGCCACCCGACGATGGCCGCAAGTTCACCGAGCTCTACAACGTCCAGCGGCTCGCCTCACCCAGCATCGACCCGCATTCGAAGGTGTGCATCAGCACCATCCAGCGCATGTACGCCATCCTCAGTGGCGAGCCGATCGACGAATCGGCCGAGGATGTCTCGCTCAACGAGGTGCAGCAAACCTCAAAGCAGGAAAAGCTCGTCCGCTACAACCCGGCAGTGCCCGTCGAAACCTTCGATTTCATCATCATCGACGAGTGCCACCGCAGCATCTACAACCTGTGGAAGCAGGTGCTCGACTACTTCGATGCCAGCCTGGTCGGCCTCACCGCCACCCCCGACAAGCGCACCTTCGGCTTCTTCAACGAGAACATCGTCGCCGAATACACCTACGAGCAGTCCGTAGCCGACGGCGTCAACGTCGGCTACGACGTCTACACCATCGAAACCGAGATCACCCAGAAAGGTGCCCAGTTGAAAGCCCGGGAGTGGGTGGACCACCGTGATCGTCAGACCCGCAAGCGGCGTTGGGCCCAGACCGAGGACGACACCGCCTATACCGCCAAGGTACTCGACAGGTCGGTGGTCAACCCGAGCCAGATCCGCAAGGTGATCCAGGCCATGAAGACCGCCGTCGAGACGGAGATCTTCCCAACCCGCAAAGAGACGCCCAAGACGCTCATCTTTGCCAAGACCGACAGCCACGCCGACGACATCATCAACATCGTGCGCGAGGTCTATGGCCAGGGGAACGCCTTCTGCAAGAAGGTCACCTACCGCGCCGAGGAAGACGCCGACAGCGTGCTGAGCAGCTTCCGCAACGACTACAACCCGCGCATCGCCGTGACCGTGGACATGATCGCCACCGGCACCGACGTCAAACCCCTCGAAGTGCTGCTGTTCATGCGCGACGTGCGCAGCAAAGGCTACTACGAACAGATGAAAGGCCGCGGCGTGCGCAGCCTCGATGGCGATGGCCTCCGGCGCGTGAGCAACAGCGCGGACGGTGCCAAAACCCGCTTCGTGCTGATCGACGCCGTGGGCGTGGAGAAATCCCTCAAGACCGAAAGCCGGCAGTTGGAAAAGAAGCCCGGCGTGCCCCTCAAGGACCTGCTGCAAGGCGTGGCCATGGGCAGCCGCGACGACGACACCGTGCTCTCCCTCGCCAACCGCTTGGTGCGCCTCGCCAAGCAGCTCGACGACAAGGCCCGCACCCGCATCGAAATAGCCAGCTGCGGCATCCCGGTGGGGGAGCTGGGCAAGAGCCTGATTGCCGCGCTCGATCCGGACGCCATCGTCGAGGCCGCGCTGGCCGCCGCCAGCGCCGCCGGCATCACCCGTTCCGAAGACACCCTGCTCCCCGCGGAGATCGCGGCTGCCCGCGCCCAGCGCGTGGCCGCCGCCTGTGCGCCCTTCGACAAGCCCGAGCTTCGCGACGAGATCGAAAACGCCCGCCGCGAGCGCGAGCATATCATCGACCACATCAACGTCGATGAGCTCATCTTCTCGGGCTATGCCGAGCAGGCCGAGGAAGAGGCCAAGGCCGTGATCCAGCGCTTTGCCGACTACATTCAGCAGCACAAGGACGAGATCGCCGCGCTGGACTTCTTCTACCAGCAGCCCTACCAGCGCCGGGCGCTGAGCTTCGAGATGATCGAAGAACTCCATGCTCACCTCGCCAAGCCGCCGCTGATGCTCACCACCGAACGCCTGTGGAGCGCCTACGCCCGCGTGCATGCCAGCCAGGTGAAGGGCACAAACAGCAGGCGCCAACTCACCGACCTGGTCTCGCTGCTGCGCTTTGCGCTGGGGCTGGACGGCGAACTCAGGCCCTTCGCCGACGAGGTGGATAAACGCTTCCAGGCCTGGATCTTCCGTCACAATGCGCGCCGCGCCACTGCCTTCACCCCCGAGCAGACCGAATGGCTGCGGATGATGAAGGACCACATCGCCGGCGCCTGCGCCATCCACCGGGATGACTTCGACTACGCCGAGCTGGCGGACAAGGGCGGGCTGCAGAAAGCCTGGGGGCTGTTTGGCAAGGAACTGGATACGTTGATGGATGAGATGAATGGGGAGCTGGTGGCGTGAGGGAATTGCCGAAGGGGTGGGTGCTAGCCTCGCTGGGCGAACTGCTTCAGGGCATCGAAACTGGAAAGAGCTTTAAGTGCGAAGAGCGTCCTCCGATGCATGATGAAGTTGGCGTAGTGAAAGTCAGCGCAGTGACTTGGGGGCGCTATCAAGAACTGGAAAGTAAGACCTGTACTGACCCTGAGCGCGTCAATCCTGCACTGTTCATTGCTGCTGGTGACTTCCTTTTTTCGCGTGCCAATACGATTGATCTCGTTGGCGCTTGCGTGATTGCGGAGAATGTCCGTCGGCAGATCATGCTCAGCGACAAGATTCTGCGTTTCTGTTTTACCGACGAATCGCACAAGTATTGGGTTCTAAACCTCCTGCGCAGCAAGGCTGGGCGTAAGCAGATTGAGGCGCTGTCGTCAGGCAATCAAGATTCCATGCGCAATATCGGGCAAGAGAGAATTCAGCAGATTGAAATCCCTTTGCCGCCACGCGCCGAGCAAACCCGCATCGTCGGCAAACTCGAAGAACTGCTCTCCGATCTCGATGCCGGCGTGGCCGAGCTCAAGGCGGCGCAGAAGAAGCTCGTGCAATACCGCCAATCCCTGCTGAAAGCTGCCGTCGAAGGCGCGCTCACCGCCGAGTGGCGCCAGCACAACCACCCCACCGAGACCGGCGCACAACTGCTGGAGCGCATCCTCGCCGAGCGCCGCGGCCGCTGGGAAGCCCGGCAGCTCGCGAAGTTCGAGGCGCAAGGCAAGGCCCCGCCAAAGGACTGGCAGAAGAAATACCCCGAGCCAGTGCGGCCGGATACCGCCGACTTGCCGGAGCTGCCGGAAGGGTGGATGTGGGCGAGCGTAGATCAGTTGTCCGAGATTCAAGGGGGTATACAGAAGCAGCCGTCGCGCGCGCCGGTGAAAAACAAGTTTCCATTCCTGCGCGTTGCGAACGTCGCTCGCGGGCGGCTCAAGCTCGACGAGGTGCATGAGATAGAGCTTTTTTCCGGGGAGCTAGACCGGCTTACCTTGCTCGCTGGCGATGTACTGATCGTGGAAGGGAACGGCAGCCTGACGGAAATAGGCCGCTGTGCAGTCTGGGATGGGTCGATCAAGGACGCCGTCTGTCAGAACCATCTCATTCGTGTCCGCCCGATTGGAATGGAAGGTCGATTCTTGGAGAGCTGGCTCAACTCCCTTGGGGGTATAGAGAAATTGACCAAGCTGGCGGCGACAACAAGCGGCTTGTACACGCTCAGCGTTGGGAAGATCGCGAAGGTTCCAGTTCCCGTGCCTCCGCGCGTGGAGCAGTGCAAAGCGATTGAGTCCCTGGCTGAACAACTATCTGGCTTGGAGTTGCAAGAGCAGTCGGTAGGTCTGGCCCTTAAACAATCCGCCGCCCAACGCCAGAACATCCTCCGCACCGCCTTCTCCGGCCAGCTGGTTCCCCAAGACCCCGACGACGAACCCGCAAGCAGGTTGCTCGAACGCATACGCAGCGCACAACAGAATCACCCCCTCTCGGGCAAAAGGAAGAAACCCGTTACCCGATCCTCCAAGGAAACAAGATGCTGACACGCCTCGAAATAGACGGATTCAAGACGTTTGAACGTGAAACGGTCGATCTGACCCCCTTCACGGCGATCATCGGCAGCAACGCGGCGGGCAAGAGCAACCTGTTCGATGCGATTCAGTTGCTCTCCAACCTTGCCACCCGCGATGTGGCGGAGGCGGTAAAGGACATGCGGGGCGAGCCGTTGGAGTTGTTTCGCCAGACGCCCTCCGGGCGCTCTCGCCAGATTCGACTTGCTGCCGAAGTACTGGTCGATCCCGTGGTCCGCGACCCCTGGGGCAGCGAGGTCAAATTGACCCACACCCGAATGCGCTACGAGGTTACGCTGGAGCGACGCGAGACCCGCCCCGGCATCGAACGCATCCAGGTCGCCCATGAAGCCGTCTTGCCCATTCTGCGCAAGGAGGATTGCTGGGCGAAAGCCATGCGCCCGTCGGCAGCATTCCGCTCGGCCTATCTCAAGTATGTGCGCAGCAAGCCTTGGCTGACGACCGAAGAGCGACCGGAGGGCCTGACTTTCGATATCCATCAGGACGGTAAACAGGGCCGTAACCGGCCCGCCAGCGCAGCCGAAGCCACGGTGCTGTATAGCATCACCAACGCGGAGTTCCCTCACCTTTTCGCGCTGCGCGAGGAAATGCACCATTGGCGGCTGCTGCAACTCGACCCCGCCCTGCTGCGCAAGCCGTCCCCGGCCACCGCATCTGACGTTCTGAACGCCGACGGCTCCAACCTAGCTGCTGTGCTGGCCCAACTGAAGGCTGAAACGCAGTCGCCATCTCGTCCGAACGGCGTGCTCAGCGATATCGTGGCAGAACTGAATAACCTTATTCCGGGCGTCACTCGATTGCATGCCGAATTGCATGATGCCAGTCGCGAGTACCGCATTGAACTGACCATGCGCGACGGTTTGCCGTTTTCGTCGCGGGTCATTTCGGACGGCACGCTGCGGGTGCTGGCGCTCCTGACGCTGTTGCATGACCCTCGGCATCGCGGGCTGATCTGCTTTGAGGAGCCGGAGAATGGCGTGCATCCGGCACGCGTCAAGCTGCTGGTCCAGCGTCTGCGCGACATGGTCATCAGTCCAAGTAATTTCTCCGACAATGATGAGATCGTGCCGCTCAGCCATTGTTGCTCAACAGCCACTCTCCGGTGGTGTTGTCAGCCTTGCTCGACAAGGACCTTCATCCCGTGGAAGGGACGATTCTTTTTGCCGACACGTCGTCGGTCAGCGATCCCGAGCGCAAAGAGGTTCGGCGCAAGACGCGCCTGCGCCCCGTTCGCCCCCGTGCGCAATCCGAACTGTTTGAACTCAGTGGTACGGCCCAAGGCTTTGTGTCGGATTTCGAGGTCAAGACCGTTCTTGAGACGGCCAGCTCGGAGGCATGACGATGAAATACCTTGGTCTTGCGCTCTACGCGGAAGGTCCGACTGACTACTATTTTCTACGGCCCTTGCTGCAACGTCTGTGTGAAGATCTTTGCGCGAATGAAGCACTGGGGTCGGTGGATGTCAGTGAAGTCCTTGCATTAAATCATCCGACGTCTACTGATGCTGCGCCACGCGACCAGCGCATCCTAGCGGCAGCAAAGCTGGCCCGAGGCTCATGGAGAATCGTGTTCGTGCATGCCGACGGGGCAAACGATCCGAGAACTGCCCGGCAAGAGCAGGTGGAACCCAGCCTCAAGTTGCTGAGCGATACGTTCGAGGATGAAGGCATCGGCGTAGCAGTTGTTCCCGTTCGTGAAACGGAGGCGTGGGCAATTGCCGATGGCGACGCAATTCGGGCTGTATTCGGCTCCGACTTGAGCGATCGCGACCTTGGCCTCCCGGTCCGGCGGGTGTTGGAAGCGGTCGCGGATCCAAAAGCTATTCTTTCAGACGCCTTTTATGCCACCAACCCAACCGGGCGACGCCGCAAGCAAGGTACATCCCCATACCTCAATAGTCTTGCTGAGACGATATCACTGAGTCATCTGCGCGAATTGGACGCCTTCTGCACGCTGGAAAGCGATTTGAAA
>Ga0073899_10005896_pt1 | contig 10603 bp, 4 predicted proteins | sample KloWWTmetaKNB5Ph_FD_88975 | JGI IMG/M metagenome (GOLD analysis project Ga0073899, IMG submission 88975) | Active sludge microbial communities from Klosterneuburg, Austria, studying microevolution and ecology of nitrifiers - Klosterneuburg... | ecosystem: Engineered > WWTP > Aerobic digester >...
GATCGCCGCGGCGCTCGAGGGGGCGCGGCCAGGGACGGCGGCGGCGGCGGGGACGGGGGGCGCCGCTGGCGTCGGCGCGAGCGCGGGGCGCGGGCCCGGCAGCGTGACCGACCTCGCGGTGCGCAGCGGGCCGGCGGTCGCCGCCGCGGTGGGCGCCGTCGACCTCGGCGTCGCGGCCCGCGCCGCCGGCGCCGAGCCCGCGGTGCTCGCGGTGGCGCCGCGCTACCGCGCGGTGGTGCGCGCGTACCTGGAGGCCCGGTGAGCTCGCCGGCGGTGCGCGACGACGTCGACGCGGTCGCGGACTTCCGCGCGCGGTTCCTGGCGCTCAAGCGCGCGATCGCCGACGTCGTGGTCGGCCGCGACGACACGATCACCGGCGTCCTGTGCGGGCTGATCGCCGGCGGGCACGTGCTGCTCGAGGGCCCGCCCGGCACCGGCAAGACCTTGCTGTGCAAGACCGTCGCGCGGGCCGCCGGCCTCGCCTTCGCCCGCATCCAGTTCACGCCCGATCTGTTGCCGGCCGACATCCTCGGCGGGCCGGTGTTGCGGCGCGGCGGCGCGGGCGACGAGCTGGTGTTCCAGCCCGGCCCGATCTTCGCCCAGCTGGTGCTCGCCGACGAGCTCAACCGCGCCAGCCCGCGCACCCAGGCCGCGCTGCTCGAGGTGATGGCGGAGCGCCAGGTCACGACGCCCGAGGGCACCCGCGCGCTCGACGAGCCGTTCGTCGTGCTGGCGACCCAGAACCCGCACGACCAGGGGACGTACCCGCTGCCGGAGTCGCAGCTGGATCGCTTCCTGGTGTCGTTGACCGTCGCGCCGCCCGGCGAGGCCGAGCTCCTGCGCATCCTGGCCGCCGATCCCGCGATCGCGCTGGCGGCGGTGCAGCCGACGATCGACCGCGCGGCGCTCCTGGCGATGCGCGCGTGCGCCGAGGCGGCGGTGGTCGCGCCCGAGGTGGCGGCGTTCATCGCGCGGATCGTGCGCGCCACCGATCCGGGCAGCGCCACCGCGCCGGCGTCGGTGCGCGCGGCGCTGCGCGGCGGGGTCTCGGCGCGCGCCGCGCGGGCGCTCTTGACGGCGGCGCGGGTGCGCGCGCTGGCGGCCGGGCGCGGCCACGTCGCGCGCGACGACGTCCGCGCCCTCGCCGGGCCGGTGCTGGCCCACCGCCTGCTGCTCGACTGGGCGGCCGAGGCGCAGGGCGCCACGCGCGCGGCGATCATCGCCGACGTGCTGGCCGCGGCCGGGACGTGATCGCCGGGCTGCTCGCCGCGGACGAGCTGCGCGGCCTGGTCGCGGTCGCCGCGCGGTTGCGCGCGACCGGTGGCGACGCCGGCGGCACCGCGGTCGGCGCGCGGATCGGCCGCGGCCACGACCTGCACGGCCTCGATCCGTTCCGCCCCGGCGACGACGCGCGCGCGATCGACTGGCGGGCGCGGCTGCGCACCGGGGAGCTGTGGGTGCGGCGGCACCACGCCGAGGGCGATCGCGCCCTCGCGGTGCTGGTCGACGACTCGGCGTCCATGACCCGCGATCGGCGCCACCTCGCGCGCCGGGTGGCGGCGGCGCTGGCGGTGGTGGCCGGCGCCGCGGCGCTGCCGATCGCGGTGGCGGGGCTGACCGCGGCCCGCGCCGGTGATCGGCGGCCGGTGCGGCTCGGCCCCACCGACGTCGCCGCGCGGCTGGCGCCGCTCTTGGCCAGCGCCGGCCGCAGCCGGGTCGGCCTGCTCGACGCGCTGGCCCAGGCGCGCCGGTGGGCGCAGCCGGACGATCGCATCGCGCTGGTGTCTGATCTGGCCGACCCGGCGCCGCCCGACGAGCTGGCCCGCGCCGCGACGCGCCTCGGGCGTCGGGCGGGGCAGGTGGTGTGCGTGCACCTGATCGATCGCCGCGACGGCGAGCTGCCAGCCGACGTCGATCGGCTGCGCTGCGCCGAGCGCGGCGTGGTCCACGGCCTCGACGCCGGGGCCGCGCGCGGGTTCGCGGCGCGCGTCGCCGCCTGGCAGCGCGCGGTGGCCGACGCGTTCGCCGCCGCCGGCGCGCCGCTGGTGGTCGTCGACGCCGCGGCGGCGCCGCCGCTGGCGACGCTGGCGGCGCAGGTGGTCGCGGCGTGGCGCTGACCTGGCCGCTGGCGCTCGGGCTCGCGCTCGCGCTCGCGCCGGCGCTGTGGCTCGCCCGCCGCGCCGGCGGGCGCGCGATCGACCACCCGCTGTGGTTCCTGGCGCCGGCCCGCGTCGGCGCGCGGCGGGCGCGCGGGCGCGCCGCGTGGCGCCACGGCCTCGTGCTCGCGGCGATCGCGCTGGCGGCGCTCGCGGCCACCGGGCCGGTCCGGCGCGCGCCCGCCGGCGATCGCGTGCTGGTCGTCGACCTGTCCGCGACGCGCGCGCTCGATCTGGACGCGATCCGCGCGCGCGCGGCGGGCTACGATCGCGTGGTGCTGGCGGCGCCCGGCGCCGCGCCGCGGATCGTGCCGGCCGCCAGCGCCGCCGGGGCGATCGTGCCCAGCCGCGGCACCACCGACGCGGCGACGCTGGCCGCCGCGGTCGGGGCCGGGCTCGCCGGCGCGCGCGTCGTCGACGTGGCGGCGGCGCCGCCGGTCGGCGCCGACGTCGGCGTCGCGGCGGTCGCCTTCCACCGCGACCCGCTGGCCGCCGCGCGCGGCTGGCTGGTGATCGAGCTGGCCGATCCGGCGGAGGCCTGCGACCGCGCGGTGGTGATCGCGGGCGCCGATCGCGCGCCGGTCCGCCTCACGCCCTGGTGCGGCGGCGGTCGCGGCGTCGCGGTGTGGCCGTACGCCGGCCCGGGCGCCGAGACGCTGGCGCTCCGCCTCGATCCGCCGGGCCGCGATCCGCTGCCGATCGACGACGCGGCGACGGTCGCGATCCCGCCGCTGGCGCCGACGGCGGTGTGGATCGCGCCGGCGCTGGCGGCGAGCGACGTCGCCCGCGCGCTGCGGGCGCTGCCGACGGTGACGCTGGTGGCGGCCCCCGGCCCCGACGCGATCGCGGTGGTGGTCGCCGGCGGCGCGCAGGTGCCGGCGCGCGCCCGGCTGGTGATCCATCCGCCGCCCCCCACCGCGGGCGCGGCGCCGCTGGTGCTGGCCGATCGCGCGCCGCTGCCGGGCCTCACCGCGGCGCTGCTCGCCGCCACCCGGCCGCCCGCGGTCGACGCCGCCGCCGGCGTCGACGCCGATCCGGCGCGCACCTGGCTGCGCGCGGGCGACGCGCCCGCGGTGTGGACCCACGGCGACGCCGCGCACCTCGCGGCCGCGATCGACGGCGCGGCGCTGCCGGTGCTGCTGGCCGATCTGTTCGCGGTCGCGCCGCTGGCGCGCGTCGCGCCGCCCGCGACCGTCGCGGACGTCCGCGCGCCGGCCCCGGCGCCCGCCGTGCCGCCGACGCGCCCGCGCGCGCGCCCCTGGCCGATCGCCGCGCTGTTCGCGCTCGCGGCGGTCGCGCTCGCGCTCGAGGCGCTGCTCGCCTGGCCGCGGGGCGCCGGCCTGGCGCTGCGGCTGGCGACGCTGGCGGTGATCGTCGTCGGCGCGCGGCTCGCGACCGCGCGCGCGCCGCGCCGCGTGGTGTTCGTGCTCGACGTGTCGGCCAGCGTCGCCCCCGCCGAGGCCGAGGCCCGCGCGGCGCTGGCCCGGCGCGCGGGCGCGCTGGCCGACGACGATCGCGCCGCGCTGGTGCTGGTGGCCGGCGGCGCCTCGATCGCGGTCCCGTCGGGCTCGCCGGGCGCGATCGCGGCCTGGGCCCGCCGCGGGCCGGTCGACGTCGCGGCCGCCGGCCTCGATCCCACCACCACCGATCTGCGGGCCGGCGCGCAGCTGGCCGGGACGCTGGCCGCGCCGGGCGACGCGGTGGTGCTGATCGGCGACGGCCGCGATCGCCGGGGCGGCGCCGCGCTGGCCGCCGCGCCGGGCCTGATCGGGCGCGTGGTCGAGCAGGTGCCGATCGACGCTGGCGACCTCGGGCGCATCGAGGCCCGCACCGCGACGGTGCGCGCCGCCCCGGGGGCCGCCGTCGCGCTGACGGTCGCGGTCGAGCTGCGGGCGCGGGCCGCGGTGACGATCGTCGCCGCCCACCGCGGCGTCGAGGTCGGGCGGCTCACCACGCCGCTGGCCGCCGGGACCTCGGTGGTGGCGGTGCCGGTGACGCTCGCCGCGGTCGGCGTCGCCGACGTGGCGCTGACGCTCACGGTGCCCGGCGATCCGATCGCCGCGAGCGATCAGGCCCGCGTCACGGTCGAGGTGGGCGGCGCGGCGCGGCGCCTGGTGGTCACCGCGGCCACCGTCGGCGCCGTGCACCCCACGACGCTGGCCGAGGTCCAGGAGCTCGTGCTCGATGACGTCCCGGCGTCGGCGCTGACCGCCGCGGCGATCGCGGCGATCGACGGCTTCGTCGACGCCGGCGGCGCGCTGGTGTGGACCGCCGGCCCCGCGACCGCCGCCGCCGGCAGCGGCGCGCTCGATCGCCTGCTGCCGCTGCGTTCGCCTCCACCGCCGCGGCTCGCGGTGATGCTGCTGATCGATCGCTCGGGCTCGATCGGCGCGCCTGGCACCGGCGCGGTCGCCGCCGGCCCGGCCGAGGTCGCCGCCGCCGCGGCGCTCGGGCCCCGCGACTACGTCGGCGCGCTGGCGTTCGACGTCGCGCCGATCGAGTGGCTGCCGTTCGGTCCGGTCGGCGACGGCGCCGTGGTCCGCGATCTGCCGCCGCCCCGCGGCGGCACCGATCCGACCGCCGCGATCCGGCGCGCGATCGATCGCCTCGCCAGCGCGCCGGCCGACGCGCGCGCGGTGATCGCGCTGGTGTCCGACGGCGGCTTCCCGATGACCGTCGAGGCTGCGGTCGCGGCGGCCGCCGCCGCGGCGGCGCGCGGCGTCCGGGTCGAGACCTTCGCCACCGGCGCGGTCGACGCCGCGGGCGCCGCGCGGCTGTGCCGCGTGGCCTCGGCCGGGGGCGGGGCGTGCCACGCCGCCGCGACCGCGCTGGCGCTGCTCCGCGCGGCGCCGGCGCCGATCGCGCGCTCCGCGCCGCTGCGCGTGCGCGGGCAGGCGGGCCCGCCTGGCGACGTGGCGGCCCAGCACCTGGCCCTCGCGCCCACCGCCGACGCGATGATCCTGGTGGACGCCGGCGACGATCCGCTGCTCGCGGTCCGCGCCCACGGCGCCGGTCGGGTGGTCGGGTGGGCCAGCGATCGCGGCGGCGCCTGGGTCGACGCCGCGGTGGCCGCGGCGCTGATCGACGCCGCGGTCGCCCGCCCGGCGGGCTCGGTGATCTCGGTCCGCCCCGTCGAGGACCGCCTGGAGGTCGAGGTGCGCGCCGACGCCGACGCGCCGACGCCCGCGCTGGCGGTGGCGACCACCAGCGACGCCGCCGCGCCGTTCGTGTTGTCACCCGCGCCGCCGGGGCGCGCGACCGGGCAGGTGCCGATCTCCGGGAGCGCCCGGATCGGTCTCGCGGGTGTGAGCGCCGCCTACGTCGCGCCAGACCTGGAGCACCGCGGCCTCGGCGCCGCGCCGGCGGCATTTCCGTCGAGCCGTGGGTCTGCGGCCGGGGAGCGGCGCCCGAACCCAGCCGCGCCATGGCTGGCAGGCCTGAGCATTCTGCTGATGCTCGCTACTCTATCGCTACCGGAGAGGCCGCTTGTAACGCCACCGCACATCGCGGACGATGATCCCAGCTGAACTCGCTGGGGTGCGAGTTCACTACCTTGGGGTCGTCCATGTCGCATCGTCTGATCTGCGCAGTCGTCGTCGTCGTCGCCGCGCTCACCGTCGCCAGTCGCAGCGCCGAGGCGCAGAGCCTCCGCGTGTTGCCGGTGCCATGGGTCGCCACCGACCCCACCATCCCGCACCAGGCCTACAACGGCCACGCGACGACCTTCAAGGCGATCGCCCGGGGCGGCAACGGCACCTACGTGGTCGAGTGGGACTTCGACGGCAACGGGGTCTACGACTTCTCGGCCACCCGCTCCAACCGCTACGATCTGTCGACGACGTTCACCTATCCCAGCCAGGCCACGACGACGACCTTTCAGGCCACGGTCCGCGTCACCTCCAACGCCCAGGTCGTGACCGGCACCTACCCGGTGCGGGTCTTCGCCGACGTGCCGCTCGACCCCAACGCCGCCAGCGATCGCCAGCTGCAGGTGATGCGCTCGGTCGCCGTCGACGACGCGCTCTGGTACTTGCACAACCAGTTGACCCGCAGCGGCAACGAGGAGGACGCGCTGACCGGCGCGCAGGCCACCGGCTACATCAGCCAGGCCGACAACACCATCCGCAACGCCGCGACCTCCGGCTTCCTGTGGTCGCTGTCGCTCAACGGCCACTACGCCGCGTTCCCCCCGGCGTACATCGGCGCGTTGCCCGACGCCGCCGACAACGCCGCGCGCTGGGCCAACGACCCGTACGCCGAGGACGCGATGCGCGTGGTCAACGGCCTCTTGCTCCAGGCCACGATCGTCGGCGTCGACGCCGCGTCGGAGTCCAACCTGACCGGCTTCTACCCCGAGGTCCAGCAGGAGCCGATCTACGGCACCGACGACGGCATCGGCATCTGGATCGGCTACAACGCCGGCGAGCAGACCATCTACCCGATGGGCCACGCGGTGTCGGCGTTCTCGGTCGCGCACCTCGGCGGCTTCGTCGCCCAGGTCGGCGACGCCAACCGCATCCTCGGCCGGCGCTTCGAGCACGTGCTGCAGCAGATGGTCGACGGCCTGGTGTGGGCGCAGAACGAGGCCGGGGTGGTCGGCTCCTGGTACTACTTCCCCAACAACACCAGCGACGACCTGTCGACCAGCCTGTGGGGCATGACCGGCCTGTGGCACGCCGACGAGTTCGCCCGCGGCCAGGGCGTGATCGTCCCCAACCTCGTCAAGGCCCGCCTGGCGCAGTACATCCAGAGCAACTCGAACGGCTGCGGCGCCGGTATCACCGGCGGCAGCTACACCAACCTCGGCACCGTGTGCGACTTCACGCTGTCGGCCGGCCACGTGCTGGCGCTGGGCTGGGTCGGCGCCAACCAGTTCGACGCCGCCGATACCCGGGTCGCCTTCCCCAGCTACAACGGCATCACCCGGGGCCAGCTGCGCGCGCTCTACAACACCAGCCTGCAGTTCATCAACACCAACTTCGCGCTCACCTCGACCGGCCAGAACAGCTGGAACATGGGCTTCGTCGAGGGCGGCAACTTCGGCCGCGTCGACGGCCGCGGCAACCACTACGGCATGCTGCACTGGCAGGACGCCGCTCGCGCGGTCGAACCCGAGGTGGTGACCTTCGGCCCCGGCAACAACTGGGCCCGCGCGTTCTCGCGCTACCTAATCAACAACCAGGCCGCCAACGGCTCGTGGAACTGGACCTTCTCGACCGCCCTGGGCCCCAACAGCGACAACGACGGCGGGGTCTGGCTGCGCGCGGTGTGGGCGATCCTGGTGCTGTCGCCCGACGCCATCCCGCCCTTGGCCATCGGCACCTCGAACCTGGCCACCGCGCCGGAGGGCACCGTCATCGCCTTCAACGGCGCGGCCAGCGACCCCGGCACCGGCAACCCGGTCTACACCTGGGACTTCGACAACGGCGACACCCGCCCGGGCCAGAACGTGAGCTACGCGTTCCCCGACAACGGCACCTACGACGTCACGCTCAGCTCGACCAGCATCGGCGGCACCTCGGTCGACACGCTGCCGATCACCATCACCAACGTCGCGCCGACCGCCAACGCGGGCGCCGACTTCACGGTGCCGGAGGGCAGCGCCCAGGCGTTCAACGTCGCGTTCACCGATCCCGGCACCGGCGACACCCAGACCTTCGCGTGGGCCTTCGGTGACACCGGCAGCGCCGCCACCCAGGCCACCAGCCACGCCTACGCCGACAACGGCGTGTTCACGGTCACCGCGACGGTCACCGACGACGACGGCGGCGTCGGCACCGACACCGTCAACGGCACCGTCACCAACGTCGCGCCCACGATCACGTCGACGGCCCCGACCACCGCGACCGAGGGCCAGGCCTACAGCTACGCGCTGACCTTCACCGATCCCGGCACCGCCGACACCCACACCTGCACGGCGCCGGTCGCGCCGGCGGGCTCGGCGCTCACCGGCTGCACGCTCGACTGGACGCCGAACTTCGCCCAGGCCATCGGCGCCGCCGCGCCGGTGCGGCTGTGCGTCACCGACGACGACGGCGGCCAGACCTGCCAGAACTACACGATCGCGGTCAACTTCGTCGACAGCGATGGCGACGGGCTGCCCGACTCCTGGGAGATCTCGAACTTCGGCGACATCACCTCGCAGGACCAGTTCGGCGATCCCGACGCCGACGGCATGAACAACCTCCAGGAGTTCACCAACGTCACCGATCCCAACGTCTACGACGGGCCCAACACGCCGACCGCGGCGGCCCCCATCTGCGGCGGCGAGATCGCCAGCCTGCAGACCACGCTCGTGGCCAACAACGCCGTCGACCCGCAGGGCGCCGCGCTGATCTACGACTTCCAGCTGTACAGCGACGTCGGCCTGACCATCCTGGTCGCCGAGGACGCGACGATCGCCCAGGGCAGCGGCGCCACGACCTCGTGGGCGGTGCCCGTCAACCTGCTCGAGAACACCCGCTACTACTGGCGCGTCCGGGCCAAGGACCAATTCACCTACGGCCCGTACTCGACCCCGGCCTGCGACTTCTTCGTCAACACCGTCAACGAGGCGCCGGGCGTGCCGCGCATCAACACGCCGTCGTTCGGCAGCCAGGTCAACGCGCTCCGCCCGGACCTCACGGTCGACAACGCCACCGACCCGGACGAGGACGTGCTGACCTACACGTTCGAGGTCTACCGCGACCCGGCGCTGTCGAACCTGGTGGCGTCGCAGGCCGGCGTCGCGGCCGGCGCGACCACCACCACCTGGACGGTGTCGACCGACCTGATGGAGGACCACACGTACTACTGGCGCGTGCGGGCCACCGACCCCGACGCGCTGTCGGGCGACTGGAGCTCGACCGGCCAGTTCTTCGTGACCACGATGAACGCCGTGCCCGAGCCGCCGGCGCTGGTGTCGCCGCAGAACGGCACCACGATGGCCAACGTCCGCCCCGAGTTGGTCATCCTCAACGCCGACGACTCGGATCTCGATCCGCTGGTCTACGACTGGGAGCTGGCGACCGACGACACGTTCGCGACGATCATCGACAGCGGCGCCGACGTGCAGCCGCAGGGCGCGGTCAACACCGCGTTCGCGCTGGCCGCCGATCTGACCGAGGACACCACCTACTGCTGGCGGGCGCGGTCCGACGACGGCCAGGCCACCAGCGGCTACAACACCGCCTGCTTCCTGGTGTCGGAGACCAACGGCGCGCCGAGCGTGCCGACGCTCAACAACCCGTCGGACAACATGGGGGCGACGACCGTCAACCCGGTCTACTCGTGGGCCCCGTCGACCGATCCCGAGGACGACCCGATCACCTACGAGGTCGAGGTGAAGGACGCGGCCGGCACCGTCGTCGCGACCGTCGCCGGCGTGAGCGGCACGGTGACCTCGATGGCCGGCGACCTGCAGAACGGCGGCACGTACACCTGGCACGCCCGCGCGGTCGACCGCGCCGGCGCGATGAGCGCCTACTCGGCGGACAACACGTTCATCGTCGACGCGCCGATCGACGACCCCGAGGTCGTGGTCAACGGCGGCGGCTGCCAGACGTCGGGCCCGGGCGCCGGGCTCGGCCTGGTCGGCCTGGGGCTGCTCGGGCTCCTGCGCCGGCGTCGGCGGTAGGTCGGCCATGGACCTGGCCCTCCGCTCCCAGTTCCCCGACCTGCCCGAGATCCTGCTCTGGAAGACCGAGCTGATGTTCTCGGGGATCCGCTTCACCGACGCGCTGGCCCGCGCCGTCGAGGACGGGGCCACGCCCAACTTCTACCCGCACCGGCGCAAGGCCGCGAGCGGGCTGGTCGAGACCATCCCCGTGCCGTACCTGTTCGACCTGGGCGGCCAGGCGGTGGCGCGGCTGCGGCTCGACGAGCACGCGACGATGGAGGTGCGCCGCGACGCGGACGGCCGCTACGCGCTGTGGAGCGTCGCCGCGGCGCCGCGCGAGCTGTGCACGGTGCAGTTCGTGCGCCGCCACGGCTGGCAGGACTTCCGCACCAGCGACGGGCTCACGCCGTTCGCCGCCGGCGCCGAGCAGCTCGGCGACATGCTGGTGGTCAACCTCGCGCCGGGTTGCGAGTACTTCACCGTGAAGGGCCCGCACGGCCCGGCGCCCGAGCGGTGCTCGTTCTGCGCCTACGGCCGGTTCGATCGCCGCTCGCTCACGCTGGGCCAGGAGCAGGGCAAGCTGACCCTCGAGCCGCTGGCGCTGACGCGGATCGAGGAGGTGATGGCGGTGGCCGCCGCCGATCCGACCTGCGGCCACGTCTACATCACCGGCGGCTCGGTGCTCGACCCGGCCGATGAGGTCGAGCGGTTCTTGCCGGTGCTCGCCGCCGTGCGCCGCGGGGTCGGCGATCGGCTGCGGGTCACGATCGGCTCGGGGGCGGTGGACCCGGCCGGCTCGCAGCGCTACCGCGACGCGGGCGCCGACAGCGCCTGCTACAACCTCGAGACC
>Ga0073899_10005897_pt1 | contig 10600 bp, 11 predicted proteins | sample KloWWTmetaKNB5Ph_FD_88975 | JGI IMG/M metagenome (GOLD analysis project Ga0073899, IMG submission 88975) | Active sludge microbial communities from Klosterneuburg, Austria, studying microevolution and ecology of nitrifiers - Klosterneuburg... | ecosystem: Engineered > WWTP > Aerobic digester >...
CCGCGCGCTGACCCTCACGAACAGCCGCAGCCCTGGGCGCCGCAGGTCAGCTTCACCTTCAGGGTGTAGTCGCCCTCGTCGTCGAACGCGGTGCTGCCGTCCACCACGATGATGTACCAGCCGTCCTTCGCCGCGACATAGTTCTTGGTGCCGCTGAAGTAGTCGTCGCACACGTCCTTGTTGGTGCAGAGCAGGTCGGTGCACCCGGCGTTCGAGAAGATCTTGAGCGTCGCGTTCCAGTAGCTGCTGCTGTAGGTCGGGCAAGACCACGAGTCCGTCAGGGTCACGGCCATGCTCTCACCAGCCCGCAGATAGATGCGATAGGTGTGGTCCGCGCCGGCGTCGTAGCAGCTGCCGCTGTCGTCCAGGCGGTTGTAGGCGTAGCAGGTGTCGTCGTTGATGGTGAAGCCGCCCGAGTCGCCGGCATCCACGCGGCTGATGACCCGGGCGCCGGAGCATTTGTCGCGGTTCTGGCTGCCGTTGGTGCACGCCTCGAGGGGCGGAGGGCAGCCCGCCGGGCCGCAGCTGTTGTTGGTACAGATCTGCCCCGAGCCGCAGTCGGCGTTGCCCAGGCACTGGACGCACTTGGAGGTTGCCCCCTGATCCAGACAGTGGGGCGTCGCACCCCCGCACGCGCTGCAGGTGGCGCCGCAGGCGCTGGCGGTCTTGCACACCTGGCACGCGCCGGCGCTGCACTGCTGGTTCGAGCCGCAGGTGGCGCAGGTGGCGCCGCACTTCTGGTTGGTGTCGCAGGGCACGCAGGTGTTGGCGCTGCAGTACTTGCCCGCGCCACAGTGGCCGTCCGCGGTGCACGCCACGCAGGCCGTGCCGCCGGTGTTGCACACCTGCCCGCCCGCAGTGCAGTTGGCGCAGGTCGCACCGCAATGTGCGTCGCCGTTGCAGGTCTTGCAGGTGCCGGCGTCGCACCACTTGCCGGCGCTGCAGTCCGTGCTCGTCGAGCAGTCCTTGCACACGCCGTTCGAGCAGCCGTAAGGGCAGCTCACGTCGGTGGCCAAGTAGCTGCAGTTGCCGCTCTGGCAAGTCCCGGTCGCGGCGTAGGTCTTGAGCGTGTTCGAGCCGCTGCAATAGGGCGCGGGCGGGGTCTTGCAGGTCACGCCGGCGCAGGGGTCGTTGACACAGGCGCCGTTCACGCAGCCGAACGAGCAGTAGACGGTGTGCTTGCCGTAGCTACATGCACCGTTGCTGCACGCGCCGGGCGCGTCGTAGACGGTCAGCTCGGTGGGGCCCGAGCAGTAGCTGGCCGGCGGGCTCTGGCAGCTGACGCCGATGCACGGGTCGCCGTTGCACACGGCGTTCGAGCAGCCATACGCGCAGTACTGCTTGTGCGAGCCGTAGGTGCACTGCCCGTTGCTGCACGCGCCGGGCACGTCGTGCACGGTCAGGTTGTTCGCGTCCGCACAGGTGTTCTTCGGCGGCGTGGCGCACGTCACGCCGACGCACGGATCGACGCCGCCGTCGCCCGCGCTGCCGCCGGTGCCCGCTGCGCCGCCGGTGCCTGCTGCGCCGCCGGTGCCCGCGCTGCCGCCGGTGCCCGCTGCGCCGCCGGTGCCCGCCCCCGAGTCACTGGCCCCCGCTGCGCCGCCGCTCGCCGTGCCGCCTGCCGAAGCGTCGGCGGCATCGCCCGACGAGACCCCTTCGCCTTCAGCGCAGCCCAGAAGCAGCAGCGCCGAAAGCACCCGCATCGCCGTCCGGCCCATGGTCCGAGTCCATACCACTCCAGGTGCGGCCTGCCGATGTGGGCTGGCCTCCGACACTGGGAACGACCCGATGCAGCGACAGAAGGGTGACGGCTGTGCGGTGCGCGCACTAGGACGCTGGCATGTCCCGCACTGCCGACCATCCGATCGACCCCAGGTTCCTCGAGCGCTGGTCGCCCCGCGCGATGTCCGGCGAGCCGCTCGTGCTCGCCGAGCTGCTTCGGCTGTTCGAGGCCGCGCGCTGGGCCCCGTCGTCGGGAAACAGCCAGCCCTGGCGCTTCACCTATGCGCTGGCGAAGACGCCCGGGTTCGACCGGTACCTCGAGCTGCTCGACCCAGGAAACCGGGAGTGGTGCTGGCGTGCGGGCGCACTGGTGCTGGTCGTTGCCAGGACCCAATCCGATCAGGGGCGCCCACTGCGTACCCACGCGTTCGACGCCGGCGCTGCGTGGATGGCGTTCGCGCTCCAGGGGGCAGCGATGAACCTGGTCGTCCACGCCATGGCTGGGTTCGATCATGACGGCGCGGCCACGGTGGCTGCGGTTCCCGCGGACCACGCGATCCAGTGCATGGTGGCCGTGGGCCACCCGGGGCGCCGCGACGAGCTCTCGGAGCGGTTGCGCGAACGGGAGCAGCCCAATCAGCGAAAGCCGACCGCCGAGCTGGTGTTTTCCGAGCGGTTTCCCGGGTAACGCGGGCTCACGGCTGGAAGAGCTGCGCGAAGACGCCGGCGTCGTCCGTGGTGTTGCCGCCCACCACCTCTTCTTGCCGGTGGTCGGACCACACGATCACGAACCGACCGCCGCTCGCCATGGCGATGCGCGAGTCGTTCTGATCGTTGGTGTCGAAGGTGTTCACGCGAAACGTGGGCTCCGGGCGGGTGCCGTCGGCATTGAAGCGCTGAGCCCACACCTCGTCGCCGTTACCAGCGACCGGACCGCCGTCGTTGCTCCAGGTCACCACCCAGCGCCCGGTCGCGTCGATGGCGACGCCCGGCTGCTCCATGGAACCAGAGGTGGCGAGCGACACGGCCAGCTCGGCGCCCGCCTTGCTGCCCGACTTGTCGAAGAGCTGAGCGTAGACGCCCTGGCTGGGATTGGGCGAGGCGTGCTGGCTCTGCCACACCACGGCGAAGCTGCCGTCGCCACGCAGGGCGACGCTGGGTTGGTTCTGCCCGCTCTTGGTGCTGGTGTTCACCGCCAGCTCGCTGCCGCTGAGCGTGCCCCCGGCCGCGATGCGTTGCCCGAACACCTCGGTGTCGGTGTCGTAGTACCGCCAGACCGCCACCAGGTCGCCTGCTTCGTTGCAGGCCAGATCGACGTCGTGCACCCGGCGCTTGTTGGTGACCCAGAACGCAGCCGCCTTGGGCGTCGCCGTTGCGGTGTATTGCCGAGCCTTCGCGCCCGCGGTGAAGCCCTTCTCCCAATCGAAGAGCACGGTGAACTCGCCGGCCTTGTTCATGGCCACCGAGACTTGGTACTCGGTCCACATGTCCGTGGTGTCGTCCACGACTTGCTGGCTGCCGGTCTTGGCGCCGGTCGCGTCGTACGCCTGCGCGTAGAGCTTGCGGTCGGCGCTGCTGTAGCCAGACCACGCGACGACGAAGCGACCGTCCGGTGCCATGGCGACGTCGTAGGCGTCGGGCCCGTAGTACAGCGCGCTGGCCTTGGTCGACGAGATCTGGAGCTCGCCGCCGGCCTTGGTGCCGTTTGCGTTGAAGCGCTGACCGTACAGCTCGCTGGTGGTGCCACCGGCCTGACCGCGGCTCATCCACACCACGACGAAGCGACCGTCGTCCGCCATCGCGACTTGTGGATGCTCTTGGTCCTGGGGCAGCGTGGTGTTGACGTGGATCTCGGCGCCGATGCGCGGACCACCCAGGCCCGCCGCTCCGCCGGTCGCGGAACCGCCGCTGCCGCCCGTGGCCGAACCGCCGCTGCCGGCCGAGCCTCCGCTTCCTGCCGAGCCTCCGCTGCCGGCCGAGCCTCCGCTTCCTGCCGAGCCTCCGCTTCCTGCCGAGCCTCCGCTGCCGCCTTGGCCCCCCGATGCCGCGCCGCCGCCGGAGCCGCCGCTCCCCGCAGAGCCTGCAGCCCCTCCGGTGCCGCCGCCACCGTCACCGCTGCCGCACCCCGCCATGACGCTCAGCAAGAGCCCACAAGCCACACGCGAAGCCATGCGCACCGAACGCTCCATCATCGAACCTCCAAGCAGATCCGACAGGGTTATCACCGCTCCCCGTCGTCCGTCGTGTCAGCAAGTGCTGACCGCTCGCCCGTGTTATCCTCGGGAAATGGCTGACGCTTCCGCGCTGACCTTCCGGGGGCGATGGGAGATGGTCCGCCAGCGCCTCGCACGGGAAGCGGCCCGTGCGACGTACGACGAGAAGCTCGCCCAGCTCGAGTCCTTGATGGCCTCGGTCGACGACTTCGGATGGCGGGAGAAGCTTGGCGCCGACGACGATCGGGTGCGTGCACTCTGGATGAAGCTGCGCCGCGCGTGGCCGCATGGCTAGCCGGCGCAAGGCAGCACACGTCACTGCAGGCTCGCCGGCGTGGAGCCCGGTCTCTCATGGATCGCGAAGGCCACCGGCGCGAAGCAGGTGGAACGAGGCGAGCGAATCCAAGCGCTCTGGGGCGGCTACGGAGAGATCTTCCGCGTTCACCTCACCGGCGGCGACGTGAAGACCGCGATCGTGAAGTGGGTGCGGCCGCCCGCCCGCCCGCCCCGCGCGGAGCGCGCGGTGTCCCACGCGCGCAAGTGTCGGTTGTACGAGGTGGAAGAGCGCTTCTGTCGAGCCTTTGCCCCGCTCTGCGACGAGCGCCCGGGGCGCGCCTCCGGGCGAGCCACGCCTCGGGTGGCGAGTCATTCTTGCTCCTCGAGGATCTGGACGCCGCGGGGTCATCGGGGCGCCGGCGCCACCCCCATGGCTGGGTTCGATCGTGACGGCGCGGCCACGGTGGCTGCGGTTCCCGCGGACCACGCGATCCAGGGCATGGTGGGCCGTGGGCCACCCGGGGCGCCGCGACGAGCTTCCGGAGCGGCTGCGCGAACTGGAGCAGCCGAATCAGCGGACGCCGACCGCGGAGCTCGTGTCGCGGAGCGGTTTCCGCCGTGAGCCCGCGCTCGTCGACTTGCCTCGCCTAGCTCGCCGCCGCCGTCGCGGGCACGCTGCCCGCCGGTCCCGCGCTGCGCGGGCGAATGAAGTTGCGCGCGATCGTCATGACGACTGCCGGGATCGAGCGCTGTCTGGCTTGGCGCGGCGAGCCGACCGACCCGCCACGCCTCGCGCCCGCTCAGTTACCAGCGCACAGATCGAGACACTGCCAGTCCGCGAGGCATGCGAGCGCACCCTTGTATTGCTCGACGATCGCGGGGTACGAGGCTGCGTCTTGAAGCACGGATTGGCATGGAAAACCCGGGCTGGAAGGGTCGCACGCCGGTGCTCCGAGACAACCTGCCGCTCTCGCGCACTCGAAAAGCGGTACGCACTCCGACTGGCAGAGCGGAAAGCACAGACCGCAGAAGCAGAGCCTGCACGGGGTTTCTCCGCCGTGCTGCGCGAGACACGAGTCTCGCGTGTCGGTGCCGTAGGCGGAAGAGACGCAAGTCCCCGTCCAACAGAGTGGGGCCAGCGGGTACTCGGCGCACGCCCCGGACTCTGGACCGAGGCAGGCGTAGACCTCACCCTCAAGCTTTGAGAACTCCGTCTTGTCGTACCCGGACTGGACGTAGAACCCCCCGGAGCAATGCTCGCGGATGTCCGACCTGGAGGGGACGTGCACGCAATCTGAGTCTTGCGTGCAGGACTTGCTCGCTTTGACGAATGCGACGAGCTTGGCCTGCTCGGCCTGGCACTTGAGCGCTGCGTCCGGCGTGGAGCCGTCCTTCTCGTGGCCGTCCGCGGCATCAGTGGTGTCCGCTGTGGCGTCGGGTACAGCATCGGTGTCCGCGTCTCCGCTCGCGGCCCCGTGCCCGCCGTCCGTCACGGCCGGTTCTCCGGGCCCCGGCTCGTCGGCGCAACCGGTCAGCCAATGCGCAGGTACGAGGAGCAGCCAGCCGGCGAGGCTCGCACCGAACCACCGCGTCGCCATACTACAGCGAACTCCAAGCGAGGCCCCACGTGGTGGCGGACAGGCCACCCCAGTCGGCCAGGTAGATTCGAACCGTGTACGTCTTCGTTGCGCCGGAGGTGTTCGTCTTCGCGATGTACTGGTAGTTGCTCCCGCTCCCCACCGAGTACCCAGCCAGAAGAGCGCCATCATAGAGGATGAGCGCGTGCAGCGGGTACGGGTCTGCGGAGCAATCGAACGAGCCCGGATTCTGCGGGCACGTCGGGCGCGCCTGTAGCAGTGACGCGACTCGGAGCTGTCCGCCGGCAGGTGAAGCCCCGAACCCGACCACCGCCATCGCAGCAACGTGAGGCGGGCGGGTGCGCTGTGCGTTGCCCCACCGAAGTCTAGCGCTCGGCCGCCCGCTGCGACGTGCACCACGACCCGCGGAAAGAAGCACCGTGATTGCGCCTGTCACCCGACTTCGGAAGGACCGAGCCGCACGATTGTCGAGTGCGCGAAGGCTCATTCAGTATTAATACCCCCGCCAGCTGACGAACGCACGCAAAGGATTTCTGCAGTTGAACGACAATCATCCCTGCAGGCGGCCCGACGGCGATCCGCATGGCGTGAGTCGTGTCGCGCCCGGGCGCGCGGTCGCGGGGGCAGCCGCAAGCGACCGGGGGCGGGCTGGTCACCGAGGTGTCGGGCGCGCGGATCTCGCTCGGGCGGGGGTTCGGTGCCGGGCTCTTGGCCGAGGTCGTCCGTGCTCCTGGAGGCGAGCGATGATCCCCCTGGCGTGCGGGTGTTCGTGGGCCTCGATGCGGTGGGCATGCGGTGGTCGTTCGATCGGCTGGCCGGCGCGGCGCTCGGGCGCATCGGGTACGAGGCGCGGAGTGGCGCGCGGTTCATCTACTTCGGCAAGCGGCGAGACGCGGCTCACATGCACGGCGAGCTCACGAAGATCGAGATCGACTTGAGCCTCGGGATGCTTCCGTTCGAGTCGGAGCTGGTGCACCGCGCTCGGGCGGTCGACGTTGGCGAGGTCCGTTTCCCCCTCGCGACGCCCGAGGACGTCATCGTGATGAAGGCGCTGGCGCTCCGCCCGCGGGACGTCGCCGACATCGAAGGCATCGTCGAATCGAACGCCGAGCTCGACCTCGAGCGAGTTCGCTCGACGTTGTCGCAGCTCTCTGCCGCGCTCGAATCAGACGACCACCTCTCTCGCCTGGACGAGATCCTGCGCTCCGCGGGACGCTGAGCCGGTCGCTACTCATCCGGGAAGTTCAGCTTCGCGTTCTTCCCGTGTAGCTCGCGCGCCTTCTTGTCGCGCTCGATGGCGGCCTCCTCCTCCGTGTCGAAGCGGCCCAGATAGAGCCGTTTCCCCTGGTGAACGATAGCCGCATCGTACCGGCCGGCCCGGAACGACACGCCCTGGTACTGGCTGCTGGTCGTTTGCTTGTACTCGGCGCGCGCCTGCTTCCGCAGAGCCTCTGCCGATGCGGGGGCGTGCTTCGCCATCTCATCGGGGAAGTTGAGGTCGTGCTCGGTCGTGCTGACGTGATACCGAAGCGCGCGATCGGCGGCGACTGCGGCGTCTTTCTCGGTCGGCCAGACGCCGGCAGACCTCGGCACCCCTGCGATCGTCACAAATGCATGCCACGGGCGGCTGGCGTGGGGGTTTGGATCCTTCGAAACACTGCGGTATCGGCTGGTCACGAAGTCGCGCGGCGCCAAGCGCGCTTCACGCCTGAGCGCGAGCGGGCTCGCCGGGGAGAGCTTCTCAGCGGGGAAGTTGCGGTGCTGCTCTCGCCCATGGAACAAGAGGGCGCGATCGTGCGCGCGCGCGGCCTCTTCTTCGGTGGCCCAGGTGCCCAGCGCATGGCTTCGGTAGTCGATCGTGATCGACGCGGCCCAGCGCTCACCGTTCGGGTTCACGCCACGATAGCGGCTCGCCGGAGCGCGCAGGGATCGGAGCGCGGCTCGAGCTTCATCGAGGCCCAGCGGCTCGAGGTCTCGGTCCGGGAAGTTCCACGAGTGCTTTGGGACTCCCAGGTGGCGTGCGACGCGATCGCGCAGAAGGGCCAGCGCCTCCGCATCTCGGAACGACCCGATGTCGTGAAGGGCGCCATCGACGACGACGGACGCAAGCCAGTTTCCTCGCTTTGCGCGGCGCAATCCGATGAACGAAGAGCGCCCGACCCGACCGCGGTGCTCCGCAACGGCCTGCCGCATCAGCTCGGCGGCAGACGCGGCGCCCAGGGCGCGGGCCCGCTCGGGGAAGTTGAGGGGTCGGTCGAGCCCCAGGTGAAGCACCAGGCGATCGCGAGCGAGCGCTGCCTCGTGCTCGGTCGACCAGCGGCCCGCGTTGTAGGATTTCCCCCCTGCGTGGACGCCGGCTTGAAATCGACCCGCCCGCCGATCGACGCGGACCCCGAAATAGCCGCACCCCGGGGCTGCCGTCTTGGCTTCTCCCTCTGCCCTGGCTCTCTTCGCCATCGGCTCTCGTTTTTACCACGCGGTCCGCGCGGCGCGAGGATCGCTCGCCGCCGTGGCGGAGTCTCGGCTTTCGCGGCCCCTACTTGCTGGGTGCCGCGGGTGGCGGTGCAGTGCCCCCGGCGGCAGAGGCTCCGCTGGTCGGCGCGGGTGCGCCGCCGCCGCTGCCGGCCCAGGGGACCTTGAACAGGTACACGGCCGAGAAGACCAGCGCGCCGAAGCCGATCATCGCGAACCCCCAGCGCATGATGCTCTTGAAGACCAGGGCAATGCCGGCGAGAAACAGCGCCACCGTGAAGAGCACGCCGACGACACCGAACTGGTCGCCGGTCTCGTTGGCCTTGCGCCCCACCTCGAAGGTCCGCTCGGATTTGGCGAACCCGTCGTTGCCCTCGCGCAGCATGGCCGCGACGAAGGTCTTGTCGGTTGCTAGCTCTTTGGTCAGGGTGGGCGCGAGCAGATCGAGGGGGATGTGCTTCTCGCCCTCGCGCCCCGCCTCGGTTCGGTACTTCGGCGGCAGGCCGATGACGCGGTAACCCTCGTCGCTCATCTGCTGCGAGTAGATGTAAGACGCGATCACGAACAGGCGCTCTTGCGTGGCAGCGTCTTTGCTGTAGAGGCCCTCGACGACCAGCTTCTTGGCTTCAATGTCGAGCGCGATGTCGCGCATCAGGCGAGTCACGCCGTGGTTGTATTGCGCTGATGCCAGCGTGGCTTGGGTGGAGGCTTCTCCGTAAGCTTCTTGCTGCTGTCCGCCCCAAAGGTCGCCTTGGTGGCTGGCCCAGGCTCCGCCAACGGCGCCGAGCCCGAGCAGCGTGGCCACGATCAACTCGAACACATCGAACGACTTCCGGCTGTCCTCGCTCATCGCGCCGAGCTAACACGTCGCGCGTCGGGCAGGGACGGCGGGCACGGGGCCGGGCGCGCCGTTGCTTGGTCGACGGGCCGGCGACGCCAGCAGAGGTGCGCGAGCCGACACGGGACGCTGCGTGCAACCACAGCTCACTGTAGGCTCGCCGGCGTGGAGCCCAGTCTCTCATGGATCGCGAAAGCCACCGGCGCCAAGCAGGTGGAACGCGGCGAGCGAATCCAAGCGCTCTGGGGCGGCTACGGAGAGATCTTCCGCGTTCACCTCACCGGCGCCGACGACAAGACGGCCATCGTGAAGTGGGTGAGTCCGCCCGCCCGCCCGCCCCGCTCCGAGAGCGCGGTGTCCCACGCGCGCAAGTGTCGGTCGTACGAGGCAGAAGAGCACTTCTATCGAGCCTTTGCTCCGCTCTGCGACGAGCGCTCCCGGGTGGCGCGCCTGTGGGCAAGCCACGCCTCGCGTGGCGAGTCGTTCTTCCTCTTCGAGGACCTGGACGCCGCGGGCTTTCCAGGGCGCCGTCGCCACCCCACGCCCGAGGACACGGACCGGTGTCTCGCGTGGCTGGCTGCGTTTCACGCTCGCTTCCTCGGTGTGCGGCCCCAGGGGTTGTGGACGACGGGGACGTACTGGCACCTGGCCACGCGGGGTGAGGAGCTTCGGGCCATCGAGGACGCAGAGCTGCGTGCGGCCGCCCCGGTCCTCGATCGACGACTCAGCGGGTGTCGCCATCAGACCATCGTGCACGGAGACGCCAAGCCCGAGAACTTCTGCTTCTCGACCACCGAAGAGCGCGTTGCCGCCGTGGACTTCCAGTACGCCGGCGGTGGGTGCGGCATGAAAGACGTCGCTTACCTCCTGGCCGACGGCGGCCCCGAGTCGGTGGAGCTGGCACGGGTCGACACGTACTTCGGGCAGCTTCGCACACGGCTTGCCGAGCGGCCGAGCCCCGTCGACGCCAGCGCGGTCGAGGCCGAGTGGCGATCGCTCTACCCGCTGGCGCGGGCCGACTACTTCCGCTTCCTGGCCGGTTGGGCGAAGGGAGCGTGGGCGCGCGACGCGTACGGGCAAAGCGTCACCCGCGAGGCCGTTCGCGCGCTGGGTTGAAGGGCGATGATCACGCCGGGCAGCGACGCAGGAGCAGGATCCGGTACATCCCGCCGAAGAGGCTCGGCTCGTCGTGCACGACCTCGCAGGGGGCGCCTCGAGCCAGATCGCCGAAGCGGCGGGTGATGTCGGTGCCCAGGAACGAGCTGCCCACGTTGAGCAGGCGCTTGACCCGAGAGACGCGCGCGCCCTCCGACGCGAACTTGTCGAAGACCACGATCCGGCCGTGCGGCGCGAGCGCGCCCAGGGCGGCGCGCAGGCAGGCCGCTCCGTCGGGGACGACGCTCAAGATCAGGTTCAAGACCACGGCGTCGTAGCTCCCGTGCTCGACCTCGGGTGCTTGCGCGTCGCCGAGTACGAGCTCG
>Ga0073899_10005900_pt1 | contig 10599 bp, 9 predicted proteins | sample KloWWTmetaKNB5Ph_FD_88975 | JGI IMG/M metagenome (GOLD analysis project Ga0073899, IMG submission 88975) | Active sludge microbial communities from Klosterneuburg, Austria, studying microevolution and ecology of nitrifiers - Klosterneuburg... | ecosystem: Engineered > WWTP > Aerobic digester >...
GCGATCGGCCCCGGTTCGCCCGACTGGATCGCCAGCACCGCGGTGGCCGCGCTCAGCCGGTCGAAGGCCGCCTCAGGCGAATCGAAGTCCCGTTGCAGCAGCAAGGGCGCGATCACGCTGTCGATCAACCGCGCCCGATGCTCAGCCCCGCAGCCCGGAAAGTTGCACCAGCTTTCGCCCCAGCCGACGGCACCGTCGCGGCTTTCGGCACGCACCAGCACGGCCGGGCGGTCGAGCATCGTGCCGAACGAGGTCTGCACCGGTGTGTCGACCGGCCAGCGCAGCACATGCACCTGCAGGCGGGCCAGGTTGAACGCAACCGAAGACTCCGCCGGCGAAGGGTTTGCAGGGTGGACGCTGGGCATGAGGGTGAGTTATAACATTCTATAAATAGGATGTTCAAATGTTCTCGACCCCGTTCCTTGACCTGAAAAGCGGCGCCTGACCCGATGCGTGTTCCTGCGCTGGTCCGCCGCATCGCCCTCATCGCCGCGCCATGGCTGTTGATCATCGCGCTGTGGTACGGCGTGCGCGCCAGCGGTCTCATCAACCCGGCCCTGGTGCCGGCACCGCACCTTGTGCTCGAACGCTTTTTCGAACTGATACAGGGCCGGCTGCCGATGGACCTGTGGATGTCGACGCAGCGGGTGGTCATCGGCGTGACGCTCGGGGTCAGCGCCGCGGTGCCGGTGGGTTTCGGCCTGGGCTGGTACAAGGGGCTGCGCAGCTTCATCGACCCGGTGATCAACTTCTTTCGTGCGCTGCCACCGATCGCGCTGATCCCGCTGGTCATCGTCTATTTCGGCATTGGCGAGATCGCCAAGACGGTGATCCTGTTCTACGCCTCGTTCTTCGCCGGTGTCATCGTGATGTACGAAGGCATCGCGCAGATCAGCCCGATCTACGTCCGTGTGGCACGCACCCTGGGCGCGCGCGACGCCGAGATCTTTGCCAAGGTGATCGTGCCGCTGACGGTGCCGCACATCCTGACCGCGATCCGCGTCGCGCTGGGCGTGGCCTGGGCCACGCTGGTGGCGTCCGAACTGATCGCCGCGCAACAGGGCCTGGGCGCATTGATCCAGGACGCCTCGGCCTTCTTCCAGCTCGACATCATCTACGTCGGCATCATCTGCATCGGCCTGATCGCCATGTGCATGGACCTGCTGCTGCGCGCCGCCAGCCGCCGGCTGGTGGCCTGGCAGGATCGACTGGCATGACGGGCGACATGAAGGGCGGCATGAGAGACGACGTCGACACCCCGGCGGCGCGCATCCGCTTCGACCAGGTCAGCGTGGACTTCCCGACCGCGGACGGCAGCATGCGGGTCGTCGACGGCGTCAGCCTGGACATCGCCAACGGTGAGTTCGTCTCGATCATCGGCCCCTCGGGCTGCGGCAAGACCACCTTGATGAACGTCGTCGGCGGCTTCGTTGCACCGACTTCGGGCACGGTGCTTCTGGACGGCCGGCCGATCGTCGGCCCCGGCCCCGACCGCGGCGTGATCTTCCAGGAATACGGCGTGTTCCCATGGCTGAGCGTGCGCGGCAACATCGAGTTCGGGCTGAAGCTGGCGGCCAACCGCGTGCCGGCCGCCGAGCGCGAAGCCATCTGCCAACGCTACATGGCGCTGATGGGCCTGAGCGACTTTGCCGACCACTTCCCCAAGCACCTGTCGGGCGGCATGCGCCAGCGCCTGGCGATCGCGCGCGCTTACGCGGTCAAGCCCGAGTTCCTGCTGATGGACGAACCCTTCGGCGCGCTCGACGCGCAGACGCGAAGCGCGATGCAGGACCTGCTGCTGCAGGTGCTGGCCACCGAAGGCAAGACGGTGCTGCTGATCACGCACTCGGTGGACGAAGCAATCTACCTGTCGTCGCGCATCGTGGTCGTCACCGCACGGCCTGCGCGCGTGCGCCGCATCATCGACGTGCCCTTCGGCTATCCGCGCGATGGGCGGCTGCAGGAAAACCCACAGTTCGCGCATCTGCGCACTGAGATCCGCGAACTCGTGATGCAGGAGTACGCGGCGCAGGCTCGCCAGACTTCAGGCGTCGCCGCCAACACCGCCGATTGATCCCAGGGGCAATTTCGCCCGTCCACCCTGATCCAAGGAGATCGCACCATGACCCTTCGCCGCAGAACCCTCATCCAGGCCGGCGTCACGGCATCGCTGGCCGGCTTCGGCAGCGTGCTGCGCGCGCAAACAAGCTCGAAATTGCGCGTGGGCTACCTGCACACCCCGGCGGTGGACGGCCAGATCTTCATCGGTCAGCAGATGGGCAGCTTTGCCAAGCACGGGCTCGACCTGGAACTGCGCAAGTTCACCACCGGGCTCGAATTGTTCCAGGCCATGATCGGCGGCAGCCTGGACGTGCTGTCCACCGGCGCCGTGGTGTCCAATTTTCCGGCACGCGGTCAGGGCAAGGTGTTCTTGATGAACAACATCGAATACGCCACCGCGCAACTTTGGGTCAGCAGTGACATCAAGTCGATGGCCGACCTGAAGGGCAAGAAGATCTCCACCACCACCGGCACCACGGCGCATGTCTTCCTCGACCGCGCCTTGCGGGCCGCCAAGCTCGATCCGGCCAGCGATGTGCAGATCGTCAACCAGCGCATGTCCGAGGCGGTGACCTCGTTCGTCTCGGGCGCGGTGCCGGCGGTGGCGCTGTGGGTGCCGTTCGACACCACGGTGCGCGAGAAGGTGCCCAACGCGCGCATGCTGGTCGACGCCTCGAAATTCTTCCCCGAAGCGGCGATCATGGGCGGCTGGGCGGCCAACAACGATTTCTACGATCGCAACCAGCCGCTGCTGTCCAAGCTGATCGCGGCCTGGGTCGAGGCCAACGACGCCATCGTCAATGACACCGACAAGAGCGTGGCGATGCTGCAGAAGACGCAGTACGAGCAGGTGCCGCTGGAGCAGTTCAAGCAGCAGTTCACTTTCTCGAAGTACTACTCGTCGCGCGAATGGCGCAGCAAGTACGCCGACGGCACCGCAACGCGCTGGCTGCAGCAGGTGAGCGATTTCTTCGTCAAGTACGGCAACATCGCCAACCCGGTGCCGGCCGAGAAGTACTTCAACCCCAAGCTCTACCTCGAGGTCGTGAAGGCGTGAGCCAGGGCGCCCCGGCCTACGACTGGATCGTCGTCGGCGGCGGCTCGGCCGGTTGTGTGCTGGCCAACCGGCTCAGCGCCGACCCCGCACGGCGCGTGCTGCTGCTGGAAGCCGGCGGCGAGCCGCGCAACTTCTGGCTGCGCTTGCCGGTGGGTTACTTCCGCACCATCTACGACGCGCGATTTTCGTGGCAGTTTGCGCTCGCTCCGCAGGCCTCGACCGGCCATCGGCCCATGGTCTGGCCCCGTGGCAAGGGGCTGGGCGGCTCCAGCCTGATCAACGGGCTGCTCTACATCCGCGGCCAGCAACAGGATTTCGACGACTGGGCCGCACTGGGCGCCCAAGGCTGGGGCTACCGCGATCTGCTGCCCTGGTTCAAGAAGTCAGAGCGCTATGCGGGCGGGGCCAGTGAATTCCATGGCGGCGACGGTGAACTGTCGGTCAGCGACCTGCGAAACGACCACCCGTACTGCCAGGCCTGGGTCGAGGCCGCTGTCGAAGCGGGTTACCCGCGCAATGCCGATTTCAATGGCGCGCGCGCCGACGGGGTCGGTGCCTATCAGCTGACGCTGGGCAGCCGCTGGCGCTGTGACGCCGCCACCGCCTTCCTGGCGCCGGTGCGCAGCCGCGCCAACCTGAAGGTGGCCACCGGCGCCAGGGTGACGCGTGTGCTGTTCGAACATGGCCGTGCGCGCGGCGTCGAATGGATTCAGAACGGTGCACGACAGCGCGCCGATTGCGACGGCGAAGTGATCCTGGCTGCAGGCGCCCTGCAGTCACCGCAGCTGCTGCAGCTGTCGGGCGTCGGCCCGGCGGCCCTGCTGGGCACGCATGGCATCCGCGTGGTGGCCGATGCGCCCGAGGTCGGCCACAACCTGCAGGACCACTACCAGGCGCGTGTCATCGTCAAGCTGAAGCGGCCGATGTCGCTGAACGACGAGGTGCGCAACCCGCTGGCGCTGGCGCACATGGGCGCGCAGTGGCTGTTCCAGGGCCGCGGCCCGTTGACCGTCGGTGCCGGTCAGGTGGGCGGTCTGGTGGCGACCGAACACGCCCGCGGCGGCCGCCCCGACGTATTGATCAACGTGATGCCGCTGTCGGTCGACAAGCCCGGCGACGCGCTGCACCGCTTCTCGGGCTTTTCCGCATCGGCCGCGCAATGTCGCCCCGAATCGAAGGGCACGGTGCAGATCGCCTCGGCCGACCCGCTGGCGCCGCCGCAGATCGTCGCCAACTACCTGACCGAGGCGCTCGACGTCAAGACCCTGGTCAGCGGCCTGCAGATCCTGCGCGAGATCTACGCGCAGCCCTCGTTCCGCGATCTGGTCACCGGCGAGGAATACCTGCCAGGCAATGCCGTGCAGACGGCAGCCGCGCTCGAGGCCTTTGCGCGCGCCAAGGGCGGCACCGTGTTCCATGCCTCGGGCACCTGTCGCATGGGCGGCGATGCGGGCGCAGTGGTCGACGAGCGCCTGAGGGTTCGCGGCGTCGACGGCCTGCGCGTGATCGACGCGTCGGTGATGCCGCGCATGGTATCGACCAACACCAACGCGGCGGCCATCGTGATCGGCGAAAGGGGCGCCGCGATAGTGCTCGAAGACGCCGCAGCAGCGGGGCGGCGCCGCGCATGATCCGCGACAAGGCCGAGCTGCCGCTGTACGCGCAGCTGGCCGAACTGTTCCGCCAGCGCATTGCCAAGGGCGTGTGGAAGCAGGGCGACAGGCTGCCGTCGCTGGAACAGCTGGCGGCCGAGTTCCAGGTGGCGCGCGTCACGGTGCGCCAGGCCATCGAGCGGCTGGCGCGCGACGGTCTGCTGAGCCCCCAGCGCGGGCGCGGCACTTTCGTCACCGGCGCGCCGCAGGACGACCGCTGGCTGCGCGTCGAAACCACCCTGCACAGCCTGGCCGAGGTCTACCGCGACACGCGGCCCAAGATCCTGAACATCGACGAGGCCACGCGCGCACCGCAACTCAACGCCGCCGACGGCGTGGCCGCCAAGCAGTACGTGTACATGCGGCGCATCCACTCGCGCCAGGGCCGGCCCTATTGCGTGATCAGCATCTATCTCGACGCGGCCATCTTCGCGCTCGCGCCGAAGCGCTTTCGTGCCGAGACCGTGATCCCGCTGTTGATGAACCTGCCGACGGTGCGCATCGTCAGCGCGCGCCAGGTGCTGACGATCGCCACCGCCGATCTCGAGGTGGCGCGCCACCTGGGCATCGCGGCCAACGCGCCGGTGGCCGAGGTGCGGCGTGTCTTCACCGGGCCGAAGCGGCGTGTGATCTACCTGGGCGAAGTCACCTATCGCGGCGACTTCGTGCACATGGAGATCGACCTCAAGTCCTGAGCCTGAAAGACTCAGTCGACGAAGAAGTCGGGGATCAGGTTCTTCGTTCCGGGCACCACCGCATAACGGTCGAGGTCATGCACGCCATGGCTTTGCAGCAGCTCGTCGTCGATGAAGAACTGGCCCGTCACGGCCTTGGCATCGCTGGTCAGGATCCACCACGCCGCATCGGCCAGGATGTCGGGCTTGCGGCACAGGTTCAGGTCGACGCCCGGGATCATCTGCAAGGCCGCTGTCGCGATCGCCGTGCGCGGCCACAGGCTGTTGACCGCGATGCCGTGCGGGCGGAACTCGCCAGCGTGGCCGAGTGTGCATTCGCTCATGCCGTACTTGGCCATGCTGTAGGCCACGTGGCCCTTGAACCAGTGCTCGCGCATGCTCAGCGGCGGGCTCATGTTCAGCACATGCGGGTTGCGGCCGGCCTTGGCCGACTTGATCAGCTCGCTCAGGCAGGCCTGGGTGCAGCAGAAGGTGCCGCGCACGTTGACGCCGAACATCAGGTCGAAGCGCTTCATGGGTGTCAGCGGCGTCGGCGTCAGGCTGATCGCGCTGGCGTTGTTGACCAGGATGTCGATGCCGCCGAAACGCTCGACCGCGGCCTTCACGGCGGCGGCCACCGCGTCTTCGTCACGGATGTCGGTCTGCACCGCCAGCGCCTGGCCGCCGGCGGCGACCACGGCCTCGGCCGCGCTGGTCAATGTGCCCGGCAGCTTGGGGTTGGGTTCGACCGTCTTCGCCAGCAGCACCAGGTTGGCACCATCCTGCGCGGCGCGGGTGGCGATCGCCAGGCCGATGCCGCGGCTGGCGCCAGTGATCATCAGGGTCTTGCCTTTCAGGCTGCGGGTCATGCGGGGTTCTCCTCGTCCAGTTTGATCAGATGGGTGGCGATGGCGTCTGCGCAGGCGCGGTACACCGGTTCACCCGGGTGAAAGCCGTCGTGCGCCATGCCGGCCGGGTCGAGCGGCAGCGACATCGCGACACAGGACACATCGTTGCGCGTGGCGGCCCAGTCGCGCAGGGCCTGGTTGTGGCGCCGCGCATCGGCACCGGCCACCCAGCGCAAGGGTTGCGGCAGGCCCGGGAAGGCGTGCACCGGCGGCAACGGCGCAAAGGCCACGTGCCGCACGCCTGCGGCGTTGCGCAGCCAGTTGGCCAGCGCTTCGCGCGCGGCCAGCGCCCGCTGCGAGGGCACCTGGTCGACGACGTCGTTGACACCGGTGACGATCACCGCCAGGTCGGCCTGCAGCAGCGGTTCGGCACGCAGCAGGTCCAGCGTGCCGGCCGTCGTCAGGCCCGATCGCGCCAGCAACTGCCACTGCACCTGCAGCCTGAGTTGCGCAGCCAGCCGGTCCGCCAGCTGCGACGCCAGTGCCTGCCGTTGCGAGACCACGCCGACGCCGGCGGCCGATGAATCGCCGGCGATCAACAGCCGCAGCGTCGGGCCCTTGCCGACACACCCCGTCCTCGGGCCGTCGGCCTCGGGCAGGCGCGGCATGCGCCGCCGGGTGATCACCGCCTGCGTCAGCAGCAGAGGGCCGAGCGCGATCTTGACGGTGAGCGACATTCAGAACTTCGAAAAATCGGGCTTGCGCTTCTGGAAGAAGGCCTGAAAGGCCTCCATGGCCTCGGGGCTGCGCAGGCGCTGGGCAAACAGTTCACCCTCGGTGCGGATGGTGGCCAGCACCTGCTCGCGCTGCGGCGCACGCAGCAGCTTCTTGGCAGCCTGAACCGCGCTTGGCGGCAGGTGGTTGAAGCGTTCGGCCACGCGTCGTGCGTGGTTGACCACTTCGCCGGCCGGCAGCACCGCAGTGGCGATGCCGCAGTCCACCGCCTGCTCGGGCGTGAAGGGGTCGCCCAGCAGCAGCTTCTCGGCCGCACGGCGATGACCCATCAGCTGCGGCACCAGCAGGCTGGACGCAAATTCGGGCACCAGCCCCAGCGCGACGAAGGGCATGGCCAGTCGCGCCTCGTCGGACACGAAGACGAAGTCGCAATGCAGCAGCATCGTGGTACCGATGCCGATGGCGCCACCCGTCACCGCGGCCACCACGGGCTTGTCGCAGGCCAGCAGCGCGCGCATGAACTGAAACACCGGCGAATCCTCGGCATTGCTGCCGCCCTGGCCGGGCGGGCGCGCCATGAAGTCCTCGATGTCGTTGCCCGAGGTGAAGATACCCGGCTGGCCGGTGATCAGCACCGCGCGCACGGCCTGGTCGGCGGCAGCGGCGTGCAGCGCGTCGGCCATGGCCTGGTACATCGCCAGGGTCAGCGCATTCTTCTTCTCCGGCCGCGCGATCTCGATCGTCGCAACGCCGTTCAGGGTGGCGGTCTTGATGGTCATGTCAGTACCGCCCGGCCGTTCCGAAGGTACTGACTGCCCCCTCGGGGGGCAGCGAACGAAGTGAGCGTGGGGGTTTCATTTCAGACCCTTTCGAGGATCCCGGCGGCGCCCTGCCCCATGCCCACGCACATCGTCACCATGCCGTACTTCAGCTGGTGACGGTGCAGCGCATGCACCACGGTGGCCGAGCGGATCGCGCCGGTGGCGCCCAGCGGGTGGCCGAGGGCAATCGCGCCACCCATCGGGTTGACCTTGGCCGGATCGAGTCCGCAAGTGTTCATCACCGCCAGGCTCTGCGCGGCAAAGGCCTCGTTCAGCTCGATCCAGCCCATGTCGTCGAGCTTCAGGCCGGCGGCCTTCAGCGCGGCCGGGATGGCTTCGATGGGGCCGATGCCCATGATCTCCGGCGGCACGCCGCGCACCGCGAAGCTGACGAAGCGCGCCAGCGGCTTCAGGTTGAACTGCTTCAGCGCACGCTCGCTGACCACGATCAGCGCCCCCGCGCCGTCGCTGGTCTGGCTGCTGTTGCCGGCGGTCACGCTGCCCTTGGCGGCAAACACCGGGCGCAGCCTGGCCAGGCCTTCGAGCGAGGCATCGGGGCGCGGGCCTTCGTCGATGTCGACCGTTCGGGTCTTCACCTTGACCTGGCCGCTGGCCAGGTCAGGCTGGCGATCGAACACCTCGATGGGCGTCATCTCGTCCTTGAATTCACCCGCGGCAATGGCGGCCAGCGCGCGCTGGTGCGACTGCAGCGCAAAGGCGTCCTGGGCTTCGCGGCCGACCTTCCATTGCGCGGCCACCTTCTCGGCGGTCAGGCCCATGCCGTAGGCGATGCCGACGTTCTCGTCCTTGGCGAACACCTCGGGGTTGAAGCTGGGCTTGTTACCGCCCATCGGCACCAGGCTCATGCTTTCGGCGCCACCGGCGATCATCACGTCGGCCTCGCCGACGCGGATGCGGTCGGCCGCCATCTGCAGCGCCGTCAGGCCACTGGCGCAGAAACGGTTGACCGTGACACCGCCCACTGAATGCGGCAGCCCGGCCAGCACCATGGCCACACGCGCCATGTTCATGCCTTGTTCGCCCTCGGGAAAGCTGCAGCCGATGATGGCGTCTTCGATCGCCTTCGGGTCGAGGCTGGGCACCTGCGCCAGCGCGTTCTTCACCACGGCCACCAGCAGATCGTCAGGCCGCGTGTTGCGGAAGACGCCACGGCCCGAACGGCCGATGGGCGTGCGCGTGGCGGCGACGATGTAAGCGTCTTGAACTTGTTTGCTCATCTCAGTTCCTTACCGGCTTGCCGGTCTGCAGCATGCCCATGATTCGCTCTTGCGATTTCGGGTGATCCAGCAGGGCGCAGAAACGATCGCGCTCCAGCGTCATCAGGTAGTCCTCGCTGACCAGCGACCCGGCATCGACGTCGCCCCCACACACCACCTCGGCGATCAGCGTGCTGATGTGGAAGTCGTGCGCACTGATGAAACCGCCATCGCGCATGTTGGCCAGCTGCCCCATGAAAGTGGCAATGGCGTTGCGGCCGGCCACCGGAAACAGGCTGCGTGCTGGTGGGCGGTAGCCGCTGTCGGCCATCGCGCGCGCCTGGGCACAGGCGACGAACAGCAGTTCGTCCTTGTGCGGCACGATCACGTCGCTCCACAGCAGGTAGCCCAGCTTGCGGCTTTCGATCGCGCTGGTGCCCACCTTGGCCATCGCGGCATTCGTGAAACCATCGATCAGGAACTTGAAGATGTCGGCATTCGCATTGCCGGCGCTGGCCATCTCGGCCGCGCGGCGCGCCACGTAGGTCAGGCCGCCGCCGCCCGGGATCAGGCCGACACCGACCTCGACCAGGCCGACATAGGTTTCCATCGCGGCGACGCGGCGTGCGCTGTGAATCGCGATTTCACAACCGCCGCCCAGCGCGATGCCGCGCATCGCCGACACCACCGGCACCTGGGCATAGCGCAGTCGCAGCATCGCGTCCTGCAGCTTCTTCTCTTCAGGCGCGATGCCCTTGGCGCCGCTCTTCATGAATACCGGCATCAGCGCCTCGAGGTTGGCGCCGGCCGAGAACACGTCGTCGGGCGACCAGATCACCAGGCCTTTGTAGCCCTGCTCGGCCAGGTCCAGCGCCTTCAGCAGGCCTTCGGTGACGGTGGGGCTGATGAGGTGCAGCTTGGCGGTGATGCTGGCAATCAGCACTTCGCCGTCCAGCGTCCAGACGCGGATCTCCTCGTTCTTGTAGACCTCGGTTCCGCTCTTCAGCGGCTCGACCGCACCCGAGCCCAGCACGGCCTCGGGGAAATGCTGGCGCCGGTAGACCGGCAGCGTGCTGCGCGGCACGTAGGCCTTTTTCGCCGGGCTCCACGAGCCTTCGGGCGTGTGCACGCCCGTGCGGCCGTCGAACACCCAGGCCGGCAGCGGCGCCTTGCTCAACGCCTTGCCGGCGGCTATGTCTTCCTTCACCCAGGTGGCCACCTGCTGCCAGCCGGCGTCCTGCCACAGCTCGAACGGGCCCTGCTTCATGCCGAAGCCCCAGCGCATCGCGAAGTCGATGTCGCGTGCGTTGTCGGCAATGGCTTCCAGGTGCACCGCGGCGTAGTGGAAGGCGTCGCGCAGGATGGCCCAGACGAACTGCGCTTGCGGGTTCGTGCTTTCGCGCAGCAGCTTCAGGCGCTCAGTGGCCGGCTTCTTCAGCATGCGCTCGACGATGGTGTCGGCCTTGCCGCCCGCGGGTACGTAGTCACCTTTGGCCGGATCCAGCCGCAGGATGTCCTTGCCCACCTTCTTGAA
>Ga0073899_10005901_pt1 | contig 10598 bp, 13 predicted proteins | sample KloWWTmetaKNB5Ph_FD_88975 | JGI IMG/M metagenome (GOLD analysis project Ga0073899, IMG submission 88975) | Active sludge microbial communities from Klosterneuburg, Austria, studying microevolution and ecology of nitrifiers - Klosterneuburg... | ecosystem: Engineered > WWTP > Aerobic digester >...
ATCCAGTCGATCACGAGAGCCGCAGCGGGGCCGGGTTCGAAATCATCGGCGACCACGACATGATAGGCCGACCCGGCGGCAACGGCTCTGGTGCCCAGCCGCACCAGACGCCCATCCCTGAGCGGCCCGGCCAGAAGCCGCCCCCAGCCGAGCGCCACGCCTTCGCCGTTCATCGCCGCATAAATTGTGTCGGCATAGTGGGTGAACCGCAGCCCAATCGGCTGGCTTGGCCGACTGAGGCCTGCGGCGACGGCCCAGGCGCCCCAGGTTTCCCAGCGCGGGTCCGGCCAGTCGGTTGCGATCAGCGGCAGGGCAAAGAGGACCTCATCAGGATCAAGATCGCCGAGGCTGTCGCGAAAGGCCGGGCTGCAAACCGGAAAGATGTCGTCGATCAGGCTTGCGATCACGCGGGCACCCGCAAAGGGCGGGCGGCCATAGCGCAAGACGATCTGCGCATCGCCCCGCTTGAGGTCGAACCCCTCGTCCTGAGAAATCACCCTCATCTGCACGCCGGGATGGGCGCGCCGGAACGAGGCGAGACGCGGCAAGAGCCAGAAGTGCGACATGGCCAGCGTCGCACCGATGGTGACACTCGCGGTGCCATGGTTCTGGCGCAGGCTGGCGATGGTTTCCGTGATCCTGTCGAAACCCGTGGTCACGCTTGCCGACAGCAAAAGCCCCGCATGAGTCAGTTCGACCCGCCGGTGGCGACGCAAGAAAAGCGCGGTGCCAAGATCGTCTTCCAGCACCTTGACCTGACGACTGACCGCAGCCTGCGAGACGCCAAGCTCCTCGGCGGCAAGGGTGAAGCTGCCGTGACGGGCCGCGGCCTCGAACGTGGCGAGGGCGGAAAGCGAGGTCAGGCTGCGGCGGAGTGTGGACATGAGGATCCCATCGGGCTGCGGGTGACAGAGAGAGGCGGGCGACAAGACAGGCGATAGCGCAACTGGTCCACGCGCCCAAGCGCGTTTGCGACGGTGCCGGGGCGAAGAAGACGCTTCCGGCTGGTTGACGTCGGCCCCGGTTGCACCGACATAGGGATAACCCATGACCTACGAGGTTCCCGATGAAACTCTCCATCCCTGACATGAGCTGCGGTCACTGCAAGGCGACGGTTGAAAAGACCATCGCGTCGGTCGATCCGGCCGCGCAGGTTGCCGTTGACCTGGCCACCCGCACGGTAGAGGTGCGCAGCACCGCGTCGGATGCGGCACTTCTGAAGGCGCTGGATGCCGAAGGCTATCCGGCGACGCTTGCGGGCTGAGGCCGGCTCAGCCGATCACACCGGTCTGGCGCATCTTGCGGGCGTAAAGCCATTCGCCAAGCGCCACCGCGGCGATGGCCAGCGAAAACCACAAAGCCTCAGGCCCGGCGATGTCGCTGAGCCGGACATCATCCAGAACATAATTGTGCAGCGTCGTGACCAGCATCGCGGCCAAAGACAGGGCGAAGAACGCCACCGCCCAGCCGCTGCGCAGAAGCAAAAGCAGTGACCCCGCGACGGACGTCCAGACGGCGAGCGCCCAGGCCGCGACCACCCAGGTGGGAAAGCTGGTGAAATAGCTGATCTGTTCGGGGGTAAACTGCGCCATGTAGAACCCGGCGCGTGTCTGGGTCAGCGTATAGTCGGCGGCACCTATCAGATTCCAGGCGAGCGACAGGCCACCGATGATCCACAAATGCAGGGGCGCGCGCATGGCGATCTCCTTCGGTTGCAGGGGCGGAACGGGCCGCCCCTGCAGGCTAACATATCCGGCCGGGCTTTTCAGCGGCTGTTGTCAACCGGCGCTTCGACCGTCACCTCGCCCGCCCGCTCGAAAGTCAGGATCAGGGTGATGGTCTCGCCTTCGGCCGGACGGTCGGTCAGCATCATCATCATCACATGATCGCCACCGCGCTTGAGTTCATGCATCGCGCCGGCGGGGATGGCGATGCCCCCCTCGATCGGGCGCATCATCGCGGTGCCGTCGGTGCCCATCACATGGGTGTGCAACTCCGTCTTGTCGGCGATGCTGGCAGAGGCCCCGATCAGCCGGTCTTCTTCGGTCGCGTGGTTTTCAACGGTAAAGAAAGCGGCCGCCGATTTGGCGCCGGGGATGAGGCGCACATAGGCCCCGTCAATATGCACACCGTCATGTGCGGCCAAGGGCGTGGCGATGGCAAGAACAAGGGCGGTCAGCGCCGCGCGAATATGGGACATGTGGATCTCCTGTCGCCGAAAGGAAGAGAAGGGTTCAGGCGGACAGGACCGGGGGCGCGCGCGCTGAAAAGCCCGTCAGGCATCTCCCGGCCACACGGATGGCAGGGGCCGAGAACACGAGGCGCGTGCCGGGTTGTTCGGCAAGTGCGGGATCGGGGGCGGGCAGATCGGGCGACAGGAAGGCGGTCGCGGCCAGATCGGGGCAAAGATGGCTTTCGCCAGTGGGCTGCCCGTTTTCATCGAGCGTGAGCTGCACCAGACCGCCACCCGAACAAAGCGTCAGCACCTGCCCGCCAAGGACCAGCTGGCCACGCGCCATTGCCAGGGCAAGGCCGGTCAGCGCGATCAGCGCCACAAGGCAGAAAGCCAGCGTTGGTCGGAGCAGTTTGGGCAAGGGCAAGCCGGTTCGCTGTTGACGATCGGCCCCTTCTAGCGCCGCAGGCGAATGCTGGCAAAGGGCGATTGGTCGCAGCGTGACGGCCGGAATGAAAAACCCCGTCCGCAGCTTCTGCGGACGGGGTTTCAAATCCGGGATCGGTTCAGGATCAGGCGGCGGCCTGCGCCTTTTCGATGTCCTTCTTGATTTTCAGGGCGCGGGTCGACAGTTCGTCGTCCTTGGCCTTGGCGAGATAGGCGTCAAGACCACCGCGATGGTCGACCGAACGCAGACCGGCCGCCGAGATGCGCAGCTTGAACGACTGGCCCAGCACGTCCGAGATCAGCGTCACGTCATTGAGGTTCGGCAAGAACCGACGACGGGTCTTGTTGTTCGCATGGCTCACATTGTTGCCCGACATCGGGCCCTTGCCCGTGAGTTCGCAAACGCGCGACATCTTGTTCTTCCTTCAGTTCCGGGGGCGGCATCCGCCCCTGATTCCATAAAACACATGGGCGCCGATCCTGTGGCGCCCCGAATTGCGTCGCGAGATACGGCCAACCACCGGAGTCGTCAAGCCCCAAAGCCCCTGCGAGGCCCGCCCCCACCCGATTTCGCAGAGAGGTCGGCCGAATCTTCAACCTGTGATATAGTGGCGCCAATTACCCCGTCGATGGATTTGAAAGGAAGTCCCATGCCAAAAGCTCTTTCTGTTGCATCTTTCAATCTTCTCAACCTCGCTGAACCCGGACAGGTGACGCATCAGGGTAGTCAGCCGCTCGATCAGGCGACTTATGACCGCAAGGTGCGCTGGATCGCCGACAAGCTGACCGACATCCGCGCCGACCTGATCGGCTTTCAGGAGGTCTGGAGCGTCAAGGCCCTGACCGACTGTTTCGTGGCGGCGGGGCTGGAGGACAAATATACGCTGGTCGCACGCGATGGCCCGCCCGGCCTTGTTCAGGTGGCGGCGGCGGTGCGCAAGACCTATCCGGTTGCCGCCAACCCAGATGGTCACTGGATCGAGGATTTCCCGCCCGAATTGCAACTGATCAAGCGCCCGCCCAAACGGGGCAAGCCGCTGAACACGATGCATGTGGAAATCACCAAATTCTCACGCCCCATTCTGGCCCTCACGCTTTAGATGGAAGCCGGGCTGACGCTTCGGTTCTTCGTGATCCATCTGAAAAGCAAACTGCCCATGGACCTGGATGACAAGGAGGCAGATGACCCCAAGATCAGCGTTCACCGGGATGCAATCGGTTCAGCCCTGTCCACGATCCGCCGCACGGCCGAAGTGGCGGCGCTGCGGGTGTGGCTGAACAAGGAACTGCGCGACACGCGGGTGCCCTACGTGGTGGCGGGCGACATGAATGACGGGCATCTGTCGAACACCGCCGCAATCCTGTCCGCCCAGCCGCCACAGAAGCTGTTCGCGGCAAGCCGGGTCGGGGCCAAACCCAGCAAGGCGGGCGATGTCGGTCTTTATTCGGCGCAGATGCTTCAGGAGTTTCGCAGCCTGCGCGATGTCTATTACACCTATGTCCATGAAAATGTGATGGAATCCCTAGACCATATCTTCGTGTCGGAGGAATTCTATGACCACTCCCCGAACCGGATCTGGACCTTCCGCGAATTGAAGGTGCTGAACGACCATATCCATTTCCGCGCCAAGGGCGACAAGATCAGAACGGATCATGGCATCGTCATAGCCCGCTTCGACGCCGCAAAGACCGAAAGCGAACCGGAGCCCCCGATCGGCTAAAGGTGGCGCTAGCTTGCCAAGGCCTGCCCGACCTCGGCCAGAAGCCAGTCGCGGAAGGCGCGGATGGCAGGCGCATTGCGGCGACGTTCGGGGTAGGCCAGATACATCGCCGAGGCGTCACGCCAGGTGGTGGTGAAGGGCTGGATCAGATCACCCCGCGCGAGCATGTCGGCAAAGAACACCGGGCTGAGCAGGCAGACCCCCTGCCCGGCCATTGCCGCCTGCACGGTCAGGATCTGCGCGCCCAGAAAACTGCGCCCCGCCCGCCGGTCTTGCGGCGCGCGCACCCCGGCGGCCACGAACCAGCCGTCCCAGCCTTCGTCGGTCGCGTCGATCAGTGGCAGGTCGAGCAGGTCGGCGGGTTCGGTCGGACGACCATAACGGGCGATGAAGGCCGGAGAGATCATCGGCGCATAATCGGCATGCATCAGGAAATGCGTGGTGAGCCCCGGCCAGACGCCCCGTCCGGTGCGGATCGCCACCGTCGCCTCGCCCGCTTGCAGATCGGCCAGCCGGTGATCGACCTCGACCCTTGTCGTCACCTGAGGATTGGCAATCTGAAAACGCCCCAGCCGCGAGGCGAGGAAGTGTGCGCCAAACGTTGGCAGAACGCTGATCACCAGGGTTTCGTCGCGTTCCTTGCGGGCCTCCGCGAAGGACTGGCGCAGGATTTCCAGCGCCTCGCCCGCGCGGTCGGCCAGCCGTGCGCCATCCGGCGTCAGCGCCACGCCACGCGCACGGCGGCGGAAGAGCGGCAGGCCCACCCGATCTTCAAGCACCTTGATCTGATAGCTGACGGCGGCCTGGGTCATGCCCAGCTCCTCTCCCGCGCTGGTGAAGCTCAGGTGCCGCGCCGCGGCCTCGAACACGCGGATCGCGGCGAGCGGTGGCAGCGGTAGGGTGGGAACCAGAGGGTCAGACATAAATCCACCTTATGTATCATGTCGGGGTTTCAATTGGTGAACCTGTATCTCTTGGACGATATTCAGCATCAGAAATCGAACAGAAGGATGTTCATCATGGCACATGCAGCTTCACTTCCCCGCGCAGGAAAGATCATATATTGGCTTTTTTCAAGGGAAAAAGCCGAAAAGCCGGTGCAGCGTACGGCGGATGGACCGCTGGACGCGAGAACCCGGCGGGCGATCATGGATCTGCCGCCCTATCTGCTGAGAGATATTGGTGTGACTGATCTTTGATTGGTCTGCGCGGATGCTGGACAGTCCCCGTGTGGCATGGAAAGATCACCCCATGCCACACGATCATCATGACCATCCGCACAGCCTTTTGCCCTCTGACCCCGCGCTGAGGGTCAAGGCGTTGGAGACGATCCTGGTCCGGAAGGGCCTTGTCGATCCTGCCGCTATCGAGGCCATTCTTGAGACTTACGAGAAGAAGGTCGGCCCGCATCTGGGGGCGGCGGTTGTGGCGCGGGCCTGGGCGGATCCAGACTTCCACGCGCTTCTGCTCCGCGATGCCAATGCGGCGATGGCCGAGATGGGCATTACCGGGCGGCAGGGCGAACATGTGGTGGCGGTCGCAAACACGCCCCAGACGCATAACATGGTCGTCTGCACGCTCTGTTCCTGTTACCCGTGGCCGCTGTTGGGTATCCCCCCCGCCTGGTACAAATCCGATGCCTATCGCGCGCGCTCGGTGCGCGAGCCGCGCAAGGTGCTGGCCGATTTCGGCGTGACCTTGCCGGAAGGACAGGCGGTGCGGGTGTGGGATTCGACGGCGGAAGTTCGCTATCTGGTGGTGCCGATACGCCCGGACGGCACGGAGGGCTGGAGCACGGAGCGCCTTCAGCCGCTCGTGACCCGCGACAGCATGATCGGCACTGGCCTGCCCCGGTCCCCCGCATGAGCCGCCCGCATGACATGGGCGGGCGGTTTGGCGACGGGCCGGTGGTGCCGACGGCTGACGGGTTTTCCCCTTATGACGCGGGCTGGCACCGCACGGCGCTGGGCCTGACGCTGGCGGCGGGCGGGCTGGGCGCCTGGACGATCGATGCGAGCCGCGCGGCACGGGAACGGCTGCCGGACTATGGGTCGCTTGGCTATTACGAAAAATGGATCGCGGCGCTGGCCGATCTTCTGGCGGAACGTGATCTGGTCAGCCGGGACGAATTGCGGGCGGGTGATGCAGAGCCCGCACCCCTGTCGCCCCGCGCCCTGACGGCAGACCGGGTTCCGGGCGTTCTGGCGCGCGGTACGCCCTATGCGCGGCCCGGCGACACGCCGGTCTTTGCGCCGGGCGACCAGGTACGCACCCGCGCCCTGCCGCAAAATGCCTTCGTGGCAGAGGGCCATATCCGGCTGCCCGCCTATGCGGCGGGCAAGACGGGCCGGGTGATCCTGTCGCACGGTCCCCATGTCTTTCCCGACCGCAACGCCCATGGGTTGGGCGAGGGGCCGGAGCCGCTTTACACCGTGGCCTTCCGCGCCGCCGACCTGTGGGCAGAGCCCGAACATCCCGGCGACGAGGTGACGCTTGATCTGTGGGAAAGTTACCTGAGCGCCGCATGACCGACATTCCCCGCGCCTTCGATGACCCTTGGCAGGCGCAGATTTTCGCGTTGACCGTGGCCCTGTCGGATGCCGGTCATTTCCGCTGGGCGGATTGGACGCATGCTTTCGGCGCAACGCTGAAGCGCCATGGCGCGGAGCGCGCACTCGACGGGGGCAGCGACTATTTCAACGCCTGGCTGGAGACGTTAGAAAGCCTTCTTGATCAGAGCGGTCTAGCGGCAGGCGCCGATGTGGCGCGGCTCAGGGACGCCTGGGAGGCGGCTTACCTGTCCACCCCGCATGGCCAGCCGGTCAGGCTGAAGGACTAAGCGCGGCAGCGGACTGGTGGACGGCCAGGACTTCGGCACGGATGATGCGGGCGATCAGGGCCACGTCATCGGTGTCGAAGGTCAGCGGCAGGCGGATGTCGATCAGCCCCGCCAGTACCCGGTCGGTCTGTGGCAGGCTCTGGGCGGGCGCATAACGCCAACTGTCATGCCGAGAGGTGAAGGCCACCGGCTCTGCCGCGCCGAACCATTTCAGCTCCACCCCACGCGCCAGACATCGGGCGACGACCGCCTGAACGGCCTCGGCATCCCAGGTGGGCAGAAGGAACTGGAAGGACGACCCCACGATGCTTTCCGCCGCAGGCCGCCGCACCAGCCCAAGCCCCGGAGTGTCGGCAAGCCCGGCTTCCATCGTCCGGTAGAGCGCGTTCCAGCGGTCGATCTGCCGGGGCAGGTCGGCCAGTTGCGGGCGCAGGATCGCGGCGCGCAGATTGTCCATCCGGCCCGAGACATTGGGCGTAACCCAGCGCGCTGCTTCGAACGCCTCAGGCGGTGGGGCGGCGCGGTGGCGGGTGTAAAGCATGTAGCTGCCTGATAGGAGGATCGCCCGCGCCATCAGGGCCGGATCGTCGGAGACGATGAGCCCGCCTTCGCCGGAATTCAGATGTTTGTAGGTCTGGGTCGAATAACAGCCTATTGCCCCGTGACGGCCCGAAGGCACGCCGTGCCAGGCCCCGCCCATCGTATGGGCACAATCCTCAACGACCGGCAGGCTGGCGGCGTTGCAGATCGCCATCAGCCGGTCCATGTCGCACAGATGGCCGCGCATATGGCTGAGCAACAGCGCCTTTGCCCCCTGCCCGGTCTTCGCCGCCAGATCGTCAAGGTCGATCACCAGATCGTCTGTCACCTCGACAAAGATCGGCACCGCGCCAAGGGCCGCGATGGCGCCGGGCACGGGGGCGAGCGTGAAGGCATTGGTCAGCACCCGGTCGCCGGGACCGACCCCAAGCGCCCTGAGCGCGCAGCCGAGCGCATAGCCACCCGACGCCACAGCCAGGCAATAGCGCGCACCTGTAAAAGCGGCGAAGTCCTCCTCCAGCGCGGCCGTCTCTGACAGCTCGTCGCCCAGCGTGTTGTAGCGGTGCAGCCGGCCGTGGCGCAGGACCGCCATTGCCGCCTCGATCGCGGCTTCGGGCAGCGGTTCTTGCTGGGTGAAAGGTTTGGTGAAACGTTCCAGCATCAGGTCTTGCCCCCATCATGGCCGACGACCCACAAAAACAGGCCAAGCGTCAGCAACAGCCCGCCGCCTGCCATGAAATAGGCCATGTCCGGCGTCGCCATCGGCCCGGCCAGAAAAAAACCGAACACTTGCGAGAAAAAAACCGTGCCGATCAGCATCGCGATATTGGTGATCGCCGAGATACCGCCCTGCAGTTCGCCCTGGGCATTTTCGGGCACCCGCTGGGACATGAGCGCGGTCAGCATCGGATGAATGAAGCCTTCCGGCCCGTGGATGATCATCAGGACCACGATCGCCGACAGACCGCCCACCAGCCCATAGCCGGTCGCGGCGATGGTCGCGCAGACAAGTCCGATCAGGACGGTGCGGAACTCGCCGAAACGCTTGACCGCGGGACCGGAAAGCGCGCCCTGAAACACCGCCATGATCACACCGAAGACCGCCAGCGTCACGCCGATCATCGATTCCGACCAGCCAAACTTGGCCTTGGCCCAGAAAGGCCAGATCGCGGGATAGACGGAGGTGCAGAAGAAGAAGGCGGCCATCACCGCGCACATCGGCAAGACGCCGGAATACGTGCGGAAGACCTTGAATGCACCGAAGGGGTTGGCGCGGCGCCATTCGAAGGGACGGCGGTTTTCGGGGGTGAGCGTCTCGGGCAGGACAAAACAGCCAAAGACGAAATTCAGAAGCGACACCGCCGCCGCCGCATAGAAGGGCACGCGCGGCCCGTATTCGCCTAAGATACCGCCGATTGCCGGCCCGATGACGAAGCCCAGCCCGAAAGCTGCCCCCAAGAGGCCGAAGGCCTTGCCGCGTTCTTCAGGCGCGGTGATGTCGGCAATGAAGGCGTTGGCGATCACCCAGGATGCGCCACACAATCCAGCAAAGACCCGTCCAACGAAAAGCCAGGTGATCGACGGGGCAAGCGCGTGGGCCAGAAAATCGGCGCCCAGACCGAAAACCGCGATCAGCATCAGAGGCCTTCGCCCGAAACGGTCCGACAGATTGCCCATCAAGGGGCCGGACAAGAACTGGGTCAGCGAATAGGCTGCCGCCATCCAGCCGCCGATCCGGGCGGCGGTCGCGAGATCCACCTCGCCCACCGTGCCGATCAGCGACGGCAGGACCGGAATGATGATCCCGAAGCCGACCATATCCAGAAAGACCGTGATCAGGACAAAGGCCCGCGCCCGGCCAAGCGCAGCGCCGCTGGTCATATCGGACATGTCGCACCTCCGCTGGCGGTTGTTTCAGGCCAGAAGCCGGTTGGCAAGCGTCGGCAGATCGTCGAAATGGTCAAGTAGCGCGTCGGGCGCGAAGCGTGCAACATGCGCCCCTTCCGGCCCGAACGTCACGAGAGCGACCGGAACCCCCGCCGCCCGAGCGGTCCGGTAATCCGTTTCCGTATCGCCCACGAGAAGCGAGCGCGCCACCTGCCCGCCCGCCTGTTCGACCGACAGAAGGTAGGGCGCGGGATCGGGCTTGCGCACCGGCAAGGTGTCGGCGCCCACGAGCGAGGCAAAAAGCCCGCGCACACCCAGACGGGTCAGCAAGATGTCGGCCAGTCGCGTGGGCTTGTTGGTGCAGACGCCGGTGCAGAACCCCGCCGCGCGCAAGGCCTCCACCGCCTTGACCGCGCCGGGATAGAGATAGGTTTCGCGGTCGATGGCCCCTTCGTAAGCGTCCAGCAGCACAGGATACTGCGCATTCACCATGGCTTCGTCCGGTTGTCCCATCCGTTCCAGACCCAGACGCAGCATCGCCCGCCCGCCCAGAAAGGCCGTGCCCGCGTCCAGCGTCGGATCAAGCAGATCACCCGCTCCCATGGCGCGAAAACAATGGTTTGCCGCAGCGATCAGGTCAGCCGACGTGTTGGCAAGCGTTCCGTCCAGATCGAAGATGACCGTGCGCACAATTCCCTCGCCCGGGGCGGATTGGCCCCACTGTAACCTGCCGAAAAGCTTCGTGATCCCATTTCACTTGCGGCAATCCGGGCCTTGGGTAAAACGGGCGCGACCAGAAGGGAAGGCCGTTCATGTCCGTTGCACTCATCATTCTCGCTGCCGGACAGGGCACGCGGATGAACTCCGACCTGCCGAAGGTCCTGCACAAGGTCGCGGGGGCGCCGCTTCTGGCCCATGCGATACGGTCGGGCGCGGCGCTGGAACCGGAGCGGACGGTGGTGGTCGCGGGCCATGGCGCCGATCTGGTGAC
>Ga0073899_10005906_pt1 | contig 10597 bp, 9 predicted proteins | sample KloWWTmetaKNB5Ph_FD_88975 | JGI IMG/M metagenome (GOLD analysis project Ga0073899, IMG submission 88975) | Active sludge microbial communities from Klosterneuburg, Austria, studying microevolution and ecology of nitrifiers - Klosterneuburg... | ecosystem: Engineered > WWTP > Aerobic digester >...
ACGGTCGACGCCCAAAGGCGCTCCCGTTCGACTTGCATGCATTAGGCACGCCGCCAGCGTTTATCCTGAGCCAGGATCAAACTCTCCATCATGACTCGTCCCGACCACGCATCACTGCGCCCCGGTGACTCGTGTCCTGTTTCGTGACTCTGTGCCTGACTTCAGCACACAGACCCCACTCCACATTAGTCACTCGCCCGCACGTTGGCATCACGGCTCAGTTGGCAAGGTGCTGCTTCGACCCCGCTGGTCTGCCGCCGAGCCTTGCGTCATCTCGACGCAACACCCTTGAGCCGCACACCGCACGGTGGCGAAGCCTCGGAAGTATAGCCACCACCCTAACCCCTGTCAAGGCGATTTCGGCGCTCTTGAGAATCAATTCGATCCTGGCCGGATTCGCTGGCAGACATATTGACGAGAGACGCGGAAACGAGTAGCGTGCTCGCCGCGATAGGTATTGAAGGAGTATGCAGGCGGAGGGGTCCGCTGACGCGAGTTTCGAGGGAGGAGAGCCGTCGGGAGACGACGTTTCGATACTCGTTGGATGTGAGAGGATCGGCATATTGTGGACCTGAACTACACGGCAGAGGATCAGGCGTTTCGCGCCACTGTTCGCGCATGGTTTGAAGAGAACCTCCCCACTGAGCCACTCCACACGCTCGAGGAACGGCGCGCCTGGCACCGGAAGCTCTATGAGGCTGGCTTTATCGGCATGGGCTGGCCGAAGGCGTATGGTGGCCAGGAAGCGCGGCCGATGGAACAGGCGATCGTCGGCGAGGAGATGGCTCGGGTCAACGCGCCGGCCGGCGTCGGCGGTCTCGGCATCTCGATCGTCGGCCCGACGATCATTCACCACGGCACCGAGGAACAGAAGAAGCGGTTCGTCAAGAACATCCTGACCGGCGAAGAGATCTGGTGTCAGCTGTACTCCGAGCCGAACTCGGGGTCTGACCTGGCCTCCCTCCAGTGCCGGGCGGACATCGACGGCGACGAATTTGTCATCAATGGCCAGAAGATCTGGAACAGCGGTGCCCATATCTCCGACTGGGGGCTGATGCTGGCGCGGACCGACCGCTCGGCCTCGAAGCATCAGGGTATCTCCTGCATTCTGATTGATATGAAGGAACCCGGGGTTGAGGTTCGCCCGCTCAAGCAGATCAGCGGCAGCAGCGAGTTCTCCGAAGTCTTTTTCTCCGACGTCCGTGTCCCGGCTGACAATCTCATTGGCGAGCTCAACACTGGCTGGCAAATCGCCCAGACGACGCTGGGGTACGAGCGCGGCGGGAGCACGCTGTCGCGGGTATCCCGGCTGCAGGTGCAGTTCTCCCGGTTGCTCGAAGTCGTCCAGTCACTTGAGGTGACTGGTGGCAAGGCGATCAATGATCCGGTTATCCGCCAGGAGCTGGGCGCGATTGCGGCAGATATCGAAGTGTTGCGCTATGCGTCGTTGCGGATTCTCAGCCGACTTGAAAAGGGCCAGCGACCCGGGCCGGAGGCGTCGATCGCCAAGCTGCACTACTCTGAGCTCGACAAGCGCGTGCAGGAGATCATCCTCGACATTCTCGGCCCCTACGGCCAGGAGCTCGACAATATCCCCGAGGAGCTCCGCGCCGATGGCGGCGGCTCCCCGAGCGGTGAGGATACGGCCGGATCGTGGGCGTATCCCTACGTCTGGTCGCGGGCAGGCACGATCTACGCAGGCTCGTCCGAGATTCAGAAGAACATCATCGGCGAGCGCGTTTTGGGCTTGCCGAAGGAAGTTCGCGCGGATCGTATCGCCGCGGCCCAGCCGAAGGCTGGCACGCCAGCGGGTGAGGGAGGGCAATAGATGGATTTCGACTTTACCGAAGATCAGGTGATGCTGCGCAACCTGGTGCGCGAATTCCTGACCGAGCAGGCGCCGGTCAAGCAGGTCCGCGACATGATGGACGATGCGCTTGGCTATGACACTACTGTCTACTCCCAGTTGATGGGGCTCGGGGTCACGCCGTTTCCCGAGTCGTACGGCGGCGGCGGCCTCGGCATGATCGAGCAGGCCATCATCCTTGAGGAGATGGGCCGCATTCCGTACCCGGGTCCGTATTTCGCCTCTGTCATTCTGGCCGGTTCGGCGCTGATGCACTCTGGCGACGACAATGCCCGCGCGCGCTATCTGCCCGATATCGCCAACGGCGATCTGACGGCGACGCTTGCGCTCATCGAGGACGCTGTCGACTGGACGCCGGCCGGCATCGGCCTTGCGGTCACACACGACGGCGGCGATCTCGTCCTGAACGGAATCAAGCGCTTCGTCCCATTCGGACAAAGCGTTGATGTCGTCTTTGTTGCCGGCCGCGCTCCCGGCTCGTCCGGCGCCGATGGCGTGTCACTCGTCGCGGTTCCGCGCGACGCAGCCGGTCTCACCGTCGAGCCAACGACGATGCTCGACATGACGTCGAAGGTTGCGACGTTGCGTTTCGACAACGTCCATGTGCCTGCCGAAAATCTGGTTGGCGCCGAAGGCGGCGCGGCAGCCGCGCTGGAGGAGACGCTGCGCGCGGCTGCGATTGCCGCCGCGGCAGAGATGCTCGGCGCGTCGCGCAAGTCGCTGGAGATGTCGAACGATTACGCGAAGGTCCGTAAGCAGTTCGGTCAGTTCATCGGGCAGTTCCAGGCGGTCAAGCACAAGCTGGCTGAGATGCTGGAGCTGGTTGAGAACTCGCACGCTGCCGTCTACTACGCTGCCTGGGCGGTCGACGCCGGGGCAGCAGATGCCGCGCTGGCGGCGTCGGTCGCCAAGGCCACGCTTAACGAGTCGTCAAAGCGAGTCTGCGGCGAAGCGATCCAGGTTCATGGTGGCATTGGCTACACCTGGGAATACGATCTGCATCTGTATTGGAAGCGGGCAAAGTACCTTGAGCCATTGTATGGCGACACGTCTTATCATCGCGAGCGCGTCCTCGAGGAGTCGCTCGCGCAGCATGCCGCATCCTGACGAAACGAGCGCCGGCCGGCGATATCGAACGTCGCATGGCCGGCGCAACCATCAGAATTGACGGCGATTCCGTAGTGGTGTGATGGCGTGGGTCGAGGACGCCGGGAAGGAAGGGATGAACGTGAGCGAGACCGAGACGGGCAAAGTCGTCCGCAGCGTCGCCGAGCTGAGGGAGCTGATCGGTCAGGAGCTCGGCGTTGGTGACTGGGTCGAGATCGATCAGGACCGAGTCAACGCATTCGCCGATGCGACAGGAGACCATCAATTCATTCATGTCGACCCGGAGCGTGCGAAGCAGACGTTCTTCGGTGGCACGGTGGCGCACGGGTATCTGACGCTGTCGCTGATCCCCTATCTCGGCTCTCACCGTGGCGGCGTGAAGATCGACCTCGGCGGCAGGATGGGAGTTAACTACGGGTTGAACAAGGTTCGTTTCCCATCCCCGGTGCCGGTCGGCAGCCGTATCCGGTCGCGACACAAGCTGGTTGCCGTCGAGGAGATCGGCGACAAGGCGGTCCAGATGACTACCGAGGTAACTGTCGAGGTGGAGGGCCAGGAGAAGCCGGCCTGCGTTGCCGAGACACTCAGCCGGACCTATTTCTAGATACGTCGACGCACAGGAAGCGAGCGTGAGACGAGTGGATATTCTCGACCGACTGCTCGGCCATGATTACGCCACAACGCGGGAGCTGCTGCTGCAGGCCCGCCGCCTCAACGATGACCAGCTCGATCAGGTCTTCGATGTTGACCACGGGAGTGTTCGCGCGACGTTCGCGCATATGATCGGGAACGTCGCCATCTGGAGTGATCTGATCGACGAGCGACCGGTCGATCGGAAGTCGTTGGACCCCTCGATCGTCGGGCTGCTGCGCGCCCACGAGCGCACCTACGGTGAATTCGCCGATCTTGCTCGCGAGATCCGCGACCGGGATCGGCTCGACGAGCTGTTCACGGATACGCTGGATACCCCGGCGACCGAAAAGCGCTTTGGCGGAGCGATCGTCCACGTCATCACCCACAACATGCACCATCGGGCACAGGTCATCTGGATGATGAACAAGCTCGGTGTCCGCGGCGTGACCGAGGGAGACGCGCTCTCCTGGGAGACCAGTCACGAGGCGATCGGTGTCCATGGCGAGGACGATATTTTCGAATGACATGCAGGACCGCGGGTTGGATGGATCGGCCCAGTTGAGGAGGACGGGGTGGTAACACGTCAGGCTGCTGAGGAGCCAAATCCCGGAGATGAGGCTATCGCCTTCCGGCGGGCGATGGATGCCCTCTTTCACCCAAAGTCGATTGCGATTGTCGGCGCATCGCAGCGGCCGGGCTTCGCGAACTCGATCCAGCGGCTGATCCTGAAGGGCGGCTACGAGGGCGCGGTCTATGGCGTGAATCCGCGCTACGACGAGATCATGGGCTGCCCCAGCTATCCGACGATCGACGCGATCCCGGGCGGGGCCGATAAGGCGATTGTCGTCGTGCCGAGCCAGTCCGTTATGGATGTCCTCGGCCAGGCCGAGCGAGCCGGCGTCAAGGCAGTCAATATCATCACCAGCGGTTTCGGCGAGCAAGCCGATGACGACGCCGCCGGCCGGCAGAAGCAGATCCGCGACTTCGCCGACCGCACCGGCATCCGTATCGTTGGGCCGAACTGCCTGGGCATCATCAGCACACCCGCAAAGATGATCGCGAAGTCCGGCCCATATAGTTATGTCAATCGTGGTCCGATCGGGATTGTCTTCCAGAGCGGGTTGCTGGCATACAGCGCCGTACTGCCGCCGACCGACCGCGGGTTTGGCTATTCCTACATTGTCACGACCGGCAACGAGGCGGATCTCGACGCGACTGACTTCATGCGCTACTACGTCGAGGATGATGAGACGCGAATCATCGGCTGCTTCATCGAGCAGTTCCGCGATGCAGACAAGTTGCGACATGTGGCCGAGATAGCGGCCGATGCCGGCAAGCCGCTGGTGATCCTGAAGATCGGGCGTTCCGAGGGTGGTCAGCGCGCCGCGCGCGCCCACACTGGCTCGCTCGTCGGGTCGGATGGCGTCATCGACGCGGTCATGCGCAAGTCGGGCATCGTTCGGGTCACGAACCTCGACGAGATGATCGAGACGCTGGCGGTCTTCCACACGCGGAAGCTGCCGAAGGCGGACGGGCTCGGGACCATCTTCGTCTCGGGCGGGGCCGGCGGGTTGATCTCCGACCTGAGCCAGGATCTCGGGATCAACCTGCCCGAGCTTGCGCCGGATACAGCCGAAAGGCTCCACGACATCATCCCGCCCTATGGCACCGTCGGCAACCCACTCGATACAACCGGGCAGGTCGCCCAACAGCCGGAGATCATGGGCGGGGTCCTTCAGGCGATGGCCGAGGATCCCAATATCAGCACCGTCGTCTATGGTCAGGCATACCCGAGCAAGATCGACCTCGACAGCCCGGTCGGCCGGGTGATGAAGGGAATCCCCGATCGTTACCCGGACAAGGTCTTCCTGATTCTGTCGCTTGTCACCGGGAAGATGCAGGAAGGTTTCCGCGCGGATGAGCCGCCGGTCGAGCCAACAGAAACCTGGGACGGCATACCGTTCCTCCAGGGCGCGGAGAACGGCCTGCGCGCGATACGGTCGCTCAACTGGTACGCCGACTTCCAGCGCCGACGGGCCACCGCAAAGCCGGCAGCTACCGGTGACTCTGTCGTCGCAGAGCAGGCCCGAGCGATCGTTCGCGCGGCCGGCGGCCATCCACTGGTGGAGCGTGAGGCGAAGCAGCTACTTGCGCTGTACGGGATCCCGGTTACCGGTGAGCGGCTGGCGGTCAGCGCCGATGAGGCGGTTGCCGCAGCAGGGCAGATCGGCTATCCGGTTGTGCTGAAGATCGAGTCACCAGACATTGCCCACAAGACAGAGGCCGGCGGCGTGTTGCTGGGCGTCGCAGATGATGCCGCAGTTCGCGAAGGGTACGCCAGAATTATCGCGTCGGCAGGCGCATATAACGCGAACGCGCGAATCACCGGAGTGCTGGTCCAGCAAATGGTTCAGGGCGGGCGCGAGGTGATCCTCGGCATGACCCAGGATCCCACGTTCGGCCCGGCGGTCGCAGTCGGTCTCGGCGGCATCTTCGTCGAGATCCTGAAGGACGTTGTGCTCGGCGCGCCGCCGCTGACGGCAGACGAGGGTCGAGAGATGCTCGGCCAACTGCGGGGACGTGCGATCCTGGAAGGAGCACGCGGCGCAGCGCCGGCCGATCTTGACACCGTTGCCGGGATCATCGAACGATTCTCTCGGCTGTGCCTGGATCTGCGCCACGAGGTGGCCGAGATTGACATCAATCCGCTGCTCGTCTTCGACGAGGGGCAGGGCGCCTGTGTCGTCGATTGCCTGATCGTGCCGTCGGATGGAGCAGCTTCCGGCGGGAAGCAGAACGGGGCATCTTGAGCTTCGGCAAACGAGTCGGTGTTCTCTCCGATATCCACGGGGCGACGCGTGTGCTAGGGCTGGCGCTTGATGTCTGCGCGCGCGAGGAGGTCGAAACGATCGTCCTGCTGGGTGATCTGTTCGACCGGGCGGAGCAAGCGGACGCCACGATCGATCTGCTGAAGAGCTGGCAGGTGATCGGTGTGTATGGGAATCACGAGCGTGAGGTTGCGCTGGCAGCGGCGGCCGGCGAGGTCGATCTCAAGCCGGAGACGATCGCGCTCTTGACCGCGCTCGAGGAGGAGGTCCGGATCGGCGACATCCGGTTGACTCATGAGGTTCAGCGCTGGGGCTCGGTCGACCCGGTTGCGCGGATGTTTGGCGGTCATCACCAGGATCATGGGGATGACCCGGCTGCCCGGCTGACGTTCACCGGGCACACGCACTTTCGCCAGGCTCGGGATGAGCGCGGCCTCCTCGACATAGGACGCGGGGTCGTCTCGATCGTTCGCGAGCGTCGATACCTGTTTAACCCGGGCGCGCTGCAGATCGGACAGTTCGCCATCTGGGATCGGGAGGAGCGGACGGTGAGGTTCCGCCACATCGAATGGTGAACCGCAACGGCCCGCCGCGAAACGCCAAGGAGGGATTAATGGGCAGGCTTGATGGCAAGGTCGCGCTGGTCACTGGCGCCGGGCGAGGGATCGGACGTGGGATTGCTCTGTTGATGGCCCAGGAAGGGGCAGCGGTCGTCGTCAACGATCTTGGCACCGGCCTGGCCGGCGAGGGCGCCGATGTGTCCGTCGCCCAGCAGGTGGTGAATGAGATCGAGGCGGTTGGCGGCAAGGGTCTCGCCAACACCGACTCGATCACCGATTACGATGCGGTCGGCGCGATGGTCGAATCTGCGATCGACCACTTCGGCAAGCTCGATATCGTCGTCAATGTCGCTGGCATCCTCCGCGATCGGATGATCTTCAACATGGACGAGGCAGAGTGGGACGCGGTCGTCGCCGTCCACCTGCGAGGCACGTTTAACACATGCCGGCATGCCTCGACGCATTTCCGCGATCGGCGGGAGGGTGGCCGGATCATCAACTTCTCGTCCAGCTCGGCATGGGGCAGCCCGGGCCAGCCCAACTACGCCGCCGCAAAGTACGGCATTCTCGGACTGACCGCGGTATTGGCGAACAGCCTCGATCGCTACGGTGTTACTTCCAACGCGATCCTCCCGTACGCGGCGACTCGAATGATCGACTCGACGCCGCGCGCAGAGAAGGTGCGCGAGGAGACCGGCAAGCTCCCCAGCGAGCTGGCAATTGGCAGCGAAGGCGATCCCGCCAATGTCGCGCCGATGGTGACTTACCTTGCGACCGACGATGCGCACAACATCAACGGTCACTTCTTCGGCGTCGGCGGCTACACAGTCGGCCTCTATTCGCACTGGGAGCTCGCCGGCGTGCTGCAGGCCGACCGTCGCTGGACGGTTCAGGAGCTGATCGACCTGTTCCCGAAGACCATCGGCGCGGAGGTTGTTCCACCGCCACCGGTCGAGGCTGGCGGCCGGATGATCAACGGCTCGGCAGCGCAGCAGCTCGATCCGGCGAGCTGGAAGTCGCTCAGCGACAGCATCGCCTACTGGGAGCGGCAGCTCTACTATGACGCCCGCCGCCAGGAACGCCCGAGCGCGTCATAGGTAGAGGGGAGATACGAGACATGGGAGTTCTCGACGGGAAGGTCGCGCTGGTTACCGGGGCTGGCCGGGGTATCGGGCGGGGTATCGCCCACTTGCTGGCTGAGGAGGGCGCATCGGTCGTTGTCAACGACCTCGGCGCGTCGCTTGATGGCGAAGGTGTCGACACCGGGCCGGCTGCCACGACGGTGAAGGAAATCATCGACGCTGGCGGCGCCGCAGTCGCCAATACCGATTCGGTGACCGACTACGAAGCCGCCCAGGGCATGGTCCAGCAGGCAATCGACACCTTTGGCAAGCTCGACATCCTGGTCAACGTCGCTGGTATCCTGCGCGACCGGATGATCTTCAACATGTCGCCCGAGGAGTGGGATGCCGTTATCGCAGTCCACCTGAAAGGCACATTCAACACGTCGCGATGGGCGTCGGTGCACTTCCGCGAACGCCGGGACGGCGGGCGGATTATCAACATGTCGTCGAACTCCGCCTTCGGCGCACCCGGCCAACCAAACTATGCGGCAGCGAAGGCCGGCATCATCGGGCTCACGCTGGTCTTAGCCGCGTCACTCAGCCGATATGGCGTCACCGCCAATGCGATTCTGCCCAGCGGCTCGACCCGGATGATCGATTCGATTCCCCGGGCGGTCGAGGCTGTCGCCCACACCGGCAAGCTTCCCAGCGAGTTGGCGATCGGCACCGAACGAGACCCGGACAACGTCGCGCCACTGGTCGGCTTCCTGGCCAGCGAAGCCGCCGGCCACGTCAACGGACAGGTCTTCGGCTCCTTCGGATACAACGTCGCGCTGATGTCTCAGCCGAAGGTCATTCGCACAATCAAGAACGAGCATCGCTGGACGGTGGACGAGTTGGCCGAAATCGTCCCGCAGGCGTTTGGGCCGGAGTTTGTCGGCCAGGCGAACATGCCGGGCATCACTACCAACATCAACGCGCTGCCCGATGACCAGTGGGTCACGATCGCCGAGGGGCTGCGCGCCTGGACGACGACACTCGAGCCGTACGGCGAGCTCGTCTGGTAGCGCTGACGCGCAGCGCAATCTGGGAGGGCAGCGATGGACGAGCATGTCTTGATTGTGGACTTTGCGGACAAGACCATCGAGATGGTCGAGCGAATCCTGGCCTGTGCCGATGGGTTGGATGAGGCCGGCATCAACTGGAAGCCGGATGCTCCCGAGACGAATAGCATCTACGTGTTGGCGACCCACACGATGGGGAACGTTCGCCAGAACACGCTGGCGGTCCTTGGTGGTCAGACAGATCACCGCGACCGCGACGCCGAGTTCATCATGGCTGGGGACAGCGCCGCCGAGCTTCAACGACAGTGGTCGGTGCTGAAGCCTCAGGTTCGGGAGATTCTTGGCGGGCTTGGCACAGCAGACCTGGAGCACGTCCACGCGCATCCCCGCCGTGGGACGATCACCGGCCACCAGGTGCTGATGCTGATGGCGACCCACGCGGCCGAGCATGCCGGCCAGGCAGAACTGACACGGGACCTGTGGAAGGCGCGGGGGTAGGGGACGGCCCTCACCCCGCTGCCCCCCTCTCCCAATGCTGGGAGAGGGGGAGGTATTTGAAGGAGGATGGTGTGGCGTTCAGTCTGAATGGGAAGACCGCCATTGTCGGAGTGGCGGAATCGGATGAGCTGGGGAGGCTGCCGGACAAGCCGGCGATCCTGCTGCATGCGGAAGCCGCGCGTAACGCGCTGGCCGACGCCGGGCTGACCAAGGATGATGTCGACGGTCTCTTCACTGCCGGCATTTCGACACTCGAGCTCGGCGAATATCTCGGGATCGAGCCGAAGGTCACCGACTCAACGTCGGTCGGCGGCTCGTCGTTCGTGATTCACATCGCGCATGCCGCCGCTGCGATCGCGACCGGCCGTTGCGAGGTGGCCCTGGTGACCCATGGCGAGAGCGGGCGATCGCGTGTTGGCCAGATGCCCTACCCGTCCTCGGCGCAGTCGCTGCGGGGCCAGTTCGAAGCGCCATATGGTCTGCCGCAGCCGGTCGGCGCCTACGCAATGGCGGCCACCCGCCATATGCACGACTATGGCACGACCCACGAGAACCTCGCCGAGATCGCCGTCGCAACGCGCAAGTGGGCGATGATGAACCCCAAGGCGATGATGCAGGATCCGATCACGATCCAGGATGTGCTCGACTCGCGGCCGATCGCCTATCCCTTCAACCTGCTGGATTGCTGCCTCGTCACCGACGGCGGTGGCGCGTACATCATGACCTCTGCCGAACGAGCAAAGTCGTTGAAGCAGACGCCGGTCGTCGTGCTCGGCGTCGGTGAGGGGCACGACCACGCGATGATCTCGCAGATGCCCAGCTATACCAGCTTCGCCGCAAAGCACTCCGGCCAGCGAGCGTTCGAGATGGCCGGCATCGGCCGCGACGAGATCGACATCGCGATGGTCTACGACTCGTTCACCTATACAGTCCTCCTTTCGTTGGAGGAGCTCGGCTTCTGCGCGAAGGGCGAAGG
>Ga0073899_10005907_pt1 | contig 10597 bp, 10 predicted proteins | sample KloWWTmetaKNB5Ph_FD_88975 | JGI IMG/M metagenome (GOLD analysis project Ga0073899, IMG submission 88975) | Active sludge microbial communities from Klosterneuburg, Austria, studying microevolution and ecology of nitrifiers - Klosterneuburg... | ecosystem: Engineered > WWTP > Aerobic digester >...
CGACGATCGCCATCGCCCACCCGGACTGGTGTCTCTTGAGGACGTCGACCGGATCGGCAAGGTTGGCGGTGAGGACCCATCCGGCTACGTCGGCAAGGCTTCGCCTGGCAAGCGCGGCAGCGTGCATGAGTGCGGCGAGAAGCCGTTCCGCGTGGTGGTACCAGAATTGTTGGTCCCCGTGGTTCTCGCCCGCGGTGACGGCTCCGACCATCGCGCGGGCGTGCACGAGCGCGCGGTCGAAGTCACCGCATTGAGGGATTGGTGTCCAGGTTGCGAGTCGTACGTCGACTCCGGGCACGATCGGTAGGCGCCCGTCGGTGGAGAACACCCAGATCGGGCCGTCGTCGCCCCGCACCTCGATGGTCGCGGCCAGGACGTCATACTTGGAGCTCGTGACCAGGCACGGACCCTCATGTGCGAGCACCGTCGGGATCACGATCCCTCGGGTCTTGCCGGAGCGCGGCATGCCGCAGACGAGGCACGCGTCCTCGTCCGCCACGGTGAGAAGCTGCCCGGCGTCGTTGTAGCCGATGACAATGGTCATCCGGTCGCTCCTGCGAGCCCGGCGGCCAACGTCGACACCGTGAGGACCCCACCTACTGCGACGGAACCGATGGCCATGAGGACCCCGCGTGCTGGCAGTGGGTGGTTGTCGAGCTCGTGGACTCGGATAAACCAGGCGTGCCGATAGCCCGCGATGCGGGGTCCGTGAACGGTGACTCGGGATCCGATCGGTACGTCGAGAAGGCGCGCCACCGCGACACGGGACTGCTGGGCACCGTGCTCGACGATGAGGATCTTGCCGGGACCGCCACGGCGTGGCTGTCGCTGCGACGTGAGGCCCATGCCCAGGTTGACCGTGTTGCCCGCCATTCGGCCCATGAACGCGAAAGGCCCCCCGCCGCCGAGCGACATAAGGATGATGAGGCAGGCGATCGGCAACATCAGCACCGCCAGCATCACGAACACCCCGCCGGCGGCGTCGCTCGCTGTCGTTGAGCCGGTGAGGATCGCGGCAGCAAGCGGCGACGCGAGACCGACGACAGTGAGGAGCGTGGTGCCACGCGCGCGGGATGTCCAAGTCTCCTGCTCGCGACGGACCTGGCCCGTGACGGGACTCCAGAAGCCTCCCCCGGTGGCGCCGGCCGCCGGCGCCGATTGTGGCGCCGCGGTCTGAGCGCGGAGCTGCGTGGCGAACGCCCGAGTGGAGCCGACCTGAGCGGCGAAGCCCGCGCACCGCGGGCAGGCTCCGCCACCAGGTAGGTACCTCTTGCAGGCTTGGCAGATGGGCATTTAGGGCTGCCTCTGGTACTTGACGAGCTCGGCCCCTGCCGCCTCGATGACGGCGGCCCAGAACCGATGGATCCCTTGCAGCACCTCCGGGGACATCTTGTTCGTGCCCTTGCCAATCCCAACGCCGTACATGAAGACCTTGGTGCCAGTCAGGTTGCACAACACGCCGGATGCCTTCAGGTCATCGACGTACTTGGAGATGCTCTCGTCGTCGAGGGGCAGCTTGGTGAGGCGATATGGCGCTCGGTAGTTGACTCCGTCGGTGTTGAGGATGAGCGTCGACGGGGTGTGACCTTCCAGGAGATCGCGGGCGACGCAGAGTGCGCCGATGATGTCGGATCCACCGCCGTCCTTCACGCTGAGCCCGTCGCTCGCGGGTGCAGCGTTGAGGATTCGCTCACCAGCATCGGCGACAACCCGATTGATCTCAGCCTTGGCGATCTGGGCATCGTTCGTCGCGTTGCCGGTGTAGTTGAGCTCACTCAACTTCCCGGTGACCGGTGTGACGGTCTCTGTGCGCGTCTGGCCAGAGATCAAAGCCACGCTCAGATCTGCGTGGTCCTTTGCAGCGCAGTCCTCGGCCTGAGCAGGGATCCACTGCCTGTACGTGTCGAGCATCGTGCTTGCGCTGCCCTGGGCGTCGACCGCGATCACGCAGCCGGCCGTGGGTGCGTCGTGGTCGGGCTTGGTGATGAGGTTCAGTACGGAGGCGCCGACTGCCAAGGACGCGATGGCGGCGCCCGCGAGAAGGATGGGCTTCCGGTTGGAGCTCGGGGGTGGCGCCAAGTTGCGGCGCGCGGGCGGGACAGTGCGTCGACCGGGGGCGGGGCGCGAGGAGGTGGGAGTAGCCGCAGCCCTCTGTGCGTATCGGTTTGGCGTGGTCATGTAAGGGAAGCGCTGGTGCAGCCTCTGCAGGTGACAGGAAGGCCGGGTCGCCCACGCGCGACCCGGCCTTCGCCGTGGGCGAGGTTACAGCGGGAGGATGAACCCGTTGATCCAGTTCGTGGCGTCGTCCGGGTCTGACTCGACAGGGGGCACGAACCTGGGAAGCGGAAGAATGAGGAGCATGTCTGCGGCCTCGTCGTGTCCGGCCTCAATGTGTGCGTGGCCCAGCTCGTTTCGGTAGGTCAGGTCGGCGGCGGCATAGTCTTCCGCGAGCTGAGCCCGGTGGTCGGTCAACCAATCGCCGACGTGGAACTCGTTGAGTGACTCCGCCCACGCTGCCGCGTCTCCCAGAGCGACGCCGAGCATTTCTCGTTGGTCACGGAGCTGAGCCAGGTGCGCTTCGGTGTTGATGAGTTCCTGCACGCGAGGGTTTTGGTGCCGCCACCCGTGAGTCATCGCGGCCAACTGCACGAGGCCTTGAACCGCGGCGTAAAGGCATCCCGCGAAGGCAGCCTCCTTCAAGGACGTCACCTCGGCGTTGCGCCCGAGGATCCGGATCGCGACGACGGCAACGAGCGCGAGGGTCGCGAACAGGCCGAAGCCGACAGACGTCCACCCGAGGGTGCGTCGCACCCGGCTCGGCCCCTCGTAGGTGAGCCAGCGGTGGAGCAGACCCCCAAATTGCCACGAGGAGTATCCGATAGCGCCGACGGTCAGCCCCGCGAACGCCCAGGCCTTCCAGTCGTGGGTCGCGAACACATCGGCGATGACAGGCTGAAGGGCGATCGTCTCGAGTCCTGCGCCGAGCGCGGTGGCGAACACCAAGAGTCCGCCGACGGCACCTGACCCTTGGGGGAACTTCAGGTCCTGCTCCGCGAGCTGATCCCGCTGAGCATCGATGTTCACCTCCGTGTCGGCGATTTCACGGTCGAGGCGATCGGACTCCTGCTCCAGCCCCGTACGGCGGGCGGTCGCCATCTCGGACAACGACGGCAACAGCGCTCGCTGCCGCGAACCCCACTTGCTCAGCTCGCGCATGTCGGCCTGGAAGAGGCTGACGGCAGCCTCCTCGAAGGGCAGAGCCCGCGACGGGAACCCCGGCTGAGGGATGCCTAGCCGAGCATTCGCGGCGACGTCGGCCGGCCAGTCGATGGCGGGTAGGCGAGGCACGGGCGGCGGTTCGATGCCGTCGGGTCGGCCATCCGTGTCTTGGTCGTCGGGGAGACCGAACTCGTCGTCGCCGTGGGTCTTACGGAAGAAGGCCATCACGGTCGGCCCGTTCGGGAGGGGTTCATGTCGATGTTGGCGCCGTTCGTCGCATCGGGGGTGACAGGAGTCGCCCCTACGCGAAGGGGTCCGCCGGGATGGCGAGGACGTCGTCGGGCACCTTGAACTCAGTGGGCTCGATGGTGAGCCGGCGGTCGCGGTGTCGCTCGTTCTCGGCCCGCCAGGTGGCGTCGCACTCGTGGGCGCGCTGAGTGATCGTCTCAACGACCTGTACGAACAGGTCGCAGGCGAGGAGTCGCTCGTCTGCCAGCTCACGGTCCTTCTCCATCAACATCGGGAGAGCCGCCGCCTGACGAGGGTCAGATGCAGCCTGCGTGTGGACCTCGTGGAGGTTGCGCCTTGCGTTCGTCCGTCGCTTGTTGAGTGCGTTGAGCGCGTCGAGGAAGGCAAGTCGTTCGGATCGCAACTCGGACTTCCACGCGGACAGCAGGAGAGTCCGTGCTGTTGCTGGGCTGGCGGCGGTTCGAGGCTCGTTGCGACGCCCGCCTGCCGCGCCGATCTGCTTCCAGCGCGCATCGTCGAACGGGTCGCGGGTGGTGCGAGTGAGCGAGCTCATCAGCTGGCCCCCAGCGAACGGGATCGGGAAGTCATGCCTCTATCGGCGATCCCGAATGTGGACGCGGTGACATCAATATGGGCGCCGGTCATTCCGGTTGTCCCGTCGCGAGTACCCGGTCGAGTACCCGGCGCACGCCATCGCGCCGGCCCAGTCGTACGAGTCGGCGCATCTGTTCGCCGTAGGCAGGGTGGGGGTTAGCCCACACATCGTTGAGGACCTCTTGTCGTGTGCCGTGACTGGTCAGCCAGACCACCGCGATGAGCTCGCAGACTCCTTCCTCGACATGCGGTTCGACTGCGGGACCGCCGTGGAGATGTAGCAGGGCGTGGGTGTGTTCGTGCGCTACGACGTGCCCGAACCTGGTAGGCCCCAGGCCATCGTGGATCTCGATGCGGGCAGACCTAGACCGTGCGCTCCCGCTGAACGACTTGAAGCAGCGACCCTCTTCCGAGTCTGGCATCGTTGGCACGAGACTGACAGGGACGTCGGGGAGATCAATCTGAAGCGTGCGGAGGTCGTGAAGGACCTGCGCTACACGCCGCTTGGCGTCTTGGTCGAGCACGACGATCTGTTGCTGCTCGTCGCAGGACGAGCGCAGGTGGGCGCTGCGGCAGTGAACACACCAGGGATGGGAGGCGCAGAAGGATTCCCCGATCGATGACTGGCGGTAACTGCCGCGCCCGCCGCGCCCGCATAGTGCGCACTGGACCTGGGTGAGCGAAAGCGATGTTCGTCGGGCCACTCAGGCGACCTTCCGAACCTTCAGCCCACGGTGCAGTTGCCGGAGTGCAGGCAGCCAGTCGGCCGCGGCCGGGCGAATGCTGACCTGCCTCAGTCCGGCGCCGAGGAGGTCCGCCGCGTCCTGAGTGACCGGCGGGTAGGCCGGCACCTGGATGTTGCGAGTGGTGTCCGAGATCGGACCCTCGTACCGGAAGAAGAGTCGAAGGAAGGCGATGGCCAGCTTGTACTCGTCGCGTTCCTGGCCCTCAACCCCCGGCCAGGGGCAATTCCACAGCGGAGTCTGCGCCTCCTGAAGTGCCCGGGGCTGGCCGGCGACTCCAGCGGCGTCACAGTCGATCAGCAGCACGCTCGGTCGGCTCCCACCGGTCCACAAAATGTTGGTGGCCGAGAGGTCGCCGTAGCTGACTCCGTTGCGATGGAAGACGTCGAAGACCGTCGCGATCTGGACCATCATCAGCACCGCCCCTAGCGGCGGTGCTGGCTGGAGTCCCACAAAGCGGGCAGCGTCCACCATGAAAGCCCAGGACAGATCACGAGGCAGGGTGTCGCCCTCGACTGCATGCCAGTACTCCAGAGGAGCACGGTTCATCAAGATCCCGTAGGTGCCGTCCTCGCAGTTGACGACATCTAGCGGCCAGGCAGTGTGCTTGTCGATGACCGACTGGTCCTTCGGCGAGAGATGCCCGCGCCAGTCGACGAGCGCACCGAGTCCCGACTCGTCGACAGCGACACCGGCCCGGTACCTTTTCAGGAGCCGCCCTGGGCCGGAAGTAAGTTCGTAAACATCGCCTTGGCCACCACTACCCACCAGCGGGCCAACGTGGAGACTCGACAGGGTGATCATGACGGTAATGGCGGCGCTGCGCCGGACTGCGGTGACAGGAGCGCACATCCTGAGCCGCTAGAACAAGTCATCGAAGACTGCTTCTGGGAACGCCCAGTGACTCTTCCAGCCGCTCTGAGACGGAGTCGGTCACGTCGACGTCGGGAACCGCAGGTGAGTCAGGTACCACGCGAGGCATCCGAACTCTCCGAGCAGGCGTCGGCGGATAAGGGTCTGCCTGAACGGAGCAGGTCGACTCACCGGCAACCTTGATGTATGCGTGCAGGTCAGGAAGGTCGGTCAACTCCCGAGACGGGACTCCGATGAGCTGTGACAGGGTGCTGGCGGAGTAGGGGGTCTGCCGGAAAGCGACCTGGACGGCGGCACTCGACGCGATGTCCGAAAGGACCGGGTCCAGAGCCCTCAGGCTCTGCGTCGCCAGCGCGAGACTGACGCCGAACTTGCGCCCCTCGGCCTGCACGCGCTGCATGCTGTGGACGACGAACCGCTGTGCCTCGTCGACGTATGCACGAAGCGGGTCGCCGGTCCCGATGGGGCGCTCCATGGCGGAGTCGAGCACCGCAGACAAGATGAGGTGCCCGACGAGGGATGCCTCTGAGTGAGCGAGGGCGGACAGGTTCACGAGCACGGGCGCTCCGATTTCCAAGACCTCGGCGATCGAGACGCCGGCGCCGGCGCGTGCAACTACGCGTTCGACGGACACGCCCATCAGCGGTCCGAATTTCGAGGTCACCCAATCGCGAACTCCCACGGAGTCGCTCATCCGCGACGACATCAGGCTGGCCAGAGCGCTCTTGTCGGGACCCGTCAGAGCGGGGTGCTTCAGCCGATGTTTGAGTTCGTCTTCGTCTTGAACCCAGCGGATGGCGTCACCGATCGTTTCACCGTGGGCCATCGCGAGCATGACGATGGGCAGAGCGATCTGATACCAGCGAGGTCCGGCCCACGTCTTGTCAGGGAGTGACGCCACGATCGCGTCGCAGATCCGCCGAGCCGCGTCCTGGCACTCGGCGTAGTTGGAGCGGTCGCGCCTCAGCCGCGGGAGCAGTTGCAGTTGGTCGGTGTCAGCGTCGTTGGGATCAACCGAGATCACCAGTACATCGAGTAGATCTGCGAAGGCGCTGATTCTCTCGGCTACGTCGCCGTGCGGGTCAAGATAGAGGAACGCGCGTTCATTGCGGAGGTCGTCGAGGGCGCACGCCGACATCACTGTGGACTTGCCTGTGCCGGTCGTTCCGGTGATGAACATGTGGCGGCCGAGCGCCTTGTGGGGAAGGTGCACGCGAAGCCCGCCGGCTCCAGTGCCGATCGCGATCCCCTCTGAGAGGCCTCGCGGCACGGCGAGGCTGCGGACAGTCCCCACGGGGATGGTCGGGATCGGCCCGTTGATCGGGATCGGCCACCCGATCGGCGACTCGGACAGCGTGATGAGGTCTGAAAGGCTCCGCTCATCGAGTCCGCCCCGCACGGGGAGGCCGGTCCTGACCGCCGTGGCCAGATTCCGCGGATTACGCTCAATGTCGAAGCCGCCGAGCATCAGCTGCTGGCCCGCCACGACCGTGTGACCGCCTCGACGGACGACGTCTACCTCGCTGGTCAGGCTGGAGCCGATGTCCCGGAGGAAAAGTTCCGGCAACGACTCCGTTGACAGCACAGCTACCTCGACGCACAGAACCGGTGTGGAGAAGCTCTGCTGAAGGTCGACCAGCGTCGCGACAGCGCGCTCAACCGGGAAGCGGTGGCCCGGACTGTCGGCGATCGCATCCCGCGCAGACTCGGCGCGCTGCAGCAACTCGTCCAGGTGGAGCCGGTCGGTGACGTTGAGCTCGGTCGGCAGTACGGTTGCGCGCACCCGTGTAGGCGCCGTCCGCGTCAGCAGAGCCGTCGTGATGTTGACCCACGGCGAGGAGATGGGATTCCAGCGGCTCAGAACCTCGATGTCGCTCCTCGACGACTCGACGTCGAGCGATACCGTGCGCTGCCGAATGAGAGCGGTGTGCGTGAATTTGTTGTCAGCAAGGTCCAACACGGACGTGGCGTCGACCATGGATGCGCGGTACGGCCGACCGGAGGCATGGATGCGCCGGTCAACGAGGTCGGCGAGCGAATAAGCCTCCTCTGCCGTCGTTCCCGACGGGCCCATCACTGCCAGACAGAGGTGGACCTCCAACTGGGGGAACCCCTCGTTGAACTCGACTCCCACTTCGGAGATCGCGACCATGCGCCCGGGCAGCCACGCCATCTCCAGGATCCGGTCGAACAAGCCGTTGGCATCCTCGATGGAGCTATCGCTGGTGATCATGTTCGGCGATGCCGACTCAAGGCGCCACGCGATCCACGAAGCCTCTTCGACGCAAGGATCCAGGGCGCAACCGCTCATCGGTGTGAGCGCGCGGGTGAGGACGGGTTTGCTGTTCATGTGGCTGACAGCGTGGAGTTTCTTGGATCGGGTGACACGAGACATTGGCTTCCCGATGCCAGATCGGTCGGCCGAACGTGCCGCTCCGCGAGGAATGGACGGGACCATTCCCCCGCCCAAGTCGGCGTATCGATGCAGAGACGTTGCCGATAGACCTCGCGCCATCTCGCGGATGAGGAGTCAAGCGAACTGAGGCGGGCGAAGTGCAACATCCTGAACCATTTCTGCTCCGAAAGGGCGTGCACTCGCTCGTCGCGTGTCCGGGCAGGTAGAGCCTCGTTGCTGGTCACGTCCACACGCGCGGCCGCCTTGCGCGCTGACGGTGGCACGTAGCCTCGGGCAGACCAGACGCCGTCGACCAGACCCATCTCAACCACGTCACGGATAGCACCGGATGCGTCATCAACGAGGCGCGCCCAGAGCCGCTTCGGGTCCCGAATCAACCGCGAGTCAACGTGCGCGATGGACGCTGTCCAGACGGTGCCGAGGATCTTGGATCGCAGCCCGAGTTCTCCGAGGTCGATCCCACCCCCGACACGATCCCACTCGACCTCGCTGCAACCCGATACGGCCTCGGGTGCGGGGAGCGAATCTACGCCGTGCGCCCGGATCGAGGCGACGAAGTCCGCAAGCTCGCGAACGATAGCGCCGACCGAGGCACTGTCGACCGATGCGGGCGCAATCGACACGGCCTCCAACGTATTGGCCAGAATGTCGCGTCCGGCGTCGGTCCACTCGACGGGCGAGTTGAGCAAGACAAGTAGCGCATCCTGCAGGTCGGTCGTGGCCCATACCCTCCAGTGCGACGCACTACCGATAGCGGCGAGCGATGCGGCCTCGACTGCCCACAGAGCGCTCGGCGACGCTACCGGCATCCGCGCGCGAGTCCAATCGAGTAGAACCAGGCGAGACTCGGACGGGGTCAGGCGTCGTGGGTTCACTCGATCTGGGGGACACTCGAATCCGACCCCCGACCTGAGATCGAGGGCGACCTTGGCGCCGCCGATGACGAGTCTGTGAACAGGATTTGCGTCGCCACTGTCGTGGTCCCATCGGCCAAGTTTGGTCGAGACGACGGCTGTGCAGTTCCACGCATGGTTGATCGTCCTCAGTGCGGGGCTCATGGGAAGTCACCTATCGATCCGAGCGTGCGCTCGACAACACCGTTGTGGGGCTGGCAGGCGAACTGCCAGCCCCACAAGGTCATGAGCGAGTCAGTCGATCGACGAGCCGATAGGGCTGTTGTCGATCAAGGCGAGTCCTTGGGTGGCAGGGTCGGTCTGGGGGTCGATCACCGGCGTGGTGGCCGGAGTCCCGGGGGTCGCCGCTTGGGCCTGTGCGCTGGTCGTAGCCGAGATCATCGAGCGCAGGATCACTTTCAGGATCTGGTCGAGGATCGCGTCGGGCGTCTGACCGTCGGCGGCGAAGTAGGCCATACCCTCCGACGCGATCTCCCTGACGACGTCGCGGTCGGCGTCACCCCAGCCGAAGACCATGATGTTCGGCTTCCAAGAGCGTGTGCGAAGTTCGGCCAGTGGAGCGTGCCAGTCGCCACCGGTGTTGTGCTGTCCGTCCGTGAACATGTAGATCGTAGGGCGGAAGATCTGCCGCTTCTGACCGTCAGCCGTCGCGCCGATGAGCGGCAGATCCGTACGGAACCGGCTCAACGCCTCGGTGAGGGCGGCGTGGAAGTTTGTGCCGTTTCCTCGCGGGCTGAGTTCCGGGATCTCGACCGATGGGTCGGCGATTCGGGTCAGCGCAAGCAGGTTGCTGGCCGTGTCGGCGAAAGTCGAGATCCCCATGTAAGCGTTGGCAGACGCGACCGAGTGCTGGCGCAGGCCCTTGGCCAGGCCGCTCAACCCCTGACACATGGCGGGAAGGAAGGACGCGGTCGACCACGAGACGTCCGCGAGGAGCAGGCCAGGAATGGCGATCCCGACTTCGCCGACCTCTGCTGGCCCCTCCAGGACGCCGGTCGTTCCGGCTGGACCTTCGAAGAGGCCGGCGGGCGACGTGAACTGCAGACCCTGACCAGCACCCTGACTGGGGACGTGAACACCAGCAACTCCGCCACTTACGGGGACGGCTCCGTTCATTTGAGTAGTCATGCCACTCACGGCGACAGCGGACGTAGCCCGGGTGACAGAAAGGGCCCGGAAGTCTGTCGAGGCTTCAGGTCCGCCGCCTCGCGTCAGGCGGGTCCGTGTTACGGGTCTGAGGCGCAGTGTTGTCACCACGTCGGACCGCGGTGCTCAACTGTCGCTGTCGTGGGCGGCTTCCTCGATGAGGGCCTCCACGAGGCGACGGACGCCGTGCAGGATGCGATCGGACTTGGCTACTTCCACCCGGCGTGCCTCCAAGCAGGCGAACCAACCCGAATTGATGTTGCCTCGCGCGCTCGTTTCGGTAGCGACTCGCGCAATGACATCTCGGGTCGGGACCGCCGTCGCGGGGTATACCCCCCACGTCCTGGGAGCGGCCGCACGCAGGCCGTGGAAGCACACCAAGAGTGAGTCCTGGGCGTACGTCTGGCGAACCTCCTCCGCGCGGGCGCAGGCCGGCCCCCCGC
>Ga0073899_10005908_pt1 | contig 10596 bp, 9 predicted proteins | sample KloWWTmetaKNB5Ph_FD_88975 | JGI IMG/M metagenome (GOLD analysis project Ga0073899, IMG submission 88975) | Active sludge microbial communities from Klosterneuburg, Austria, studying microevolution and ecology of nitrifiers - Klosterneuburg... | ecosystem: Engineered > WWTP > Aerobic digester >...
ACAATATCACCGTGGGTTCGGTGACCCTCGACGGCGTCGAGCTGGTCGGTCTCTCGGCCGACGAGCGTGCCCGGGCCCGGATGTTCCTCGCGATGCAGTACCCCGTCGAGGTGCCCGGCGTGTCGGTGGCGAACTTCCTCCGTACCGCGAAGACCGCCCTCTCGGGGCAGGCCCCCAAGGTGCGCACGTGGGTGAAGGAGGTCGACACCGCCCTCGACCGGCTGCAGCTCGACCACTCCTTCTCGTCGCGCTCGGTCAACGAGGGGTTCTCGGGAGGGGAGAAGAAGCGTCACGAGATCGTGCAGCTCGAGCTCCTCAACCCGAAGTTCGCGATCCTGGACGAGACCGACTCCGGCCTCGACATCGATGCCCTGCGCATCGTGTCGGAGGGTGTCAACCGCTACGCCGGCCAGGGCGACCGCGGGGTGCTGCTGATCACGCACTACACCCGCATCCTGCGCTACATCCACCCCGACTTCGTGCACGTCTTCGTCGACGGCCGGATCGCCCAGGAAGGCGGCCGCGAACTGGCCGACTCGCTGGAGGAGTCCGGCTACGAGGCCTACGTGAAGGCGGCGACCGGCGCGTGAACGATCGCGTGGCCCCGCTCCGCACGAAGCCGGCCGCTTACGATGTCGGCCGGCTCCGGCGCGACTTCCCGATCCTGCAGCGCAGGATCGGGTCGCACCCGCTCACCTACCTCGACAGTGCGAACACGTCGCAGAAGCCGCAGGCGGTGGTCGACGCCCTGGCCGATCACCTGCTCCACCACAACGCCAACGTGGCGCGGGCCATGCACGCCCTCGGGGCCGAGGCGACGGAGGCGTTCGAGGGTGCCCGGGCGAAGGTGGCCACCTTCGTCTCGGCAGCGGGGCCCCACGAGATCGTGTTCGCCAAGAACGCGAGCGAGTCGCTGAACCTGGCCGCCCACACCCTGGGGGCATCGCTGAGGCCGGGTGACGAGGTGGTGGTGTCGATCATGGAGCACCACTCCAACATCGTGCCGTGGCAGCTCGCCTGCGAGCGCAGCGGCGCCACGCTCCGTTGGTTCGACGTGACCGACGACGGGCGGCTCGACCTCGCCTCGGCCCAGCGCGACGGCCTGATCAACGAGCGCACCAAGGTCGTGTCGCTCACGTGGGTCAGCAACGTGCTCGGCACCGTGAATCCGGTGGCCCTGGTGGCCGACTGGGCTCACAGCCTGGGCGCGGTCATGGTCGTCGACGGGTCGCAGGGGGTGCCGCACCTGCCCACCGACGTCACGGCGCTGGGTGCCGACCTGCTGGCGTTCACGGGTCACAAGATGTGCGGCCCCACCGGGGTCGGCGTGCTCTGGGGACGCTACGACCTGCTCGCCTCCCTGCCGCCGTTCCTGGGCGGTGGGGAGATGATCGAGGTGGTTCGCATGACGGGCTCCACGTACGCCGCGCCACCCCACCGGTTCGAGGCGGGCACCCCGCCGATCGCCGAGGTCGTCGGGCTCGGCGCCGCGGTCGACTACCTCACGGCCGTCGGCATGCCGCGCATCGCCGACCACGAGCACGCGATCACGGCCTATGCGCTCCGCCGGCTGGCCGACGTCCCCGGGGTCCGCATCCTGGGTCCGCGGGAAGCGGTCGACCGTGGGGGCGCGATCTCGTTCACCCTGGGTGAGGTCCACCCACACGACGTCATGCAGCTGCTCGACGCCGCCGGGGTCGCCGTGCGGGGCGGTCATCACTGCGCCCGCCCGCTGCACGAGCGGCTGGGCATCCAGTCGAGCATCCGCGCCTCGTCCTACCTCTACACCACCCCGGCCGAGATCGACCGCCTCGCCGACGCGCTCGACCACACGTCCGCGTTCTTCGGCGGCCGCGTGGCCTCGCGACCGTCGGTCGACGAGATCCCGCTCGGACAGGGGGGATCATGAGCATCGAGTCGCTCTACCAGGAGATCATCCTCGACCACTACCGCGCCAAGCGGAACAGCGGTCTGCGCGAGCCCTACGACGCCGAGGTGCACCACGTGAACCCGTCGTGCGGCGACGAGCTCACGCTCCGCGTGTCGGTGGTGGACGGCACGGTGGCCGACGTCTCCTACGACGGGGTCGGGTGCTCGATCTCGCAGGCGTCCACGTCGGTGATGACCGACCTGGTGATCGGCGCCACCGCGCAACGCGCCCTGGAACTGCACGACGGGTTCCAGCAGATGATCCAGGGCAGGGGGGACGTCCATCTCGACGAGGACGTCTACGACGACGCCGTGGCGTTCGAGGGCGTCGCCAAGTTCGTCGGCAGGGTGAAGTGCGCGATGTTGGGTTGGGCCGCGGTCAGGGATGCCCTGCTGCGGGTCCAGGCTGCGGACAAGGGAGATTGAGATGACCGACCACATGACGCGTCCGTCCGACCTGGTCCGGGACGAGTTGCCCGGCACCGCCCTCGGCACGGTCGAGGGCCGTACGACGGTGGACGACGTCGAGGAGGCGATGAAGGACGTCGTCGACCCGGAGCTGATGGTGAACGTGGTGGACCTGGGGCTCGTCTACGGGATCCACCTCGACGACGACCTCAACGCCACGATCGACATGACCCTCACGTCGCCGACCTGTCCGCTCACCGACCGGCTGGAGTACGACACCCAGATGGCGCTGGAGGGACTGGTCTCGTCGGTCACCATCAACTGGGTGTGGCTGCCGCCGTGGACCCTCGATTCGATCACCCCCGACGGGATCGAGCAGCTCCGGGCCATCGGCTACAACGTCTGAGCGGGGAAGGTCCGGTCATGATGTGCCGGCCGACCGCGGCCAGCCGCTAGGTTCCCGGTCATGACGATCCGGCGGCGCGCGATCCTGGTGGCCGCCGCCGCGGGCATGGCCGCCCTTCCCTCGGCGCCGGGGAGCTGGGTGCTTCCCGGCGACGGCTCGGGCGATGCGTGGCTGCTCCGGCTCGGCGCGTCGACCGGTCTCCGGACGCACGCGTTGGGTCTGGTGACGCTGGGGTCGGGCGTGGTCCGGACCGCGCACTGGCGGTGCGGCCCGGAGACACTCTTCGAGGTCGGGTCGGTGTCCAAGGCCCTCACCGGGCTCGTGATCGCCGATGCCGCCGAGCGGGGAGACCTCGCCCTCGACGATCCGCTCGGGCGCCATCTCGAGCTGGGCGCGTCGGTCGCGGCGGGGGTGACCGTGGTCCAGGCGGCCACGCACGCGTCCGGACTGCCGCGGGGAGTAACCCGTCGGCGCTCCGGCTCGTGGCAGAGCCCCTACGAGCGGGTGGGGGTCGAGACACTCTGTGCCGACGCCCGGGAGGTGGCGACCCTGGGCCCGGCGACGTTCTCCTACAGCAACCTCGGTGCCTCGCTGGCCGGCTGGGCGACGGCGCGGTCGATCGGTGCCACGTACGCCCGTCTGATGCGTACCCGGCTCTTCGAGCCGCTCGGGATGGGCAACAGCGGGGCGCAGACGGCCGGGCCCCTCGCTCCCCGAGGGCACTCCCGCGACGGCCGACGCGTGCCGCAGCTGGTCGCCGACGGCTACGCGCCGATGGGAGGGCTCGTGAGCACGACGGCAGATCTCGGCCGCCTGCTCAGCGCGCTGGTCGACGGGCGCTCACCCGGGCAGTCCGCCCTGCGGCCCCGCGTACCGTCGGGCGCCGGCCATGAGGGGCTGTTGTGGGACGTGCAGCCCTACTCCGGTGGCACGGTGGCCTCGCACCCCGGAGGCACGCCCGGCTATGCCGCCTACCTCGCCGTCGACCCCGGCCGTGGGCGGGGGGTGGCCGTGCTGGCCGACCAGGCCGGTGCCGGGGTCGAACACCTGGGCAAGACCATCCTCGAAGCGCTGCCGTAGCCGGCGCGGAGTGCCAGGGTGGTGTCAGGCGATCGACCGGAGGAGCTCGACATGCTGTGGGACCGCGAGGCAGGAGTCGTCAGGCTGGGCGGCGGCGGCACGTGGCTCGAGGGTCCGGCCTGGGTCGGTGACCGCGTCCTGGTGAGCGACATCCCCGGCAACCGGGTCCTGGCGTGGTCCGAGGGCGGCGACGAGCTGGAGATCGCTCTCGCCCCGGCCGAGTTCTGCAACGGACGCACCGTCGCTCGAGACGGCCGGGTGTACCAGTGCTCCCACGGGCGCCGCGCCGTCGAGGAACTGTTCCCCGACCTGGCCACCGTCGTCGTGGTCGATCGCACGCCGTCCGGCACGAGGTTCAACTCCCCGAACGACGTCGTCGTGTCGCGCGACGGCTCGCTCTGGTTCTCCGACCCGCCCTACGGCATCCTCAAGCCGGAGGAGGGGTACCCCGGCGACCTCGAGTACGGGGCCTGCCACGTGTTCCGGCTCGACCCCTCGGGCGTCCTGACGGCGGTGGTGACCGACATGGGCCACCCCAACGGCCTCGCGTTCTCACCCGACGAAGCGGTGCTCTACGTGGCCGACACCTCGTCGGCTCTGGGCGGCACCGGACGTCAGGTGCGCGCCTACGACGTGGCCAGCGGCTCGTGCACCGGGGGCCGGGACTTCTACGTCGGCCGTGCCGGACTGATCGACGGCTTCCGGGTCGACGTCGAGGGCCGCTGCTGGTTCTCCGACGGCGACACCGTCGTGGTCGTGGGCCCGGACGGCTCGGTGCTCGACACGATCCCGATCCCGGAGCGGGTCGCCAACGTCTGCTTCGGACCCGACGGCTGGCTGTTCGTCGCGGCCACCACCAGCCTCTACCGCCTGCGCACCACGACCTCCGACGCGGCCCTGGCCGGCTGACGCCGTCCGCCGGAGCCGCTCCGGGCGACACCCGACCGCGGCCGACCGAGCGGCGCGGTTTGGTTCGTCCGGGGCGATGGGGGAGGATGGGCGATCGTGCTCATGGTCTCCGAGGTCGAGGTTCGCGCCGGCGCGCGGCTGTTGCTGTCGCCGGTGTCGTTCCCGGTCAACCCGGGCGACAAGATCGGGCTGGTCGGACGCAACGGCGCGGGCAAGACCACCTTGACCCGCATCCTCGCCGGGGAGGCACTGCCCGCCGCCGGCACGATCACCCGTACCGGGCAGGTGGGCTACCTGCCCCAGGACCCTCGGACGGGCGACCTGGAGGTGTCCACCAGAGACCGGATCCTCTCGGCGAGGGGACTCGATCAGGTGCTGCGGCGGCTCGCCCGCTACACGACCGAGATGGCGGAGGCGACCGACGACGACGTCCGCGAGAAGGCGATGGACTCCTACGGCCGGGCGGAGTCCGAACTGCTCGCGGGGGGCGGGTATGCGGCCGAGGCCGAGGCCGCCCGTATCGCCGCCAACCTGGGGCTGCCGGACCGCGTGCTGGCCCAGCCGATCCGTACCCTCTCGGGCGGTCAGCGGCGCCGGGTCGAACTGGCGCGGATCCTGTTCTCCGGTGCCGACACGCTGCTGCTGGACGAACCGACGAACCACCTCGACGCCGACTCGGTGGTGTGGCTCCGGGCCTACCTCCGTGACTACTCGGGGGGCATCGTGATCATCTCCCACGACGTCGGCCTCCTCGAAGCCGTGGTGACGAAGGTCTTCCATCTCGACGCCAACCGCGCCGAGATGGACCAGTACTCGATGGGCTGGGTCAAGTACCTCGCCCAGCGGGAGACGGACGAGAAGCGCCGCAAGCGCGAGCGGGCGAACGCCGCTCGCAAGGCCGACCAGCTCATGGCCCAGGCCGACAAGATGCGCGCCAAGGCCACCAAGGCCGTCGCGGCACAGAACATGGCCAAGCGTGCCGAGCGGCTGATGGCCGGGGTCGAGGCCGAGCGAGCGTCCGACCGGGTCGCCAAGATCCGGTTCCCCGCCCCTGCGCCGTGCGGCAAGACGCCGCTGTCAGGCACCGAACTGTCGAAGTCCTACGGCTCGCTCGAGGTGTTCACCGACGTCGACCTGACCATCGACCGGGGTTCGAAGGTGGTCGTGCTGGGGCTCAACGGCGCCGGGAAGACCACCCTGCTGCGCGTGCTGTCCGGCGTCGAGGCGCCCGACACGGGTCGCGTCGTCGCCGGGCACGGGCTGAAACTCGGCTACTACGCCCAGGAACACGAGACGCTCGACGTGTCGCGCTCGGTGCTGCAGAACATGATGACCGCCTCGCCCGACCTCAACGAGACCGACGTACGGAAGGTGCTCGGGTCGTTCCTCTTCACCGGAGACGACGTGGAGAAACCGGCCAGAGTGCTGTCGGGCGGCGAGAAGACCCGCCTGGCGCTCGCGATGCTCGTGGTCAGCGCCGCCAACGTGCTGCTGCTCGACGAACCCACCAACAACCTCGACCCCGCGTCCCGCGCCGAGGTGCTTGCGGCGATCAACGCCTATCCCGGCGCCATCGTGCTGGTCACCCACGACGAGGGCGCCGTCCACGCCCTGGAGCCCGATCGGGTGCTGCTGCTCCCCGACGGGGTCGAGGACCTCTGGTCGCCGGACTACGCCGAGCTGATCTCGCTCGCCTGAGCCATCCCCGCGTTGCCCGGAGACGCCCTCCGTCCAGGGTCCGATGGAGCCGAAAGCGGGGGATGGAGTGGTGTGCCGGTCCAGGGGGCGAGTCCGGCTCGATCGGGTGGGGCGGGACGGGGTCGGCGCGGCGAGCGAAGAGCCGACGACCGGCGGGTGGGGTGGCGTGTCATGCTGGCGGGGACTCCCGACGAACCGAAGAGGTGACATGACCCGCGCGAGGCTCGCTGCGCTCCCATCCGTGCTCGTGGCCGTTCTGGCGGGATGCGCCGTCTCCCCGATGGTGACGCCCAGCCCCGCCGCATCGAGCGTCGCGCCGGCTCCGGTCACGTCGGCACCCGTCCCCGCACCCGTCCCCCCATCCGTGTCGGCGTCGTCGTCCGGGCGCGTCTCGTCAGCGACGCCGTCGGCCGCAGCCACCACGCTGAAACGGTTCGCCACGGCGACCCTGCCGGCGCAGGTGGCGGGGCGCCGCACCGACCAGGTCGCGCAGACCGCAGGCGGCCAGACCGGCTCGTACTACCTGCCGATGGCCACCGCCGACGTCATCGTCGCCGCCCTGTCGCCCATCGGTACGGCCGCCGACGCGGCGTCGCGCCTGACCGCGCCGCAGCCGAACGGGCCGGCCACCTGCGGTACCCTGCCCGTTGCAGGGAAGCCGACGGGGGCCTGCGTCGTGCCCCTCGATCTGGGATTCCTCGTCGTGAACGGCTCCGGGGGGCAGAGCGTCGACCTCGTGGCCCGCTTCACTCTGGCGCTCTACGACACCCTGCCGTGAACCCACGCGGAGTGTTCGGCACGTGACGCCCTCCGGCGTCGGGGAGGTGTGACCTGTGAGCATGCGGGGTGGCTTCGGCGGGGGCATGGGCGGTGGCGGGCTGAACATGATGGGCCGGCTCTCGAGGGACCGCAGCGTCACCCAACACAAGGTGGGGCAGGGGACGTGGCGCCGGGTGCTGTCGTACGCGGGCCCCTACCGCGGCACCATCGTCATCTTCCTGCTGTGCGTGGTGCTGGGTGCGGTCGCCGGCGTCGTGCCTCCGCTCGTGTTCAAGGAGATCATCGACCGGGGAGTGCTCGGCGGGGACGCCGGTCTGGTGGTCAGGCTCGCGCTCGTGGTGGCGGCCGTGGCCGTCGCGGACGCCGCCATCGGGGTCGTGCAGCGCTGGTGCTCGGCCAGGGTCGGCGAAGGTCTCATCTACGACCTGCGCACCCAGGTGTACGACCATGTCGGCGCGATGCCGCTGGCGTTCTTCTCCCGTACCCACACCGGCAAGCTCGTGTCCCGGGTGCACAGCGACGTGATCGGTGCGCAGCAGGCGTTCACCTCCACCCTGTCGACCGTCGTCTCGAACGTCGTGGGGCTGGCCCTGACGCTGGTCGCGATGGTCACCCTGTCGTGGCAGCTCACGCTCGCGGCCCTCGTCATGCTGCCGGTCTTCGTCATCCCCGGGCGTCTCGTCGGGGGCAGGCTGGCCGAGCTCACCCGCACGTCCCAGACGCAGAACGGGGAGATGTCGGCGACCATGACCGAGCGCTTCTCGGTGTCCGGCGCGCTGCTGGTGAAGCTGTTCGGCCGGGGCGCCGAGGAGCACGTCAAGTTCGCCGAGCGTGCGGGCGCGGTGCGCGACGTGGGGGTGAAGATCGCGATGACCGGTCGCTTCTTCATGACCGCGATGATGCTGCTGGCGTCGCTGGCCACGGCGATGGTGTACGGGGCGGGCGGTGTGATGGCGGTCGGCGGCGCCCTCACCGTGGGTACGCTGACGGCGCTCACCGGGCTGCTCGTCCGCCTGTACACGCCGCTGATCCAGCTCACCAACGTGCGGATCGACGTGATGAGCGCCCTGGTCAGCTTCGAGCGGGTGTTCGAGATCCTCGACCTCGACCCCGGCATCGTCGACGCGCCGGGCGCCCGGCCCGTGTCGGGGCCGGCCTCGGTGGAGTTCGACTCCGTCGACTTCACCTACCCGGACCCGGCCACCTACTCGCTGTCGTCGCTCGAACCCCTCCCCGTCGTCGACGAGAAGGCCAACCGTCCGGTGCTGACCGACGTGTCGTTCACCGTGCCGCCGGGAGCGACGGTCGCGCTGGTGGGGCCGTCCGGCTCGGGGAAGACCACGTTGACCCATCTCGTCTCGAGGTTGTACGACGTCACGGGCGGCACCGTACGGATCGGCGGAGCCGACGTTCGCGAGCTGAGCCAGGAGTCCCTGCACGCCGCCGTGGGGTACGTGACCCAGGACGCCCACCTGTTCCACGACACCATCCGGAACAACCTCACGTACGCGCGCCCGGGGGTCGCCGAGGACGAGATGTGGGTGGCGCTGCGCGACGCCCAGATCGCCGACCTGGTGCTGAGGCTCCCGGACGGGCTCGACACGATGGTGGGGGAGCGGGGCTACCGGCTCTCGGGCGGGGAGCGGCAGCGGTTCGCCATCGCCCGGCTGCTGCTCAAGGCACCGCCGATCGTGGTGCTCGACGAGGCCACCGCGCACCTCGACTCCGAGTCCGAGGATGCCGTGCAACGTGCCCTCGACACGACCATGGAGGGGCGTACCACCCTCGTGATCGCGCACCGGTTGTCCACCGTGCGGGCAGCCGACGAGATCCTCGTGCTGGACGAGGGCCGCATCGTCGAGCGCGGCGCACACGCGGTCCTGCTGGCGCGCGGCGGCCTGTACTCGGAGCTCTACCGGCGCCAGTTCGCCGACGACGCCGCGGTGGGCGAGGTCGCCTTGCCCACCGAGGCCCCTGACGCTAGCCTCGATGTAACGATTCAGTAGGCTGGGGCGCGCGGGGAAGCGGCGCGTCAGGCACCACAGGGCGCCGTGGCCCGTGCCCGCCGTCGCCGGCGGTCGGGAGCGCGGGGCCCTCGCTTCAGGAGACCACATGGACGCCACTGTCACACCCACCGGCACCTGGGCACCGCTCTACGCCGAGCGACTGCACCACATCTCCGGCATCGCGGTGCCGATCGACTGGGAACGCCCCCCGCAGGGTCTGATCGACTGGCAGGCACCCTTCGGTGCGCCCGAGCCCACGGACGCCGCGGTGACGACCACCGAGGTGCCCGGGCCGCACGGACCCGTTCCGGTGCGGGTGTACCGGCCCGCGTCGGGTCCGTCGTCCGGCATCGGCCTGGTCTGGATCCACGGCGGTGCCTTCCTCGGGGGCGACCTCGACATGCCCGAGGCCGACCTCGTGGCCCGCGGCATCGTCACCCGGACCCGGGGAGTGGTGGTGTCGGTCGACTACCGGCTCTGCGTCGGCGGGGTGCACCATCCCGTCCCTCATGACGACTGCTGGGCTGCCTTCGGCTGGGCCCGGGAATCTGCCGCCGAGCTGGGGATCGATCCCGAACGGCTGTCGGTGGGTGGCGCCTCGGCGGGCGGCAACCTCGCAGGCTCGGTGGCGCTGCACGGCCGCGACGCCGGGACGCCGCCGGCGCAGGCGTTGCTGCTGTACCCCGTGCTGCATCCCTGGCTGCGCCCCTCGCCCGAGCTCGCCGCGTGCATCGCCGTGATGCCGCGGGTGCTGACCTTCGTCAACGAGTCCGACGCCATCAACACCAACTACCTGGGTGGCCCGATCTCGTCCGCCACCCCGTACGCCTTCGCCGGACTGAGCGACGACCTGCGCGGGTACCCGGCCACCTACATCGAGAACTGCGAGTTCGACGACCTGCGGGCCAGCGGGGAGGAGTTCGCCGCGCAGCTACGCGCCGCCGGCGCGGACGTCGAGCTGGTGACCGCTGCGGGGGTTCCCCACGGCCACCTCAACGCCGTCGGTTCCCCCCTCACCCACGCCACGCTCGACCGCCTCGCCCGTCGCCTCACGAGCCGCTGACCAGGAGCCACACATGCTGACCACTCGCCTCCGTTTCGAGCACCGCCGCACCGGGGAGCCGGCCCTGGGTCTGGGCACCGACCGCCCCCGGCTCTCCTGGGTGAACGCCGACGCCCCGGACGGGTTCGTCCAGGCCGCGGCCGAGGTCGAGCTCACCCGTACCCCCTGGGGCGGCGCGTCCGTCACGCGGACGGTCGCACTGGCAGGTCCCGACCAGGTGCTCGTGGCCTGGCCGGACGAGCCGCTGGCCTCCCGCGAGCGCGTCGTCGTGCGGGTGCGTGCGATCGGGGACGACTCCGCCGTCGCGGACTGGTCTG
>Ga0073899_10005910_pt1 | contig 10595 bp, 9 predicted proteins | sample KloWWTmetaKNB5Ph_FD_88975 | JGI IMG/M metagenome (GOLD analysis project Ga0073899, IMG submission 88975) | Active sludge microbial communities from Klosterneuburg, Austria, studying microevolution and ecology of nitrifiers - Klosterneuburg... | ecosystem: Engineered > WWTP > Aerobic digester >...
GTGAGGGCCACCCTGATCCACGTGGCCTGGATGCCACCGCTCCAGATGAAGGTCAGACCCACCAGCATTCCCAGCAGAACGGCGAAGCGCAGCAGTTGGCGCCGGAAATGGATCGCCAGCGCCAGACCCAGCGCGGCAAGAACGACGGCGGCTTCGATGGGCACTGTCGACTCCTGAAGTCAATCCCCGGGACGATCAACGCAAGGTCGATTGTCGTGCTGCCGATCCCGGTGGCGCGCGCCCGGTCAGCCGCCGCGCGCGACCAGCGCCGCGCCGGTGACGGCAAGCAGCGCGAGCACCAGCGCGCGAAAGCGCCGCTCGTCGAGCCGGCGGTGCAAGGCCTCGCCGGCGACGATGCCCACCAGCATCACGGGCAGGTAGGCGGCGGCGCGCGGCAGCGCCGGCGCCAGCGTGCCGTCGGCCGCGTACAGCAGCGTCAGGCTGGCGTTGAGCACCAGCCACACCGCGATCAGCGTGGCGCGCAGCCGCGCCTTGTCCAGCGTCGTGCCGGCCAGCGCTGCCACCAGCAGCGGCCCGCCGCTGGCATACAGGCCATGGGTCAGCCCCGCGGCCGCGGTCAGCGCGTGCGCCCGCCAGGGCGGGTGAGGCTCGGGCGCGCCGGCGCGCCGCAGCCGCCAGCCCTCGCGCAGCGCAAAAGCCAGCACCAGCGCGCCGAACAGCGGCACCAGCGCCGCGTCACCGGCCCAGGGTCGCAGCAGGTAGCCGGCCAGCATGCCGGCCAGCATCCACGGCGCGATGCGCCGCAGCAGCAGCGCGCGGTCGATCTGTGCGCGCAGCCGCAGCGTCATCAGCGCGTTCATCACCGTAGACAGCGGCACCAGCACCGGCAGCAGCGCCGACATCGGCAGCACCAGCGCACCGAGCGCCAGCGCGATGACGATGCTGCCGAAGCCGAGCGCCGCCTCGACGGTATAGGCGATGGCGATCGCGCCGCCCAGCGCGATCCAGGAGGCATCGGCGCTTATCGCAGCTCACCGCCGAAGCGCCTGCGCACGCTGGCCAGGTACCACGCCGGCGCGATGCGCCACAGCAGCGCGCCCAGGCGCGCCAGCGGGTCGGGCGCCAGCCAGCGCGCGCCGCGCGCCAGCGCGCGATCGATGGCGCGCACCGTGTCCTCGGCGCTGCGGATGCGGCCCACCGTCGAGCGCGCGTGCGCCGCCGGTGCGCCGTCGGCGCCCAGCGCGTGCTGCTCGATCGGCGTATCCAGGAACGACGGGTAGACCATCAGCAGGTGCACGCCGTCGGCCTCCAGCTCCAGCCGCAGCACCTCGAACCACTGCGTCAGCGCCGCCTTGGCCGCACCGTAGGCGGCACGGCCGGGCACCGGCATCCAGCCGGCCATCGAGCCGATGGTGACGATGGCGCCGCGCGCGTCGCGCAGCAGCGGCAGCGCGGCCAGCGTCAGCTCCAGCGGCGCCTGCCAGTCGACCGCCATCACGCGGCGCATCACCGCCGGATCGGTACGGTGCGCCGGCGAGCGGTGCGTGATGCCGGCGTTGTTGACCAGCAGGTCGAGCCGGCCGAAGCGCGTGCGCGCGGTGTCGACGAGCTGCGCGATCAGCGGCGGCTGCGTCAGGTCGCCGGCCACGGTGGCGATGCGCGCGGGTGCCACGCCGGCCTCGGCCAGCGCCGCCGCGCGCCGCGCGAGCCCGTCGGCATCGATATCGGCCAGCAGCAGCGCGTCGCCGGCCGCCGCCCAGTGCCGTGCCATCGCCCAGCCCAGGCCGGACGCGGCGCCGGTGATCAGCGTGACGCGCATCGCAGCGCCGCCCAGCGCTCGAAGGCCTCGGCCGAGCTGTGGCGCGGCACATAGCCGAAGACCGTCTTCAGCCGCGTATTGTCCAGCACCGGCCGCCAGCGCAGGAAGCCCACCTGCTCGGGCCCGTAGCGCGTGAGCCCGAGCGGCCGCGCCAGCGCCAGCGCCACCGTCAGCAGCCACGCCGGCAGCACGCGGCAGCGCCGGCCCAGCCGCGCGGCGATCTGCGGCATCGTCAGCACGCCGTCGCCGGCGAGGTTGTAGACACCCGGCGGGCCGCCGTCGATGGCATGCAGCAGGGCGCCCACGACGTCCTCGTCCCAGACGAAGACGAAGGGGCTCGGGTTGCCGCGGATGGCCAGCGGCCGTGCACGCAGGAACAGCGCCGTGATCTGGTTGTCGACGCGCTCGCCCAGGATGGTGCCGATGCGCAGCACGACCTGCTCGAGCTGCGGATGGCTGGTGCGGGCCTGCGCGAGCATGGCCTCCACCAGCCGCTTGTGGTGCGCATAGGCGAAGGCCTCGTTGCCGCGCAGCGGCATGTCCTCCGTCAGCCGCGGCGGGTTGTCGGCGTGGTAGCCGTAGGCGGCGCCGCTGGAGCTGACGACCAGCCGCCGCACGCCGGCGGCCAGGCAGGCGTCGAGCACCTGGCGCGTGCCGCCGACATCGACGGCATGCGCCGTCGCGCGGTCGTCGTGCGGGCCCGGCGTGACGATCGAGGCCAGGTGCACCACGGTGTCGATGCCGTGGCGCTGCAGCAGCGCCTGCAGGCCGCTGTGGCGCACGTCGTGCAATTCGTAGACGACGCCGGGCAAGCGGTCGCCATCGGCGACGGGGCGCCGGTCGGTGGCGACGACGGCGGCGAAGCCGGCACGCCGCGCCGCCAGCGCCGCCACCAGCGCGCGGCCGAGCATGCCGGCCGCGCCGGTGACGAGCACGGCCGGCGCGCTCACGCCGCAGGCCCCGGGTCGCGGCGCGACCACCAGCTGGCCACCGTCAGCCCCGACACCAGGTGCCAGATGCCCCACCAGGCGGTGACGATGGCCATGCCGCCGAGGCCGCCGAAGAAGTTGAAGATCAGGATCAGCCCGAGCGCCGAATTCTGGATGCCGACCTCGATGGCCACCGCGCGCCGGTCGCGCTCGCTCAGCCCGGCAGCGCGCGCCGCGCCCCAGCCGCTGGCGATGGCGAGCGCGTTGTGCAGGAAGACGGCGATGACGACGACACCGACCCAGTCGACGAAGTGCCGCCAGTTGGCCGCCAGCGCACCGACGACGAAGAGGCCGAAGATCACCAGCGAGGCCGCGCGCACCGGCCGCTGCACGCGCGCCACCAGGCGCGGAAAACGGTGCCCGATCAGCATGCCGGCGGCCATCGGCAGGCCCAGCAGCAGCGCCACCGCCAGCAGCATGTCCAGCGGGTCGAGCGCCACCGCCTTCAGGATCGCCGCCGTCGGCTCGTACAGCCCCGCCCACAGCGCCAGGTTGAGCGGCGTCATGACGATCGCCACGGCGGTGGAGACGGCCGTCATCGTCACCGACAGCGCCGTATTGCCGCGCGCATGGTGGGTGAGGAAATTGGACACGTTGCCGCCCGGGCAGGCGGCCACCAGCATCATGCCCAGCGCCACGCTGGGCGCGGGCCGGATCGCCAGCACGAGCAGGTAGGTGAATGCCGGCAGCAGCACGAACTGCGCCGCCAGCCCGATCAGCACCGGCCTGGGCGTGACGAGCACGCCCTTGAAGTCGCGCGGCCTGAGCTCGAGCGCGACGCCGAACATCACCAGCCCGATGATGGCGTTGAGCGCCCACAGCGACTGCGGGTTGAAATTCAGACGGACGAGATCGATGCCCTGCATGCCGACTCCTGGTTGGCCCCGACGGTGGCGGCATTAGGCCTTCGGTTCCTCGTGCATCTTCTTGAAGTGGATCAGACCGGGCGCCCACATGTGCTTGACCGGATCGACGTCGACATGGATCACCGCGCAGCGCCCGGTGGCCAGCGCGCGCTCGAGCGCCGGCTGCAGCTGCTTCGGGTCGGACACACGCTCGCCGTACGCGCCCATGCTCTGACCGAGCTTGTCGAACTCGATCTCGCCCAGGTCGGCCTTGATCGTCTCGTCCTCGTCCAGGTGCTTGAAGATCATGGTCTTGATCGGCCGCAGCATGAACTGCTGGTTCATCTTCACCATGCCCCATTGCTTGTCGGCCAGCACGATGAAGATCACCTGCGCGTGGTTGCGCACCGCGGTCTCGACTTCCTGCGCATGAAAGCCCATCGCGCCGTCGCCGATGATGCAGCACACGGGCTTGCCGGGCCGCGCGATCGCCGCTGCCACGGCCTGCGAGGTGCCGGCGCCGAGCATGCCGAACTTGAAGGTCGAGATCACCGTGTTGGGCACCGTCACCTGGTGATAGAACATGGCCCAGATCGTCGCATTGCCACCGTCGGCCACCAGCACCGTGTCTTCGGCGAACACACGGCGACACGCCGCACCGATGTGCGCCGGGTGCATCGGCACAGCCATGTCGGCCAGCGCCTTGTCCCAGCCGGCACGCTCGTCCTTCATCGTTGCGCCATAGCCGGCCACGCGGGCTCGGCGCGCATCCAGCGCGATGCTGCCCTGGTGGCGCTGCAGTTCGTCGGCCAGCAGGCCGAGAAAGACCTTGGCGTCGCCCAGGATCGCCAGGTCGGCGGGTTTGTTCAGGCCCAGCATGTCGCCGTCGATGTCGACCTGGATCGTCTTCTGCTCGCCGGGCTTGCGCCAGTAGGGTGCCTTGCCCCACCAGTCGGTCTCGCCCATTCGCGTGCCGATGATCAGCGCCACGTCGGCGTCGTTGCGCACCTTGTGGTTGAGCTTGACATGCGGCATCGGGATCGCCAGCGGTGAGCGCTCGTCGAGCAAGCCGCGTGCGGCCCAGCTGGTGGTCAGCGGCGCGTGCAGCAGTTCGGCCACGCGGCGCAGTTCGGCATAGGCGCCGGCGTGGATGATGCCGCTGCCGGCGTGGATCATCGGCGCCGCGGCGTCGATCAGCAGGCGTGCGGCGCGCTCGATCTGCGCGGCCGTCGGCGTCAGCGGGTCGGTGTGCCGGTACTGGTGCGGCTCCCAGAAAGCGACGTCGGCCTTGACCTTGCCGTTCATGATGGTTTCCGGCACGTCGACATGCACCACGCCGGGCCGGCCTTCGTAACTCTTGCGCAAGGCCTTGCGCACCAGCTCGGGCACGCGGTCGAAACTGGACACGGCCGCGCTCCACTTGGCGATCTTGCCGATCACGCCGCTCTGGTCGAAGCACTGGTAGGCGCCGCCGCGATCGGGGTACATGATGCTCGGTCGGCGTGCGCTGGTGATGGCGAGCACGCGGTTGCCGTCGGCCTGCTCCACCACCAGGCCGGGCAGCAGGTTGGCCACACCCGGGCCGTTGCTGGCCATGCACACGCCGAGCTTGCCGGTCAGTCGCGCATAGGTGCCGGCCATGTGCGCGGCACAGGTCTCGTGGCGCGGCGTGACGATCTCGATACCCAGTCGGTGCAGCGCCGAGTAGAAGCCGAAGTAGGTGCCGTCGATGATGCCGAAGACCTTCTCGACGCCTTCCTTCTGCAACATGCGGGCGATGATCTCGCCGCCACTGATGTCGGACATGGCCGTCTCCTCGATGGGTTTGCGATCACAGGCCCCGCAGGCCTCACCAGCGGGACTGCACCGCCGGCATACCGTCAGCATTCCGCCGGGGCTGCGAGAACTTGGGTGGGCCGAGCGTAGGCGATTGAATCCGGCAGGGGCTTGTCTCAGAATGCCGTTCGTTTTGTCATTTGACGACATCGTGCCCCAGTCGACATTTGCTCCAGCCGCGGCAGCCAGTCCGGCGCCCGCCGTCAACGCGGCCTATGTGCGCCGATTGTTCGCGCTGGTCGAACGCTTCGGTCTGCCGCGCGCGGCCCTGCTGCGCCATGCCCGGGTCGAACTGCCCGAGCGCGACACCGCGCGCTCGCGCCTGCCGCTGACGGCGCTGTTTGCGCTGTTCCGCTCGGCGCTGACGTTGACCGGCCGGCGCGACCTCGGGCTCGAGTTCGGGCGTGAGGTGCGGCCCGATGCCTTCGACGCATTGGGCTATGCGTTGATGACCTGTCGCGATCTGGGCGAGGCGATCGCCTTGGTGCCGCTGTATGGCCGCGTGATGTTCGACCCGGGTTACAGCGAAACCCGGTTCAGTGTCGAAGACAGCCATGCCAGGCTGGCGTGGGTGGTCCTGCCCGCAGCGCCCTACAGTGAACTGCTGGCCGAATCACTGATCGCCAGCTGGTTCAAGCTGGGCTGCTGGATCGCCGGCGCCGAATTGCCGCTGCGCGAAGTTCGCTTTCTCCATCCGGCGCCCGAAGACACGGTGCCGTTCGCCCGCTTCTTTGGCTGCCCGGTGCGCTTCGGATGTGACGAGAACGCGCTGTTGTTCGAGAGCGATCACCTGCAGCGGCCGCTGGCGCAGGCGGACGCCGCGCTCAACCTGCTGATGCGCGACGAGGCGCGCAGAATCATCGACCTGCGGCAGGCCGAAGAGGGCATCGCAGGGCAGGTCCGACAACTGCTGCTGCGCCTGCTGCCGCAGTGCGAAGCGACCTTGCAGCATGTTGCCGCGCGCCTGAACGTCACGCCGCGCTCGCTGCAGCGCCGGCTTGCCGCTGCCGGCCCGCCGTTTCATGCCTTGCTCGCCGAGGCGCGCCGGAATCTCGCTCTGCTCTATCTGCGCGATCCGGCCTTGTCGGTGCTGGACGTCGCCCTGCTGCTGGGCTATGCCGAGCAGAGTTCGTTCACGCGTGCCTTTCGCGCCGCGTTCGGCGTTGCGCCCTCGGTTTGGCGGGCCAGCCAGGCGCCGCAGCGGCAGGGAACCGGGCTCGCAGCGGGGATTCATCCGCAGCAACAGATGGGCCCAGCCTTGCCTTAGACAGCCGCGTCTAGTTTTTCAGGCGGTGGCAGCCCCGGGCGCCGGTGCAAGAGGGCAGAATAGAACGATCGTTCGCTTTTTTGTCATCTGCCTTGAGCATCGCCCGCCCCGCCGTCCAGCCGCTGTCGCGCACCCTGCACAAGGGGCAGCAGACGCGTGCCGCCATCCTCGATGCGGCGCTGGGCCTGGCGTCGCACATGGGACTGGAGGGCTTGTCGATCGGCGCCCTGGCCGAAGTGACGCAGATGAGCAAGTCGGGCGTCTTCGCACATTTCGGCTCGCGCGAAGAGTTGCAGATCTCGGTCATCCGCGAATACCACGCGCGTTTCGAGGAAGAGGTGTTCTTTCCGTCGATCCGAGAGCCGCGTGGCCTGCCGCGGCTGCGTGCGCTGTTCGAGCGCTGGATCCGTCGCGTCTCGATCGAGCTCGATTCGGGCTGCATCTACATCAGCGGCGCGGTCGAGTTCGATGACCGTCCGGGCCCCGTGCGCGATGCGCTGGCCACCATGGTGCGCACCTGGCATGCGGCGCTCGAGCGCGCGATCCTGGCTGCGGTCGACGCCGGCCACTTGCGGCCCGACACCGACGCCGGGCAGATGCTGTTCGAGATCCATGGCCTGATCCTGGCACTGCACCACGACGCGCGATTTCTGCGCAACGACGGTGTGCTCGAACGCGCGCGCATCGGCTTCCAGCGCGTGCTGCGCGACAGCGAGATCGTGCCGGCCGCCGATGATCAACCGTCCATGCCCCCGGCACGCGCTGCGCGCCGGTCTCGCTGAGCCGATCCCTTTCCATCGTCACCAGAAGTCCACCATGCCCCAGTACACCCCGCCCCTGCGCGACATGCACTTCGTGCTGCACGAGTTGCTGGGCACCGTCGATGAACTGAAGCTGTGCAGCAAGCATGCCGAGATCGATGTCGACACGATCAATGCCGTGCTCGAAGAAGCCGGCAAGTTCGCATCCCAGGTGACGGCGCCGCTGAACAGCAGCGGGGACGCCGAAGGCTGCGTGCTCGACAAGGCCACGCACGAGGTGAAAACGCCCAAGGGCTTCAAGCAGGCCTATGCCCAGTACGTCGAAGGCGGCTGGCCGAGCCTGAGCTGCGACCCCGAATACGGCGGCCAGGGCCTGCCGGTGGTGGTCAACCAGTGCCTGTACGAGATGCTGAATTCGGCCAACCAGGCCTGGACCATGTACCCCGGGCTGTCGCACGCCGCCTACGAGGCCTTGAAGGCGCATGGCACGCCCGAGCAGAAGGCCACCTATCTGCCTCGGCTGACGAGTGGTGAATGGACCGGCACCATGTGCCTCACCGAGCCGCATTGCGGCACCGACCTGGGCCTGCTGCGCAGCAAGGCTGAGCCGCAGCCCGACGGCAGCTACCGCATCACCGGCCAGAAGATCTTCATCAGCGCCGGTGAGCACGACATGACGCCCAACATCATCCACCTGGTGCTGGCCCGGCTGCCCGATGCGCCCGAGGGCAGCAAAGGTGTGTCGCTGTTCGTCGTGCCCAAGGTCATGGTCAACGCCGACGGCAGCCTGGGCGCGCGCAACGCCATCAGCTGCGGTGCGCTCGAGCACAAGATGGGCATCCATGGCAATGCCACCGCGCAGATCAACCTCGACGGCGCGGTGGGCACCCTGGTGGGCCAGCCCAACAAGGGCCTGAACGCGATGTTCGTGATGATGAATGCGGCGCGCCTGGGCGTGGGCAACCAGAGCCTGGGGCTGACCGAGGTGGCCTACCAGAACGCCGCCGCCTATGCCAAGGACCGCATCCAGATGCGCGCGCTGTCGGGCCCGAAGGCGCCCGACAAGCCGGCCGACCCGATCATCGTGCACCCCGACGTGCGCAAGATGCTGCTGACCGCGCGCGCTTATGCCGAAGGCGGCCGCGCGCTGGCGGTCTACGCGGCGCTGCTGATCGACAAGGAGTTCAGCAGCGACGACGAAGACGAGCGCAAGGAAGCGGCCGACCTGGTGGCCCTGTTGACGCCGATCATCAAGGCCTTCATGACCGACAACGGCTGGATCGCCACCAGCCACTGCATGCAGGTCTTCGGTGGCCACGGCTACATCCACGAATGGGGCATGGAGCAGTTCGTGCGCGATTCGCGCATCAACATGATCTACGAGGGCACCAACACCATCCAGGCGCTGGACCTGCTGGGTCGCAAGGTGCTGGGCGACAACGGCGCCAAACTGAAGAAGTTCGGCAAGCTGATCCAGCAGTTCGTCGAGGACGAAGGCGTCGACGAAGCGATGCAGGAATTCGTCAACCCGCTGGCCGACCTGGGCGACAAGGTGACCAAGCTGACGATGGAACTGGGCATGAAGGCCATGGGCAACGCCGACGAGGTGGGCGCCGCGGCGGTCGACTACCTGCGCATCTGCGGCCACCTGACCTACGCCTACTTCTGGGCGCGCATGGCCAAGATCGCGCTGGCGAAGAAAGACAGCGGCGACCCCTTCTACACCGCCAAGCTGCACACTGCGCGCTTCTACTTCGCCAAGCTGCTGCCCGAAACGGCAGGGCTGATCCGCAGCGCCCGCAGTGGCCTGGCGCCGCTGATGGCGATGGACGACGCCATGTTCTGATAGCCGACACCCCCTGCACACACCACATCACCCCCGGAGACAAGCATGAAGAAGATCCTCATCACCGCGCTGCTGGCCGTCGCCGCCGGCGCCGCCTTTGCACAAGCCAGCCCGGTCGGCCTGTGGAAGACCATCGACGACGAGACCAAGCAGGAGAAATCCTTCGTCCGCATCAGCGAGAACGCCGGCGTGCTCAGCGGTCGCATCGAAAAGCTGATCGACCCCGACAAGCAGGGCGCCAAGTGCGACAAGTGCGAAGACGACCGCAAGGACAAGGCCATTCTCGGCATGGAGATCATCCGCGGCGTCAAGAAGAGCGACAGTGAGCCCTATTGGGAGGGCGGCAACATCCTCGACCCCAACAACGGCAAGATCTACAAGGTGCGCCTGACACCCAAGGACGGCGGCAAGGCGCTCGAAGTGCGCGGCTTCATCGCCTTCTTCTACCGCAACCAGACCTGGCTGCGGGTCGAATAACCGAATTCGCAAGGAGCAAGTCGTGAACCGATTTCAAGTCCGCAAGGTCGCCGTACTCGGCGCCGGCGTGATGGGCGCGCAGATCGCCGCCCACCTGGTCAACTGCAAGGTGCCGGTCGTACTGTTCGATCTGCCTTCGAAGGAAGGTGCAAAAAACGGCATCGTCAGCCGCGCCGTCGACAACCTGAAGAAGCTCAAACCGTCGCCGTTGGGCATCGCCGAAGACGCGGTGTTGATCGAACAGGCCAACTACGAAGAGCATCTGGCCAAACTGGCCGAATGCGATCTGGTGATCGAGGCCATCGCCGAGCGCATGGACTGGAAGCTCGACCTCTACCAGCGCATCGCGCCGGCGCTGAACGCGCACGCCATCGTCGCCAGCAACACCTCGGGCCTGTCGATCACCAAGCTCAGCGAGGTGCTGCCCGACTCGATCAAGCCACGCTTTTGCGGCATCCACTTCTTCAACCCGCCGCGCTACATGGCGCTGGTGGAACTGATCAACACCCCGGCCACAAGGCCCGAGGTGCTGGACCAGCTCGAGGCCTTCGTCACCACGGCGCTGGGCAAGGGCGTGGTGCGTGCCAACGACACGCCCAACTTCATCGCCAACCGCGTGGGCATCGCCGGCATGCTGGCGACGATCAAGGAAGCCGCCCAGTACGGCCTCAGCTACGACGTGGTCGACGACCTCACCGGCAAGAAGATGGGGCGCGCCAGCAGCGGCACCTTCCGCACCGCCGACGTGGTGGGCCTGGACACCATGGCGCACGTGATCAAGACGCTGCAGGACA
>Ga0073899_10005911_pt1 | contig 10593 bp, 2 predicted proteins | sample KloWWTmetaKNB5Ph_FD_88975 | JGI IMG/M metagenome (GOLD analysis project Ga0073899, IMG submission 88975) | Active sludge microbial communities from Klosterneuburg, Austria, studying microevolution and ecology of nitrifiers - Klosterneuburg... | ecosystem: Engineered > WWTP > Aerobic digester >...
AACACCCATGCCTTGTTGCTCGCTTCTCGAATGGCAGCAAGTTCATGCTCAGGCATCCTGCCTCGAAACAGCGCCCGGTAAGCCGTCTGGCGCTCCTCTGCTGTCTTGCCAAGACGACGATAGAGCAGATGCGGTGTCAGCAACTGGATCGGCTTGCCCAGCGCATTGCCCTGATAGCTCGACCAGGGATACTCCGATGCATGCGTCACCATGCTTGCGCGCACCGGATTCAGTTCGATGTAGCGATACACGGTCAGCAAGTACCTGTCGGCATCGACCAGCGTCGATTTGTAGCGCCCCTCCCACAGCGTACCGCTACGGCCGTGAGTGAAGTTGAAGTATTGAACGTACTTCCTGCCTTGCGCCTGCATCATCCGGCTGATGCTTTCCTCATCACCTGGTGTCAGCAGCAGATGAACATGGTTGGTCATCAGCACGAAAGCATGGATGGCCACTTCGTACTTCAACGCAGCGTCCTTGAGCATCGACAGGTACGCTTTGTAATCCGCCTCCGTGTAAAAGCAGGCCTCGCGATTGTTGCCGCGCTGGATTACGTGCTGCGCACAACCCGGCAGAAAAAGGCGTGGCAAGCGAGCCATGAACAGTCTCCCGGCATCAGGTCATCGAGAGCAAGACTACTTCTCGGGCGGCCAGAAATCAATGACTCTGACCCCTTTGATGTGACCCCTTTGATGTGGGTATCCCGCTTCGTCAATTCTCGATTCGATTGCCGCGAGCCCCTTTGACTCCCTCTCCACCTTGCGGTCATCAATCAGTGGGCATTGGCGCCAGGTGATCGTCTTTGGAACAAGTACCAACCTTCTCCATAAGACCGGTGCCTGCCACCCAAAAATACTCGGTACTCAAGATCGCTTGTGATGTGCGTGACAAGATTTCCATCGGCATCCATAGCCAGCAGTATCTGCCTCTTGCTCCACTCTTGCGTTACACCATCCCCCAGATATTGCTTTCCACCATCATCACGCACAAGCATCCAGCCATCTCTACATTCATACTTTTCAGTTCGCTCCCGAGCAGCTCCGTCACTCGCAATTGTGACCCGTAAAATCTTAGCGCCCGGATCAACTGAAAGCGTGACACTATGCGCCTGCCGATGAACGCCGTCCTTTCCGAATAGCCCTAGCCTAAAAACTGACTGTGCAAGCGACGGATCCTGGACGACCTGATCACGCAATGCTGTCCCGGCGTTCAGGTATGAACCATCTACTCCTTCGCAATGTCCAGACAGATTCAAAGCAATCGGGGGAAGAGCATCGCTACGTATCGATTCCTCTCCCCTATTGCCGTTGTAAGCGCATGACGTGGCAACAAAGCTTGCGACCAACAACGCGACAAGAGGACTATTCATAGTCCCTCCGCATGTAGGCGATCTGGTAGCCCGTGTAGAACGCCCGCTGCGTCATGATCAGCGCCGAGACAGCGAACGGTGCAGCAACTGGAATCAGTGCAGCGTTTGCGAACTGATCCACACGTTGCCGGAAGCCAGTGAAGACCCTGCCGTTACCCCTTGGATCGTAGGCTCTGCTGACATGGTTTCTGAGCCAATCGTGTGGACCTGCGAAGGATTCGTTGATCCTATCTCTCACCGAGTTCGCCTTGTACGGGCCACCGATTCCGAAAAAATTGTTCAACTCATCCTGTTCCAGAATGGGCTGCCCTTGGCAGCCTCCTGCGTACGATTTGCATGGCAATAGCTCCCCAAACTTACTGTATTGCCGTCTCGCACCCGCCATGCCCGTTTTGTCGCCAAAGAACCCTGCGCTATCTGTTCCGAGATTGTCCGGATTGATGCTTGAGAGTTCGCGCTCAGACGCCCGCATGTGGTAGTTCGCCAGCGTAAGCGTCGACATGACGAATGTGACCTTGAACCCGTCCCGGAAATCTCCCCCGTTCACTTCGGCAGACACGCCTCCTGTGATGCTTTCAACGCCAACTCGCTCCCAACTCCATGCATCACCATAGTAGCCGCCGACGCCACCGAACAACGCGCCGCTAAAGGCACCCGCTACGGCACCTTTCATCGATCCCGAGGTGATTGCGCCCGCCGTAAATCCAGCCGCTGCACCGCCAATGGCACCGGCACATACGCTCGCAGTCGTCGCAGACATTGTGCCTGCAGTAACGCTCGTACTCATCACTCCGGCCGCCCATCCACTGGCGGCGCCATAGGTCACCACTGATGCTACAACCGCTACCACCGCTTTCAGCCACCCCTGTTCCTTCGCACCCCAATACCCGGTCGGGTCGGTGTAGGCCAGCGGGTTGTTGAACACGTAGCTGTAGCGGTTCAGGCTTTGGCTGTTGCCGGGGGCCTGGATAAACGGATCGGCCTGCAGGAATCGTCCGATCTTCGGATCGTAGATGCGCCCGCCCATGTGAATGATGCCTAGCGCATCTACCTGTTCGTGTCCGGTGTAGCCCTTGCGGGTGGTGTCCTTGAGTTCATTGCCCAGCGTGATCGACCAGGGCATGGGGGCTTCCCAAGCATTTTCGCCAATGGCCACGCGGCGCTGGCCAAAGGCATCAAAGCTCATACGTGCACTGGCATTGATCGGCATGCCGTAGTCATCCAGTACGGCAAAGGTGGAGCCCTGGGCATCGGTGAGCAGGTTTTCGCGGCGGGTGGTCTGGTTCGTGCCGCTGCCACGCTGGACGATGATCATCCCGCCCAGGGTGCGGCGCACTTCCTCGAACCCGCCCGGGCTGGTGCCGTTGGCGGTATAGCGGATCTCCGCACTGCCGACGAAGTGGGTGACCGTCTGTGCCGAAGCCGCCGAGGCGCTGCCATAGTCCAGCCTGCGGATACGCTCGCGGTTGGGGCCGTAGTCAAAACCCACCTTGGTGTTGAGCTGTGCCGAGGTGATCATCGTCACGGCGTCATAGGCGGTCCAGGTGAGGCTCTTGTCGCTGGTCGTGCCGTTGAAGGTGCGGATCAGGCTGCCGTTGGCGTTGTAGCAATAGTTCGTACCCGATGCCTGACTGACGGCGTGCGGGCCGGGCGTAACGCTGCCGCTGATGCCGCTGCAACCGGGGGCGAGTGAACCGTAGGCATACTCGCCAAGGCCAGCCTTGTTGCGGACATTGCCATCGCCCCAGTACTGGTTGACGATCCCGCCGGGTTGGGCGACGGCATTGTCAAAGATACTGGAGCCGGTCAGGCGTTGCAGGGCGTCGTAGTGGAACTCTTCACGCAGGTTGGCGAGGTTGGTCTGGTCCGCTCGCGCACTGACGTTGCCGAGATTGTCGTACTCGTAGTGCAGATCCTGCAGATAACCACCGGCAGTCTGGATGCGCTCCAGTCGACCCGTGCTGACGTTATAGCTGCGCTCGGTCAACACATGGGCACCGGCCATGCGGGTTTCCTGGGTAACCTTGCCCCAGGCATTCATTGCCTGCACTTCGGAATAGACCATGCCGCTGGTGAACGGGTAGGGCGAGAAGGCCGAGCGCACGCGGTACTGATAGCCGTTGCTGTTGTATTCGATCAGCTCGCCGGTCGTGGCCGTGCCCGGTGCGGTGAAGAAGGTCTGGAACGCTCGTCCGTATTGATCATAGGTGGATTGTTCCAGATACGTCTTGCCATCCAGCACGCTGCTGACGCTGGCGATGCGCCCCATGCTGTCATAGCTTGGGGTGCGCGCAATTCGCGTGACCGCATTGACGCTCGAAGTTTCGGAGGCCAGCGCACCGATGCCATTGACTGCGGTGTCGAAGGCCCAGGTAGCCTGCGCTTCCGGCGAACCTGTGCAGCTACCGTTGGCGTAATCACTGCGTTGCCAGACTCGGCCTCGCCCGTCGTAACGCGATGCGGTACAGGTACCGCGTGGGCTGACCTGGCGAATCGTCTCGCCCGCGTCGTTGACTGCATAGGTCCACGTGCCCATGTCCGGATCGGTCATCGACGTCTTGCGGCCCAGGCTGTCGTAGCTCATCGTTGTTACGTTCGCACCCTGGATCATGCGGGTTTGATTGCCCGCCGCATCGAACTCGAACTGGGTTTCCAGCGTGTAAGCATCCGTGGTCGAGATGATTTCACCTGCGCCGTTGCGAGATTCTGTCAGGGTTTGTGCAAACCCGTCCGCGTTGGCGGGCAAAGTGGTGATCTTCTTCAATCCCTGATAGTCGATGTGAGTCGTGCCGCTACCCGGTGCGGTAATGCTGGTGGGCCGATTCAGCGCGTCGAAACTGGTGCTCGTCCACTCGATTGAGCCGGTGGCGGTGGCGGCTCCGCTGCCGGAGTTCACGGCAAAAAATGGATTGGATTGGTATTCGACATTGCCACGGCTGTCGTAGTGGGTGATCGTGGCAATCCACTGACCACTGCCAAAGCCTTGCTGCAGGCTGATCGTGGGTCGACCCAGCAGATCATAAATGGTCTTGCTTGCTGGAGCTGCCGGGCTGGTGGTGGTCATCACATAGGCCAGGCCCATGTTGGCCGGGCAATTGCCGCTACTGCACAGCGCCCAGGTTGAAGTTGAACTTGCCCCGGTGGACGCCCACACGAAGTACTTGCGACCCAGTGCGCCATAGCGGATTTTGCTCCGCGCGCCATTGAGGCCGATGATTTCCTTGGGATCGCCGCCTTCGTTGCGTTCGGTAACATCAGAAATTGTGACTTCCCGGGCTGCGTCGGCACCGTTGGAGAACACCTCAATGGTCTTGTCCGGGAAGCGCAGGTTGTCGTATTCAGTCTTGGAGTAACGCATGACTGTCGTGTTACCGGCCGGCGTGTGGAACTGCGAAGTCGCGGCAGTCATGCTCCTGCAACTATTTGCGCTGACCGTGGTGCTGCACGTGCGCACACTGGTGCGATTGCCCGCAGGGTCATAGCCATAGTAGCTCGCCACACCCTTCGTGGTGGTATCGACAGAGAGCGCGTTGGGGAACGTGCCGGTCATGCCCTCGACCCGCTCGGATTCCAGCATGCCATATGCATCATAGGTAAACGAGGATTGGCGCAGACTGATTGCACCGCCAAAACTGGGCGAGCGCGTGGTCTTGACCTTGGATGTTCTCAACCGACCCAGTTGCCAGAGGATGTTGTTCGGGTTGGTATTGACAAGGTTGTCGTAGGCAAAAACGCTTTCGGAGGTGAGCGTGGTGCCGCCTCCGCTTTGGATTGCCGTACTTTGCCCCGGATTGCCGTACGCATCGTGGGAGGCGGCCGGAATGTAAGCTGATTCCCAATGCGTCGCATTGGGATAGACATTGCCGCTGGCCGGATCGAAATTGCGCGTTGTCGAGTTCTCCTTGACCAGGATATACGGACCAGGAGTCACCACCGGCAATGGAACTTCACTGCTTTTGGGAGCCGAAACGGCAGAATGGTTCTCGGGGTTGACTATCGCGCTGGCTCCAATTGCCCTCCATTCATCCACTGATTCCTTGAGGATAGACGACTCCGCCATCGGAGGGTCACAGGCCAGGGTTGGCCCAAGCGAGCAAGCTGGGGCGGTCATGCAATCTGCAGCGTCAGGGTTGTTGAGACACGCATCGCGAGGATCGATGTTCAATTTTCGCGTCAATGTTCGATTGGGCGTGCCGTTGAACGGAAACGCCTGGTTGTACCAGGTATCGATTTCGATCTTCGTCTGCACGTCGTAGGTAGATATCCGGCGAAAGCCAAGCGAGCCTCGACCGCCGGCCTGAATCTTCATGCCCGCGTACATGTACCGCACTTTCGACTGGTGGTTTGGATCAGAGCGGGTCGGTGCGCTGCTCAAGACATAGTTGACGACGTAGCTAGGCGCTTCGACGTCGAATACGCGGGACAAACGACCTGATGCCAGCAGCGATCCGTTGAGGTCACGCTGATACGTGGATGCAAACGTGAGCGGCGCATAGAGGATATCGGTCATTGCGCCGAGCCCATCCTCGATTTCCCAGATGACACCGCGTGCCGAATAGCGCGCGTTCGACCGAACCGCGTCCCAATGCACCGAGTTGGAATGCACGGTCAACGTCAATGCATCCACCAGGCCGTCACCGTCAAAATCTGCCGGGAGTTCCGAACTGCCTGCTTCAAGCACCTTGAAGCCGCTTCGTACTGGCGAGCCAGCGAAAGAATCCCCTTTCCATAGGTAGATGTCGTACTTGCGACCATTGGGGTACCAGAAGTCCAGCTTGCTGTCGCCGTCGAAATCGATCAGACGAACCAGGTTCTCCTTGCCATCCGCGCTCCAGGTAACGTTGCCGCTGGTCCAGGCTCCGTTGATCTGGTACTGCCACCTGTCCTGCTCATCCTTGTAGAAGGCATCGACCAGACCATCGGCGTTGATGTCGAGTGTGCGAAAGCTCGCGCTTGCGTCGGCGTGGCCGCTTGCAATGACCGTCAGATCATTGAAGCGATCAAAGCGTTGAAACCGGAAGATATTCCCTTGCGCGGAAGAGTGAATACCTCGCGCAAGAAAGATCTCCTGGTGAAAAGGAGACGGATCGTCCAGGGGGACTGAAGGGACGGTTGCTGGAATGGAGGCGGAGCAGGCAAAGCTTGTACCTCTGAGCACCGCCCGGTAATCCGCCCGTCCATCACCGTCAGCGTCCAGCGCCTGGCTTTGACCTTCGGCGTTCCGGTTGAGATCTTCGATGAAATTGTTGCAGGGGCTTACACCGTTCACATCGAAAAATTCAGCCTTCATCGGGGCTTCAAAACTGGTGGGACTCGAGCGCAGGACGATCCACATTTGGCCATCGGAGGCTCTAACCCACAGATCTGCCAGACCATCGCCGTTGGCATCCGCAATCAAACTGCTGCCTGGGTCCTTCTGCACACCAGCAGGCACTGTCGGAGGGTCCGACGGAATTTCTCCGGACTTTTCTTCAGGCGGTGGGTCGGGTATTTGCGGAGGAGGAACATAGTTGTCCGGCATCGAGACGAAAGCCACGGACCCTTCAAAACATCCTGGATTGCACTCGACTTTGGCGAGCTTGTGAAACCACGTCAACACGCCATCGAGTGGGTCGTTTGGATCACCTTCATTGCGAGCCGCGTAGATGATGTCATCGCGACCATCACCATTCATGTCCAGCAGCTCCCACATCGCGCCGGGGTTGTACGCATCCGGGATGCCATCGCCCAGCACCTGCGGCGTGCTGAACTGAAGTCCCGACTCATTGGGGTAGGAAAAACTCACATGAAATTGTTGCGGGGAGTTACCGCCGGCCTCATTGGTCCAAATTACATCGCCCCGACCATCACCATTGAAGTCACCCGATTTCAGGGAAAAAAGACTTCCGTTTGGAAAACTCCCCTCGGATTCTTGCACCTGTAGCGACTGATCCTGCCAACGCAGTATCGTCGCCGGATAGCACACCCGAGACGGCGTGCTACCAGAGCATTCGCTGATCGAAGTGATGCGCTTGCGCCTGAGACCTTCCGGAAGGTTGGCATCAAGAGCGGATGCTCCGTATTCCCACGTGTAGTAACGCAGCTCCGCTCCGCTCGGCCCGAGCACACGGATTGATTTCATCAAGCTTGATCGTTGCGTGGGACCAATATTGGAATAGGCAATGTCTGTTCGAGTCGTGGCTTCGTAGTCAAATTGGATCTGCCCGCCAACATAGCTGATTCCAGTCAAGATCCGCTCGCCGTTAAAATCGTAGGGCGGATATTGATAAGTAATCACATTGCCCATGACATCGGACAGACTGGTTTGCTGCCAGGCGATGATGCCAAGAACCGTCGACGCCGTGGACGTCCTCGTCGGAATGACACCTTCCACGCCGCCAAATGTTCGTTTGCTGCCGTCCTTTCCGAAAACCGTAAATTTGAGGGCTGGAACACTCGCACCCCCAAGACTTATCGTGTCGGACCCGGTTATCACAACCAAGCTCAAGCCATCGATCTCGGTCTTGTACTGGGCGCCGATCTGCCGGTGCGTTCCGGAAACCAGAAGCAGGCGCTGTCCATCGAGGCAGAACTGGTTGGGTGTCGGATCGAACATTTGTTCATCGCCATACTCGACGCCGGAACGACAGGCGCTGATGGACGACACGCCACTCAATGACATGCCGGTTCCCAGGTACCCATCTGCAGCACCGCTGTTGTAGCTGAGCGCGAGTTTCGGGGTCAGTCCACCTTTCCCGGCAGAAACAACCAGCGGAACCTGATACGTGGCATGGCCCATCTCATCGACTTTGAACTGCCCGGCAACTGAACCCACTTTATCCGAGTTAGCCGCACTGGGCGTAGGCTCGACAAAGGCGTCGGGTATTGGCGGGGTCGCAGAGTTTCCGTCGCGCGAATCGCCTTTCTGCTCAACCGAGTAGACACGGGCTTCGGGCGTCCGGGACAGCAGCGTTGTGCCGGGAGAACTCGGGTCACCCGACCACAACTCGTACTGGACTCTGCTGCCGATCGGCAACGGGTCACGCACATACCCGTTCTGTCCGTTCTCCATGCTGCCCAGCATCGTGTAAGTGCCGGTGTTGAGATCGTGCCGCCAGCCTGTTGCGTGCGGATAGTTGACCGTGTCGGTCTTGTTCCAGCTGACCCAGAATTCATCGAAATGGTTGGATCCATTGCCGATCATGTAGGCCAGTCGGTTGACGATGATGCCGTCGCTGAGGCTTACCTTTTTGATTGCCTGGCAACCTGCCGTGGCGCAGTTTGGCCAGAAGTAGGTACCGGCCAAGGGTTGAGGCGTTCCGTTCCATGCGAAGTTTCCACCCGGCGAGGTGGGTGGGTTGGCTGCAAATTCGAAACGAACGTGTCCGCGGACGCCGGTGAGCGCAGGAGCATCTTGATAGTCGCGATAATATTGACCGACAAGCACGGCTGCCCAGCAGGCGTCCTGCACGGGTGGTGCTGGACTTTGCCACATCGGACAATCGCGGATAGGAATTCCTTCCGGATACTTTGTGTTGTTGGGAATGATGAGTGCGACGTCGAAGTCCAGCTCGGTCCAAGGCGGCAACTCAAAGTACGGCGGACTTCCGATGTTGCGTTGCGTAGCCAACCAGACCGGTTCCCTCTCAGCGTCGAAAGTAGCGATGGTATGAGTTTCGACAAACTGACCCGGTGAATCACCTGTCGCGTTTTGATGAATGGCGACGACAACCCCCGGCGCAGCGTTCGTGTTCGATGCCCCGACAGTGTTCCAGTAGCCGCTGAAGACCGTGTTTGGTCCACGGACGGCCGCAGAAGGAGCGGTCAGCACGTTTGATGGGCCATTCGGCGCGTTGCCGCCGTAGTCCTTCGGACCGCCTCGATTGAAATCGTTCAGACACTCGTCCTGAGTCGGGATCGTCTCCTGGCCTGGTGCGACAAATGCGTCCCAGTTCCAACGCACCGCCAATCGTGTCGCGTCGTTCGCGAAGAAACGGATACCGACGTAACCAGCGGAGGTGATCTCCTCGGTCGTGGCGGAAAGAGCCTTGTGTTTGAAGAACTGGGCCTTCCAGGATCCATCGGGCTGAAAGGCGACCATGTCGGTGGCGAGCCACGTCGGCTTTCCGGCACGCGAAAACGTAAACAGGATCGCCTTCATCGAGGCCCGGTTCTCGCTGTAGACAAAATGCCAGCCCGTACCACTGCGATTGAAATTCGCCCATGCGCCAGGATTGATGGCAGTGGAGCCGCTGGCCCACGGATCGGGATTCTCACTCGCGCAGATGCCCTGGGCTTCCGTGTCACTCGGAGGGTTTACCGGACTCACAGCCTGCGCGGAGCCGAATGCGCCCAATGCGCACAGCACAATGACGACTATCGTCGGGCGTGCCCATCTTTGTCTGACTGGGTGGGGAAGAAACGCGCTTTGCGCGCGCACTGAGTCGCACAATCCCTGTACAAATGAAGTCATCGGTTGCTTTCCCCTATGGCTGAGCTCGATCTGGTTGGACAGATATCTCCGTCGACGGCAATCCCTCACCCCAAGAGAATCGCGCTCGACCCCAACGTCGAGCCTGAGACCGCATTGAAGTATCGCTGGGGCCGCCGAGGGACCGGAATCCTAAATTTTGGTTGGGAACTTGTCTACCTGTCAGTTCTTACAGCTAGGCAGTTGGCGAAGAATGTGCTAGTCACAAACGCATCTCAATGCACGACTGCGGCTACAATGTCGACGGCAACATGCTGGTTGGTGGCGAATCCTTGGCCAGCGGCGAGTACGCGTTCTCGGTCACCGGCACCAGCGGAGTTTTGAACCGTGGCTCCAGCCTGGAACTGGGCGTTTCCGCGACGACCTCCGCAGCGCCCACCCTGGTGGCACCAGCCAACAATGCCACCCAGGTTTCGGTACTGCCTACCCTGAGCTGGACTGCCAGCGCAGGTGCTCTGGAATATCTGGTTGAAGTGGCCAGCGACGCCGGGTTCACCAACATCATTGCGAGCGCCACGGTGTCCACCACCAGCTGGAAGGTGTCGAGCCTGCTCAACCAGTCGACCCAGTACTTCTGGCGTGTCACGCCGCAGAACTACTGCGGAAACGGTACCGTGTCGACCGTGTTCAGCTTCACCACCGGCCTGATCGGGCAGTGCCCGAGCGGCACCACGGTGTCCACTGTGTTCAGCGACAACTTCCAGGGCGGCATCAATGGCTGGACGACTGGCGGTACCGGTGCAACGGCCTGGAC
>Ga0073899_10005913_pt1 | contig 10588 bp, 8 predicted proteins | sample KloWWTmetaKNB5Ph_FD_88975 | JGI IMG/M metagenome (GOLD analysis project Ga0073899, IMG submission 88975) | Active sludge microbial communities from Klosterneuburg, Austria, studying microevolution and ecology of nitrifiers - Klosterneuburg... | ecosystem: Engineered > WWTP > Aerobic digester >...
CGAGCACCGTCTTGAGCATCGTCTGGCCGGTCTTGAAGTCCTTGCCGCCGATGGCGACGCCCTTCTCGCGGGCCAGCTTCTCGAGGCAGGGGATGTCGCAGGAGAGATTCGGCGCGCCGTTGGCGAACGGGACCCCCTCCATGATGGCGGCGTAGGCGTACAGCATCGACGGGGCGATCGACGGATCGTTCGCGTCCATCGCCGCCTCGAAGGCCTCGAGCGTCTCGTGCTGCGGACCGGCGACGATGAAGATCTCGGTCGAGGCGCACCAGACGATCACGCAACGCGCGACGCCATGCTTGGCCTTGAAGTCGCGGATGTCTTGGCGGAGAGCCTCGGCCAGCTCGCGCTTGGTGCCCGCCTTCTTGACGTTGGTGCCGGTGAGCCGCTTGACGTACTGCTGATCGAAGACCGCCGGCATCGGCGTGATGCCCTCGAGGAAGTCCTTGATCGGGAAGACGTGCTCGTGCTTGTCGAACACGCCGCAGTGCAGCGCCGACTGATACGCGTTGTCCGGGACGGGATCCCACGCGCCGAAGACGAGGTCTTCCAGCGGGGTGATCGGCACGAAGTCCTTGATGAACGGCGCGCGCCCGTCGGTCCGCTTGCCGAGCCGGATGGTCGCCAGCTGCGTCAGCGAGCCGGTCGGCTTCGCGAGGCCGCGACGGGCCAGCTCGACGCCGGCGATGAAGGTCGATGCAACGGCCCCGAGGCCGACGCACAGGACACCGAGCTTCCCTTCTGCCGGCGCAATCGTCCGGACGGTCTGATCAGCCACTCGTAGTTCCCCTTGACTGGACATCGGCCGCGGTCTCCCGGTACACGTGGGCGAACCGCTGTCCGACGGTGATGAGCGACAACAGGGTGAGCACGGCCACGATGACCGTGAGCACCAGGCCACCGGGCCCCGCGCCGATGAGCAGCGTGGGGAGACCGAGGCCAAGGATCCGTTCAGCCCGTTGAGCGATCCCGACCTTGCACTCCAGGCCGAGCCCCTCCGCGCGGGCACGCATGTACGACACCAACAAGGCGGCGACGATCCCCACCATGCAGAGCACCACCGCGGCATCCCGCCACCGTACGTCCGGCGCCCGCATAAGATAGGCGGCAATCCCGATGAACGAGGCCCCGTCGCCGACCCGGTCGAGCGTCGAGTCGTAGAAGGCCCCGAACCGGCTCTCCTGCGCGCCGAGTCGGGCCACCTGGCCGTCGAGCGTGTCCACCATCCCGCTCACCAGCAGCAGGAAGCCGCCCCAGCGGATCTCGCCGAAGCCGAAGGCGACGGCCGAGGCGAGGATCAGCAAGGCACCGATGGTGGTCAGCGTATTGGGGGTGACGCCCGTGCGGAGCAAGGCCCGAACGACGGGGGCCATGCCATCATGGTAGATCCGCTTGCTCGCCGCCGATACCAATTCCGCTCCGCCCCCCGATGTCCATGGTCCCAACAGACCCGCCGCCCGTGGAACGGAGCGGCGGAGCAGTCACAAAACGTAACGGGCGGGGCGGCAGGCGGCAACGACGCCCTACCTCGGGTAGAGCAGCAGCCCCTCGACCCGGTCGCGGAAGGCGCGCAGTCCCGGCCGCCATGACGCCACGATCTCCTCCGGGTCGTCGCCTCGGAGGAGCGCTTCGCGCAGCGTGCGCCCCCCGGCGAGCCGGTCAAACGACCCGCCAATCTTTGCCTCGGTGGGGTGGACCTGCTGCACCGCCGCGAGCAGGTGGACGGCGGTGCGGGTCGGATCGTAGGTCGCGCGGTCCACGATGCGCAGTCGGATGCCCACCACCGACGTCCCCGCGAACTTGCCGTCCCCCGGATTGATGGGGGTGAAGCGGGTTCCCTCGAAGGCCACGCCGGGGAGGCGGGCCTGTCGCATCAGGCGGAGGACTGCGGTGGTGTCGAGCCACGGCGCCCCGACCATGTGGAACGGCAGGTCGGTCCCCCGCCCCACCGACAGCGCCGTGCCCTCGAAGAGGCAGGTGCCGGTGTAGTGGAAGAGGGCATCCACGTCCTTGAGGTTGGGTGATGGCGCACGGAACGGCAGGCCGGTTCCCTCGAAGGCGGTACTCCGCCGCCACCCCGCCGCCGGGACGACCCGCAGGTCGACGGCGATGCCGAGATCACGCGCCGCGAGTCGGGCCTGCTCGCCGAGCGTGAGCCCATGCCGCATGGGAACGGCGAGCCGTCCGACCATCGAGATGAACGCGGTGTCGAGGATGGCGCCCTGCATCGCCCCGCCGATCGGATTGGGCCGGTCGAGAATCACCACGGGGATGCCCAGCGGGGCCGCCGCGATCATCACCTCGACCGTGGTCGCGAGATAGGTGAAGTAGCGTGCGCCCACGTCGGGGAGGTCCACCAGCAGCAGGTCCACGTTCGCCAGCATCGCCGGCGTGGGCCGGACATTGGCCCCGTAGAGGGAGTAGATTGGAGTGCGCGTCGCGCTGTCCACGGCAGAGGCAACCTTCTCCCCCGGGGCAGCGGTCGCAGCGAGTCCATGTTCCGGACCGAAGAGCGCCACGAGGTTGACCCCCGCCGCGCGCAGTCGGTCGATGCCGCCGACCCCTTCGCGGTCCACGGCGGCCAGGTTGGTGACGAAGCCGACCCGACGACCGCGGACGAGGGTGATCGAGTCCGTCAGCAACACCTCGATGCCGGGCCGGACCAGCGTGAGCGTGACCCGTGGTGCGACCCCGAAGTCGGGCGCCGGGGCGACCGATGGTTGCACGCCACCGCGTGGCGCACACGCCGCCGCCCCGAGCACCAACAACCACCCCTTGCCGAGCCTACGCCACCCGTGACCTTGCATCCCGCCTCCTCCCGTCTCTGGATCGTCGCCGCCGTCATGGCCTGCGCCCCAATGCAGCGCAGACCCGCCACCGTGTCCGCGACGACGGTGCAGGCGTCACCTGCTGCCGCCGATACCGTCACCGCCCTGCTGCGCCGTCTCACGGTCCGCCAGAAGGTGGGCCAACTGGTGATGCCCTGGCTGCTCGGCGACTACGCGGCGACGGATGCGCCGACCATGCAGCGCGCGCGGATGTGGGTGGACTCGCTCGGTGTGGGGGGCATCATCATCTCCACCGGCACGCCACTCGACGTGGCGGCGAAGTTGAACGCATTGCAGCGCCGCGCGCCACTCCCCCTCCTCATCTCCGCGGACTTCGAAGGGGGGACGACGATGCGGGTCGCCGCGGGCACCGGCTTCCCGACGCAAATGGGCGTGGCGGCCACCGGCCGCACCGAGGACGCCTACACGATGGGGCGGATCACGGGACTCGAGGCGCGGGCCATGGGCGTGCATCTCGCGTTCGCGCCCGTCGCGGATGTCAACAGCAACCCGGCCAATCCGATCATCAATACCCGCTCCTTCGGCAGCGATCCGCGTGCCGTGGGTGAGCTGGTGGCGGCCACGGTGCGCGGCCTGAAGGACGGCGGCGTGCTCTCGACGGCCAAGCACTTCCCAGGTCACGGCGACACCGACACCGACTCGCACCTCGCGATGCCCACGCTGACCGTCGGCTGGCCCCGCTTCGACTCGCTGGAGCTGGTGCCCTTCCGTGCCGCCGTCGCTGCCGGCGTGGACGCCGTGATGTCGGCGCACATCGCGCTGCCGGCCCTCGATGGTGGCGCGCGCCGCCCCGGCACGCTCTCGCCGGCGATCCTCACCGGCATCCTGCAGGACTCGCTGCGCTTTCGCGGACTCATCACCACCGATGCGCTGGACATGGGCGGGATCGTCAAGGAATTCGGCGCGGACGAGGCCGCCATTCTCGCGTTCGAAGCGGGCAGCGACCTGCTCCTGATGCCGGCCGATCCGGCCGCCGCCATCACCGCGATGACCAAGGCGGTCGAGAGTGGCCGGATCTCGATGGACCGGCTCGACCACTCCGTGCGCAAGCTGCTGGAGTTCAAGGCGCGGATGGGGCTCTTCACCCAGCGCGAAGTCGACCTGGCGCGGATTCCCGACGTGGTCGGCACCGCCGCCTCGCAGGCGATCGCCGCCGACATCACCACGCGCGCCCTGGTCCTGCTCAAGGATTCGCTCGGCACCAGCGACTTCCTCCGTGCCGCCCCGCGCCGCGTCGCCCTGGTCAGCGTGGCGGACGTCGGCAGCACGCTCGGCACCACCCTCGCCACCGAGCTGCGTGCGGCGGGCCACACCGTGACGCTGGTGCGCGTCTCGACCACCGATCCGCTGCCGAAGGAGCTTGCGGCGGCCGACTCGGCGATCCGCACGGCGCAGAGCGTGGTGCTCGCGACGTCGGCGCGATGGGGTTCATACAGCGGAACAATCGGCCTCGCCCCCGCCACGGCCACACTGCTGAATACGCTCGCCGCGAAGAAGCCCGCCGTGCTCGTCTCGTTCGGGTCGCCGTACATCATCGCGCAGGTGCCGACCGCCGCGAGCTACCTGATTGCGTGGAGCAACACCACCATGGCCGAACGCGCCGTCGGGCTGGCGCTGGGTGGTCGCCGCGCCATCACCGGCACGGCGCCGATTCCGATTCCCCCCTCGTGGCCGTTGCGCGCCGGATTGCAGCGCCCCGCCGTCCGATGAAGCGCGCGCTCGCGGCGCTCCTGCTCCTCTCGGCGTGCGCCGGCGGACCACCGACGGCGCTGCCGCTTCCGCGCAACGCCTCGCTCGCGGCGCGACTTGCCCCCGCGGTGTCGGTGCTCGACTCGGCCATCGCTGCCGGCGCGGCGCCCGGTGCGGTGCTCGCCGTGTCCATCCGCGGTGAACGGTTTGTCTACGGCACCGGGCATCTTGGCCTCACCGACAGCACGCGCCCCGATGGCGGCACGCTGTATGACATGGCATCGCTCACGAAGGTGATCGCCCTCACCACCCTCGCGATGATGGCGGTCGAGGAGGGTCGCCTCGACCTCGACGCCCCGGTGATTCGTTACCTCCCGGATTTCGCGCGCGGTGCGGGTGACAAGGCCGCCGTGAGAATCCGCGACCTGTTGCTGCATGACAGCGGGCTGCCGGCGGGGCGTCCCCTCTGGCGCGAATCGCTGGTGCGGGAGGGCGGCATCCTCCGCAGCGTCACGACGGACCTTGCCGCCCCGCCCGGGACGCGGATGGTGTATTCCGATCTCGGCGCCATCACGCTCACCGCCGTGCTGGAGTCGCTCTACCATGAGCGCATCGACCGGCTCTTTGCCGAACGCATCGCCAGGCCGCTGGGGCTCACCCGGATGCGCTACTTGCCGCCGAAGTCATGGCGCCATGCCATCGCCCCGACGGAGCGCGATCCGTGGCGCGGGCGGATGTTGCGCGGCGAGGTGCACGACGAGAACACGGCGCATCTGGATGGTGTCTCCGGCCACGCAGGCCTCTTCGGCAGCGCCGAGGACCTGCTGCGCTTCGGGGAATGGACGCTCGCGGGGGCGCTGGGCCGAGCCGCCGTCCGGGGGCCGCCGGTGCCGACCTCGTTTGCGACGTGGACCCGGCGCCAGGATACGCCGACTGGCTCGTCGCGCGCCCTCGGGTGGGACACGCCCTCGGGGATCTCCTCCGCCGGCACCATCATGGGGGCGTCGAGCTATGGCCACACCGGCTTCACCGGCACCTCGATCTGGGTCGATCCGGGGCGCGAGACCGTGATTGTGTTGCTGACCAACCGGGTGCATCCCACCCGGAACACCCCCGCGTTCGGCCTGATCCGCGGCACGGTCGCCGACGCGGTCATGCGCGCCGCCTTTCCGGGCAGCCCGCCCCGGGCCGCCACCCCGCCGTGACGCCGGGGAACCTCCGAAGGCGGCGAGCCGTTCCCCAATTGACGCCAGCAGGATCCCCGACGAAGTTCCACGGAGTTCCGATCCTCAAGGAGTGGCACCAATGAGCGAGACCATGACCCAGGCCCTCCCCGAGGGCTTCGTGCTGACCATCACGGACGTCGCCGCAGGCGAAGTCAAGAAGTTCCTCGCCGGCGACGATGTCCCGGCCGACACCGCGGGCCTCCGCGTCTCGGTGCTCCCGGGCGGTTGCTCGGGCTTCAAGTATTCGCTCAACGTCGAGGACAAGCCGGCCGATGATGACATGACCGCCGAGCTCAATGGCGTGCGCGTCTTCGTGGACGCCTTCTCGGCGCAGTATCTCTCGGGCGTGGTGATCGACTACGTCTCCTCGATGCAGGGCAGCGGCTTCACCTTCACGAATCCCAATGCGACGGGTGGGTGTGGGTGTGGGAGTTCGTTCACGGTCTAGGCGTGAGTCCTGAGTCCTGAGTCTTGAGAGGGGGTTCCGTTGCGGGGCCTCCTCTGTCTGTTTCTACCCCAGCGATCCGCGCACTCACCAGCTTCTCACAACTCACGACTCATGACCCACGACTAGGGACCCCCGTGACCCCACTCGACCTCGCCGTCATCGCCGCCTACTTCATCGCCACGGTTGGTCTCGGGCTCTGGCTCTCGCGAGACCAACGCGGCAGTGGCGATTACTTCCTCGGCGCGCGCGACCTGCCGGCGTGGGCGGTGATGCTGTCGATCGTGGCGACCGAAACCTCGGCCGTGACCGTCATCTCGACGCCGGCGCTCGGGGCTCGCGGCGACCTGACGTTTCTGCAACTCCCCATCGGTTACCTGATCGGTCGTCTGGGCGTGTCGCTCTGGCTCTTGCCCGGCTACTTCCGCGGCGATCAGGAGACGGCGTACACCCGGCTCGAGACGCGGTTCGGCCCGGCCACCCGTCGCGCGTTGTCGCTGGTCTTCCTGATCACGCGCTTTCTCGGCGATGGCGTCCGGATCTTCGCGGGCGCGATCCCGCTCGCCCTCCTCACGGACTGGAGCATTCCCTCGGCGATCGTGGTGATGAGCGTGGTCACCATCGGGTACACCTGGTTCGGCGGGATCAAGGCGGTGATCTGGGCCGACGTGATTCAACTCGTCGTCTATCTCGCCGGCGGGATCGCCGCACTCTGGATCGCCTCGTCGCTCGCAGGCGGGTTCGGCGAGACGCTCACGCTCGCCGGCGAAGCAGGCAAGTTGCGCGTGTTCAATCCGTCGTTCTCGTTCACCGCGCCGTACACCCTGCTCGGCGGACTGCTGGGCGGGGCGCTCCTCTCGGCGGCCTCGCACGGCACCGATCACCTGATCGTGCAGCGTCTCCTCGCCACACGATCGCTGCGCGATGCCCGGGTGGCACTCATCGGATCCGGCGTCGTGGTGATTGCGCAGTTCCTGCTCTTCCTCCTGGTGGGCACGGCGCTGTGGGCCGCGCAGCTCGCGCCGGAGACGACGCCCTCGAACGAGATCTTCGGACGGTTCGTCCTCAGCCACCTGCCGAGCGGCCTCCGCGGCTTGGTCATCGCCGGGATTCTCGCGGCGGCGATGAGCACCATCTCCTCGTCCATCAATGCGCTCGCCTCGTCGCTCACGCACGACTGGTATGCCTCCCTCACGGGCGAGCGAGATCCGGCCAAGCTGTTGCGCGTGGGGCGCGCCGTCTCGCTGCTCTGGGGCACGCTGCTCACCTTCGGGGCGCTCGGCTTCCACGCCTTCACCACCGGCAACGACACCCCCGCCGTGGTGCTGGCGCTCTCCATCGCCTCCGTCACCTACGGCGCATTGCTCGGCGCGTACATCCTCGCGGGGATCAGTCGACGGGTGACCGGGCCGGATGTCATCCTTGCTGCCGTCGTGACGGTCGTGATCATGCTGGTCACCGTCTTCTCGGCCAGACTCGCGACGGCCGGCGTGACCATCCTGACACCGCTCGGCACGCTCGCGTGGCCGTGGTACGTCCCGATCGGCACCACGATCATGGTCGGTGTCGCGCTGGTCGCCAGTCGTCTCCGCGGCGGCACCGCGTCCGCATGATCGTCCTCGGCGCGGACGTCGGGGGCACCTCGTGCCGCGTGGCGCTCTTCGACGCCGGCACGGAGCGCGGTCGCTCCGATGGCAGCGGTGGCCCGATGCGGCCCGGGCAGGGCGAGGCGTTGGCGACCCAGGTGGCGGCACTGGCCGGTCCGTTGCTGCACCGGGCGGGGATCAAGCGTGCCGATGTCCTGGTGGTCGGCGCCGCGGGGGCGGGACGTGAGGGGGAGCGACTCGAACTCGAGGAGGCATTGCGTGGGCACCACCTGGCGTGGCGCACGGTGGTCACCACCGATGCGGAGCTGGCGCGCGCCTCCGCCTTCGGCAACGGTCCCGGTGTCCTGCTGATTGCCGGGACTGGCAGCATCGCGATCGGCCGCGACGCCGACGGGTCGGCACGACGCGCCGGTGGACTCGGGTGGCGGATGGGTGACCACGGGTCGGGGTACTGGCTCGGCCACCGGGCGCTCGAGGCCGTCGGGGCCATGCACGACGGGCTCGGCCCGACCACGCACCTGACCGAGGCGCTCTGCGCCGCCGCCGGGGTCCACGGGATTGCCGGCCTGGTGCGCTGGTCCACCACGGCGCCGACGGCCCTGGTGGCCTCCCTGGCGCCCGCCGTGCTCGCCACGGCGGAGCGTGGGGACCCAGTGGCCGTCCAGTTGCGCCAGGAGGCCGTGGCGGCGCTGGTGCGTCTCGCCAAGGCCGCAGGGGCCGGGACGGCTGCGGTGGCCTGCTCGGGTGGTCTGATCGCCCCCGGGGGGGCGCTCCGCTCCGCGCTGGTCGCGGCCTGCGCCGCCGAGGGGATCCCGGTCCATGCGACCGCCATTGATCCCTGTCGGGGTGCCATCGAGATCGCCGGAGGCGTCTCCTGATCCATGGGCGGCACGTTCTGGCCCAGTTGAGCGTAGTATGGAAATGCGTCGTTGTTTCTTCCTTGATCGAGGCTTTGCCGTGACCTTTCGTCGCCCCGTTGCGCTCGCCGTGCTCCTTGCTGGTCTCGCCGGCGCCCTCCCGTCACAGGGACCGGTCCGCCGCCCCCAACCGGCTGGTCAGGAGCTGCTCAGTCAGGTCTTCAACATCATCGTCAATACCGCGGTCGATTCGGTGCCCGCCGATTCGCTCTACGAGCGTGCCGCCCGCGGACTGATCGCCTCGCTGAATGATCCCTACGCCGCCATTCTCTCGCCGGACGAGCAGGCCCGGTTCCAGCGGCAGTCGATCGGCAATCGGTATGCCGGCATCGGTGCCTACGTGCGGAGCACCGGTGGGCACGTCACGCTCTTCCGCGTCTTCGACGGTGCGCCGGCGGCGCGCGCGGGCCTCACGCACGGCGACCGCATTCTCAAGGTCGACGACCGCGAAGTCTCCGGGATGCCGGTGGACTCAGTCACCGCGCTGCTGCTCGGTGTGCCCGCCACGCCGGTGCGGGTCACCTACGAGCGCTATCCCTCCCTCACGCCGACGGTCACCACCGTGACCCGCGGCGTGATTCGCACGCCGGCGGTGCCCTACACGATGCTGCTCGAGGGGAAGATCGGTTACGTGCCGATCCAGCGCTTCAACCAGACCGCCGCCGAGGACGTGGAAGCGGCGATGCGGCAGCTCGCCCGCGACGGCGCCACCAAGTACATCCTCGACGTCCGCGGCAACCCCGGTGGCGACCTCGACGCCGCGACGATGATGGCCGGTCTCTTCCTCACCCCGGGACAGGAAGTGGCGCGCGTGCTGCACCGCGGCCAGGAACCGCAGATCTATCGGGCCACCACCACGTTGCCGATCGGACAGGCGCCGATCGCGGTGCTGGTGGATGGGGCGTCGGCCTCGGCCTCGGAGATCGTCGCGGGCTCGCTGCAGGATCACGATCGCGCCCTGGTGATCGGCACCCGCACCTTCGGGAAGGGATTGGTCCAGACGCAGCGACTCCTCCCCTCCGGGTGGGCCGTGCGGCTGACCACCGGCAAGTGGTACACGCCAAGCGGCCGCTCCATCCAGGCCGACCATGGCGGCATGGGTGATGAGCGTTTCGTGGAGACCGACACCACCGGTGCTCGGCCCACCTTCCGCTCGGATGCGGGCCGCGTGGTGCTCGGCGGTGGTGGCGTCACGCCGGAGATCGTGGTGCGCCCCGATACCGCCTCGGCTCCTGAACAGGCACTCGCGCGCGCGCTCGGTCAGCGGCTCGCCGACTTCCAGAACGCCGCCTTCGAAGTGGCCCGGATGGCATCACCCGGCGTGACGCGCGGCTTCAGCATCAAGCCGGAGTGGCGCGACTCGCTCTTCGCGATGGTGGAGCGGGAGAAGATGCCGGTCACCCGCGAGCAATTCGATGCCGCCCACGAAGTCGTCGATCGGCTGTTGCAGAACCAGATTGCGGGGCTCGCCCTCGGCGACGGAGAGGCGTTCAACCTGGGCATCCCGCGCGACAAGGCGATGCAGGAAGCGCTCACCCGGCTGCGGAAGGCGACGACGCAGAAGGAGTTGTTGGCGGGGGCGTAGCAGCGAACGGCGAACAGCGAACAGCAAACGGCACAACAGGTGAGGGGTGAGGGGTAAGGGGGCGGTTCCCCCTCACTCCTCACCCCTTCCCGCTGTTCGCTGTTCGCCGTTCGCCGACTAGTCCAGCTCCTCCGTCACCACCTGCCGTCCCGTCCGCAGCACCGAGTTGCGATACCCGTAGACCACGTAGATGGCGAGCCCCACCAGCAGCCACCAGCCGAACATCACCCACGCGCGGGTCGGCAGCCCCTTCATCACGAAGAGGCAGGC